>Ga0307982_1001896_pt1 | contig 17028 bp, 8 predicted proteins | sample OrgLakmetagen989_FD_201847 | JGI IMG/M metagenome (GOLD analysis project Ga0307982, IMG submission 201847) | Saline water microbial communities from Organic Lake, Antarctica - #989 | ecosystem: Environmental > Aquatic > Non-marine Saline and Alkaline > Saline | place: Antarctica: Organic Lake... | reverse complement strand
CGCTGCTCCCCCCGCTGCCACTGCTGTTGCCGCTGCTGAGGCCCTCCGAGACTTCCATCACCACTCCGCCGTTGCCCCGCAGCTTGGCCTCGACCTTCACGTGCCTCTCCAGTTGACCAACCAGGAGGCGCAGCGTGGCGGCATACTTGCCCCACGGCAAGCGCTGGCACAAGCTGGTAATGGCCTGCAAGGCATCGGGGAGCAACACGTCAGCGGCGACGGCTTTGGTGCCGCTCACGCCTGACTCGTGCAGAGGGTGCATGGCCAAAGGCAAGAGCACGTGCGCGATCGAACTCGGGCTGATGTCCCACGCATAGGGCTGATCATTTTCGGGTGCACTGCTATTGCTACCACTGCTGCTGATATTAATGCTGTTGCCTGCAGCCTTCTTGCCTGCTCCCCTTACAGTACCTGGGCTGTCTGTAGTAGTATCTATAGCAGCAGCTGTAGCAGCAACAACTTTCTGGTCGAGTAAGTTGGCGAGCCTCTTGAAGGCTCGCGCGCGGCGATGCACTTGCACGTGGCACGCGTTCAAGAAGAAGTCCATCTCGGGGTCTTCGTCGTGAAGCAGGGAGTGCAAGTCCACGAAAGGGACTTCAAAGGCAGTAGCACTGCTGCTACTGGCTATATTAGAGTTGCTGTCGGCCTTCTGAAAAGGTAGCTTGTTGTTGCTCTTGGTTGAGGTCACAGCACCTACAGAGGTGCCCTGCTTGTGGGCATGAAATTGCCGCACTAATTCGGCAATCACAGCCAGCACGCCCTTTCTGGCTGCGTCACTAGGCGACCGCAGGCCAGCTTTCAGCCCCGGCAAAAGAAACGAGCGCAGCGCACTGAACCGCGCTTCACGCAATGCTGCCAAGATCGTCGCAGTCTGTTCTGCCGACATTGCAGAAGGAGCTCCATCTTCCTCCTCAGCTGCTGCTTTCTTCTTTTTGTTGCTCTTTTTCGAACTGCGGGGCGTTTTCTCTGCAGGAGCGGTGGCAGCACTAGCAACATTTGCAGCGGCGGCAGATTTTGTTCCAAGAGTGGATGGCCCTTGAGCCAAAACTTGCACCAAAGCACGAAGAGCGGCAACCGCTGCAGCCCGAATCGCCACTTCGTCATCGTACAAGCCATGCAAGCATTGGGCAATGACCAAGGATACTCCCATGTACGTTATGGCACCACTGCCTCCTTCTCCAGCTGCTGCTGCTCCAGTCGCTGATTCGTTTTGTTCTTCCTCGGCACGAAAGAGCTCTTCCCATCCCACGCCTTTACTGTCACTGGAATCGATGTCCGTGGCAACCACACTGCCTACTCGTGCTACCACTCGATTTGCACTGCTATCGTCTACGTCGTCATCAGCATCGCCATCGCCACCTCCGAGGGCTTGCTTCTGCTTGGTCAACGAGGACGCAAGCGCGGCGTACGCAGGCACGCACCTCGCGTAGTCCCGCTCTTCCGCTTTGAGTGTTGTGCCCCTCACGGCTGCGAGGGTGGTAGCCCCCACGGCGCGCACTACATGTACGGCCGGGCGCAATTTTCCCTGCGAGCTGGGGTGCCGCGCGCACACGCGCAAGAGACGAATGGCGCCCGTGCGCAAGGCGAGCTCACTCCCGAACCCACCACCATTGCTGCTGCTGCTGCTGTTGTTCTTGTTCGTGCGGCTTTTGTCACTGCCAGCGCCCAGCGAAGGCCCAAGCAACTTGGCCAAGAAAAGAATGACACGGTTGGGGTTGGGCAAAGCAGGCACTAAAGCGGCCAACACACGAAGCGCGTGCAGTTTTAGGCGGTCTGCAGGGGGCAAATGCGAAGCGACTCCAGAGAACGTGGCGCCACCTCCGCCGCCAATGCTTGCAAAACCACCGCTCAAACCACCGCCGCTGCTGCTGCCACCGTTGCGGTCGCTGTAATGCAGCGCTTGGAATTTCTTGGTGAGCAAACCTAGCAGCAAAGTAGCCAATTGTTGGGAGGTTTGGGGGTCGACCGTGGCGGCCCATGCTTTGGCCCTTTGAGCTGCAGCTGCACTGCCGCCCCAACCATCGCCGCCACCACTGCCCAAGGCGCCCTCCTCTTCGTCGTCATCGTCGTATTTGTACTCATCCATTGCTACTCTGGCAGACATCTTGCTTCCAGTATTCGAAGAAGAAGCATCCTCAGCGCCGCTGCCGTCAACAGCGAAATCTGCGAGGTTGCAGAGTAAGACCACTTCTCTTGCTTCAATACGATGGGTGCCCCCTGTAAGCCCTTTCGACCCACGCACTGCCAAATGCGCGACGGCCGCCGGCAACAGAGGCCTCAGGAGCTTGCGCCCTGCGGAAGATGCTAGCAAATGCTCGAGGCACCCAAAGACGAGTTCGAGCACCGGCGCGCCGCAGCCTTTCACCGCCTTCAAACCCGCGCCAAAGGAACGACCACCGCCGCGGCTTCCACCACTGCCACTGCTGCTATTATTATTTGATCCGTTGAGCGCAAAACGGTCGCCCGCACTCACGTCTGCTTCGCGACCAGCGCCGGTGTCGGCGCCCGCGGACAAGCAAGCAATCAACGCCATGAGGGCAGCGCTGCCTTGCGTGCTCGATGCGTTGTGATTACTCGTCACTGCAGCCGCGGGGGCAACGATTGAAGTAGTAGAAGAAGAAGTTGGAGCAGAAACTTGAGGGACTGTCAGGGGCACTTCCGGCGCAGCGGCCAGCAAAGCCAAGTGCCTGGGGTGCGCAGAGAGCGCATGCAAGAAGATGGCCAGCGCAGGAGGCTTTGCCTGGCGGCCGGCCAGAACCCCTGCGCGAGGCAGACGGTTGAGCGCAGGCAGCAGCGCCGGCCACAGCTGTGCAGCGTAGCGAGTGAACACGTGCGCGCCCGACTCGCCGAATTGCGCCAAGAGAGCCGTCATGGCCCGCAAGCACTGGCCCCGTACTTTGGCAGCAGCGGTGGCAGCAGCTCGCTCTCGCGCTTGCGCGGGCGTCAACACTTGATCTCGACCCTCGTGTTTGGTCTTCACAGGTGCATCCACGGCTGCCACGTCATCAAAATCATCATCGTCGTCGTCGTCATCGACTTCCGCCTCGTCATTGCTATGAGCAGCACTCGCGGCACTCGCAGCAGCAGCCGCATTCGCTGCGTCCTGCGCTGCCGCGGCCGCGGACGAATTGTGCAGCACCGCCAAGAGCACCCGCATGAAGTGGGGCAGGAATGGCACGCAGGTGTGGCCTAGCTTAGCGACCAGAGCACGCAACAGCGTCAGAAAGCCTACTTGCCGCGACAGAGACACCACGACTGACGGGCCAGAGGTCCGGCCTCCTCCTTCTCCAGCAGCTGCCACACGAGTCGTGTCATGGTGGTTGTTGGTTGGGGGAGCGCCGCCTTCCAGCACAAGGTCAGCTGCGCTCAGGTTCTCGAGCGCTACGAGAGCCCGGGCCACCACTGCTGCTTCTTCAACCACTGGATCTTCCGCTGCACCACTACTGTTGCGGCCGCTCTTGGTGCTGCTCGCTGGTGGCGGTGGCGATACAGGGAGACCCGTGGCCAGAGGCACGTGGGCAGGCACGAACGAGCGCATCATGAGGAAGATAAACGGCTGCAGCTCGGTTTCGCCGTCCAGGTGCGACACAAACGCCAAAATCGCGGCGCGGCGCGCGGCGGGCGTGTCTTTCGCAGTGGTAGTGCGCCCGCCGCGGGCAATCAGGCGGCCGTACACGATGCGCGCGAGCACGGGCACCAGGCCGGTGCGGTGGTGGGGGGCCACGTCACCGCCCTTGGCGTGCAGGGAGAAGAGCACCAGGGAGTCTCGAAGGTGAGCTTTCACGACGCCGTTGCCGCTGCTGGACGACGCCCCGTGGCTGTTGCCGCTCACTGTGCTGACAGCGCTTCCCTCGTTCGCCACGAGAGCCCGAAGCTGCGCGTCGTAGGGCTGCAAGTACGGGAGCTTGTAGGCGCGCACGCACGCCAGGGCGGCCGGCGCAATCCCCGCTTTCGGCTTTGCTAGCAGCCGCACAAATACTTGCAGCAGGACTTGGTGCTTGGCGAGCGATTTGGGAGCGCCAATGCAATCCCACAGGCTCAGCCACGACGACAGGCGCCGCCACACCTCCGCTGGGCGCAACAATGGGAACGGTTGAACGCTATCCTTCGCTCCTGTTTCGCCTGCTGACGACGATGAGGAAGGTGTATGACTGGCTGCCCCAGTGACGCGTGCCATAGTGCGTTGTGCACGCACAGCAGCAAAGGAAGCTGCACCCTCTACACTAGGCCGCCACTGCCCAAGCAGCAGAGGCTGCTGTTTTTGCTGCCGCGGAGAGCTCGATTGCACGCTTTCCATATCTTCGCTTTCTTCGCCTTCATCTTTTGTCACCTGTTTCGCTTCCGCCAGCGCAAAGTCTTCCAAGTGTGCCACGAGGCCCAACTCGCGGTAGTCGGGGTCGTCGTGGAAGCACCCAAAGAAGTCCACTGCCATGAACTCGAGAAACAGCGCCACCACGGCCCGCGAACCGCACCGACGCACCAGCTCCGGTGCCCCTCCCGCGCAGCGCAGCGCTAAGCCAAACAACGTCTCCAAATCGGTTGCTGAGGACGACGAGGATGATTCGTCAGCAGCCGCACCAATAGCATCGCTGCGACCTTTGCCGCTACTGTTATTCTTGTTGCTGCTCTCCTCGTCAGTAGGTGCCATGGTTAATTCAGTGCGCGCGCCAAAGGCCACGCAAGTTTCATCCGCTGTCGGTGCCGTGCCGTCCTCCGGGAGCTCCCCTCCGTCGCCGCCGCGTTCGGATTGCGCAAGCATGCTGAGTTCGCACTGCAGCGCTGCCGTTGCACGCACTTGAGGGGCCTGATCGACCGCTGCTGCTGTAGCTGCCTTGGTCCCTGCTGCTGCTGCTCCCACAGTGCCTAGCACAAGTTGCTTTGCAGCTTCATTCTCAGCTGTAGTGCCTGCTGCTGCTGAGTCAGTGGCAGCCTCGGGCCGGTGCCGACGGCACACGCTAATGAGGAGCGCCAGCAGCGGAGGCCACGCCACGTCGGGCCTCGCGAGCGCCAAAGCGGCAAACGTGGTGGAGGCGGGCTCCCACAGAGGCTGAAACTTGCGCTGCAAGAGACCCAAGCAATGGCTGGCCGCAATGGCCGCAGCGCGCGTGTGATTGGCGTGCACGTTTGAGCTGCTGTCATCGCCACTGTTGCTGCTGCTGCTGCTGCTGCTGTCGCTTCCCAACAGGCCGTTGGAGGCCAACACGGCCAAGTTGGTAAGCTTGAGGGTGTGCTCTCGCTCCCTCGCCAAGGTGAGTGGCAGCCTCTCCAACTCTAGGCACAACTTCAGGGCTGCTTCCGCTCCTTCTGCTGCAGATGCTTCATCCATGTCCTGGTGGTCACCAGGACCTCCCGTGGGGTCGTCGCTGATGCTTGAAGGTGGTTTCCCAGCGCCGTTGTCAAGCAGAGTCAAGAAGCGCAACGTCGCCCGCCGCAACCGGTGGTTTACGTGGTGCAAGTTGGGAAGCATTTGTGACACCAAATCTTCGCCGTCTACGACGTCACTCGCTTTTCCGTTGCTTTTCTTCGCGCTTTTGCTCAAGCTATTATCACCACCACCACTAGTGCTCAATAAGCGAAGTGCAGCCGCAGCAGGGCCACCGTCACTCGCTAGTAAGTCGTTCCATGACTTCAAGGGAAACGTTGTTGGTGTAGCAGAAGATGCATCTACACTAGCACTGTTTTTCGAGGCTCCTTTGGCTTTCTTCTTGGGCGTTCGGCGCCCATTCACAACAGCAGCCCCCGTATTGGCCGATGCATCAACGCGGACGAGGCGGCCTTCAGGCAAGACTGCAAGAGCTGGGAAGGAATCTGTTGCTGCATCCGATGCCGCAGCTTGTCGGACGGCCATCAAGCATTGGTTCGTGGCCTGCAGCGTCGCCAAGGAGCTCGGATGGTTGCGGAGCCACCCGAGTGACCGGCACGTGAGCTCAATCAAGGTCACTGGGGCATCTTCTTTTTCACTTTTTCCATCTTTTGCCCCTTTCCTGAAGCTTGAGCCATTTACGGCCAGTGAGCTCGCTGACGCTTGAACCGCGAGCGCGCGAACCACACGTGCAGCTGCAGAGGCTTCGTTAACTTCGGTTGTGACGACATCGCCGCTGCTGCTGCCGCAGGTGTCAAGCATGGTGAGTGCCCTGCGCACAAACACAGGCGTCCAAGACGCGTCAGCAGCTGTCAGCAAAGGTGCACACCGCAAAGCTGCGGCCAAAAGGGCAACGTCAGCCGCTCTTGCTTCACCGCCGGGCACCCTCCCCTTGCTGCTAGCGCTGTTTTCAGAGGTGTTGTTCGTCACGTCAGAGGTCGAAGCAGCCGCAGCTAAGAGTGGCAATCGCTCAAGGCCCACCGCTGCAGCTCCTTCGCAAATGGATTCGAGTTCTTGCAAGAGCGCTAAGGGTATACCAACCACCAATCGGCTCTTGTTACCACGGCTATCATCCTCATCGTCGTCGTCTTCATCAGAAGAGTTCACTTCATCCATTGCATCATCGTCGTCGTCGTCGTCACTGTCTTTTCCTTCTAGCACACCCGCGTTGCTGTCAGTAACTCGGAATTGACAATACACAGCAGTATGAACAACCACCTGAAACACAAAAAAATAATTGTTGAAAGCAACAGTGGATGAAACACTAAGTATGCGCTATTTGAACAAAAGACCTGCAGAAAAGCATCCTCAATCAAGAGAAAAAAAAAATTGTTTTGTGGTGTTAAAAAATACAAGTCAAAATGCGAACATCGTTCTTAATCTTATCCATCGATCATCACCTGGAGAGCCACAGCAGCGCCCGTCGCCAGATCTGCTTTGGCGCATGCTGCTGCGGCCGAGAGCACACTTCGCACCACGCTGCGCTTCACACTGGCGGACTGCGGCCCGCGCTGTTGGTTGTGGACGGCATTGTCACTGTGAAGTGCGGGCAAAAGTGTAGTCGCAAGGGTTTGCACGGCCGTTGATCGGAACTGAAAGCCGTCCATGGCATTGTTGCTGCCGTGGCTACCTACGCTAAGAGCCTGAGCTTTAGTGGTGCTTGTTGGTGTGGCACCAGGAGGTGTGGCGAGGGCACGCAAAACCGCGGGGTGAGTGGTTTCAGGGGTCGACAACAGGCCCGCTAAAATGCTGGGCAACATGTCCACGAAGCTTTGCTGCCCTTCGCTCCTGCTGTCGGTATAACCGTTGCTGCTGCCTCTCGCGCCACCGCTGCCACCCTTCTTCTTCGATTCGTCCACCGCTGCAGTCGACAGCAGCGCGTTTTGAGCGCCTCCTGTAGGGGGGCCAAGGGCCAAACGGCCCAGGCACGCCACCACGTCCAGCAGCGGCTGCCGCTGCGCCGGGCCGAGGCACGACAGCAAGTTGGTGCTCGTGGCCAGGGCCGCCAACGGAGGCACCAAGCTGCGGGCCGTGCGGTCAGCGTCGGGGGCTGCTCGTAGTAGCAAGGACTCCCGGTGCTGCAGGAGCAGCGCGCAGAGGCGGGCGAGGTGCGCACAGGCCGCCGCACTGCACGCCACCTCGTGCGCAGCAGCTACAGTAGCGTGGGTGGCATTGCTGGCGACATCACTGACGTCATTGCTGAAGTCAACACTGACGTCGGACTGGCGGCGGCCACGGCCCTTGGCATTGCTTATGCTGCTGCTGCTGCTACTTCCTGCAGCAGCAGATGCAGGTTTAGCCGCAGCCGCAGCAGCCGCAGCAGCAGCAGCTGACCAGCGGGGTAGAGCGGCTGACAAGCGGCGTGCAGCACGCGCTAGCGCAGGCAAGAGGGCTTCCCAGAAAGGGCCAGCCCCAATAGGTCGTAAATGGGCGCAAAGATTTGCCACTAGGGCTTGCCCAACTGCACCCGCGATGGCACTGGCTAACGGTGAAAACCGTGGTGCTGCTTCTTCGCCTGCAGGAGCGGAGGACGACGACGAGGAAGACCTAGCTCCTGATCCACTCACAGGTGGCTCAACAATATTCGCGATGAGGCAATTGAACACATCGCCAGCGCGGCTGTGCAGCTCACCGCTGCCAGTGCCTTTCGCTACCTCGAAATAGAGCTGTGCGACGCCATCTATAACCGCTCGATTGTCAGCCACAGCACGCCCGCACGCTCGCTCAGTGGCTTCTGCAAAAAGACCAGTGGATGCTCCGTCCTCATTCACCAAGGTAGGTGAAGCAGACGCAGCAGTGGCATGCAAGAGTGCTTTGAGCACTTGGCGCAGATGCCGTTGTAGCGCCTTGGGCTGGTAAGCATGGAAAGGAAAGAAGATTAGATGCCAGAGATGACAAGAGGTGAGACGAAGAAACAAACAATAAAGCAAAAAATCTTAGGAACCAATATTAAGAGAATAGAATCTATTGTGTTGATTACCTTCAATTTTCGCACGACGGGAGCAAACGTTTCGGCAGCAAAGCGGCGAACGAAGTCCCGGCCATGGCCTAGCAGCGGCCCGTAGTAGCGCCGGAGCTGGCCTGGGTCTTCGCTCAGTGGGGTGGCTAGCCCTTTCAAGACATAGCTCAAGCAGCGAAACGCGTGGCCGCACAGCTCTGGCGCATCGCCACTCACAATGCCACACACGGCCCCAAGCAGCGAATGCGCGTGCTCCGGCCACAGTTCGGTTTGGCACTCGGTGGCGAGCACCGCAATCAACTGCAGGAGCGGCTGCGCAGCGCGGCCTGCGTTGCCCAAAGGTTCAACCCCCGTGGGGGGATCGGGCCTAGGCGTGCCGCTGAGATGAGCGGGAGTGCCCGTCGTGTAAGTGGCCACTTCGTGTAGCCCAGCGACCAAAGCAGCCACGACGTAGGGTAAATGGTGCAAGAGCTCTGGCAGCGACTCTACGCGCTGCTTCAAGTCGAAGTAAAGCAGCCCAAACCTCCGCTCACGAAAAGAGGTGACGCACCGCCCAAGTTCTTGCGCAAACAAAGACCGGTTAGCTAGCACTGCGCTTGCTTGAGCTGCCGCGGAAGCTTCCATGCTGGACTGGTCGTTGTCGCCACTAAGGTCATCCAGCGGGTCCTCGAGCCAGCTTTCGTCGCGATTTTTAGGGTCGAGGACGCCTGCATGTCGAAGGGAGCGAGCAGCATTAACCTGAATCGCGCTCAGCCGACTGGCTAACGTTTTGAAGCGAAGCGTCTCGTTGCGGGTACTTTCCGCCATCACTGATTTTCTTGCGTTCCTTTGTACCGATTATACCCGATAACAGATTGCTTGAACAAAGCCTCTGAGATTGAAAGCTACTTGTTTTTTGAAGTTCCAGCAAATATTGAGTTGATAGCTTGAATATGTGATGGAAATGAAGCGCTATCTTCCTATTACCGGAGGCTCCGATGATACTATCGATCACATTCTCAGCTTCAGCGATGCTAAAAATTGAACAACGTTTCGCTGAAATAGTAAATTCACGAATTATTCGTTTCGAGACTTGGTTCTTGGATTCTTTGACACGAATTCGTGTACAATTCATACCGTACTTTCGGTCACGACACATAGAAACTTTCTGGATGATGATGAAACGTCCTGGAACAGTGACGCAACCACCTACCTCGACTGCTTGTACAACAAACATCCTCTTGACACTCGTACATACTTGCTCAGCTCCGCGCTTTAATTGGATTGCATTGAGATACCATCATTAATTCCCTCGAAGTATAGCAGAAATAATGCATTGATTCCTGCGACCTTAGTCGCATCTGGATCTTGCCCGCGAGCTGTGCTAACAGACGTCATCATTTGACGTCAATCTCAATTTTCTTCACGTGCTCATACCGCACACGCACTAATGGCTTCGGGTGTAAAAAGACCCGTCTCGGCTCTCTCAGGACTGGAAAATGTGGATGAAGCGCGTAAAATGTCTTGCGGAATGAAGCGGGAAGCTCGAGCCTCTTTCGTCGCACAAAATCAAAAGTCTTCTTACGAAATTGTTCCGTCAGGCGTGCTGCGCGAGTCTGACGTCTCCGGCCCGCGAGCCACCTCGCCATCGACAAGTTCTGGTAGCGCGAATGATTCTCCCTCTGAGCTGGATGTGCAACATGGGTCATCACCGCGAAGTGTGGCACCTGGCTCATCTGCCGCGGCATCGTCAGCGTCCTCGGAGTCACTGATCAGTGTGGTTGCGGAGGAGCTGCTCAAGTTTCAAAAGCGCCCCACCTCTGTTCCGCAACCCTCACCCAAAGCTGCACCGCAATCTAAAATGTATTGCGTGCCACAATTATCATTGGCTCCCTCACCTTCGCATCCCTCGCCGTCGTCGTCACCTGTGGTGCCCTTGGCCGGTGGGAAGCCATCGACTCGTGTGGTGCCACCACCGCCGCCACCCCCACCGCGCGCATTGGTTGGCAGCGAGGGCGAAGCGTTGCGGTGCTTGGTGCTCGACAACGACGAGACCACGGGCTATTACCAGCTGTTGTCGTTGCTGTACTCGATCTACAAGCACCTGACGGGCGCGCCCCCACCGCGCGCCGTCATCCTCGCCCAGCTCTCGGCAGGCGCGGCGCGGCCGGGGACCGTCGAGCTCCTGCAGCTCGCGCACCGCCTGAAGCGGCAAGGGCGCGTGGACCACGTGGTCGTGTGGACGGCAGCGTCGGACACCACCGGCTGGGTGCGCTTTTTAGTGAGCTGCTTGGAGGAGTTTGCGGGAGTCCCACACGGCACGGTTGGCGCGGTGCTCTGCCGTGAGGACGTGCTGCCCCCTGGCGCGCCCGGCCAGGTCATCAAAGATCTGCGGCGCGTTTGCGGCGACGCCAGCCGCGTGGTGATCGTCGACGACAAGCCGCAGTTCGTGCGGCACGGCACCTGCCTGACCGTGCCTCCCTACGAGCAACACGTGCCCATCGCGCCGCTGGTGGAGGCCATGGCGCCACAAGTCTCGGCTGAAGGTTTACAGCTCGCTCGGAACGCGCTTCGCGATGATGCAGCCACCAACAAACCGCCCTCCTTGAATGATTTCTCGGCTGACCGCGCCCTCCTTGACTTACTTGGACCAATTGAAGCGCTGTTCCCGTAAATTACGCAAGCGCGCTACATCGCCACTTCGCTTATCGGGCACGCAAAGCCCATTAGAAGTTTTTCTCGAGGCGCCTAGGCATCTACGGCAGTCGGCCCCCTGTGACGGCGGACCATGTAAATGATACAATTGCCTATACCATTACTCTTCCTATCTATCTTCCTATATGATTTTTTGGGGTTTCATTGGAGAATGTGTGTGGTATGGGTTATGGTCTTAGTTATTGGTGTTATGGGTTGGTAGTGGTTGGAATATACATACACTACCGCCGTGATCCCCCCCCTTTTTTATTGCAGAAATTCAGCATTAGAGACCACAGGTCCCTTGATACCACAAACCGCCATTTAATTTTTAATGTATCGCAACAACAAGAGTCCGTGTGGGATGTGGGGCATAATCATATATAGGTATAAAAACAGAGAAAATAAAAATAGAACTAAGGCCGACGTCGAAGTCATAAGCATAGTGAGATATTCGATGTAGGCGAGGGGTTCGAATTACTTCTTCGTGCCAAATATTCCTCTATATTCTTAGAACAATGAGGGAATTCGACACTTCAGCGAACACCACATAGCTAGAGCAACGTGCCGACGAGCTAACGAGCCCTTCAGATGAACTCCGATTGAGATCTGAGTAGGCGCACGTAATTCAGCTCACTGGAAAGGAATGCGCAGGCGCGAAGCCGAAGGGATCCACGCCCTGGGGATTCATGTACATTGCTTGTTACATACGACGGCGATACGTACTGCGCGCTCGCATAATGATTCACACATCAGTTTGGCGACTGGCGGGGTGACGGCAAGCCTGCTACTTCAATGAGCGCTCTCGAGATGGTCAAAGCAGCGTACACGGGAAAAGCGCCGCCGAGTGCAACCACAGCCCAGCCTCGAGCAGTGATTTCAACACCGTCCACGAGTGCTCCAAACCCAAAGACTGCCTCTAGAGGCCGCAAAGTGCTGACCAGTTGCTCAGCAGCATCTGTTTCTCTCACAGCCCTCATGCGCCGGGCTTTTGATCTTCGGCTTTGCTCTTCTAAGGCCAGTAAGAACCTAGGCTTGTCCCATTCTTCTTCGTCCCATGCGTTTGCCTCCGCGGCCGTGAGGTGACTGCTTCGGATGAGGCCCTCATCGCCTGAGCGCGTGCGAACTCGAGTGAACTCACCCTCCTCATTCACGAACGCGACTACTGTTCCGTCATTGACTGCGATGCTACTAACAACCCGAGCTGATTCTCGCAACCTCGTTTTTGCAGGAAAGAGCTTGGTATCTGTTCGCCAAAGTCTCAAGAGTTTTGGCGGGCTAGCTGCATTCTTGTCACCATCTTTCGAAGCTGACAACAGCGAACACCTTCGAACTAGCGGGTCCAGATTTGGCGTAAAGAAACCCTGTGCATGCTTCACCACTGATAGCACAATTAAAGTCCATAACGACTTCATTGTCCAAATCGAGGTGATCAACTGCACCTAAGAGACGAAGAATTCTCGATTGCCTGTACTTGCAGTAGAATAAGATAGCGAATTAGTCAGCACCTAGGAATTAACAAATACTACTACTACTTGAGTCGATCAAATTTAGGAAGCAAGCGATTCTGCAAAAGAACTTTTTACTTCTCTCGTAGCTAGCCGATTAGCCGAGCATCAACAGACTCCTCTTGCTCTGAATCCTTAGCCTTGAAGCAAGGAACTCAACCTTGAAGCGTCAAGCAAGCTGGATGTACCGAAGGAATACGTCATTTACTCAACCCCAATACGTCCATTAATACGTACTGTGTCTGTACTACTGTTGTGTGCTCTACTCAAATGTATCTGCTATCTGTGGTACTGAACGAGGCTAATCGCTAATTCGGGACTCAAACAAATCCCGATGGCTGCATGTGCATTCTAGCGAGCTCTCTTGAGCCCTCAGCAGGAAAGGCCATTGAATAAGGAAGCCACAGGAGCACTAGTCTAGTCTAGTCTAGAGTTAATACTTAATACTCCCCAAAAACAAAGAAACACCCCTGTACAATATAGTAGCAGAAAAAGTGTAACCTTCAGAACAAGGCTGACTGGGCTGAGTATCCGTGTTGCGTAATACAATTGTTACCATGTACTCTCAAGTTGTCCAAGCACTAGATATGGCCTTAGGTCGATGCGACTTTGCCTTTCAGAGGACATGCGTTAATGTGGCCTCCCACACCTCCACATGCGCAGCATACAAACCCAAACCGCCTAAGAAACCACTGCGCTCCTTAGGTGTTAGGTGTGGCATCACGTCTAACTTCGCTGAAATGAGCGATATTTGCCTCAGGACTTCTCAAAGCGTGGCTTCTTAGGCATGGGGTAATTTTCGGTGCCCACGTCGAGCCGCTTGATGCCTCGGATCTCAAGCCACTCCTTTCCGTAATCGTGGCTTATCTAAGAGCACAACAGCGTAAATTACGTGGGTGCGTTTGACGTAAAAGTATCGACAACCAAGGAGTGATTGTGGCAGAATTTCTTTTCGTTCACTGCAACTCTCAAGTCGACAGCAATAGTAAATGAAGCATTTTTATTTCTCAAACCTGAGTGCCTTTGGGAATGTCTTTGATAACCCGATACACGCGAGCTGCGAGTTTGGTGCGTGTAGATCCCACGCGACCGAAGTGATAGTAAGTTGGCACCAAATTCACTGACTCCGTTGGGCCGGGGGTCATAGCAAACTGCAACACGCTGATGTTAATGACACACAGAAGATAAAAAAATGGAAACAACAAAAGATTAGCCCAGAGCAGACCTCCAAAGGCAAGCAACTACTCCTCATTTCCATTTAAAAAAGCCCAAAAAAAGAATTAAGTACCTGTTCTCATGGTCAGTCGGGTCGATAGTCCCGCGAGCTGTATCCACGTATGGGTTCGGGTAAAACTCAATCATGTGGTCACGAGCTTTCCGACGAACCTTCGAGAAAAAAAAAGTGAACATACGGTAATGCTGACATTCATAATGGTAGAACTGAGAGCTTTACAACTCTGATGGTTAAAAGAATGGTTGTTCGATTTGCAAGAGCTTGATAAGTCATCGAAGACGAAACTAGACCTCATTGGCTCGCAGTAAATCTCCCCAGTACACGAACTTGTATCCTTTCGCAATGTCTACGTTTGCCACGAGAATGCGCCCTATTACACACACAGGAGCACGACGGAAATAAGATCACAGCAAAGCCAAACGTCGAGACAGTAGTAATCGATGCTACTCCCGTACCGATTAGTGGAGAACGACTTATGAATGGTGATTTATTTGGACTTAGGTCAGGCATAGAAGCAGCGCTATAGACAAGAAACAAGTAATACCCACCGAAGATTTCCGGCTGCGTCTCGTGAACTTCAACACGAACGATTTCGTCGCCTAGGTCAAAATGTCGCTTGCAATATGGAATACCGTCATCGCGATCGCAAGCTGCTAAACAGAGTGAGCCGTTTGAGCATGAGGCCCAACACCTGCTCAAAGCCATCAGCATACGGATGACTCAGCAAATGAACGATGCAACACATTGTCTGAGTCACCCACGCTAGAAAAGCCAAAGTACTTAAAGATAGATTGTAGATTGTAGCTTTCGTTTGATTGTGCTATGCTAGTCGGAAAAGCGCTTATGCTTCAACGAAATCACCTGGAATTATTTGTAGCAATTGGCTGCTTTGAAATATTCTGCTTCCGTCTAGCCGCTTTGAGATTGCTTTGGTTCACCATGTCGCTATACGGCAAGTGAAAGTGTGAAAGTAGGGTCCGATAGGAGCTCCGACGCTCCGACGCTACAGCGCGTTTTGTCATCATCTACAGTAAGAATTTTCAAAATCAGAAACCCAACGGATACATTAGTAACCGTCGAACAGGCGTATCTGTAGTAGTTCTGGGTACCTGTAGTAAGAAGGGAAAATTTTTCTCTCATAGCTCAGTCTAGTAGCGTTTTTCTGAGCCTGTGGAGGGACTGGATTTAGCAACTAACAGGCAGGGTGCCATCTAATCGGCGTCTGCAGAGTCCCCCGGGCCGGACTGGAAGCCTCGCTCGGGGTCTAGTAGTAGCGTTTTTTAAGCTACAGAACAAGAAGGAAACACATTTTGAACAGTTTAAAGTACCGGATTCAGACACTCACTTTCTTAACGTGGCAACCTATTATCACCCTGCCATTTCCAAAAATTTCCACCGCGTCAGAATCCACTTTGCCTGCGATTTCAGAGTTCCAGTATCTTCAATAGATCGGCAGGTACGGCACCCCGGGGTAATGTACACAGTTACTCTACCTGGACTTCGCGTGCTCGTATTAGATGCGGCATATGATTTACCAAGCCCTGGCTATTTCAACTATCAACCACTTCTTACGACACTAACATCTGGATTCTTTTCTGGGTAAGCTCAACACTTTTTGCTCAACACACACTCGCAACGCCTTTTGATCACCTTCACTTCTTGACGTCTTGTGCTTTTTCTTCTTTCTTGCTCGCGTCTTCTAACTTACTTCCACCAACAACTTCGGCTTCATCTGCTGAACGAGCAAGATTTCCTTCACTTGAGGAGTTTTTTAATCGCGTTTCGCCCTAGAAACGTCTCGCGTTTACATGCTACGATGATCGAACTATTCCTCAGCGCAGGCTTCTGGATACTCCTCAAGCCTTCTTGTGCTCAAACACCGGCCTACAGCTTCGTTGATTCGTTGCCGCGTGGGCAAGCCCTCGCAACTCTAGCAGAGGGGAAAGTAGCTGGTTACCGACAGCCTGGAGGCGTGGCAACGTTCCTAGGAATTCCCTACGCTGAACCACCAGGTATATGAAATCACTCCCTCTTGTACTTTGTTCGTTTAGGTTAGCCTTACTTGGTAGCAACTACATCATAGTGGAAGATACGTGACATAAAGCAAGTTTGCATACTTATTGTCACCAATGCATCATTTTTTTTAAAAAGAAAAAGAATTCTACAGTTGCAATTCACTTCTTTGAACTTCCTAATTCAATCCTTGTGGCTACAGTCGGCAACCTTCGCTTTCGCCCACCTAAAGTCATCGCACCTTGGGCACCCTCGGTCCGCGATGCGACCAATTTTGCTTCAGACTGCATGCAGTCCACCATTGGCAGCGACGGCGCCCTCACCAAAACGTCGGAGGACTGCCTCTATGTGAACGTGTGGACGCCCGCGGGGCCCCGCGTGCGTAAGTTACCGTTGAACAAGCACCACCGGAGCAAGAAGCTGGCAGTGATGGTGTGGGTGCACGGGGGCGCGTGGCAAATCGGCGGCTCGTCGCGCCTTGACTACAACGGGGCCAAACTAGCAGCGTCTGGAGTGGTACGTGGAATCGTCACAAGGGCACGCATGTGCCCGCGCGCGCAATGAATGGATGTTAAGCTGGGATTGAGAGCAGGTCTCAGGTATAATCACAGCCACGCGTGGGAATGAGAGTGTTTGATGAGTTTGAGTTTTTCTTGGCGCAAAAGCCATGAGAGGCCCCAACCTATTACGGTTGCCATAACCATAGCCATACTTATAATTTCCATGTGTCTTTTGTGCGTTTGGCTCCCATTAGGTGGTCGTGAACTTCAACTACCGTTTGGGCGCGTTTGGTTTCCTCACCTCCGTTAAAGATGGCCTTTACGGCAATTACGGTAGGTTTGCTTCCAGATATCAGGTCCCAGCAATGTGCGTTAATGTCCTTCTTCGTTTGTTGCGCCTTCGAATTCCGCGAAACTCCCGCTGGCGCATATTGCAGTCGCTACTGAGGCGCTTGTTGAGTAATCTTGGTGCTGTGATGTGGTGTGGATATGAATACACCCATTTAGGGCTCATGGACCAGCGGTGCGTGTTTCATTGGGTGCAGCGCAACATCGCGCACTTCGGCGGCGACCCCAGCCGCGTGACGTTGTTTGGCGAGTCCGCCGGCGCCAAGTCAATTGGCTTGCATTTGCTCATGCCGGGCGCGGGCGGGGGAGGGCACGGCCTCTTTCAGCGCGTGATTTTACAGGTGTGGAATGATAAGAACGAGAGAAGGAGAGGAAGAAAGAGTACGACACGAGTTTGCCACTTACTTTCTCATTCAAGTCTCATGAATATT
>Ga0307982_1001895_pt1 | contig 17063 bp, 16 predicted proteins | sample OrgLakmetagen989_FD_201847 | JGI IMG/M metagenome (GOLD analysis project Ga0307982, IMG submission 201847) | Saline water microbial communities from Organic Lake, Antarctica - #989 | ecosystem: Environmental > Aquatic > Non-marine Saline and Alkaline > Saline | place: Antarctica: Organic Lake... | reverse complement strand
ATAACAGTAGAGCTGGTCAAGATCAAAACCCAGGGCGATAAAATTCTGGATGTTCCGCTGTCCAAGATCGGCGGCAAAGCTCTGTTCGTTAAGGAACTGGAAGAAGCCATGATGGATGGCCGGGCCGACCTGGCGGTGCACTCCATGAAAGACGTGCCCATGGAACTCCCGGAAGGCCTGGGACTGGTGGCCATCTGTGAGCGGGAAGATCCGACAGATGCCTTTGTCAGCAATGATTTTGACACTGTGGACGCACTGCCCCATGGGGCCATTGTTGGCACTGCCAGCCTGCGGCGGGAATCACAGCTTCGGGCCTACCGGCCGGATCTGGAAATTCGCTCCCTGCGTGGCAACGTCAACACTCGGCTGGCAAAACTGGATGCCGGTGACTATCAGGCCATTGTGCTTGCCAGCTCCGGCCTCAAGCGACTGGGCTTCCACGACCGCATCCGCTACGGCCTGCCGGACACCATCTCACTGCCCGCTGTTGGCCAGGGTGCGCTCGGCATTGAGTGCCGTCTCGAAGATGAAGAGCTGATTGCCATGCTGGCACAACTGGACCATGTGGACACGTCTGACCGGGTAAAAGCAGAACGGGCGCTGAATCGCCGCCTGGAAGGCGGGTGTCAGGTTCCCATTGCTGCTTATGCACTACTGGAAGATAACGACACACTATGGCTGCGGGGTCTGGTGGGCGCAGTCGACGGCACCCGGGTATTCCGTGTGGAAGGCCGCGCGCCACGTAAAGACGGCGAGAAAATGGGCCGGGAACTGGCCGAAGACCTTCTTGCCATGGGCGCGGACAAAGTATTGGCCGAGATCTATGGTCATACTCCCACCTGATTCACCCTCACGGGATGAAAGCCAACCGGTGCCATTGAGAGGCCGCCGGGTTCTGATCTGTCGCCCCCGCCCGGAGGCAGAGCGGCTGGCCGAGGCTTTTAAAAGGGCCGGTGCGGACGTTCGCGTATTACCGATGCTGGAACGTGAACCGATTACCGACGATCCGTCCATCCGAACCCGGATTCTCAGCATTGACGAATTTGACCATATTATTGCAGTCAGCCCCTATGCGGCTGGCCTGCTGATAGACTGGCTCGACACCTGGTGGCCGCAAACGCCGACCGGCATCCTCTGGTACGGCGTTGGTGCCGGTTCGGCCGCGGTATTGTCAGCTTACGGCCTGGATACCCGGCAGCCGATAAACGGGCTTACCAGCGAGGCTCTGCTGGATTTGCCGGAACTGGCGCAGCTGGATCATGAAAAAGTGCTGATTGTAAGGGGTGAACAGGGCCGTGACCTGCTACCGGAAGCCCTCAGGGCCAGAGGCGCAAGAGTGACCCTGCTGCCGCTCTATCGGCGTTTTGCTCCGGATCATGATGAATCTGCATTGCAGCACAGCATCAGCGCCTTTGACCCTGAGGTTGTAGTCACACTATCGGGAGAAACATTGAATAATCTCATTTCACTCGGTAACAATACCGGCCATAATCTTAAACATTGTTTAATGGTGGTCCCGGTTGAACGTATTGCCGAACAGGCGCGTAAGGCCGGTTTGCGGCAGACCTGCGTACCCGAAAGCCTTGCCGACCATGCCATTGTGGCGGCCGTTGCACACCAACTGGCCAGCCTTGACGTAAGCCCCGGAACTATCAAGTAAGGATGCCCGTGACTGAATCAAACGCCCAACTGCCCGCCACAATCAACAACCAACCACGCTCTCGCCAACGACTTTGGCCGCTATGGATACTGGCTTTTCTGGCCTTCCTGGCCGCCATTGCTCTGGGACTCTGGAGCTGGCAGCAGTGGCATAACACCCAGGCCATGCAGCAGTCGATCACCAACCTGAAGCAGGAAACTGCCCAGCTCGACCAGTTATACGGCCAGACCGGAAACCAGCGCAGCCAGCGCTTACAGGCACTGGAAGGCAAGCTCACCGGCCAGCGAGAACTGATTGCGACCCAGCAACGCCAGATCGATCACAATGCCCGGGAATTACTCGAAGCCGGTAACCGCACCCGCACCGACTGGCTGCTGGCTGAAGCCGAGTACCTGCTTCGCATCGCCAATCAGCGACTGATGATTGAAAAGGACATCCGCGGTGCGCTCGCGGCCCTGAAATCCGCCGATCAAGTGCTCAACGAATCCGACGATATCGGCGTTTATCCGGTACGCCAACAACTGGCTAAAGAAATACTGGCCCTCAAAAGCCTGACCGATGTCGACCGAACTGGCCTGTATCTGACCCTGGAAGCCGCTATCGACAGCATCCAGCAACTGACTGATAACGCCCTGGCCAGTGACCGGATGGCAAGCACTCTGGCGCAGTCGCAAAGCGAACCCTCAGCAGATACAGCGGCAGGCAGCAGCAAGTGGTGGATCGACGCCTGGAACAGCGCCAAATCAACGCTTTCCCAGGTGGTCGTGGTTCGGCGCCTGGATGAACCGGTAAAGCCACTGCTGTCGCCGGAACAGAGCGCCTATGCCCGGCTGAGTCTGCAGCTGATGCTGGAGGAAGCCGAACTGGGGGTTTTACAGGGACATCAGGAGCTTTACTCCCGTTCGCTGCTCAAAGCCAGTAAAGCCATCGACACCTGGTACGACAGCAGCAACCCGACCATCATTGCGCTGTCTGACACCCTGGAAGAACTGGCCAGCCAGAACATCGACCCGGACTTGCCTGACATCAGCCGCTCACTGCAGCTTCTGAAATCCCGGCTTGCCGGGCGGCTGAACAATAACGGTGAGAACACCGACGGCAACCAGGCTGACAACTCAGAGGGAGACGACGCATGATCCGCCTGCTGCTGATCATTCTCATCGCCCTCCTGCTGGGCACGGGCCTTGCGCTGGGCCTGCAATACGATCTTGGCTACATTCGCATCAGCCTGGGCAACACCCTGATTGAAACCAATTTCTGGGTCGGGCTCGCTTTGCTGATTCTGTTTGTGGGCATTCTTCTTAGCACCATCAATCTGTTTCGGCGGGTGCGGAACGGCTCCGGAATGGTTGCCGGGTGGCTGGCAAGGGGCAACGAAAAGCGTGCCCGGCGCCGCACAACACAGGGCCTGCTGGCGCTGGCCGAGGGCAACTGGCCCAGAGCCCGCAAGCTGCTTGAGTCCTCGGCCGCGCATGCGGATACCCCGCTGATCAACTACCTGGCTGCCGCGCAGGCATCCTTTGAGACTGGCGACCATGATGGGGTGGATGATCTGCTGCGCCGGGCCTATGAGAGCACGCCCGGTTCCGACATGGCGGTGGGCATTACTCAGGCGCAGCTTCAACTGGCCGGCAACCGTCAGGAACAGGCACTCGCCACACTGCTGCGGCTACGCAAACAGGCCCCACATCATCCGTTTGTACTCAAACTGCTGAAAACCGCCTACGTTAAACTCGAGGACTGGCGGGAACTTTCCCGGCTGTTGCCGGAAATTCGCAAGCGCAATCTGATTGATTCAGTCGAACAGGGCAACCTCGAACGGCTGGTCTGGCGAAATCTGTTACAACGGGCGGCTGACGACTGCCGCCGCCAGGTAGACACCCAGTCACCCAACCTTGAACCCCTGACCCTGCTCTGGGATGAGCTGCCGTCTTTCCTGCGTCGGGACGAACACACCATCCGCGAATACGCCCGTCTGCTGGCGGAACTGGGCGACGAGGAGCAGTCGGAAACCCTGCTTCGCAAAGTGCTGCGCAATCACTGGAGTGATGAGCTAATCAACCTCTACGGCCGGGTGAAAGGCCCCACACCGGAAGAGCAGTTACTGTTGGCCGAGCAATGGCTGAAAGACCGACCTAACAATGCCGAATTACTGCTGGCACTGGGGCGGCTGAGCCTGCGAAACGAACTTTGGGGTAAAGCCAGAGAATACTTTGAGACCAGCCTTAAACTGCGCCGCAGCCGCGAGACCATGGCGGAACTCAGCCGCCTGAACGCCCACATGGGCGAAGGCGAGAACAGTGTGAAGCTGTTGATGCAGGGGCTGGTTAAAGACAGCGGACTGCCAGATTTGCCAATGCCCAAGGCCTGAAGCCCGGGGCTTTTTCAGTTCAGGCTCTGGGAGCGTATTCCAGGACATCGGAGAAAAACGCCGTCTGCGGCAGACCTGCCGCTACCAGCGCGTCCATCAGGGTATAGACCATGGTGGGCGAGCCGCTGGCGTGTACTTCGACGTTATGCCAGTCCACTCCTGACGCCAGCACCTTACGCACCAGCTGGTCATGATGGCCGGCCCAATCGTTGTCTTCATCGTCACCCACCACCGGCTTGAAAGAGAACGGCGACCAGTCTTCCTGCCACTGTTGGGCGAGTGATTTCAGGTACATATCCTCATGGCGCCGCACGGCCCAGTAAAGCTGGACTGGCTTGCCATAAGTCGTTTCCCGAAGATAGTCCACCAGACTTTTCATTTGCGCGAAACCAGTCCCGGCGGCCACCAGCAGAAGCGGCTTTTCCGGTGCTGCCGCCAGGCAGGCGCGACCGTGGGGCAGTTCAACGGCCACTTCTTCCCCGGAGGTGAGCGCATTAATCACGTTCTGGGCTGATACCCATTCGGGAGTGGCCTGAATGTGCAGCTCGATCAACTCTGCCGAGGGGCCGCTGGCAATGGAAAAATAGCAGGGGTCAGCATTCGGCAGGTTGACCGAAAGGTACTGCCCGGCATGAAACGACAGCTCCCGACGACGGGGAAGTTGCAACTCTACCCGGTACACATCGTGGCTGATGGAGCGAACGTCCACTACTTTTGCCTGGAACTTGCGGGGCTGGTTATCTCCGGATGCCATAACGGCGTCTGTCTCCAGTGTCAGGTCACTGAGCGCGATGGTACGACACATCACGAGGCGCCCGGTGACGGGAATAGTTTGTTGATTGCGAGTGCTCATTGCTCTGCCGCTGAGCAAACGGGCTTCACAAAGCTCGCAAACTCCATTGCGACACGCCGCGGGAACCGCAATACCTGCGCTGTTCGCAGCCGTTAGCAGCGTTTCGTCACTTGCTGCGAAAAAGGAAAGCTCAGCTGGGCCGATGATGATACGAAACACCGGGCTGGCCATATCACTCGGGGCGCTTTGGCGAAAGATCAAGCCCCAGGCTATCCCAGAGTTCATCCACCCGATGTTTGACGTCCTCGGACATCGCAATGGCAGTGCCCCACTCCCGGTCGGTTTCCCCCGGCCATTTGCTGGTCGCGTCCATCCCCATTTTCGAGCCGAGACCCGATACCGGCGAGGCAAAATCCAGATAGTCGATGGGCGTATTTTCCACCAGAGTTGTGTCCCGGCTCGGGTCCATCCGGGTGGTCATGGCCCAGATAACGTCCTCCCAGTTGCGGGCATCGATATCATCGTCGGTTACGATCACGAACTTGGTGTACATGAACTGCCGCAGGAAAGACCATACACCCATCATCACCCGCTTGGCATGGCCTGGGTACTGCTTCTTGATGGTTACCACCGCCATGCGGTAGGAGCAGCCTTCCGGTGGCAGGTAGAAATCCACAATCTCCGGAAACTGCTTCTGCAGAATCGGAATAAAGACTTCATTGAGCGCAACACCCAGAATCGCGGGCTCGTCCGGCGGGCGCCCGGTGTAGGTGCTGTGATAAATCGGATTGCGTCGGTGGGTAAGCCGTTCAACGGTAAACACCGGGAAATGGTCTACTTCGTTGTAGTACCCGGTGTGATCACCAAAGGGCCCTTCAGGCGCCATATCGTCCGGGTAGATAAAGCCTTCCAGCACAATTTCGGCACTGGCGGGCACCTGAAGGTCACTCAGCTCACACTGCACCAGCTCGGTACGACTGCCCCGAAGCAGGCCGGCAAAAGCGTATTCAGACAGGGCATCCGGCACAGGCGTTACCGCGCCCAGGATGGTGGCAGGGTCAGCACCCAACGCCACCACCACCGGGTAAGGCTGGCCAGGATTCTGTTTCTGGAACTCCTGAAAATCCAGGGCGCCGCCACGATGGCTGAGCCAGCGCATGATCAACCGATTGCGGCCAATCAACTGCTGCCGATAAATGCCAAGATTTTGCCGCTCTTTATGGGGGCCACGGGTGATCACCAGCGGCCAGGTCACCAACGGCCCGGCGTCTCCCGGCCAGCAGTGTTGAACCGGAATCTTATAAAGATCCACCTGATCCTTCTCGAAAACCACTTCCTGGCAGGGCGCCGACCGCAGAACCTTCGGGCTCATTTTCATGACCTTCCGGAAGATCGGAAACTTTTCGATGGCGTCCTTAAAGCCCTTGGGAGGATCCGGCTCTTTCAGAAAGGCCAGCAGCTTGCCGATGTCCCGCAGCGCCGTGACGCTATCGTGGCCCATGCCCATCGCCACCCTTTTGGGGGTGCCGAACAGGTTGGCCAATACGGGCATGTCGTAGCCTTTGGGGTTTTCGAACAACAACGCCGGCCCACCTGCCCGCAAGGTGCGGTCACAGATTTCGGTCATTTCCAGGTGGGGGTCGACTTCCACTGAAATTCTTTTCAGCTCGCCCAGCTTTTCTAGCTGACCTATGAAGTCTCTCAGGTCGTTGTATTTCATCAGCTACTCCGGTTTGACCCCGCTCTGGTTATGCTTTGGTGCAGGAACAGGTTGGAGAATGCCTTTCCCAGACACAGCCCCCGGCTCTGCCAACCCCCCAAAGTCCTGAGGCGCAAGAAGCCCGACTTACCGACGCTTCATCGACTGGAAGAATTCATCATTGGTCTTGGTTTCCCGGAGCTTGTCCAACAGAAACTCAATGGCCGCCGTATCGTCATCCATGGAATGCAACAGCTTACGCAGGATCCAGATACGCTGAACATCTGCCTCACTCATCAACAGGTCTTCACGGCGGGTGCCGGAGCTGCGGATATTGATGGCCGGATAGGTGCGCTTCTCGGCAATCTTGCGATCCAGATGGATCTCCATGTTGCCAGTACCCTTGAACTCCTCGTAAATCACCTCGTCCATCTTGGAACCGGTGTTCACCAGCGCAGTCGCCAGAATGGTCAGGCTGCCGCCTTCTTCCACGTTACGGGCGGCGCCGAAGAAACGCTTGGGCTTCTCGAGAGCGTGGGCGTCAACACCACCGGTCAAAACCTTGCCGGATGAAGGAATGACGGTGTTGTAGGCACGGGCCAGGCGGGTAATCGAATCCAGCAGGATCACCACATCTTTCTTGTGCTCTACCAGCCGCTTGGCCTTCTCGATGACCATTTCGGCCACCTGAACGTGACGGGCAGGCGGCTCGTCGAAGGTGGAGGCAATGACCTCGCCGCGCACGGTGCGCTGCATCTCGGTCACTTCTTCCGGGCGCTCGTCAATCAGCAGTACCATCACATGGCACTCCGGACTGTTACGGGTAATAGACTGGGCGATGCTCTGCATCAGCAGTGTCTTACCTGCCTTGGGCGGCGAAACGATCAGGCCGCGCTGGCCCTTGCCGATAGGCGCAACCAGGTCCAGCACCCGCGACGACAAGTCTTCGGTACTGCCGTTGCCCGCTTCGAGCGTCAACCGCTCATCAGGGAACAGCGGCGTCAGGTTCTCGAAGAGGATCTTGTTACGGGCATTATCCGGGTTGTCGAAGTTGATTTCGCTAACTTTAAGCAACGCGAAATAACGCTCGCCATCTTTCGGCGGCCGAATCTTGCCCGCTACCGTGTCACCGGTGCGAAGATTAAAACGGCGAATCTGGCTTGGGGAGACATAAATATCGTCTGGCCCTGCGAGGTAAGACGCGTCTGCGGAGCGCAGGAAGCCGAAGCCATCCTGCAGAATTTCCAGTACGCCGTCACCGTAGATGTCTTCGCCGCTTTTAGCATGCTTCTTCAGGATGGCAAAGATCACATCCTGTTTGCGCGAACGAGCCAGGTTATCGAGGCCCATCTCTTGCGCAATATCGAGCAATTCGGGCATGGAATTCTGCTTGAGTTCAGTAAGATTCATAAGTTATTAGATTGTCAGGAATGGAAGTAGGCGATCATTGGAATGACAGGAATGCCCGCGAGCGGATTGATCGGGTAAACGTTTGAACTAGGTGCTGGCCAGATGGAGCAACCGGTGGAGATAAAATCCGGAAAGTACTGACGCCAGAGACAGGAAGAACAACCGTTCGCCGGGCAAGACGGATCATCAGCTACCTTTAGCATCAATGTCAAGTGAAGATGCCCATTTTTGGACCGATTGCCGGTTTCCAGCCATGAATACACATACGGGGACTGAGCTTCCTCTCTCTGAAGGGTTACTCCCCTTCCATTCAAAGGCGCCGATACGGATACTAGCAGGATGATTTTTCAGACTTCCCAGAACACCCATTCGAGGGGACACCCATGCGAGAGAACACTCATGAGTAGCGACACCGCCAGTGAACTGAAACCTCTGAGCATTGCCCTGTTAACGGTGTCTGACACCCGTGGCGCGGCAGAAGACTCGTCGGGGCAGTTCCTCGAAAACAGTGTCACCGAGGCGGGCCACAAGCTGGTTGCCCGCCGCATCCTCCCGGACGATGTCTATCTGATACGGGCGCTGATGTCAGGCTGGATTGCAGATCCGGACGTGAATGTGGTGATCATCACCGGCGGCACCGGCTTTCACGAGCGCGACAGCACGCCGGAAGCCGTCGCCCCGTTGCTGGACAAGACCATTGACGGCTTTGGCGAGGAATTCCGCCGTTTGTCCGCCAGTGAGATCGGCACCTCCACCATTCAGTCCCGGGCGTTTGGCGGACTTGCCAATCACACGGTCATTTTCTGCCTGCCCGGCTCCACCGGCGCCTGTCGTACCGGCTGGAACGGCATCCTGAGCAGCCAGCTGGACAGCCGTCACGGGCCCTGCAATTTTTCCGCCCTGGCCCTGGGTAAGCCGAACCGGCCTTTCAGCCGGATCAACGAAATCATTGGCGAGCGTTCGGAGCGATAACCCATGGCAAGCTCCGACCTGACACCCGTTGATGATGCCATTAACCACCTGATCGGTCAGGCCCGCCCGGTTACACACGCAGAAACGGTGGCGCTGAACGACAGTCTGGACCGGGTACTGGCGCGGGACTATAGAGTGCCAGCGGATGTGCCACCTGCCGACAACAGCGCGGTGGATGGTTATGCACTGCGGGCCGGAGACCTTTCCAGCGACGCTTTTTTGCCGGTGTCCGGCCGGGTGGCAGCGGGCGAAGCGCCCGGCTCCCTTCAGTCTGGCATGGCAGTACGCATTTTTACCGGCGCGGAAATCCCTGCAGGCGCTGATTCAGTCGTTATGCAAGAACGGGTCACGGTGGCCGACGGTGGTATTACCATCAACGCTCCGGTCTGCGAGGGCCAGAATATCCGCCGTCAGGGGCAAGACCTTACCCGGGGTGAGCTGGCACTGGCGAAAGGCACGAGAATCCGGCCCCAGGAGATGGGCCTGCTGGGCTCCATGGGCGTGCCTGAGATCGACGTGTTCGCCAGATTGAAAGTGGCCATCTTCACTACCGGTGATGAGCTGGTGGACCCCGGACTGCCACTGGAGCCCGGACAGATCTACAACACCAATCGCTTTACGATGCTGGGGCTGCTGGCGAAGGCGGGCTGTGAGGTGGTGCTCTGTGAAACCCTGGAGGACACCCGGGAGACAACCCGCCGCACCCTTGAGCGGGCAGCGGCCAAAGCGGACCTTATAATCACCAGTGGCGGCGTATCAGTGGGCGAAGAAGACCATGTGCGGGCGGTGCTTGAGGAGTCCGGCGGCCTGTCCCTGTGGCGACTGGCCATCAAACCCGGCAAACCCCTGGTTTTCGGCGCAGTAGCCGATACCCCGGTGCTGGGCCTGCCTGGTAATCCGGCGGCAGTGCTGGTCACCTTTCTGGTGGTGGGCATGCCGTTTATTCGTGTTTGTCAGGGCCGGACAGGCATTACGCTCTATGGCGAACGGGTACCGGCCGGGTTTTTAACAGAAAAGCCCTCAGTTCGCCGGGAGTATGTTCGCGCCCGTAAGAGCGTCGGCCATAACGGACCGGTGATCACCGCCTATCCCAACCAGAGTTCGGGCGTTTTGAGCTCGGCGTGCTGGGCCGATGGGCTGGCCGTGGTGCCGGCCAACGAGACCATTGGCCAGGGTGATCTTATAACCTACTATTCGTTTGCGGAGCTTTTGGAATAACCATGGCTACGGATAAAACCATTACTGTGAAGTTTTTCGCCCGCCTGCGGGAGGAGCTGGATACGGCTTCGTTAAAGGTGGAAGCCAAGCCTGGGCTGACGGCGGGCCGGCTGCTTCGTGATCTTGCCGGCAATGGTGGCCACTGGGCTCAGCTGGACGGCGCGCAACCGGTGATGATTGCCATCAATCAGGCGATGGCAAAATCGGATCAGGCGTTGCAACCCGGTGATGAGGTGGCCTTTTTCCCGCCGGTGACAGGGGGCTGATGTGATCCGTGTCGAGCAACAGGATTTTGATCCTGGCGAGGAATACCATGCACTCCGGGACAGCGGTTCCGGTACCGGGGCCATTGCGACTTTTACCGGGTTAGTTCGGGACAGCGGCGACCTGAAGGGTGTGACGGGCCTGTTCCTTGAACATTATCCGGGGATGACGGAGCAGGTTATTGAGGGGCTGGTCGGTGAGGCTTCACAGCGCTGGGATGTGCGTGAGGCCCGGGTGATTCACCGGGTGGGGTATCTGGCGCTGGGTGAGCAGATTGTGTTTGTGGGGGTGTGCAGTGCCCACCGCGGCGATGCGTTTGCCGCCTGTGAGTTCATTATGGATGCGCTGAAGACGTCGGCGCCGTTCTGGAAGAAGGAGATTACTGGCGGTGGCGAGCATTGGGTAGAGCAGAAGGCTTCTGATGTGGACCGTAGTCAGAGTTGGGAGTAACTCTGCCAAAGCAGATGGCCGATCGGCAAGCAATGCGGACTGACTTTCCGAAAAACGCTTCTAGCACGTCCGTGTGCGCTTGGGCTCCGCCATCCATGGCTCCGCACATTTTCGGAAAGTCAGTCCGCATTACTTGCCTACATGGTCCGTGTCTTCGAAATCTTTTGGTTGGTTCCTGTTCTTAAATGCTTTGGCGACGTTAAGACATTCGAGTTTTCTCGCCCCCGCCGCTTCTGTGAAAACCATTACCCGGCGATTGCCGCTTTCCAGATGTCGCTCCAGTAACGGCGCCAGTGTCACGGGATAAACACCGTGGAGGGGATGAACCCTGCCCTCACATTCAGCGAGAACCGGTTTTTCTGGCTCCTGATACCAGGCGCTGATCAGGTCAGAAAGGACCTCCGAGGTGATTTCCGGGGTGTCGCAAGGACTGACCAGTACGGCTTTTGCGCCCAGGCTCGCGGCATGTCTCATTCCAGTTAGCAGGCCTGCGAGGGGGCCTTGGCCTTTCAGTTCCGGAGAGTCTTCTAGAACGTTGCCGGGGCCGAGTTGCTCGTAGTCGGACAGGGAGCGGTTGGCGCTGATCAGGACGGGGCTGGCCACTTCAGCGAGGGCATTGAGGACCCATTGGGCCATTGGTGCACCCTGCCAGGGCACCATGCCTTTGTCCTGGCCGCCCAGGCGGCGGCCTTCGCCGCCGGCCAGCAGGAGGGCGGTGACGGGTGCAGGGCTATCTGGCGGGGTCATTTTTTGTGTCATCACCATAAAAAACCGCCCGTGAACATCAGTTCAGGGGCGGTTTCAGGCAGCCAGACAGCAATCAGAGATTGCTATCAAGAAAGGCGGCCAGTTGGGATTTGGACAGTGCGCCCACTTTGGTGGCGTCCACGTTGCCGTTCTTGAACAGCATGAGCGTGGGGATGCCACGGATGTTGAACTTGGGCGGTGTCTGCTCGTTTTCGTCGATGTTCAGTTTGCAGACTTTCAGTTTGCCTTCGTACTCTTCGGCCATTTCTTCCAGAACCGGTGCGATCATCTTGCACGGGCCACACCACTCTGCCCAGTAATCAACCAGCACAGGCACGTCAGATTTCAGAACGTCCTGTTCAAAGGATGCGTCGGTTACGTTTACGATATTTCCGCTCATTTTATCTTCCCAGTTGGTACGCTGACTGGCGAATACGCCCGTTTGTCAGCCTAATTGACTCAATTCCCGAACAGGAGTTGCCGATGGCAATCCATCTTTAAACCCGAGTTAATGCCTAATACTTTACGCGATTGCTCCGGCAAATGTGAAGCGAATCGGCGCCGGTTATACCCTCGGATTTCCCTGACACCCGGCCGTTCCGGTCATTGCGTTACAGATCATATCGCTTATAGTATCGGCTGAAACGCGCGGCCAGTAACCGCCGCACAAGCTCTGCGACATCGCAGGTTGGCATTCCGGCTCATCCGCTTTCTACCAATTATTATTTGGGCCTGGCAGAAGGAATTCAAGACACGTGACTGGCCCATCTTCCGCCACTTTTGCCCCTGAGCCAAAATTGCTTGCGGCCATCGATATGGGCTCCAACAGTTTTCACATGGTCGTTGCCCGCCTTGTTCATGGTGAAATTCGCACTCTGGAAAAAATGGGAGAGAAGGTTCAGCTGGGGGCCGGCCTGGACAGTAACAACCGTCTGACCGAAGAAGCCATGGAACGCGGGCTGGCCTGTCTTGGTCGTTTTGCCCAGCGTTTATCCGGCATGCCCCCGGAAGCCGTTCAGGTAGTGGGCACCAACGCGCTCAGGGTGGCTCGCAACGCTCGGCAGTTCATGGCAAGGGCCGAAAAGACTCTGGGCTACCCGGTGGAAATTATTGCCGGGCGTGAAGAAGCCCGCCTTATATATCTGGGGGTTTCCCACACGCTCTCCGACGACAGTGGCCGCCGCCTGGTGGTGGATATCGGCGGTGGCAGCACCGAGTTCATTATCGGCGAGCGGTTCGAGCCCCAGGATATGGAAAGCCTGCATATGGGCTGCGTATCCTTTCGTAACCGCTACTTTCCCGACGGCAAGATCACCCGGAAGCAGATGGACCGAGCCGTTACCCATGCTGAACAGGAACTGCTGAACATCCGCCAGCATTACCGACAGCGAGGCTGGCAGAGCGCTGTGGGCTCCTCCGGAACCATCAAGGCCATTTCCAGTGTGCTGGCCAGCCTCAAGCTGACCGACGGCACCATTACCATGGAGGCGATGATCGAGCTGCGCAAGCGCCTGGAAGCCATGGGCAAAGCCGAAAAACTGGGGGATCTGGGCGTCCGCCAGGACCGCCAGAGCATATTCCCGGCGGGTTTTGCCATTCTGATGGGTGCCTTCAACTCGTTAAGGATTACCGACATGGCGTTTGCCGATGGCGCACTGCGGGAGGGACTGCTCTACGACATCGCTGGCCGTATTCAGCATGAGGATGTTCGGGAGCGCACGATCCAGGCCCTGCAGGAGCGCTACCATGTGGACCAGCATCATGGCGGTGCCGTGGAGGAAACGGCCATCGCAGCCTGGAAACAGGTCGCCAATACCTGGAACATCAACACACCGGGAGACGAAGAGGTGCTGCGCTGGGGCTGCCGTCTGCACGAAATCGGCCTGACCATTTCCCACAGCCAGTACCACAAACATGGCGCCTATTTGCTGAGATACTCAGACCTTCCCGGTTTCAGCCAGCAATTTCAGCGGGAACTGGCCACCCTGGTGCGCGGGCACCGGCGCAAATTTTCACCCTCGATCTTTGAAGGGCTGGAATCAGACGACCTGCCGCGCCTGCGTTACCTGTGCATTCTGGTGCGGCTGGCAGTGCTGCTGCAGCATCCCAGAAACCATGAGTCACCACCGGATTTCACACTGTCGCCCGTCAGCAACGGCCTGACACTGACCTTCCCCGCCGGTTGGCTGGATGACCGATCACTGACAATGGCAGACCTGAAGAACGAACGGGACTACCTGGCGAAACAGGATTTTAAACTGAAAGTGAGTGTCTAATCCTGGGTTGCCAGCTCCGATTCCAGGTTTTCCACTGCCTCACTGATCTCCAGCCACTGAGCCTCGACCTCGGCCAACCGGCCCTTGGCCCTGCCCTGCTCCGCCAGCATGGTTTTAAGCTGCTCCCGACCCTGCTCGGCGTAAAGCTCAGGATCTGACAGGTCCTGTTCAAGAGTGACAAGTCGGGCCTGAAGCTGATCCATTTCCTTTTCCAGCGCCGACTGCTGCTTTCGATAGGGGCTCAACTTCTGGCGTAGCGCGGCTTCTGCACGCTTTCTTGCCTTGCGGTCGTCAGCGGTTTCGCCAACGGCAACGTCCGCCTCTGTTTTTGCGGATGGGGCTGCCCCGTTAGCGTCTTCCCGTTGGGGCGCTTCGGTATCGTCCTTGCGGCGATCCGCCAGCCAGCGCTCGTAATCTTCAAGGTCACCTTTGTATTCCGTTACCCGCCCATCGTTCACCAGCCAGAAGTCGTCCACTGTGTTGCGCAAAAGGTGACGATCGTGAGACACCACCACGATGGCACCCTCGAAGTTCTGAAGTGCCATGGTCAGCGCATGGCGCATTTCCAGATCCAGGTGGTTCGTCGGCTCGTCCAGCAACAACAGGTTAGGCTTCTGCCAGGCGATGACCGCCAGAGCCACCCGGGCCTTTTCGCCGCCGGAGAATGAGTGGATGGCGCTCAGCGCCTCATTGCCATGAAAATCGAACCCGCCCAGAAAATTGCGGATACTCTGTTCCGAGGCTTTAGGGGACAAACGCTGCAGGTGAAGGAACGGGCTGGCACCCAGATCCAGGGACTCAAGCTGATGCTGGGCAAAGTGGCCAATGGCCAGGTGCTCGCCGCAGGTGCGCTGACCTTCCAGCAGAGTGTCCTGAGCCCTGAGGGCGTCCATCAGGGTGGACTTGCCGGCACCGTTGGGGCCAAGCAACCCGATTCGGCTGCCCGGCAGGAGCGTCAGATTGATACCGCTCAGAATCACCGCATCATCATACCCTGCGGCACCATGGCGGATGGACAGCAAGGGGCTGGACACTTTATCCGCCACCGGAAATTCAAAACTGAACGGCGAGTCCACGTGGGCCGGAGCAATCTTTTCCATTCGCTCCAGAGCCTTGACCCGGCTCTGTGCTTGCTTGGCCTTAGTGGCCTTGGCCTTGAACCGGTCAATGAACCGCTGGATTTCAGCGATTCTGGCCTGCTGGCGCTCGAACCCGGCCTGTTGCTGGGCCAGCCGTTCGCTGCGTTGAGTTTCGAAGGCAGAGTAGTTACCGCTGTAGAGGTCCAGTCCGCGCTGATCGAAGTGCACCAGATGGGTAGCGACACGGTCCATGAAATCCCGGTCGTGGGAGATAAACAGCAACGTGCCCTCATAGCGACGCAGCCAGTTTTCCAGCCACAGACAGGCATCCAGGTCCAGGTGGTTCGTGGGTTCGTCCAGAAGCAACAGATCCGAGGGGCGCATCAGCGCCTGAGCAAGGTTCAGACGTATCCGCCAGCCACCGGAAAACTCCGATACAGGGCGATCTGCATCTGTGTCGGTAAAACCCAGACCGCGTATCAGCGACTCCGCCCGACGGGGCGCAGACCAGGCTTCATGCACATCAAGCTCACCGTGAATACGGGCACTCTCGTTATCGTCACCCCTTGCTTCGGCGGCGGCCAATTGCGCCTCGAGTCTGCGAAGATCGAGGTCACCATCAAGCACAAAATTCCGGGCGCTGCGCTGGGAGGCTTTGACTTCCTGGGCCATGTGGGCAATACGACAGCCGCCGGGCAAAGACGCGCGGCCCTGCTCGGGCGCAAGTTGTCCTAGCAACAGCTGGAACAAGCTGGACTTGCCGGCACCGTTAGCGCCGACAATGGCCACGCGCTGGCCGGGCTGAATGGTAAGGTTGACGGATTCTAGCAACCAGACACCACCCCGTTGTAAACTGAGATCGGTTATCGTAAGCATGTCGTAATGATATCAGGGAATTGAACCAATGAAATCGATTCCCAGGAACTTAAACAGTCTTTAGCGTTCAGGGGCAACAGTGTGTCCAGTGAGATGACGATACCGGCGGACCTCTGTCTCGATGGGCCCCTTTGGCAATTTGCGGGGCGCTTCTGGTCACGCCCTGCGGCGCAGACTGCCGCTCTGTTACTGCAGGAGCGGGGCTGGAGCGTGACAGATATTCTCTGTGCCCTGTGGCTGGCATTGCAGGAGCGTCGGTATTACGGCACCAACGCTGAACAGGTTATCGTCTGGCGGGGCGAGGTGACCGAAACCTTGAGAAAGGCGCGCAAGGCCATCAGCAAAGGCAATCCGGCAACTGATCAGGCCAGGAATTGTATTGCACGCGGCGAACTGGAGGCGGAAAAGGTGGAACTGGCACTGGCATACAGTGCGCTCGCCCAGAGCAAACCTGCGTCGGTTGTGCCACAAGTTGTGCCACAAGTTGCGCAACAAGAGAGCACAGTAAAAACACTGGCACTGGAGAATCTTCAGGCGGCCGCACCGGAGAAGGCCATGGACAATGAGACCGGCAGGCTGCTGGAGACTCTGACCAACGAAATACAGATTCTCGCCGAAGGAGATCACCAGTCATGTTTATGAAATGGCTGATCCGGCTTGCTTTCCCCGCACTTGGAGTGCTGCTGGTGCTGATTTTTTTCGGCATTGGCGATCCTACGGATACCATGCCGACGCATAAAAACAGCGCAACCGTTGAAGAGATACCCGCGTTCGAAGAGCTAGTACCTTCGCCCATACCCACTGAAGGGCCAGAGATTGTCTTCAGGTGGCAGGACAATGACGGCGGCTGGCAATATGCTGATTCACCTCCGGAAACCGGCCACTGGAATGCGCTTGCCATCGATCGGGCCAACGAATCCAAACGCCCGAGCACGAGTGCAGACTCGGCATCAGACTGGCAGTCGCCCTACACTGCGCCCTTCTCCCTGGGTAATGAGCCGGCAAACAACGACAGCTGAAACGCCGGCTTTACTGCCTAACTACTCTGATCCTTAACACATGTTCAGTGGCATCCTCGGCCGTAACCGGTTACCGTCCGGGGTTTCGAAACATCCAACTGCAATCACAATAAAGGAGTTCGCAATGAAGAAAACCCTGATCGCATTGACCGTCGCAGGCGCATTGGTAGGCTGCTCGTCGGGCCAGGAAGCACCGCCAGAGCCTAAACTGGATACAACTGATCAGAAG
>Ga0307982_1001893_pt1 | contig 17068 bp, 19 predicted proteins | sample OrgLakmetagen989_FD_201847 | JGI IMG/M metagenome (GOLD analysis project Ga0307982, IMG submission 201847) | Saline water microbial communities from Organic Lake, Antarctica - #989 | ecosystem: Environmental > Aquatic > Non-marine Saline and Alkaline > Saline | place: Antarctica: Organic Lake... | reverse complement strand
TTCTTCGTTCAATTTTTTCATTACATTAGAGCATTGCGGTGGACGTGAACTTGGAAGGGTCCCGCGCGATGCTTGAGGTGTTTGCGGGCACTGCCCTCAACTCCAAACTCATCTCCAACCAGAAGGACCTCTTTGCCCCCATGGTAATGAATGCATGCTCCACTTCCGTCGCTGCTGCTGCTGTTGCTGTTCCTCTTCAACATGTCACGACACAATTTTGGGGATGCTGCGTTCTTTTTTCCTTGTCGGCTCCATTCGAGCACTGGGTTGCTTTTGGGTGTTTCTTTCGTACTTGTTTGTCCGTCGTTCTTCCCTGATGCGCGCTTGAAATCGTTCTTAGGTGGTGGACGCGGTTTCGATGCTGGACCCTCAGGAGCTCGACTTGAGCCTGGTGGGAGTCAAGAAAGTGCCCGGTGGCTCCGTGACCCAATCCTTCTTGGTGCCGGGCGTGGCCTTCAAGAAGACCTTCTCCTACGCGGGCTTCGAACAAATGACGAAGACGTAAGGACCTTCGTCAATGTAACATGTTTCTTGATCTGTCTATTTCTCACTGGTCCTGGCTTGTAATTCATATGCCTTCTGTCACTGCTGAGGTCTTGTTGTCTCTTCGCTGGTTGCGTTTCAGTAGCATTTTCGCCTTGTCCTGGCCATGAAGAATATTCTGCTTTTTTGTATTATTTCGCACAATTGCATTTTTTTTTTTTAGTTGTCTTCTCTCCTTATTCGTATTTATTTCTGCGTGCCTACCCTATCAGCTTTGAGAACTGCAAAGTGCTGTTGTTGAACGTGGAGCTCGAGCTCAAGTCCGAGAAAGAAAACGCCGAAGTGCGCATTTCCGACCCTTCCATGTACCAGTCCATCGTCGACGCCGAGTGGTCCATCATTTACGACAAACTCGACAAGTGCGTGGCGTCGGGGGCCCAAATCATCTTGTCCAAACTGCCCATCGGCGACCTGGCCACCCAGTACTTCGCTGATCGGGGCCTGTTCTGCGCGGGCCGCGTGGAAGGCCCGGACATGGAGCGAGTGGCCAAGGTGAGGCGGAGGTGGGGGTGGGAGTTGATAGATGGGGTCGACTTGGGCTTCGGAGGGGGGCAGTCAATGGTCTAAGACAAGAGACAGCAGAGAAAAGTAGAATTAAAAGAAGGAAAAGGCACAAAAAAAGAGAGGTGCACATTTTACCTTCAACACATCTATCCCAACCTTCTCGTGTATTCACGTGGACCCTCTTTCAACATGTGTGTGAAACCTCCCCTGTAGGCGACGGGCGGCCGTTTGCAGTCGTCGGTGAACGACATGGACCCAGCGGTGCTGGGCTCGGCCGGCTACTTCCAGGAGCAGCAGGTAGGGCAATGTTCTCATATCGCATACTTGTAGATAGGATTGGCGCTGTGCTGGTGCATTAGTTTTGTCTGTGATTGAAGGAAGATGAGTAGGGTGTTCTTCTGGCACGAGGAGGTTGACTGTATTATTCTAGTCCTTTTTTGTTCTCGTCGATATTTCATCCCCTTTTCCTTCCTGCTTGTCTTGGCTTCCTTGGCTTTCTTTTTTTGCGGCGACTGTAGGTGGGCGAAGAGCGCTTCAACGTGTTCACGGGCTGCCCCCACGCCAAGACCGCCACCATCGTCCTGCGGGGCGGCTCCGAGCAGTTCATCGAAGAGTCCCACCGGAGCGTCCACGACGCCTTGTGCATCGTGAAGCGGGGCTTGATGGGGCGCCAGGTGGTGGCGGGCGGGGGTGCCATTGAGATGGCCGTGTCCAAAGCCCTGCGGGACTACGCCCTGACCATCAGCGGCAAGCAGCAGCACATTGTGAACGCCTTCGCGAAAGCTTTGGAAGTGGTCCCCAAACAGCTCTGCGAAAACGCGGGCTTCGACCCCACCAACGTGCTCCAGCAGCTTCGCAAGGTACGACTGACCATGAAAAAACGGTGGTGGTCAAAAGTATCGAAAGTGGATATTTGGATTCAAGTTCATGTGGAGTATTTTGTTTTTTTTTCTGCTCCGAACTTACTGACTGATTTGCTTTGGTTCTCAATCTTGTTTTTTTTTTTACTTTCTTTTTCTACCTGCCTCTGCTTCTCAGGCCCACGCGGAGGGCAAGAAGTGGTACGGCGTGGACCTCGACACCGAAGGCGCCACCGACACCATGGAAGCCAACGTGTGGGAGCCGGCGGCCAACAAGGTGAACTCGTACGTGGCCGCCACCGAAGCCGCGTGCGTGATTTTGAGCATCGACGAAACCGTGAAGAACCCGCAGTCGGAGCAGCCGGGGGCCCAGGCCAACGGGATGACCCAGCAGCAGCAGGCGCAAAAGATGCAGCGGGCCATGGCCAAAGGGGGCGCCGGGGCCATGGGCGGCGTCAGGCGCCTCAAGTAAGGAGGCAAGCAGCGCGACTTAGGCGGCGGCGCTGGCCTTGGGCGCGTGGCCCAGTGGCCCGTCGTGCGTCGACGCTTCGGCTGTGTTGTCACGTGGGTGAACTGCACTGGTTTGCTTTTCTTTCTTCTCTTATCTGTTTGAGATGGACATGCTACTCTAATCTCCTCGATCGTAATGGGTAATGCTCCAAAACCAGGGGTTTTAATTTTAGCTTTAGAAAAGAGCAGAAGCACGGCGTGGAAGGAAATTCCCAATATGATAAAGTGAGACAGCGCCGAATCGAGGGCGGTGCGCGATCCTTCGATGTCTTCAAATCCAATTAAACCCGAGGCGGATTGTAGAAAGTCTAGTGGAAGTATGGCGGTATGTTAAATCGCTACTTATTATAATTAGTGATGATTTATGGTGTACGTTTTTTAAGTAGGAGTTAAGAGATAAACTTGAAGACTTAGATCTTAGATCTAGACAACCGAGGCGCTAGATCCAAGCATTCTTTCCTTGCAACTGCACTCTCAAGCAGCGCAACTAAAGCCCGTATTCTCACAGTCGCAACGAATTCACTGCCTCTCGCCAAGGCAACCCAACCACAAACACTCCCACAGTCGCACCAACACCGCACTGTGGAAGCCCCACACCAACACTCCTACTACGCTTCCAAGCCCTAAGCAGCCACAGCAGCAGCTGCTTAAACCTTGAAGCCGTTGGTGCGCCGGCGGCCGCGGGCGCGCTCGAACTTGCGGCCCTTGGTGCGCACGTACGGCTTGACGTTGTCGTGCGTGTGGGGGTTTTGGACGGTGGCCCGGTGGCCGAAGTGCTTGAGGGCTTCGCGGTTCTTGGAGCCTCGGAGCAGCACAGTGCCGGAGCCCTTAGGGGCCGCCAACGCCAGCTGGTCGAAAGTCATGCACTCGCCGCCGGCCTTCACGATGCGGGCCCGGGCGCCCGCGGTGAAGCGGAGGGCGCACACCTTGAGCTTAGGGAGCTCCGTCAAACGCACGTCGTCCGTCACGGTGCCCACAATCACGGCTACCTTGTCGGCATTCTTTGTCATGTGCCGGGCCACTTTCGACACTGAAATAGGCGGCTTGTTAATCTTTGACATGTACATTCGCTTAAGCACCGTCTTGCAAAAGCTCGAGTCCGTGCGGCGGGCCAGGAAGGAGTACAGCTTCACAAGGAGCTTCAAGTATACGTTGTCCGACTTTGGGGCCGTGCGGGCCTTGTGCCCCACACGACGGCCGCCGGCTACGAGATCGATACCCATCTTTTAATCTAGAACTGCAAGTGCAAGGCAGGTAGCGGGCGACGGGTGTCGACGGAGCGAACAACACAGAGCAGACAAAAGTAGGCTGGGTTAGAATGTGAACGCGAATAGGAGAAATTAAAGGCAAAGCGCCAAAGAAAGCATTATCACAATGAATTGGCGACATCTACTGGTCTGATATTTGGCCCTCCGAGTCTTTACTACGTAAGATGCTTGCTCTGAGGACGCACATTGAGCAGGATGCCGACAAATTGATCGCCCAAATGCGGCGGATTTTCCATCTTGTACCTCCCATGTAAAAAGACTCCTCTGTTTCCGATTTCCGCATATGGTCTAATATAGTATTATCAGTGAAAATAAATGTAAATGTCAACCGTCGTCAGGGAGTCATCATCTCGAAAGAAGGAAAAAATGTGAGAGAGCAGGCGAAATGTCTCTCAGAAGCCCCTTCGTGCAATACCTCAGGACGCGACACCACTGAATTCTCGTTATATGACATCAAGATGGATTCAGATGTAGAAGAATCGCCTTGCGATGACGCGGATGTTGACCAGTGCAGTATTTGCATTGAAGCGTTAGGACAAAACTCCAGTGAGGTACGAAGCACGCGCATTTTGCGAGTACACGGTTTAAAGGTGGGCTATAACATCCAATCGTTCCGATCACAACAGGACTTTGATAAAGATCTTGCTGCGTCAGCATGCTCCTGCGGCCACGTGTTTCACACCGGTTGCCTGCGACAGTGGCTGCGCATCAAGTCTTGGTGCCCAACTTGCAAAACGAAGCAGCACCTCAATTCTTCAGGCCGCCAGCCTAACACGATCACGCGGCTGTTTCTGAACTTCCAAGGCGCTCGTGCGCCCAGCGAGGATAGCAGTAGCCGCGGGCTGGAGTTGCCGCAGGAAGCTGTTTTAGGGTTGAAGATGCAGCTGGTTGACGCAGAAGCAAAGATTGCGGCCGCGGAGGCAGCAGCTTCCGCGGCGGCCGAACGAGAAAAATCCCTAGCTGCAGAAGCCTCTCAGCGCGAACGTCGAGCTGGTAACGAAGAGTATTATTTGAAGCGGCGGCTGGGCGAAGTGTTCCAACAGCTCGAGGGTGAGACGCTCAAGCGAAAGCAGGTGGAGAGCAAATTAGCCCTCGGTGCTTACGTCAACGCCATGCTAGCAGGCACATCCACGTCCGTCAATCGATCAGACCAACGAAGAAGTCATAGCAGCAGTGGTGGTGAGGGCGATAGCAGCGACTCAGGGGATGCCGCAGGAATCCGGGGGCGCGGAGCAGCTACTACTGCACCTTCGTCGTCGTCGTCTTCGACGACGACTAATATGCAACGGCAAGCCGCGCTCGCCGCCGCAACGCGCGCGTGTTCGCTCGATGATGTGGTGGCTGTCCAGCAGCGCTTGTTGGACAAGTTGCGCGCGGGGAAAGTGGCAGCAGAGCGGAAGCTCGCGGAAGCGCTGCGGTCCTCGGCAACAGTCACCGTTGTGCCGTCGGCTGGAGACGTAGAGGAAGCCAGAAGCATGAAAAGTGAACACGGCAACGCACGAAAAGCTTCTCGGGGAAACAATAGAGATCGTACAATCAGTAGCAGAAGAGACAGCGGCAAGTTTAGGCGTGTCAATCCATTCTTGTGCGAGGGCAGTGCTGATGCGAACGCGAGATCGATTGCTTTATCCCAGGATGCCGGTGACGGAGAGGAAGGAGGGGAGGATGACGGCGATGGTGAAGACGATGAAGAGGAAGACGATTTTGACGTTTCCGTGATGAGCCAGGAAATTGAAAGTTCCGGAGAATCCAATACCACAAGAGCAGCACTAGCCGCCGATCGACATGATGACAGTCCCCAGCTTGAGGTTCCTGTAGCAGCAGGTGCATTGAAACGAAAGTCAGCAAAGCAATTGAAGCGGCTTGAAGCTGATGGTGCGCTTGCCATGGGCGAAAACTGCGTTACAATCAATTTGGTCGACGACTATACTGGTGGAAAACGAAAGTCAGCAAAGCAAGTGGAGTGGTCTGAAGATACTTATTTGTTTGACACGGACGGACTAATCGATTCGGTGATGGGCTTTACTAGTGGAAGCATACATGATAATCACATGCTATGCAAGCTGTGCACCTATTCCAATGAGCCAAGCGCCAAAGAGTGCCGTGTAAGTTCTCTCAACGACTCGAGCTGGATACTTCTTGTTTTAGTATTTTGCTGCCGTTTATCCTTTGTTTCATACGCGCATTCGTTCTTTTTTTCTGTTTTTTTTCTCGCGAAATCTTGAATGCGCTTCAATGTGAATCCGCACACTCTTTCCATTGTATACGTGGTGCTCCACTTTTGTGCTGTGTCCTCTGCTTTTATGGTACAGATGTGCGGATCAGCGCTGACAACACAGGTTTTGCAACCTGATCCTGCTCGCAAGAGACCACGCATGGACTCCAGTAGCTCCACTTTGCCGCGCCATTCGGTTACGTCGAAGTCATCATCGCTGTATTCCTCGCTATCAACAGATGCGCCCTCTCTAAAGAACCGGAAAGGTATTAGTTGCAGCAGCAGCAGCAGCAGCCATGGCAGTCGCACCAGTAACAGCAGCAGCAGTAGCAGTAGTTCTGCTACCAGTAGTGCTTCAGATCCTTCGCTTTCGAAGCCGCCTCCTTCAGCCGTAGAAGTTGAAGCCAAGGCGTTTGCCCTCTACTCAGCGTACGGTGGGCCTGGTGCTGCGTCGCAAGTGCAAGCCAAGAAGGGAGCGTCGGCGGTGCCAGAGTGGTGCGCACCCACCGGTGGGGCGACTGAAGCAATCGAGCACACCTTGAAGCGCGCGTGGCGGGCACTCTCTCATTCCAAGCAGCGGCCTTGGCTCGACCAGGCTGCACGCAAGCTGGCCAGAGAATCGGAGGCAGCCCGCCCACTAGTGGTTTCTCGTGGATTTCGTGGATTGCCGTTCAGTAACCACCACCTGAAGAAATACTTTCCAATGTAAGCTGCTTTGTGTCCCTTGTCTGTTTGGTAGCGAACTCGAACTTGAACAAACCCGAATGACACAAAAGCCAATCCTGCGAGCAGAAGTGCACGCAAATGCGATGCGCGCAAGTTTAGATCGCAAATTCAAATTGCGCAGAAGTCCTCTGTTGGCCAATAGCCGGGGCCACTGCGTCAAAAAGAAAATTCACGAGCTAACGGGAAATATACTCCGCCATGGTCGAAGCCCTAGTCATGTCTAGTTCTCTAGTTAATAACCCCAAATACAAAGAAATGCACCTGTTCAAAGCAGCAGCAGAAAATTGTATCCTTCTCCTTCGGAACAAGTCTGAGTGCTGACTGGGCGACTGGTGGGCAGAGTGCCCTTTTTGCTTGAACTCGAACTCGAACTAATACAAACCCAAATGACACAGAAGCCAGTTCTGCGGGCAGAAGTTGGAATGCGCGTGCGTTGCGCAAACAAAGCAAGTGCGGAGTGTATCATGAGGGGGAGGGGCCCTTTTTGCTTTGTATTAATCATAGAGCATAAAGCATATGTGACGATATAACCCCAAGTTACCCATCAGCTATCAGACATCTGGAGGTCTGGGTTTGGAGTGAGTCTGCTGTCTCCACTTCGGCATGCCATTCGGATCCTTCGCAATGGCAATCCACTCCGCACTCCGGAAAGTCCTTCAAATTTGGAGTGAAATCCATTGGAAATGCCTTCACTGGCACTGGCGAGCACGAAGCTATCTCCAGCGCCCTACCCCACGTTATCTGCGGACATCCGAACGGCCCTTGTGGTGCGATTCGAACGAAGAAATATCTATGTGACCTTGGTAGGTAAGTGCAAGAGGTAGTGAATACTTAGTTCTGAAGAGTTACAGGGAACATAAACTCGGGTTGCGGGTTGCTCGGTTGCTCCCCGGCATCCCGGCTCAGCTTCACATGATTGGCCCAAATTCAACCGGCTTGTCGTCGTCGTCGGGTGTGTTGGGAAAAGATAAAAAGGCCGATAGCTAAAAGCTTGCGTACGTGTAGACGCGTAGACGCGTAGACGACCGTAGACTAACTTTGTTCCCAAGAAGGGAAGGCTACGCGTTATGAATTCACGTCAAAGCTCAATGGATTCAGTCGACGGGACAGGCCTTGATGGCGACGACGCTAGAAGGTCAAATAAGCCGCGTCGAGGTAATCGATTTTGGGCGAAGATCCGAGACAGCTCAAAGAACACCGGCGTTGGAATGGACTTTCTCTTTGACACCATTTCTAGCTTCGAAGACAGCGACGCTGCCATAAAGAAATTATTAGAAGATGCCTTGAGTGCAGCATTTTCAACTTCACCAACTGATTCTTCTCAGGCTAAACAAGACCTCGCAAAGGACACAAGCGGTGATGGCATGGAGGTGTCTTTGCTGCCGTTGGCACCTTCGACGGAGAAGGCGGACGATAGCACAAGCGATTCGACGCGGGCGAGCAAACCTTCTGTAGACTTAATGAACGTGGCGCCACCGTCAACAACAATAGCAGATCATGAACCAATGCTTAAATTGTGGCGCTCGCGGCCAGACGCAATCGTCTATGGCATTGTCTCTGACTGGTCCCGGTAAGTGTGATCACTCTTTGCCACGTGCTTCTTTGACGCGACTCCTCTTTGTCTTGATTTAATACCTGCCCCTTTCATTGAATCTTATATACACTTTCCAGAACTCAGTTGTGCCACTGGATTTCTGGGCGATTATGCAGCACGCCTACTTCTGACGGCAGTCCTCCCAAAGTAGAAATCCCTGAGTCTGACCCATCGAGGCAGGAGATATACATGGCGGATTCGTTTTCATCCCATGCTGAGGATATTGGTGTGAAAGATGTTGAGTGCGATGACGAGAAGCGTGCCGGGCCCATAAAGGCTTCGCGCAACAATGCTAGCGTCAACACTGGGCCATCTTTTGCAGCATCGCTGGGAACAGAATGCAACGAGCGTGGGTGGCTATCGTGCGCTTCGCAGCCAGAGTTTGCCACAGCCGTGATGAGCGACGAACACGTTAGCGATCTGGCCGTGCGCGAATTGCTGCTCCAGCGCATGCTCTTTCCAACGGCCGTGTGGCGCGGCGCGGCGCAGGGCCGTGGAGCCACGTGGGCCCTGACGTCGTGGGCACAAGCCAAGGCGAAAGCTACGGTGGCGCCGCTGCAGCAACCAATGGGTGTATCTACTTCATGCCGCGAGCAGCGTCTGGCGTCTTGTGCGTTGACCCTATCTTGGGCATCGTTTCTGAGCTGGGCGACGGAACTGGAGCTGAGGTGTTAGAGCCAGTGCCTTCGCTGGTTGAAGATGGCCTCTCAAAGAAATACGCTTCAGCGCTGCTGGGGCCGGACGGGAAAATCTACGGTATCCCTTCAGACGCCGGTCGCGTCCTCTGCGTGGACCCAGTCACCAACGAAGTGTCTTTCATTGGCGAAGACTACGGATCTGATGTCCCTGAGAAATGGGGGCAGGCCACCGTCTCTTCTGACGAGAAGTTCATATTTTGTGCGCCGCACATGATGGGGCAAGTGCTTCGGATTGATCCGTGGGCAGGCACAACCTCGCTTGTGGGCACTAACCATGGCAAGAGCTCCGAGGGGCTCTGGTGGGGTGCCGTTACCGTGAATTACCACATTTATTTTACGCCGAAGTGCGCCTCTCACGTGCTTCGATTTGATACCGAGGACGAGTCCTCGCTTGAATTTGGAAACAATTTGGACGGTGGTGGTGGTGGTGGTGAAAAAAAGTACCTAGGAGCTTGCCTCGCATACAACGGATGCATCTATGCGGCTCCTGCCTGGCGCAAGAAAATTCTGAAGATTGACCCCTCGAAGGAGACCGTGAAAGAGATTGACATTTCAAAGTCGGCGGATCTCAGAGCCGTCGACGGTGTTGCGAGCTACAGCGACATGGTGATAGGTGCCGACGGTCGCCTCTTTGGAGTGCCTCTTTCGGCTCAACAAGTATTGATACTCGATCCTTGCGCTGATAGTATTGGCTTCATGGGGGCAGTGAAAGGATGCGGTGCGCGTGACGGCATGTACTTCGGTGGTGCTTTATCAACCGATGGGTTCTTATACTGCGCCCCGCTTAATGCCACTAAAATTTTACGTCTCGACACTTTGACGATTCCAGAAGACTCGAAACGTCAGTCCGCTACCGAAGATGACTCAATGTTGAAGCTCTGGCGGTCAAATCCCTGGGCTTGGTTCCTGGTGTTTGCGCATCCATTCTTTTCGCGCTATTATTTCGACTGGTTTCTGGATATTGCTGCCGATGGTGTGGTGGGAATTGGCGAGGAAGGTGCTGGAAAATCAGTGATCTCGGCTTGTGGTGAAGACATTCATCTCACTCGATTGAGGGGCAACCCAAATTTGCCCAGTCAAGGACCCACATCTGGTACTGGAGATGGCGGCCGTGGGCTAAGCCAGGGAGTATCTGCGTTAAACTCGGGTTTGCAGAGTGTCAAAGGAGGCATTGGAAATACCCTCGGTAAGATTGGAAATTTTATGAACCTTTCAACTGTGAGCGAGGCGCAGAAACGTGACTTGCGACTCAAAGCGGCAGCAATGGTGGCGGCCATACCGAAGCTCATTGCAACCATTTTCAAGTCCCCTCTGGATAAACTCGGGCCCATGTTGGAAGTTCCCTTTGTTCGATCTGTGCTTCTTCACCATCGCTGCATGCAAAACAATACTTCGGTTTTGAGCCTCATGCAGGGTGACAGCGCTTCTCGGTCCCAAGCCTTTGGGTACATCAGCTTCTTGTCATCGTTTCACAATCAAGATACTTCAGGCATAGTTGCAGAAGCCCAAAGTAATCTTATTGCAAGTGTCCCAGGCTTGATGCAGTTGGCAGTTGACATTCAAGAAAAGGACGTGCGCCGGGAATTTCTCCGATTGCCACTGGTGAAGGCAATTGGAGCGAGCCTTGACGTGATTCGGGGCAAAAACACCGAGAGGAAAGCGTACGCGAGTAATTGGATAGTTGCTCGGCTTTTCGATGTGAAACGAGCTGCTGGGATCATAGACTACTTTGAAAGTCCTGGAGACGTGGAAGATTTAGGTCCGATAGCGAGCGAGTTGGCAGAACTTCCGAATCTCTTACCTTCAATGCTACTACTCAAGCAACGTTTAAAAGAGAGGGCATGTAACATTTTCGTTGTTCAATGGATGAAGTGCAGCTCCAAGGTGCCTTCTTATCTGGAACAGGAATTGTGGGCCTCTTATGCCTCTTCAGCGCCGCTTCATACTTTACCTTTCGAGAGGGATGGCAAATTCTCAACATGCGCAAAATCAACTTATTGAACGAATATTTCGCGGATACCTGGAACCTCATTGACATCGCGACAAGCATTTTGTGCTTTATCATGGTGCTCTTGTCCGTAAGCGGTGAAAACATGCGTCGGTCAGAGACATTTCGTATTACTGCCTCCTTTACGTCGGTTGCAATCTGGCTCAAATTTCTTGGCAGGCTTTCAGCCTTCAACAAAGGCCTTGCAACTTTCGTGCACTCCCTGAGCCAAATTATTGTGGACTGCAAAGAGTTTATGGTTGTGTTTATCGTCATTGTTTTCATGTTCGCGCACGTGTTTTACCTGCTGCTCGGACCTTTAGCTTTCAACGAAGACAGCGATGACGACGATATTCCCGCCACGGTTTTCACGGACAAGTGGGAATCAATACTAACGTCAGTGCTCATGTCGATGGGCGTCTTCGACCGGGCGTGGTTCAATGCAGAGGAAGACCACGGCGCTTTTACAAATCTCTTAGTGTTTTACTTCTTCGCGTTCCTCTTCGTCGTATTCATCATCATGCTGAACGTGCTCATTGCTGTCGTTTCGGACAGTTACGCATTCGCCACCACGCAGGCCGAAATGTTGTTTTTAGTGTCACGATTCGAGCTTGTCGCTGAACTTGATGCCCTAGGATTAACCAAGAAAGACCTACTGTCGCGCTACGTCGAAGCATGCTTAAGACCACTGCTGCGCCCTTTGTCTCACTCTTTGAAGCTGCCGTCCAGCACTGGTGATGTAGACGAAAGTGACATAGGCGAAGATGACGATGAGAGTGAAGTACGCTTGAAGCAAATGGAAAAAATGATCCGAGGAATCGTTGAAAAATCCGTCACCGATGCAAAGTTTGAGATCATTGCTTTCGTCAAAGCAAAAGCGGCCAAGAGCATAAGCTTGGGAATCGGTTAAAATAAAACAAGCCACGATACCAGTCGGCCTGTCTTCCATGAATTCTATGACACCCCCTTAGTCAAGTCTAGTCCACTTAATACTCCCATATACAAAGAAACACCCCTGCGACATATAGCAACAGATATAGTTTAACCTTCAGAACAAGTCCGACTGGACTGAGTTCTCTTTTGAATAAAGTAGTTGTAATCGTTTGCTCTCGAGGTAATTGCGCCCTTTCCTGTATAGTTCCTAATGCCAATACCAGTCCTGCCCTTGGAAAAAGCACGAAAAAAAGTGCTTAAAGAAATAACCCTTCCTGTTGGTTACTAAATTCAGTAGATTACCTATCTATGGGAAGGACATAAAAGAAAACTGACCATAGGCAGAGGCCAAAACCAAATGCACTTATATCGGGCGCTATGTCAATGGGAAATGCAAAAAGCAGGTGTGAGTGGCGGAATAATGATATCTGACCTGCCGATCTGCCCCTGTCCTATCCAGCTAGCCCCGCTCCCCGCTTCCTACTTACCATTTTACTTTTGGAACAGGGATATCTGTACAACTGAGAAGGCGGCGGGCAGCGAGCAGCCCGGCAGCCCGGGGAAATACCCCGTCATAGACCTGGGACGTGACGCACGAACGAGCGCTTAGTCTTACCGACTTGCTCGGTAAAAGGATTCCGGTCGGAGCCTCAATTACTGGATGTGGCTACTATCCACTTGCCTTTTTTCTTTAATTTTGGAAGAGCAATAACTGGACTAGCAGGCTGTGGGGCGTATGCTAGTGGTGGACAAACAAGAAGTGTGTATTGGAGCTAATATAACAGACCCTGCCAGGGCTCTGGCGAACCATTGTGATTGCGGTATTTATCACCGACATGCAATTGAGACGTCTCGGTAGAACTTTCGCAAACCTCGGATTAATTGCTAGGAAGATGCAGGTGCGGGGCTAAAACCGCATTTCCACCTGGGGCTGAGTCTAAACCCTCAACGCGAAGGACTTGTTCGCCTTTGCCGGACCCTTGGCTTCGCTCGTGTGCCACCAAGTAGCTGGTAAGGTCTACGCCCAAGCCACTGAGCTCTTTGAGGAACGCCGTGCGCTGGGCGTCGGCAGCGATCAACTGGGCGTGTGCCGCGTCGGCGTCGGCTTGCCGTTGCTTCCGCTCCTCGGCGTGCTCCAAACTCGCGAGCGCGAGGCCGTGCTCGCGGCTCGCTTGTTCCATGGCTCGCTCCTGGGTGGCGCGGTTGGCGCGCTTCTCGAGCAGCATGTCCTGGAGCTGCTCGGTTTGCTCCGCCGTGCGCGCTTCGAGCTGCAGCTTGGTGCGGGCTTTGATGCCCTGGTCGTGCATGGCCTGGAGCTGCTCGGACGCTTTGTAGCCGCGGAACACCACCTTGTCGATCTGGTAGCCAATCCGCGCGGCGCGCTCTCGCAGCACTTGGAACGCGTCGAGCTCGTTGAGCTCGGACGAGCGGTGCACGAAGCCTTCGAAAGTGGACTCGGCAGCGAAACGGATGACGTCAGCGCTGACGGCGTTGATCAAGTCGCCGATGGGGTCGTGGGTCGAGTCGAGCATGGTTTCCAAGTCCATCATAGTGAAAAAAATCATGAGCCGCACCTGTAAAATAAGTAATACTTTTAGACAGGCGCACACAAAGTGTATTTTTTTTTTCAAAATAGTACCGTGAGTTGAGCGTCGTCTTGCGTGCGGCAGCCCAAGACGTTGTAGTAAAGCTGGTCTGGCAGAGTGCGAATTTTGGTAAGTTTGAGAGCGTCCTTGGTCATGGTTCGCTGGTCATCCATGCGGTCGTTACTCCCATGCCAGCTGAATTTGTGCACCCTGAAAATATTCAGGAGGAAAAAACAATGGGAATGGAAGCTGGTAGCACCTCGAGAGCGCGTTACCAAAAAAAAACAGAGACGGCCTAAAAGCGCATTTAGAGCTACGCAAATTACACCAAATCGTCTTTGTGCGCACCACTCGTTGGCGGCTGGAATGAATTGAACGGGGCCTCGGATGATGCGCCGAATGACGCTCTTGCCGTCCACGCCGCCGTGCACCACGTGGAATGGCCTCGCCACGGCGGTTTTGCTGGACAACAGAGCCACGCCACCACCGGTGGAACTAGAGCTTGCATCGCCACCTTCTTTGGCGCTGTCGTCGGACGTGGCAGCTTGTCCGCTGCTGCTGGAGTTTGGCGCCACGGCTGCTTCAATGCCATCGCGATTCTCGTCGATGGCCCGGTAAACCACGATAGCTTCGAAAGCGTTGAGGCTAAGCTGTGAGCCAAAGATTCACGAGGTGGGCATCAGTGAATGGTAGAAAATCAAATGTGTGTATGTAAATATTCTTTCATCGAATCAAGTGAGGTGCACTTGAAAAGTGATTGGCTAGTGATTTTACTACGTAGTATACAGGAAGGAGTGCACGCTCGCCTGAACACCTTACCGCAGCCTCCACGGAGATTGACTTGTGCACCACGGGATCGAGAAAGAGTGACGCTGGTCCTTGAACATGATCTTTGTGGCCATTTTTGAACGAAATCACCAAGTATTGGTTTTGATCCGCAATGAAACGATCAAGGAAGCGCACGTCGGACCAGTAAATCCATTCGAGCTGGAAAAAAAAAGTAAAGGAAATGTGAAGAACACAACGGGAGGCCATGTACGCATTCGCGCGCATAGAATAGGCACGACCTCTAAGACACAATATCAATGGCAAAAAAAGTTGCGAGCACTAACCTTGGGGCCAATGACCGTGCGCACCGAGCCGCTGCGGTCCCAGATAGCGCAGCATTCGCCGTCCTTGACGCGCCGCTTTCCGAAGGTCACCCTCTTGTGGTAGCTGCCGTTTCGAAATACCATGGAGTGGTCCGACATGGTTGACTGTTTTCAATTAAACCTACAATAGATTGAGAAACTGTAATAATCAGTGCTATTGAATGCACGTCAGATATGGGGGGGTTGAATCGACCGGGATCCTTACGCGATTTGCGTTTATGCTTTTCATCTACATTAGCATTGCTACAGTAGCATTGAGGCGGTTCGACTGTGATCAGATGCTGAGCGTGAAAATAAATAGTATCTTAACTTGATGTCGCACCTTATTCTTTGGTGCTATGCAGGATGAAAGATGTTGTGCCATCACAGGGCCAACTAAAGCCCGTATCTTTCTTTCTCTTTATCTGTTCCTTCCCGGATAAATCCGCGGTGTATTCTCGTAAAAATTACGTCTTGCTTTTAATGGTAGGTCTATCACCACCCTGTAATAGTAGCGCCAAAAGTCGAGCAAAGTTTGTGTTTTCCCGTAAGTACGTGCAGCACCTCAAACACCAAACACCACAGAAACATGTCGGCGACGGAAGAGAATCCAATTGTCGAGCCCTCCGCGGCGGCACCTGAGGCTGATGACAACAACTCGAAGCGTAAGCGTGACGGCGATGACGAAGGCGCCGACGACGCAGGTTGGTTTTTCTCTTCATATTCATTGAGTCTTGTTATAAATAATCGCCCACTAATATTGGCCTACTTGTAAAATTTGCCCCACTCAAACTGGCCACTCGAAATGGCCCATTCGAATTCTCCAGTTTCTTTGATTGCCTTTCATTGCGCTATGTATATACTCTGCGCTCACACTTTGATATCCTTTACTCTCCTATGATATCCTTTCTGGTATGAAGGTGAAGGGGTAAAGCGCGCTGCATCGGATCCGGAGGCTGCAGCGGAATCCACCGAGGCAGCAGCTGAAGCGGCTTCCGCAACCACTGAAAACGCTCAAGGCGAAGGTACCGCTGCCACGGGTGATGCCACAGCCACGCCCGTGAACCCTGCGGTTGCCGCGGCGATGGCGGCAGCGATGTCGCCTCAAGGGACGGCGGCCACCGCACCCTCGGCCACGGACGCCGACGCGTCGGCTAAAGCGGCCGCTGCTGCCGCCCAGCAAATGGCGGCGATTCAGGCGGCGGCGCACGCGGCCGCGCAGGCTGCCATGGGCAGCGGCGGGGCGGGGGCCTCCTTCGGCATGAACGCCTCGATGGTGCAAGGGGTCATGGGCCAAATGTACGGCGGCCTCGCGGCTGTGGGCGGTGGGGGGCCTGGGGCTACGGAAGTGACCCTGGAGTGCCCGGCTGGGCTGGTGGGCCGCATCATTGGCAAGGGCGGCGAAACCATTCGTGACTTGCAACTCCGCTCCGGCTGCCATATTCAAATGTGAGTTGTGCTCATTATCTTGGCACGAATATGCGAACGCATGCACACAGTTTTGTTCACTCTCCCGTGACAGGATTAGGAATTTGCTGCAGGTATAAAGGGCTTTTCAGCTTCTATTCTCACTTGTGCTCACAAGTGACACGTGCTTTCTTCCGTGCGTGATCATTATTTCTCATGTTCTCATCCATTCCGCAACCCTGTGTCCAAAAACAACGAACAGCGACCAAAACTTCCCGGAAGGCGTGCCGCGAAAGCTCTCGGTGTCGGGCTCGCCTCAAGCCATTGCAGTGGCCCAGCAGCTCATCACCAACGTGCTGAGCTCGGCGCCCCTCAACGGGGGGCCTGGCGGGGCGGGGGCGGCGATTCCCGGCTTGAACCAAGGCCCCACCGAAGTGAAGATCGTGGACTGCCCGCAGGCCGTGGTGGGGCGGGTGATTGGGAAAGGGGGCGAAACCATAAAGCTGCTCCAGATGCAGTCGGGCTGCCGCATTCAGATCGACCAGAACGTGCCCGAGGGGGCGCCCCGCAAGATCACCGTAGAAGGCACCCCCCAGCAAGTGGCGCACGCGAGCTCGCTGCTGGACCTCAAGATCAACGAAACCCCCGGCGTAGGGGGCGGCGGCGGCGGGTTGATGTCGGGTGGGGTGGCCCCTGCGGTGGTGATTGAGTGCGCGAAGAGCATCGTGGGCAAAGTAATTGGGCGCGGGGGGGAAACCATCAACATGCTCCAGATGCGCAGCGGGGCGCGGATTCAAATCGACCAGCAGGTCCCCGACGGCTACCCGTGCAAGGTGCAAATCAACGGGAACCCCCAGGTGGTGGAGCAGGCGGTGCGCCTGGTGAACGAAATCATCCACGGCGGGCCCATGGGAGGTGGCCCCGGCGGCGGAATGGGCGGCGGCTATGGGGGCGGCAAAGGCATGGGCGGTGGTGGGCCCATGATGGGCATGGGCGGCTACGGCCAGCAGCCCCCCATGGGCGGCTACGGCCAGCAGCCGCCCATGGGGGGCTACGGTGGGGGCTACGGGCAACCGCCTCAAATGGGTGGGGGCTACGGCGCGCCCC
>Ga0307982_1001890_pt1 | contig 17076 bp, 26 predicted proteins | sample OrgLakmetagen989_FD_201847 | JGI IMG/M metagenome (GOLD analysis project Ga0307982, IMG submission 201847) | Saline water microbial communities from Organic Lake, Antarctica - #989 | ecosystem: Environmental > Aquatic > Non-marine Saline and Alkaline > Saline | place: Antarctica: Organic Lake... | reverse complement strand
CGCCCGAGGAGCACTAGGTTACGAACATTTGACTCTGCCATACTTAATTAAGAATGATCCAGGATGCGTCTGTATGATACCCTCGTACAACTGCTTCCTAGCTAGGCTAAGTAATGACAGACGGAAAGGCCTAACAACTCGAAGCCATCTTCTGATTCTTCTGATGACTGATACAGTACACTACTATACTTGTACTGTAGCTTATGAGGGGATGAGGGATGAGAGGGAGCAAATGTGAAAATCGAAAACAAACCCTGTAAAGGAAAAGGAATCATGCCATCATGCCACATGCCACGCAGCAGACAGACCGCAGACGCGGCCGATGCAGATGCAGGGGCGCATCCATAATGGTGCTGATTCTGAATTTGACGTGCATCTGCGCGTTTTATGCAGCAGTGATCATTCGCGATTGCATATCGCACACGCAGTGGATTTGTATTGAGGGGCCATCGAAAGGAGACACGAATTAAATTGCGGGTCGTGGTCGTGGCAGGGTTACGATTCCCGTTTCCGCGGAATTCCCGCGCGATTGCTAAAAAGTTCACTTCGCGTGGCATTTCCGCGGGTTTTCCGCGGGATTTCCGTGCCGTAGTCATAAAGGAACTGCTAAATCCCCGTCGCGGAAATCACGTCTGATTGGTAAAAAATTCCCTTTCCGCGGGAATTCCGCGGAATTTCCCGCGGGAAACCGAACCTAGAGTCGTGGTGCTGATCTTAGTTCTTAGAATCGTTTCAAGCACTTCATAAGTGGAGGAAAGGCAAGTAAAACAACGAGCTCACAAAGCAAAATTATAGCCCAATTGTTTTCGATATATATTTTCGGCGCAGTCGGAATTCCCCATTCGCATTCCTAGTGCCCATGTGGTTTTCAAATCTACTCGTAAAAGGAGTGCGGCCGGGTGGGCATGCCGAGCGGTTGCTTCAGGCGCTCCGCGCGCGCTTTTTCTTCGGAGGACTGCGTGTTGGGGCTGTGGTTGCCCTTGGGGGGCGGCGTCGCCGGCCGCGTGTCTTTCATGCCCGCGTTGAACGCGCGCTGAATGTCCATGTCGGTGAGGTAACTGGTGCTGGTGGCAAACTCGCTTTCCGAAAATTTCTTGGTGCCGTCGAAGGTGTACTGAGGAGGGCTGCCCTCGGGCCGAATGGGCACTTGTTTGACCCGAGCCAATTTCACTGTGTCCGACCATTGGGGCCGGTGGTGGTGCACGGCCCCCCTCTGAAACCCGAACCTGGGCTCTTCTTCGGCCGACAGCACCCCTTCGATCACCATCTCTTTGAAGTACAGCTGCCAGTCCCAGCGGGCGCGCATCATGCGCTGAATCGCCTGAGCCGCTTCGTGGACGATCCTCGCTTTGCGCCGCGCTCGGAGCCGCGCCACAGCGCCCCGCCCCAGCCGCTGCAAGATCCGCCCCGCATTGTACAGGGCCAAGGTGTTGAGGAAGAAGTTGCGCTTCAATTTGCGGTTGATTTCGGTCCTACGGTAGAGCCGCAGCACTTTCAGCAGGCCGATGTTGAGCGTGCGCCAGTAGCGCGTGAGCACGAAACCCGCATGGCGCACGACGTATACGCGCCGAAATTTGAAGGACCGAAAGCACCGGAGCACCTTTCATGTTAAAACAAAAATCGTTCATTCAAGCAGGTCAGAGAATCGAGTATTTCAAAAAGAAAAATACAAAGAAGAAGAAGAGAAGACACATCACACTCACAAAAATCCAAGGTCTGAAGTAAAAGAAAATGCACGGCTGTGCAGACACACCCCTACCGTTAGCGTTGCGCGTTTTTCCAGCGCCAGGCGCTCAAAGTACGCATCTCGGAAAGCCAAGGCGCGCGCATCGGGAGCTGAAGCAAGTCCTAGCCCCTGAGGGTGCACCCTCGCATACGGGCGGGCGGCGGCTATCAGTGCCCAGTTCACTGGACCTTCGGCTTCGGCCTTTTCACTCTTCTTTTTCTTCCCGTGGCGCCGCCTTCGCCGCCTACTGCTTTTACTATTGCCGCCGACGCTGCTGCCGCCGCTGTAGCTGCTGCCATAGGCACTGCTCCGCGCCGTGCCTACGCTGCTGTTGTTGCTGCGAGCAGTCAGGAGGGCACTGCCATCATTGCTAGTTATCGTAGCAGCAGCAGGAGCAGCTGCTGCGGACGCATGAGAAGCATGCGAAGAAGCAGCAGAAGGCGGGCGCTGCGAGCCTGCATGAGAGCTGCCTCCTCCTAGTTGAGACCCCCCTTTTTTGCCCCCAGCGGCTGCGAGGAGGGCTGCTTCTTCTACGGCTTTCTGGCGATCGCCCACCAGAAGAATGCAGCCCGTTGCGTCTAAGCTTCGGAGCTATTTAGTGACATGTGGTGGTAATGGGACGGCACAAGAACATAGACACGCAACGGAGGTACAATGAAGGTAGATAACATTTTTTTTTCATTTCAAATGAACAGAACAAATGTGCAAGGCATTGCCAAAATGAGAAGCGTAACGAAAGTAAACATTCGTGACGTGCTTCCTACGATAGCGAGTACCCACATACGGGACAAAACCACGCTACGTGTTACCTGAGGTGCATTGGCCAACAAACGGTTGAGCCCTACACGCGCAAAGGCACGGCAACCGTTCAAGTTCAAAGTTTGGAGCGCAGGCAGGGACCACCCGGGCAAAGCTCGCTGCACGCGAGCGCGCTCCTTCTCGCGAGCCGCGTTAGCCAGAGCCGCATTCGACCGCTGCCGCTCCTTCGCTGCGGCCTGCGCGCACATGTAGTATATTTCACACAAAAGAAATAAAGCAACACGTGTAAGTTAGGGTGGTGGGAATTCGTTAAGGCCAAAAGCTACTGAAAGCTGATAGGCTTTCTATTTTTTACCTTCGCAGCAGCGTATTCAGCAGCGACTCGCATTGCCCGCTCTTCCCTCGTTTCTGGTGGAGCGGGTGCCTGTTTTTCTTCGTCGTTACCATCGCCACTGCCATCCACACCACCGCTGCCACTGCTACCATCGTTCGCTCCATCTTTGGTATTGCTATTGCCACCACCACCCACGCCACTGCCTCCTTTTCCGGAGCCTTTATGCTTAGCAACGCTCACACTGCTTCGCCTCTTCGTGGAGCTCTGGCGGCGGCGGTGCTTGCCCGACTTTCCTGCTGCTCCATGGCGATGGCGAGAACGAGAATGCGACTGGCTGCGACCGCTGCTCCGGCTGCTCGCAATGCTCTGCCGACGGGAAGAACTTCGGTGATGATTCTGCTTTGGATTCTTCTGCAGACTTGACGACCGGCTGCGGTGTCGTTGTTCTTTGTCGCTATGAGGATGTCCACCGTGCATCACTGAGGAGCTGCGCCGAGTTGCCGATCTTCCTCGCGATGGCGCGTGCAATAGCTCCTCATGATCATGATGATGCTGTGAATTTGAGCTATTTGGCTCTAAGGAGTCCGACACTGCTGCTGCTGCTGCTGCTGCACTGCCATGGGAGTGCGCACCGTGGTATTCTATTCGTTGGGCCGAACTGCCTCCAGATACAGCAGCAGCAGCTGCTACACTGCTGCGTCGTGCTTTGTTGGTGGCCACCGCGCTGCTGCCTCGACTACCCCGCCGGCTGCCCTGCCGACTCGCCCGACGGCTTCCCTGACGACTGTCCCGTTGGCTGACACTCCGGCTTCCCCGTCGGCTCGCCCGCCGGCTCGGCATTTTGCTGGCACTCAAGCTGCCCCGCCGGCTGACCGAAGCACTGCTCCCTCGGCTGCCTCCTCGACTGCCGCCTCTTCCTTTTCCTTTCTTCTTTTTCCGCTTTTTCTTCCCATGCGTCGACGAATCTTCACGGCCTGCAGCATCACCTGCTGCATCCGCCCAATCCGCGGCGTGTGCGGCTGAATACACTCTTAACCGAGACGCCTGCTCTTCCGCTTCCCGCGCAGCCTTTGCAAATATTATATTAGATTACACGCAATCCGGAAGAGCATGATGTAGGGGAAAACACCACAACGATGGCAGGAAGTGAAATGAACAAAATAAGCAAACGAAGCTCAAACGACGGCGAGCAGCACGGTAGGAACATATACGATAAGTGTAAAAATAAAAAAAGAAAGAACAAGGTATAGCAAAAAGGAGTATTTTTTCTTGCAACTACACCTCTTCTGCGTAGTACTGCTGCGCTTGAGCGCGAGTTTGGAAGTCCATGCGGCTGTCGCCAGGGCTCAGGGGCAGGGAGGCTAAACTGCTCTTCAAAATACCCATCGGCATCCCAAAGGACACCTTTTGTTTGGTTCAATTCGTCACATGGAATGCCAAAACAACGAGAACACAAGTAGAAAAACGCACGCGCACACATAAGCAATAATACAACCAATTATAATCTGAAAGACGTTCTTCGGGGGTAATGAAATCGCATTCTCTCAATGAAGCTCGAGATATAAAAGCACTCTTGTCATCTGTGTTCGTCTACCTCTGGCCCCATCATGTCGAAAGCGTCTTCGTCGCCGACGTCATCGTCGTCGGCCTTTTCCGACTGCGGCCCGCTGCCCATTGGCCCACCGCCGCCGCCTCCCATTGGTCCGTTGCCAAACGGTCCGCCTCCTCCTCCCATTGGCCCACCCCTGAAAGGGGGGTCTGGAGTGTCCATCCCGGATCGCATCAAGCCACCCCCCACACCGCCACCCACGAGAGAGGAAGACGACGACACAGCCACCAACGCGTCTGATCCTCCGATGCTCGACCGGCGCGCCTTTTGAGGCGAGTACGACGACGACGACGGCATGGCCAAGCTGCTGCGATGACCACCCCCACCACCCCCACCCCGGTGGTGCCTGCCCCCTGGGGTGCCCGGGATGCTGCCTCGGCGGCTGCCCGACACCGAGCCTTGCCGAGTCCCACCGAGGGAACCGTAAAATGGCGTGGGCGCAATCGAGACCGACCTGTTTTTGTGATTGATGTTGGTAAAGACGAGATAGCCAAGAGAGAAGAGATGAGCGAAACATTAAGACAAAAGGCTACATATTTTCGTGCTCAAGTTTGTGCTCTTTCATTCAGTCACTTTTTGCGAGACTTTCACATTACTGTAGTCTACTAATCTATGCAAAAGGTACTGCCAAGAACCCTTTCCATGAGCACAACGGCTGAAACTCAAATCTATTCTAGAGTATCTTACCGGCTGTGGCCGCGGCTGGTGCGGGCACTGCTGCCTTGCGACAGGGGCGTATACGAGCCTCGGCTGTGGCTTCTGGAGCTTGACTGCGAGTGGAACGAACCCCCACTCGAGCGCCTTGACGAAGACAACGCCGATGTGGAGGAGGATTGTTGGTTCGGTGGCTTGGTAGGGTCAAAGCCATCGCCGGGGACGCCGGAGGCCCCGGGCAAGTCAAACACGGAAGCGCCTTCGTGGACCTGTTTATGGTTTCGAAATAATATAGATAAGAAAAACAAGATGAAGGAACAATGAACACGAGAGTATCAATGCAGAGCGTTCCACGCAAGGGCATTCCAACTTCTTTTGTTTCAAAAATAGATAAGCGCACAAAAGTCAATACCGTGGTGCCGTCGCTGCTGGGGCCTCCTCGTAGGAGCTGGCTTTCAAAATAGTTCAACGAACAGTCTACTAGCGCACTCCCTATAGCTCGCACGATCAAACTGAGGCCATTGTCGGTCATGCCTTTGCCAAGGGCCGCTTGCTGCGCTCGTTTCTGGGTTTGGTTGCTGCTCTGCCCGCTGCGGAACGTGTGGCGACTGCTGCCTCCGTGGGAGTATTTTGACGAGCCTTGCGATGAGCCGGAACCCACTGACCCGGTGAAGCTTCCCTGTAGTAAGAACAAGACCAACAGTAGAATGAATGTTGTGAGCACATGTAGAGACGGAATATATAAAAAAGATTAAGGAGGAAAATCGGTTGGAATAATTTCAGGAACTAATACCTCGGAGCGTTCTGACAAGGCGCTGTCTGGGCGAATCCTGCCTTTGTTGCCTATGCCCACACCCTTAAACGGCGATGCTGACGATGATGCTACAGCAGCGCGTGCATTGATTCCTCCCAGGTTAGCCGATCGCTTCGTGGCGCTTCCAGGCCGCGTCCCGCCTAAGGACCCGCCTAAGGACCCGCCTAAGGACCCGCCTAATGACCCGCCAAGTGACCCGCCGAGAGACCCGCCAAGTGACCCGCCAATGGACCCGCCCAGCGATCCTCCCAAGGAGTGCGCTGCAGTGTGAGATTGACTTTGAGGCGCCGTCGTCATGGCGTCACCCACCTTGATGCAATAGGAGAATCATATTGTTAACAATGAAAGGAATGAATGAATGAATGAATGAATGAATGAATGAATGAATGAATGAATGAATGAATGAATGAATGAATGATGGAAAGAATGCTCTTCGAATTATGGCAGAAAAATCGCGAAAAAGTAGTGCAGTAGAAAAGTGTGCGAGTACACTCCACACCCGTCTAAAAACAAAACTACGACCCTCAACCCCCTCTTACTTGGCTCATTGGCGCTTGGCTCCCGCGTCTCCTGCTTCGACCACCATACGACGAGCTGCCTCCTTCCCCTCCTTTGTCGCCTTTGCGACGCTTGGGGTTGTCGATAAGCTCTTCTTTCGCCTTGATCTTGGTCCCCGGCGTGAGGTACTCGAGGTGCAGCGACCGCAGTGCCGGCAACGCATCTACCGTGGTGTACTGCCGCCCGTTCTTGGGCTGAAATTTGGCTTTGGGCGTGCGCGCGCGTTCTTGTTCCTGCCCGCTAGCGTGGTGCACAGGGCGCTGCCCCGGCATGGTCGTTGGGGGGTGGTTTTGGCCGACGCCGAAGTTGAAGTTGCTGACGTCATTGGTGGCCGAATTGGGGATGTGGCGGCGGTAGGCACTGCAACCGTCGGCAATGGCGGCGGCCACGCTGTTCATATAATAGATTCCCCCCCAAAAAAACGAAGTATAGGAAGTGCGTCGCGGTGATGGTATCCTTATCAAGACATAAGTTTAGAAAGAAATCTAGGAACACACTCTGGAAAGTTACGGTAAACGAATACTGAAACGAAACAAATACACTAAATTCAGAAGTACGACAGAGAAGCAGAGAAGAGCAACAATAACAACATCAATGTCAAGGGATAACCAAGCAAGCAAGCACCATCACACACGCACCTGTCGTCAATCAGCATGTCAGCAAGCCTCAAGTAACGCAAGCGCGGGCCGACCGCCCTCAACAGCAACCCAAGCGACCCTACGTGCTTCTTCGCGCCCCCGCGCAGCCCACTGATGTCCAAATGGGTGCAGCACGGCAGCCCTAGGGTGGCCAACGCACGCACGGCGGAGGGGCTCAGGCAGCGCGCTCGGTGCAAGCTTAAACTCTGCAGCTGCCCCAGAAAGGGCCCAATCAGATGATTCTGCTGCTGCGCAGGTGGTGGCGCCTGCTGTGCCTGCGGTAGCGCCTGGCGGGCTGGCGTGGCACTACCACCGCCATTACCACCGCCAGGAACGTAAATATACGGCGGTTCTTCGCCGTGGCGGTTTACCATGCGCTCCTTGGGAAAGAAGCGAGGGTTTTGCTGGTGCAAGTTTGCGTCGAACAAGTCCGGCGTGCCCAGAGGAGCAAATCCCGGTGGTGGTGGTGGACTTTTCAAGTCGGCAGCGCTCATTTCCCAGCCTATTAACGATAGAGCAAGCACCACATGCCGCGTTTGAGGAGAGTGCAAAAGCAAGAGTACTTGAATCAAATACTTGAAGGGTCGATTCACGTGCAGAACATGCTTTATTTACAAGCAAAAAAAACTTACTAACTCATCTTTAAATACAATAGCGCAAGACCGCCTCATCAACGACATCATGAATGCTTACTTTAAAGATCTTACCGTTGGCATCAACACGTCGATTTTGTTGAGCCCACGAATTCTCAGCTTTTTCCTTCGGCCCATGAGCTGCATGGTGCGTGGCTTCACTGGTCAAGAGCCTCTCAAAGGCACTGCCCGTTAAGCTGCCGCATTTCGCTAATTTGAGTACTCGTAGCAAGCGGCCCTGGAGAGCGAATTCGCAAAAAGAGAAGGATGGAGGTTTAGCCGGACGAAAAGTAGAAAAGTAGAAGTGACGGAATTGAATAATTGTATGCAATAATGTGAACATTTGAAGCAACCATCATGATAGATCATTTGTTAATCATTATTCATCGATTATCATTCACACAGCATGTATCATCATCCAGACTACCTGTTGCACGAGAAGCGTGAAGAGGTCATCATCGTCCAATGAATCGCATTCCAGCTCTAGCAAGCCCGCCATCGGAGAAAGCTCCGAGAGAGCACTCAAGAGCAAGGACGACTTCACAGGCCGGCCTAGGTATCCGTGCAAACCGTCTCCGTGCTCTTTACCTAGGGGATCTGCTGCACACTCTAATGATAAGCGCTCCAGCCGCTGTACATTCATGCCGCCATCAAAGGTTTTATCCAAAAGGAAATGAGACAAAGAATAAGATGCAAGTAGCCATCATTATACGAACACACATACATTATTCACAAGAAAAAATGATAACCTATTGAAACGCGACTTGACATAAAGAGACGAAGGATTCACTGGTAGTATTATAGGAAAACAATCAAGAAGATACAGCACGAGCAATAGCAGCAGCGCAAGACAAGCGAATGCAGAGGATCTGGCTAACCTTAGCGCAGGCGCAGAGGGCAAAGAGGGCCGGTCCACAGGCGACTGCTGGAGTTCCCTTGACGTTCACAATTCTTAACTTGGCAGCACTGCTGCCGGCCCACGACAGCACAAACGGGTCCAAAGACTCGCAGAAGCTCAAATCTAACTCATGGAGCTTCGCACACTTCACCACTACGCGACTGGGACCTCCAGGCGCCGGCTCAGCCAACAAGAAAGTGCCGTTCAGAGAAGGGCAGCGGCTTGCGTGCAAAGCAACGAGCCGCTGGCACTTCACGACCAAGCTGCGCAATCCTTCATCGGTAATAGCCTTGGATCGGTCGATTTTCAGAGATTCCAGCTGCCGTGCTCCAGCCGCCAGGCATCGCAATCCCTCGTCATCTACGCAGGAGTCTCCATTGAACGAGAGGTCCAGCATGAGCAAACAAGGGCAACGCAGCGCTACTAACCCAATAGTCAAAGCCGATAAAGCAGGGCATTTCGAGAGGTTCAAGACGCGCAGCGACGCGAGCGCAGCCGAAAGTCGAGCTTCTTCTTCTCTTTCTCTCGCCAATTGTTCTGCTGCTTCCTTTTCCTCAGCTGATTCTTTCTCAAGACGTGCGTTTGCGGAACCACTCCAAAACCCGAGCACTGGAGTTGCCGAGTTTTTTTCCGAGTGAGAATCCCTGGTGCTATGGTGATGCGACTTATGGTGATGAGAACTATGGTGATGGCTGCCGCTATGATGATTACCATAACTACCATGATGAGAGCTTTGGTGATGACTGGAACCGTGATGATGATGACTGTCACTATGGCCGTGAGAACTACCATGATGAGAGCTTTGGTGATGACTGGAACCGTGATGACGATGGCTGTCACTGTGGCCGTGAGAACTACTATCATGATGAGAGCTTTGGTGATGACTGGAACCGTGATGAATATGACTGTCACTATGGCCGTGAGAACTACCATGATGAGAGCTTTGGTGATGACTGGAACCGTGATGACGATGGCTGTCACTGTGGCCGTGAGAACTACTATCATGATGAGAGCTTTGGTGATGACTGGAACTGTGATGCTGATGCTGATGATGACTGACAACTGCACTTGTCGTTACAGCAGGTTTCGTGCGTTGGCTCGCGAGTTTCAAAAGTTCTGTTACGCCACGCACTCCGTTCGACAAGTCCAAATGCATCAAACCCCTGCCCCGTGCAGCGAGTGCTTTTCGCATTCCCTCCACGGACAATTGTTCACACCCGGACAGGATCAGAGTCAAGAACTGCGGCAGAACGGGGGGTGCGGCGGCAGCAGCGGCGGCGGCGGCAGCCGCAGCGGCGACAGGATCGTAGCCTTCCATTTGGTCTTTGCGCAGGGGCACGGCTGCACCGCCACCGCTGACTTTGCCTGCGTTGCTGAAGCCCCAGCCCCCACCTGGGTTGGCGTTTACAGGGGGTTTGGTGGCTAATGCGAGGCTGGCGTCGTCCGCGTGCCACAGCGTCATGTCCACCTAATATGATATGACAGTTCACATGGAAAGACCGCGGATTTCAAAACATGCTTCTAGCAAAGACACAAAAGAAGAGCAACAAATCATTCACTACTCATGGAAGTTCGCGATCAAGAGAGTAAGAAGAGCTCCTTGCTTGCAGTCTTACAATACGAGTAGCAGCACAAGTAAGAACTTCCTTACCTCCCTACAGGGTGTGCCCGCTTCGTGCCAGGGCGCGGGCACCAGGCGCTTGAAAGGATTGGGCAAGCGCATTCGTCGCTCGAGCGCGTCGCCGTGAGTCCACTCCACGCCGTTGCCGCCGGTGCGCCGAAAGAACCGCCACGCGTCGTTCAAACTCACCTGGTAAATTGAGTATGGTGGTGTATAGAAAAAAGAAAAAGAACAGGGGAAGTAGCGACGGTCACTTCACGTTAAGTGAAAGTAGAGACCAAATACCACGTTCCTGCGATGAATGGATGAAAAACAAAGAGGGCGTCTCCTTCTCAATTCATGTTTTTTGAAGTGGTGTGCGGTTCATTCACTCTTTTCGCACCGAATCCAGCAGCGACCCGGCGACTCCCATCAAATTGTCGGCCACGGACTCCAAGGTAAACGCCACGCTGAAGTCGTTTTCGTCGTCGTACTCGCCGGCCACCGCTGCGGACCCACCCGCAGAGGAGGAATCGCCATCACTCCTTCCCAGTCCACCTCCTGCCACTCCTCCACCCGCGTTGCTGTCGGGCTGGTTGCGGCCTTCGGGGTACAATTCGTCCATGAGCGCATCGTTCCCGAAACCCCACCCCCCCGCCTGCACCGCGACGTCGTCTGCGTTGATCTCGTAAGCAATGGTCAAGCAGCGCGGGTCAAACGGCATCTTGTGGCTCGAGGGGTTCAGCACCCGGGCTGCCTGAAATTCCCCAAATAGAACGAGGGGACACAGGTTTTAAAAATGAAACAAAAAAGTACAGCCACATAAAGAGCCGTAATCTCGGGGAAAAGAGCTTCGCCGTTGAAGTAATGGATAGGTTAGCATACAAACAAGCAAAGGGCGCAGCAACTGTAATTTCTAGTAAGATAGCAGTGATTTTCACAGGATAATTCGCACTCGCACCCCTTTCCTACCTCTAAAGCTCGCCGGTCCAACACTCGCTGCACGGCTTCTGAATTGGTGGGCATGTCACTGGGTGGGGGGTTGTACACAGGAGTTGGCAGCTCCGTGAAGCGCGATTCGAGCTTTTCTTTTTCGCGCTCGGCCATATTCACACGAGTGTTTCGGAGCTCGTTTAATTCGGACATGACCTTTTCAGTAGGACATCACACGCAACAGATGAATTCGTGAGACAAAAAGCATGATGTTAACAAATGCTAGAAAAACCCACACTTGGCTCCTAGTGGCAAGGAAGGTTCGCAATCGAGCTCAAACAAATTAAGCTCGGTTATGGTTTTCACACTCTACAAAATGAGTCCAAAGAAAGGTCCACATTCTTACCGTGGCCATGTTTGCACGCTTCACGTCATCAGCGGCAGACAGTTCGACCATGCGCCGTTTGTACCGGTCAGGCGAAGGCGTTCTTAAGCGCAGCGGCCGTGGCGGAGTCGGGGATGCGCCATAAGGCGATCCTAGCCAAGGGCCATCACCGCTGCCACCAACACCACCACGGGCAACACGACCGTTACGCATAGGCGACGGCGCCGGTTTCCTTCCTGGTAGCGCTGGGCTCTTCGGTAACAGTGGCAAGGAGGGCGTGCCCTGACCACTACTTCTAGGCTCGTACTCGACACGGCGCTTTCCCTTCGAAGTGCTACTAGGATACGTAAAACTGCTTGGAGCAGGCGAAGTCGGTAGCATTGGCAACTCAGAACCGCGCCGGCGCGCTGACCTACTACCATCACCATTTCCTGCATCGTCAATACCAACGGGCAAGCTGCTTAGGTCTAGTCCTGGTGGGTTGAGAATAGACGCCCCTTCGAGGCCATCAACAGTGCTATCTCCTTCCTCGAGAGCAGGCTTGCTCTGACCACGCCGTGCTACATACGCTTGCGCTGGAGTGATCTTAGCATTGGAGTCCTTCTCACTTTGACTGTTCGGAATGCCTGAGGGTTTGGCCCGAGCCGTCTGAGGTACAGCAACCCGCGGCTTCCTCATCCCTAGCTCTCCACTCTAGCGCTGTACTCCAGTTTGTCTGCTAGCTCGTAAGTACGCTCGTAATAAGCCTCCGTTAGCTATGAAGCTATTATGTATGAATGTATGAAGCTAGCAACTACTCTGATATAATACAAAACAAATACTCTGTCTTCGGTCTTTTTGACGTCCTTTGCTTTTCTCTTCATGTTGTAGGCCCCTTACAACGCCTTCGTTGAGCTGTGAGAAATAGATAGTAGTAGGCCCCTTAGTGTTTAAGCCACTGGAGTTGAGAGTGTGCTCGTGAATGAAATACATCAAACATCTAGGCGACGATTTCATCGTTAGAGCCTTTATGCACCATCTGGCTCAGTGATGCAATAGCAGGAATTTTTTTATCATAGACGGCGTGGGCGTCAGTATTTACCCTGGCTCATACCATCGACTCCAGTCAACTAGGCTCATCGGATAATCTCGACAGCGAATAGTCTATGCTTGCGTGAACCAAGCGCTTTAAGTAGTATACTCAAGGGCAGCTGTAATATAGCTGGTATTCATCTGGTGAGGAAGCTATGGCGGACGATAGGGGGCTCACGCTGGCTCCGACTACTATAGCAGAGAAGCCTTCTCCTGGACAAGACAACTCCGCTGATGCTGGCGGTGGCGCTGAAAAGACTGAAAAGCGAGTGGGGAAGTACCGAACCAAGAAAGGGCGCCGCGGGGTTGCTAATGAAAGCGCGGAATCAGCGGCTCAGCCAGGGACGGATTTTGCGGCGTACCTCGAGGTGCAGGCCGATCAAGAACAGCGCGCGCGGGCGCATTGGATGGAAGTAACGGTGCAAACCTATGCTACGGGCGAAACCGTGCACCGGGCTTTGTACAAACCTACCTCTACCGTGCACGCTCTGAAGCTGGTGCTTCAGGAAGTGCTCGAGTTTGCGCCGCCGGTGATCGACAAAGACAACGGCTTTGAAGTCCCCCTGCGACCGGGCCAGGTATAGATAGAGCAGCCAGAATATGCCTATACACTTAAGATTTTGAAATTTTCGTCTGCCCTTCTATTCCTTTGAAATTCTGATGTTTCGTTCAGCCGTAGATTAGCCACCTGCATGATTCAATGCAGCGAAGCTTATGCTTATTTCCTGGCAGGCACACTCACTAGTCAAAACTTACTTCTATCTCATTTCTCTGGGTACACCCTTATGCGCTGACAGGTACTTCGAGTGGGTGACGTGATGCACTTAGACGTGCCTCCGGAGAAGCGTGAGTCCTTTGTGAGCGTGTGCGGCGACGAATTAGATCTCGACACCTGCTGGTGGATGAGCCCGTTAGGGCACGCAGCACACATGAAAATCGTGCTCAAGAAGTCCACACATAAGGTATGAAAGAATAACACGCATGCTCTCTGTCTGCGCAAGAAGCTAAAGGAAGCGGAGTTGTCAAAGCACCAAACCTTTTTGGTTTACGAGGATAAAGAGAAGTACTCGCTGCTGGAGCTCTGAATAACAGACAATTTATGCACCCTTTGTTACGTCTTTTTGATTTTGTTTCTCGTACCCAGGTCATCAATTTCGGTCGCGTGGGGCGATCAATGCGAGCGGCTCCGAAATCGCAGGCGCAGGCACCGCCAAACAGCATGGAAACGCATCGCGACCACGACCATGATCACGACGACAATGGTAGCCTCGCAGGAGGCAGCATAGGGCCTGGCGAAAGTTTGAGCTCGCAAAGCACGACTTTTTTGGAGCCGTCGCGCAGTGGTGGTGGAGCCAAGAAAAGCATGTTGAGCTCTCTGACGTCACCGTCCAGAAGGCGCGGCAACAAAGCCTCTGCCTCTTTGTCGGCTGCTGCTGCTCCATTGCCTTCCAAGGCCAAGGCCAAGGCAGCCGGAGCTGCTGCTGCCGTCTCAAATAAGGGAGCGAAAGCCTCCTCTAAAGGGGTGGTCGCAGTAGAAGAGCCTCAGACTCCTTTGAGCCCAGCGGGAAGCTCTACTACAGTATCGGCCGCTGCTGCTCCTCCGGCTGGAGTCAAGTACCAAGCTGGCGCAGTATTCAACGCTGCAGCGGTGGAAAAGAACCGCAAGCGCATCTTGTTTTACCTCGAGCGGTGGGAGGTCGACGACGACTACAGCCACGCCCTCGCGTTCGGGCAGCATGCTTTGGCCAACCACCGTCGCCACCGGGAAAAAGGCCGAGAAGAGGGGAGAGGGCGAGATGAAGACGAGGACGACGACGTTGAAGGAATAGATATCACATTAGAGTCAATGAGCTTAACTTTGCCTCCAATCCAAAAGCAGCAGCAGCAGCAGCAGAAGCCACGCCTCGCGTCGTGGAAAAGAAGTGAATGGAACAGGGAGGCCATGAACGGCAGGTAAAGATTCGCAAACAATGAGAAAGCAAAAGGTGACGCTACTGCAGCAGCCGTGTGCTTAAGCGCTTTATGTATCATTTTCTCATGAATTTTTTTTTTTTTTTTTTTCTCGTCATCTTCGCTATTTCTTCTTTAAAACTTCACAAGTTGGTCCGCCTCGAGTGGAGCGAGCCGCAGCGGCCTCGTTTCGTCTTCTTCTTCATCCAGCGACAGCAGCAGCAGCAGCCACAGCAGCAGTAGTGCCAACAACAGCAACAACAAGCCGAAAACAGCGGGGCAGCAGCAAGAGGCACAGGAAGCTGCGCAGCGCAAGCGGGACAAAAGGCACGCGAGAGAACTAAACGAGCAGCGCCAACACCGTTTATACGGCGACGTAAGCGCTACAGAAGAAAAGATCTCCGATACATACTGTAAACAATTATTGCCTGTTCTTCTGTTTTTTTTCATACTGATAGATTTTGCCGAACTAATTTATTTGCGTTTTATACGTATGGCACCTCTGAAACCCTTCTTACCTTTTATCATTTCTACAATCTCTTTCTCTTTCGCTGCAGGTGTTATTGTGGGAAGGTGCGCGGTGGGTGGAACAGCGGCTGGTGAAAATCAATTTGGCCCGCTGTGTGCCCCCACTCAGGGGGAGGTTTGAAGCCTTCCCCCCTTTGGCGTGCTTGACGTCCCTGCACCGCCTCAACCTCGCTTCCAACTGTCTATCGGGGCCTCTGCCGGCACTGGTATAAAAGCGAAGAAAACGAAAATACATTGTTGTATGAATCGTATGCGCGATAGTGAAGAATGCCGTTGCCTGAAAATTTGTGAGGATGCAGCATGTGTTCTTGCTTCGTTTTTGGCATTCCTGTGTGTTTCTTTTACGCTATCTCCTCTTTTGTGTCTTCCTGTCTCTCTGCACCCCCCCTTTTTTTTTTCCTTCTTTTTTTTCGTGCCACTTTCTCGTACTGCAGTCGCTCGCGCGCCTCCACAAGTTGCAGCAATTGAATTTACAGGGGAACCAGCTGAGTGGGGAATTGCCGGTGACGCTGACCCACTTAACGGCCCTCACCGAGCTGAACCTGTCCAAGAACCGCTTTTCGGGTCCAGTCCCGACGGCCTGGGGCGGCGGTTGGCACTTAAATTTAGGGGTTTTAAACCTGAGCCACAACCGCCTCGACGGTAACCGACGACAGCCACTCGCAGAAATGAAATCCATGAGAGATATGGAGAGAGAAAGAGAGAGAGAGACGGAGAGTGGAGGAGCAAAGAATCAAGCCATGGAGAGAGAACAAGAAGCGCACCGAAACAATCTTTTGTCCTTGGTTCCGCACATGAATTCATCGACACAATACTATTTTTTTTCTAAACAACGAACTCTCCGTTTTCTCCCCCCCTACACACTTCTACCATACTAGGTGCTTTGCCCGACGAGCTCGGAGGCCTGCGCAAGCTTCGGGTCTTGAACTTGAGCCGAAACCGCTTCACGGGGTGGCTGCACTCGTGGGTTGGGTGGCTGGGCGCCAACCTGCAGCAATTGACCTTGAACCACAACAAGTTCGTGGGGTCGCTGCCCGAAGCTTTAGGCCGGTTGCACCACTTGGAGTACTTTCACGTGCAGCACAATAGGTTCGAAGGAATCTTGACGGTGTCCATGTTTGCGGCCATGAGCCCGTCGTTGAGAGAGGTGCGTGCTAGGGAGGGGAAACATAGGGGCATCTGCGCGTCTATGGGTGATTTAAGAGGTTCTTTCTTTGTTCCTTGGGCACTTCATTCATGGGCTTGAAGAAAAGAAAAACATTCACCGTGGTGCTGTAAGCACTTCATTCATGGGCTTGAAGAAAAGAAAAACATTCACCGTGGTGCTGTAAGCACTTCATTCATGGGCTTGAAGAAAAGAAAAACATTCACCGTGGTGCTGTAAGCACTTCATTCATGGGCTTGAAGAAAAGAAAAACATTCACCGTGGTGCTGTAATCCAACCACCTCCTTCACTTACGCTTAGGTTCACTTGCAGTCGAACCAGTTCTTTGCAGAGCTCACCACTTCAGCAGTTTCTGATGACCCGGACGAGCTTACGCGGGCTGAGAAGTTGCTCGACATCAAATGTGAAATTGAAGACATGTTTGAGCATTGCACTGTGCTGGCCTGATAGAAATGCTTTGTATAATGTCGAGTATTTCTTCTTTACTCATACTTCAACTCGAAAATGGAAACCCGCTTCCAGATCTCTTGCGGTTATGTGTATGCATCATACATGGTTGTGTCTCATCTCAGTTCTCGCGTCATACAATATCTTTCGAAGCCCAGTTCAGAGATCTTGTTTTACAATCAGTTAATTGTTAAATGGGGCCATTTAACATTTAAAATTTTTAAACCGTAACCTTTAACCTTAGCTCTCGAACTCGAACTCGAACTAATACAAACCCAAATGGCACAGAAGCCAATGCTGCGGGCAGAAGTGGGAATGCGCGTGCGTTGCGCAAACAAAGCAAGTGCGGAATGATTCAGGAGGGAAAGGGGCATT
>Ga0307982_1001888_pt1 | contig 17081 bp, 17 predicted proteins | sample OrgLakmetagen989_FD_201847 | JGI IMG/M metagenome (GOLD analysis project Ga0307982, IMG submission 201847) | Saline water microbial communities from Organic Lake, Antarctica - #989 | ecosystem: Environmental > Aquatic > Non-marine Saline and Alkaline > Saline | place: Antarctica: Organic Lake... | reverse complement strand
TCAGCATATAACGACCCCCAAAAACTGAATTCGAATTCGCCTTTGTTTGTCCAATCAGTGCTCGAAACATGCCCACCATTTTTGCCCTCTGTCTTCGTGTTGGTCCGATACTTCAACTTCACATCAGGTGCATCCCTGGGTGCTAGGTATCCCTGGTATCTGGTATGTTATCACTAAATATATCTGGCCCATTCGTGTATTGGAAAGTAGTAGCCGAGAGAGTTTTCTCAGCAATCGAAGGGTGCGGCCCGTATATATCGAGAAATCCGCAAGAGGGCAGTGCGATTTACCTTACCACTGTAATTGTATAGATGACTGAATCGTAAACGGAAGTACATTACAGATGCGAGCGAAGGACCAATTATCATTTTGGCCAGTGATTTTGGAAGCGGCAGCCCCGCGAACTTGGCTTACATGTGAGATGAAGCACCTGTTGAGTCCTTAAGGAGTCATATAGCGTCGATACAGCAGTTGCATTGCACTTAGCCGAAAAAAATGTTTGTTTATCCACCTCATTAGTTCCAAGTTCCAAGGCCTTTCCGCGACAAGTCCACAAGTAACGAATAAAATGAAATGAAGAGCAAGTCGTCAATGAGCACAATCATTCTTGAGCGTACAAGGTGTCACTCCACAACAGTGCCAAATAAGCCAACTCGAACTTTTCTCGCACAATTGTGGCGCTTAATTTTCTTCCGGCCTAGTTGACGTAACCTCGTCAGCACAAAACATGAAATTTAAATGTCATAATTCGAAAGGATTCAGCATGAACTATTCGTCTCTTGAAGGATTTCTACCGTGAACAATGAAATAGCTCGGGACGATACAAATTGCAGGGAGAATGACCAATAAACCAAGAATACTAGAGCTTGTTAAACCAGCGGAAATGGCGTAGCACATCATCGAACAACCGAGAGCGTAGGTGAAGTTCAAACTCGAAAACGCCACCGCCTCTTCTCCTGGGAACATCTCAGCAATAATAGATCTCGAGGAACTCAACCAACTAAGGCGACCAATGGCGAATAAAGCACAGAGGATAACCATATCAATCCAGTGCCCCAATTCCTTATTAGTGAACAGAATTTAGGCTCCGCCGAGAAGGACATATGGCAAGCTACTGAGTGTAAGAACAAATATTCTGCCATAAAGCAAATCCATTTTTGAAAAAGGGATAAGTGTGGCGATCGCGCACTGTATGGCACCAGTATAACCCACTGCATAGTCGCCAATATACTGATTGATTGTGTACACGTTGATATATGACATGAAAAAATACTCGCGAAAGCATACGCTACTGATAAGGGATGCAGAACAACGATAGCTCTACGGTCACAAAAGGTCATTTTTGTGACGGAGAAAACATTCACGTCGTCCTTCTCAGAGAAATGAGCTTTGTTCCCGTCTTGAGCGAGGACGAGGAACGTGATAAGGATTGGTATCATCGAAGCACCCAGCAATAAAAATACCTCGGAGTAGTTCATACCCCAGAATTCGATGCACACAGATGAGAGTGCATATAATATGCACGCAATGCACATATCTGTTCAAAAGCAGATTAGCAGATCAAAAACGATTAGTTACTCACGAATCTATGCATAATGAACCCGCTACAGAAACTCACTTATATTAGAAAACGATCCAGCAAACTTTTCTCGCGTTTGGGAAAGAGAAGTTCCCTGATTACGCACACGAAGAAGTGATCAGTTTATAGTAATGTGAAATATTTCCTTCGAGAGCCATTTCTACCTCAATCTGGTGCTGAAGAAAAGACAAGCGTGCAAAGTAAACTCCTTGCGCAGTCCAGCCGATGCTTGCAATTGCTCCGCTCAGAGTCATGGCTATGCTCAAGAAAGTGTACTGCAACACATCATCTTGAGTGGTGTAAGCTATGCTATAAAATGCTATGAAGCAAATCAATGCGATGCCACATATTCCGAGCGAATACTTGGGACCAAAGTACTCAGCAAAGGGCGCCACTACAAATAGGCTAGTAATAGAAAACACCACGTAGTCTAAGCCAAAGAAGAAACTTCCCACACTCGTGCCAAACATAGACGTTGCGTAGCTCGTAGCCACAAAAGTACACGTCACAGCCACGGACCATAAAGCGGATGTGAAAAAGAAGTCTCTGAGCGTGTTGTTTGAAGTCTTGCATTCCTCGGACGGTAAAAGTGGCTTCGACTCGGGATCATCGATGTCACTCATTTGGTAAGCAATGCTCCGCAGCTTACAGCGCAAACGAGGCTAGGCCTAGAGTCAGTCCCGAATTCAAAGTCATCTGCAGTGGTATAGAGTAAGTACGTCTTCTAGCTAGGGTGACTGCACAACCAAAGCCACAACCTTCGACAGACCCAATGTTCAAAGAATTCGAGAATTCTAAAGAAACGAAATTTCAAGAACAAAAACCCCGAGCCTGGCTTTCAGTCCAGCCCGGGAGACAATGCAGACACCGACTAGATACATGGCACCCAGCTCTGCTTGTAACTCTATTTGCGCTCAGAACAAGCGAAGCTCCAGGAATTGCCTCGAGATACCACTTAGTTGTGCTCTTGTGGTGCACCTATTCACCGAACTTTCCTTTTTTCTGAGCCCCCCCCCGAGGGGGGACTGGATTTAGTTACTAACAGACAGGGTGCCATCTAATCGGCGTCTACTTTTACTATTTTTTTCCACGAAGGCGCCGGACATCTGCTCGCATCATAGGCATCCGTGTCATCCGAGATGGAGATGTAGGTTTATATGTAATTCGGGTCACATGAAAGTTCCTGTTAGAGCATTAAGGCATTTATACGGATTAGAAGAACAGCAGATATACTCAAATAACCTCCCCCTTTTTTCTTGACGCCCAAGTGCGCTATTGCCACACACAGCGCAAATTTATCTCCTCTAGGAGACGAAGTCTCCGTAGGAGGACTCTACAAGATTTAATGACCCGTCCGTTCCTCCGTCACGCTTTTTCGTTCGTCGTTATTAGGGTTGAGTTAGGGTTACGCATTTTTCTTTTGTGTACGAAGGATTTGTAGCGTTTCAACAACTGCGAAGAGATTCAGCGCGGTGAGTCGGTCGCATGTAAATTCGACTTTCCGAGAGTTCAAATAAGGCATGAGAATTTTTCAGAGAGTCGTAGAGTCTCCAAGAGGTTGCGAGTTCCTTGGAGTTTAACCGAAGGCCTGAAGGTTTCGAAGCTAACGACAAGAAGTTGGGGATACTTTCAACGCGGCAACTTAAATCAGAAGATGTCTACTTGAGTCTCTGGAAGTTTACATAGTCCCATGGAGTGCTTGAGAACTTCTAGGAGTTTACGCAGTGGTTTCGAGATCTGCGACCTTTTAGCCTAAAATTTTTAGGTGTTGTACTTCATCTTGCGAAGTATATGAAGCTCTCTACAACAACAACAGCAACGTCGCCACCTTCCTAAGCTGTTTGTGCTCTGACGTCTGACCATTAATTCCGATGCAGCTCAGGTTTGAAGTTTGAAGCGCTTTTCGGAATATTCAATGCTCGAATTTTACGTCTCGATGACTTCTTTCCGTCCGGCCATTTCGACAACTAAGAAATTTTCTGCTGCACTCTGCAGCTCCGAATGATCTTGCTGTTCAGAAATACGGCACTCAAACGACCTAAAAGGTCCTTCTTGAGGAGCACAGTTTTGTAAGCAAAACCAAAACCGAGATGTAGCTGCTCCCTTTACACACCATCTTAGTGTCCTGCAAATGCATCACCCTAGCTACTATCAAAGGGCGGTGTGCCTTGTGGAGGTTTGAGTGGCAAGTCAGTTGCAGTGGCACCCCTTTCAACCCTTTTGGCCATTAGAATTAGCAGCTGGTGTCACACCACTTGTCGCTGGGAGGAAAGTCACTGTCGGTGCATCTTCCGCTGCACTCGCTTCCTGCTTCGGAGCATTTTCGGCCTCACCTCTTTCTGTGAGCTTGAGAGCTGCATCTCCAGGCTCTGATGCGGCGGGTGGTGGTGCAACAGTAGTTGCTTCGTCATTAGAAGGCTTTTCTCCTTTCGAGGTAGCCGAAATCTAACCCTCCACGTTCCTCTTTGCTTTCATGTCTGCGCGCAACTTCCGGATTTCCTGCCAGGACGTATCATGAAGACAAAAAACAAAAAGCAAGCGTAGAGTAAGGAGAGATAGATACCTTCAACATGCGGAGATAAGTGAATGCATAAAATCAAAAAGCAATTCAACGAATGTATGCGCATTCAAGACTCACAGCGCTCATGTCGTAAGGAGGAGCAGCAGTAGCTGTAGCAGTTGTGGATGACGACAACGACGAGGTTGCGCTAGGCTGCTGTTGAGCCGATGCCTCGGAACTCACTGCTTCTTCTGCTTCTCCTGTTCTAGAGTCTACACGAGGAGCTGGCTTGGGAGTTGTTTCTGATTCATCTTTTTCGGCAGTAGAGCTTTGTAAAGGCCAAGGCGAAGACTCTTGAGCTGGTGAAGGCGACGGCGGCGAAGGCGCTGTTCGGAAGGCCTGCAGAAAAGCCGCTAATTCGTTCGGGCCAATTTGCTCGTCGACCACAGCCAGTGCTTCGGCGGGGCGCATCTCTTTCACCTTCAATTCATACGAAGAAATAAAAGAAGTGCACATCATGCTACTTAGTAAATGCATACAGGTGCATTGGTGGTGGCGACGGTTGTAGAGTCTTTGTGACCAACGTTGTCAGTGGGAAAATAGCAAAATATACTTTTTAAAACATAATAATTGCCTCAAAAAAAGTTGGCTAGGTGATAGGCCACTACTACATGAGCAGCAGCGCACTCACAGCGACTTGGTGATAGGCCACCACTAAAGGAGCAGCAGCGCATTCACAGCGACACCCACGCACCGCATGCGCTAATGTAGTAGTAGCACAGTACCTTATCTGTGGCATGCCCGAGCGCTGCCAGCTTCGCTCTGGTCGCGCTCGTGATCACAAACGCCACCCTCCCTGTAGTCAACGACCGCTTCTCGATGCCACTCAACCCCACAGGAGGGCCTGGCTTCTTCTCAGCGAAGCCTCCAGCTGAGGAAGAAGCCGCGCTCACTCGCTGCATTCCTTCACTATTTCTGTTTCCTCCTCCTAGGAAGCGCACTGGAAGCAAATCGCCAAGAGCGTGCCGCGCACCGTGCTTCTGTTAGGGTAACACACGCAGAGCAGAAATTGAGGTTGTCATATGCATCTGCAGCACTCGCTAGGATATTCAACTAGTGATAGGCCATCACTTTCCTTATCGGTGAGCAATAGGTATCACATTTCTTTCAAAAGCAAAAAAGAAGCACTTTGAATGGACAAACGCGCGAAGAGACGAGACCTTTACGGATGATGGGCATACGAAAGACACAATGGAATCCAAGTTACCTGAAAGTTGTAAATGAATAGGTTCGCTTTCCTGTACAGATCGATGAGTCGAAGCGCTGCTGCTCGGTCATCCATCTCGCCTCGAGATGCCACGTTCTAAGCATTCCAAATCGATCGTAACAGAGATTAATAAGAATAAACGATTGCGATGCTTTAAGACGAGATACATAAGGCATTGACTTGACAGTGGGATTAGTTGCATCGCTAAAAAGCCTAGCGAGGCCACCGCTATCCTAATGAATCACTCAAGTGTTGCACGCCGAAGGGACCACGAGTAAATTGACAACAGATAATATCGCGAGACTACCTGCAGCGCAGGAATATAATTGTGGCCTCTCAATGGAAGGCCTTGCTGCTGCACTAAGCGAAAGCCAAGCTTTGATGAAGTCAGCGCAAGCCGTAGCCCGTTCCGAAATGCCATTGTGTAATGTCAAACCTCGGCGCCTTTTTTTTTCTGGCTTCCTCCTCGGTTCCTCGGTTGACTTCATATATCCCGAAATATTACATTGGAGCAAATTGGTGGATCCAATCCAATCAATCATTTTCAGTCTCGAAAATGCGAGCTTTCTTCATTATAACGGCGTTAGCTGGGCCTCGCCAGTGGGTGCGCGGTACTGACGACCAATACATAAACTGGGAAGATAGCACTATCGTTAGCCTTTTGAACAATGTGTTCTCGGATGCCAACGTCGATAGTCTATGCTCAACAGTCGGCGGTCCGGTACGCTGCTCAATCCTATACTCTAAAAAGCATCATGGCTCACTTTGGGACGATACATAAATGTCCACGTTTGAATAGGGATGCAATCATAAGTTACTTGCAGTAACACGACTACCTACCTAGGCTTTAGACTCTTACCCTATGCTTGTGCCACTCTTACAGGACACAATCAACGCGATGGTTGACGCTCTCACTGTCAACGGCACCGTGCATATCCCGCTCGCATTCACGACAACCTTCTTGGAGGATACCATCAATGTTACGGGCGTCACCCTCAGCGGCCTCGACACTTTTACGGAGGTATGTTACGGAGGTATGCTTCAGACAGTCTCTGTGCACTGCTGCCGTTTTATTGGAGGCAATCGAAGGAGTGGCTTGGAGGTACAAGGTCATTGACACAATCGATGACTTCGAGCTCTGAGGGTCCTTTTCTCTGATGCCCTTGGTCTCTCATCTTTTGTATTCCTTGAACCGAAAGGTAAATTTGTTGAATGCGACCAAGGACTACTACTTGAACAACCATCTCGTGCTGGCCGCTCCTGCAGCCATCATTCATGCCCGCGCCCAGCAGAAGAAAGTCATTGGCAGTGACAATTACGAAGAATTCACGCTCGCCATAAACTTGAACGCACTCACGGTACATGAATCTCTCGGAGAGATTGAATGAGTTAACACGGAGGTTTTCTTGTGCTGCGAGAAGCTACTCTGAAATTGATATAACGCATGTTTTTTTGGTAGGATGTAGCGACACGTCATTCAAGCGCATAGCTCACATGTTTTTTTCTTTCACTACCATCTTACCCTCGTCACTTTCCTTTTATGGCATTCTTTGTCGTCAGTTGGACGCACAAATCTACGCGTTGGTGTCCTCGACTGCCCTGGGAGCTCTTTACCTGGACCAAGCGTCATCAATAGGCTGTCTGCAATCGACGGTGGAGGCAATGAACGTCACCGAAATCGCCTACTCTACGGAAAGGTGAGAAGAATATATTTGGATTCAATGTGCGCATGCATACATACCTTCACGGTCGCCGAACCATTAAAGAAAATGCGCTTCTTTCCTATTCTCGTAGTCTCGCGCGAGCAAAATTCTTACCGTCAATGTTTGTCTATTGCCATCTACTATTCGTCCCATCTTGAGTTTCGTTTTGATTGTGGTGTCGATGATTGTGTGCCCATTCTCTCTCAGTTGGACCTGCCGCTGCGAGAGCACTCCGGCTGAGGGCTCCAAAGAATTCATTTGCTCGAGCATTGCGATAAAAAATGCCTGTCCCTCTGAGAGCATGCGTGCAACATCTCCGTTGCGTCACGACAACGATGCCATAGGCAGCCACCGTGTTCTAGGAGAAGGCAAAGATGCTTTCCCAGTTGGAGGAGCGCATGCCGGTGCAGCAGCAGCCGCGAAAGAAAAGGAGAAGAATGAGTTGGTGTCGTTGCTGTTGAATGCGCTCGCAAGTAGTTCGCCTGCTGACGGTGTTTCACCATCTACTCCTAGCCACTCTTACCTCGCAGACTCGCAGCAGCCTTGGTTGGAGTGGTTCACTTCTGCGCTGGCACTGGGTGCTCAAAAGCTTGCTGCGACAATTGGTGCTGGTGCTGGTGCTATTAGCTCAGCGCGAGAGTTGCCGCCTCTGCACCCACCGCGCTCGTCGCCGCTGCCGCCCTCCCCCTGCCCTGCACATGTGCCCAACCCCTACGGGACACCTCCAGCCTCGTACTTGAACTTCACTGCTCGTAAGAGGAGCCCAGCCCACACAACCTTTCTTCTGGAAAATATTCCTTTTCCACTATAAACGACAATAAACACCTAAGTATATATGTATCACTTCTAGACTCCTTGCCTGCTTTTCTCGACTATTTCTTGAGTATGCTTTTATCGATTTATCGTTTTGCCTGTTGCATCACTTTTTGTCTATCCACTCACCCCTAATTGCTTGACTGCTGGCCTTCTCTTCTTCTTCCTCCCTTTCCTGCTTGTGTGGCGCGTGCTACAGAGGGCACCCTGTTTGCGGCGATATCCTCTGCGCTGGCCCAAGTGTCGCCTGTTTCGGTGAACGCGATGATCGACTGCGTCACTGCTAGTGGTGGCGGAGAAGAGGGGGTATTGGAGATGGAAGGCGACATCGGAGCGCCGCTGAATTTGAGCGCCCATTTAGGCGCGGAGGTGAGAGGAAGAATTTAGCCGTTGAATACTTATGTAAACCACTATCGATGGCTTCAATTTTCAAGTTATTGCTTCCTTAATCTTTTCATTCCTTTCATTCTTCGCTACTTTTAAATAAATCTCTTTGTCTTTGTTGGCATTCTTTCCGCTCTAAACCTCAGAATTACAGTTCTTTTCTTGTTGTGGGCTTGTGAATATGTCCCTGTACTTAACAATGTCTAATCTATTCTATTCAATTCTACTCCAACAGGTGCAGCTGCACGACTTGCGGCTGGCGGGCCTTTCGTCGTTCGACGTGTTGCGCTTGCTGGTGCCCACTTCATCCTCGACCTTGGAGTCGCGCGTTGGTTTACGACACTTGACACTCACCGTGGGCATGAGCGTGCTAGATGAGGAAGAGGACGAAGCTCATTCTTCTCCTTCTTCGCGGCGTCTTTCGTTTGCGGAGGCAATGCACGACCCTTTTCGAGCATTATTTCCTACTCCTGCAGACATCTCTCATGCCACCACGCCTTCTTCAACTAGCACGGCAACCTCATCGTCGACGACGGCCTCGTCGTACTTTTTGTCGCTCAACGTGTCGCACGTGAGCGTGCACGCGGGCTCGCAGGTGCTGCTGGACCTGTCCAAACTGTCAGACCTGACCCTGAGCCAAGTGACGTCACCCGGCTGCTTGTTGTCGGCCTTTGACCTGCTCGAAATGACTCAACTCAGCCTCCTGGTGAGAATGTCCCAGTTGCACAACTCCTCTTTCACATTCTTATCTTGATGACGATATCAGCTGCAGCTCTGTCCGTTTCAATTTACACTTACATGTCACAAACAGTCATGCAAGGAGCCGAAATTCGATCAAATCAATTCTTCCTTCTTCTATGTTGCATCTCATCACCTGTTTCCCTTCGCAGGCAACCTCGGCGATGCTTGAGATGGCGCCTTTGGCTCCCACGCCAGCGCCGCCCATGCCTGCTGCTTTCACCTCTGCCACGACCTCGCCTTTCATTGGAAGCCCCTTAACCCCACCGATACTACCCGACTGGACCAGTGGCTTCGCTGTAGACTTGGCCCCTTTGCTCGACAATCTTTTCAACGCCACCAATAACGGTATAGGACCTGGTCCTCTCGACGTGCTTGGCACCGGAGCCCTCGTGAACCGTCTAGTCCTAGCGCCTCGCCTGAATACTGCCAACGCCACCTGTCACAACACCTCGATGCGTGTCGCGCCGATTGTGGAGCCGCCAACCTTTGACGACGACGCTCCTGACCAAGTAAGTTGACAAAGAAGAACACACTCATGTGGAAAAGGAAATTAAAAAGGGGAAATAAGAGGAAGAGTGCACCCATGTGGTGTTTGTGATTGCGTGTAACGAAACAAATGCCACATTAAATATAAACACAATTCTTTCTCTTCATTTGAGTTTTCTTGTCATTACTCAATTCACTTCAATGTTTGAATGCCGCCTCCATACAACAGGCAGCCGCAGAGGTTCTAGAGGCTTACATGACAGCAGCTTCTCTAGGAGCCCTTGCCCTGGTGGTTCTCGTCAGCTGTGTCGCCACAATCAGGTCCCGAGAGCGCCATGCTGCTGAGAGGAGAAGGCAAGCTGAAGGCGCGAGCCAGGTATGCATGCAGAAGGTCTAAAAATAAGGGAAAAAGAGGAGTAAAATTGGTGTGAGAAGACGATCGATCATCACAAATACTTTAGGACAGACTTGGTATGCAAATAGCTGAAATAAGGATTTATGCGTTGCATGTATGAGCGCATTATTTGATATATTTTAATGCCCGCACCACTCACTTCCTCTTGCTCTTCTCTTGTTCGCAACTTTCGTCTTTCACGTGCAATCACGAGTAGGAGTTGACGCCCTCGATTGACGGCTTTTCCAGCAGTAGGTTCTCGCACTTTGCTTCTTCTTCATCATTCGGAGCCAAAAAGCGTATGCCTCCTCATAGTAGTAGCAACAGTACCGATGGCCAGCCCATGAACGCACCCCTCCTCGTAAACGAAGATGACCCCTCCGCAGACCGCTGGCACGATGGCGCAATGACTGCGAGTGCCTTACAGGGAGGTAGTTTTAAAGGCCATAATGGTAGTGCCAATTACGCTGTGTTGAATGAAAGCAACGAGGATGCGAGTAAAAAGCAGCAGCGGCCTAGTGTGGTGAGCTTCGGTGGTGACGATACTAACGAGGAAGAGGAATCCGAGCTCGTCGTGTCGATGGGCGAAAAGGACGTGAATCGGCTCTGGGATTCGCCCAAGGTATGTACACTATGATTAAGAGATGAAATGGTTTGTCGTTGAGTGATGGTCGGCGGCTTTTCCTTTCCTCATATTTTTGCTTTACTTTTCAATGGAGCTTCAGGGAATAGATTTGCCACACTACTTGTACCTCGAATTAAGACCTCGAAAGTATCAAAGGACGATGTACTTTGTTCCGCTTAAATCAGATCTTCTCTTCTTCTAGTTCCGTGCCTCTCACTTTCTCTCCTCTCTGGTCTCTCTTTTTGATAAATCTTCCTCCTGTTTGTACGTAGTTTTCCACAAACGTACGGTGGGGCCTTCCTATCGCTTGCGTCGCTTGTGCTGCTTTGCTGGTGTCAGCCAATTTGGGGCTCGGAGCGGCTGTCTTTGCGCAAATCGAGTTGGGCGATCGCCAGGCCATCAATACGCCTTCCTTCTTCGACTTCACGCTGCAGAGCTCCGTGCAGGTGTGCTCCACTTTCTTGGACTGGCACGAATGTCTTTTTCCTTTGAAGGATAAGCTCGCGAAATTGTCTTGCTTTCTTTTCATTGTTTTTTTAACTTCTATTTCCGTAGTCTACCTGCGTCACCTGGTTGTGATATTCTCGTTCTCAACGGTTCTCGAATACATTGCTTGAATATGTCTATTTACGTACATGTGCAAACTGTGCCCTATTTTTGTGTGTGCAGGACATGTGGGACGCCGGCGTGTACCCCCTCTCCATGCTGATTGCCCTCCTCTCGGGGGGCTGGCCCTACTTGAAGCTGCTGCTCATTGGCGCCTGCTGGACCTGCCCCATGCAGGTGCGCCGCCGCGAGACCGTCCTGCAGTGGCTGGATGCCCTCGGGAAGTGGTCGCTCCTCGACAGCTACGTGATGGTCGCCATGATGGTCGCCTTCAATTTCAAGGTACTGTGGTACCGTATTATATTAGTACTCTCTCTGAAGTCGAGCGCTTGATGGGCTACTCCTACATAAGCCTTGCGTGTAGAACGCTCTAAATAAGCGGTTCAACTTCCTTACGACGCTAGATACCTGTTCAAAATGTACTTACACAAATTTTGCCAGTGCTCTCGTATTGAATTTGTAATCTTTTGACTTGTCTAATTTTTGGCGCTCACCGTGCTCCAACCTGAGCAGATCTACCTCGGCCCGGACCAGTCGGGCTTGCCGGGGGGTGAAGCGATCCGCGTCACCATTTTTACAGTGCCCGGCTACGGGTTCTACACCTTCAAGTTCGGCACCATGCTCAGCCTGGTGCTGGGCCACGCCGCCACCTTTTTGCACCGCTTCGCCGCCAGCCCGGTGGCCCGCATCCCGGCGGGCGGCGACCGAGAGGCCCTCTGTAGGCACAGCTTCCGCCCTTCCACTGGGCATCCCAGTGGAGCTGGCACCGCCACAATTTTGTCCTTGTCAAGGACGGGTAAAGGATCAAATGAAGTCGTGAACCGCTTTCATGACAGGGGTGCTTCTTCCCATGGAGATGGCAACGAAGAAGGGAGGGCACCCTCTGAAGAGATGGATCAGCATCGATGTAGCCCCCAAGGAGAAGAAGAAGAAGAAGTGCAATTGACGGCTATCAAGAGATGGGGCATCGCCTTCTTGATTGTGGCCACTTTTGCGGTCCTGATAGCGGGAGCCGTCCTGCGCTCCTACAGGTTTACCTTCGGAGGGCTCGTAGGGTGGATGCTCGATTCCTCCCTTGTGGGAGTGGGCTCCAGCCCCAGGCAACAGAGCTATTCCTTGCTGTCCACCTACAACGTGTTGCCCTCCGCAGCGCCCATCCCAGACGACTTAGGCTTGCACTTCATTCAGAACGCGTTTCTGGGCTACGCGCTGGTGATGCCCCTCGTGCACCTGGTGCTGCTCCTGTGGGCGTGGCTGGTCCCGGCCACTTTGCGCACCCAAGCATTCCTCTTGGTAATCGGCGAGGTGGCCAACGCCTGGTCAGCTGTGGACGTGTTCATCTTTAGCCTCTTTGCCGCGCTGCTTCAGATCGGTCAATTTTGCGCGTTCATTGTGGCGGTACCTTGCGGGAGCCCCATTGAGGCCCTCGGAGGCGCTTCACTCAACGACGTGATTGGAAGCTTCTTTGAAAAGCACGACATCGACGAAGACGCCAGCTGTCTCACAGTGTCGGCGTCGCTCATTGAGGGTTGCTTCGCGCTCATGGTCGCTGGCTTCTCGGTGTTTTTTACGTCCCAACTGGTGCTCGGCTATGCTCACTCGGCCGTGCACGATCGCTTGAACGATTTGTTGGAAGCGAATGGCACGGGACATGAAGAGACTTCCGCACCCAAATCCTCGAGGATGCCTCATGCGGACTCTTCTGTGCCAATTTTGCCTGCTGCTCCTTTCACGAGGGGAGCAACAACAAGCAGCGGAGGAGGTGCTGCTTCTGGGGACTACGATGGAAATGCTATAGCACCTGAGACGAGATCTGTTCTTGCCGCTGAGTCAACATTCATGCCTCTTCATAGCACCCCGCGCCGAACAGGTTTGTAAACAAGAAACACTGAGAAAACAGGAGAATTGTCAACGCCAATGCCGTTAGTTCCATAGCTACACCTCGGCTTCGTTATGTGATTAAATGGCTACTTGAGATGGGGACTTCTGGCTGCAAATTTGAGCTCACAAGCGGCACTTTGACTTCAGCGATACTTCGCTGCTTTCACTGCTTTCTTATCTATCCATCTGTTGGCACTTGCTTTTACTTCTACTCGTTTCCGAAGATCCGAAGCACTCCCATTAAAACTTGAATTCAAATTTAGCCAAACAAGGAGGCCAATGGCCTTAGTTGGCCGTTGGCCCTGTGTTCGAAGGGAATCTAAGGGGCGTATTATGGGATATTGGGCGATCTGAGTATACTGCTTTGCATTAAGCATTCGATTTAAATTTGTGACTGCTGCGGAGATGGCGTCGTTGCTTTTTTATTATTTTTAAAGTCATCGCATTTAAATAAGCAAGTCGGGTGTCTAGCTAGTCAAAAAAGTCGGTCTGTCGAAGTCAAGTCTATTTAATTAGTTAATATTCCTCAAATTCAAAGAAGCACCCTGAATGATATAGCAACAGGGAAGGTTCATCTTCAGATAGAGCCAGGCATCATCTTCCTTTGCATAAAGCACTTGTAATCGTTTACTCTCGAGGTGTCCTTCAGCCATCATGCCTTAGGAGGTTAGGACTTGGAGTGAGTCTGCTGTCTCCACCTCGGCCCGTCCTTGTTGGCAATGGCGAATGGCGATCCACTCGCCGAACTCCTTCAAAATTCCCGTGCTCTTCAGCGTATTCTCCTATGTCATATCTCATATCTCAAGGCATTCGCAGGCGACCAAGTGGCCAATAAGTTTACACCCAGCCGGGTAAAATCTGTGGCGGCACCCGGCTCGTGGGCACACGCGCGATGTGGCCGGTCCGTTGGAAAATCCAATAAAATGAACCTATCATATACTTAGCAAAGTCGGCGTTGGCCTAGCCAGCTGGAGCCTGAATTGGCCTTCTGGAGCAAATTTTCTAGCGCGAAAGCAGCACATGTACTTTTTTTTGGTGCCTCTGTGACTACTGTGTGCTTGTTTTTCTTTGTTATTGGGAGAGTATTAACTAGACTAGACTAGCCAAGCGACGTAGCACATCGTGGTAGCGAACACCTAGTTGCTTGGTCATTCAGCACAATAACGGTGCCAGCTCCCACTCCAGAAGCTACTTCTGTAAGAGCTATAACAGATCGTGTACCTATCGTACCGAAAGCACCGAACTAAAGCAGCGCATGTGGTGGCTAGGCAACGTCTTCCTGTTCTCTAAGAAATTTCTCTTTACAATTTTGACTTGCGCGCAACAAATGCGCCTACATTTCTGACCGCACCATTGGCCTCTGTGTCATTTGTCATTTGGTTTTTTCGATTGGGTCGAGTTCGAGGTCGAGATCACGTTCATGCGCAAAGTGATGTTAGCTATGGACTGTTAGCTGGAGATGGCTATACTCCAACAAGACTAAAAGCTCAGCTACACCCGGGCTTCGAATGCAGCACTATCGATGAGAGGGTTCCGTCGGTCGGCCCTGCTGGGGCAAAAAATAGTCCGGAGAAATGCCTCGTGTACTTGGGACGTGACACACGAACGAGCACTCAGTCCCGCCGACTCGTTCGGAGGAAAGACGCCAGTTGGAGCCTGAATTGACCTTCTGGAGCAAATTTGCTGGCGCATAAGCAGCATAAGTGCATTCTTTGTGTGCCTCTGTGACTACTGTGTACTTGTTTTTCTTTGTTATTGGGAGAGTATTAACTAGACAGACTAGACTAGCCAGTTGGCCAGTCGGCCAGGTTCCAGTTCTTCCCTGTACCTACAGGGCTTGAGCTACACATACCCAGTAGTGATCCCGAATAGTACTCTTCGCTTTCGTTTGGGATTTTTTGATTGAATTACAAATCAGAAAAAAACGAATCGCAACGATCCGCGTATAGTTCCGCTTCTTCTCCCTCTCTCTGTCTATCTTTCGTTTTCATCCCGCCGTGGTCCTCGAGCTCGACTTGCCTGCGGGTGTGCACAAAGGGCGTTAGCTGAACGACTTTAGAGTTGTGTCGCGATCGCAAACGGTCTCCGGTCGTCGCCCTGATTCTGCACGTGGAGAATACGTGTCCGGCCCAACAGACAACAACGCGGGGCTTGGACCTGCAAAACGTTGTGACGCATAGTGTGTAACTTGATCGGTTTTTGATCGTTGATTGGCTAGATTGTGGACACAGGAACAGATTGCCGAAATCAGTCCCGAACTAAGTGCAGTGTCTTTCCCAGATCGACGTGAAATAACCAGAGCACCACGCTCGGTTCGAATTTGATGTCGAATACCGAACCGAACTACAGGGAGGACCTGCCAATGCAGTCGAACGAGCAGCCGAACCGAACAGGCCCATGGAGGTAACTGTAGAGCGAGCAGCCGAACCGAGCAAGCCTCCTCCGCTAAAAGCTGAGCCGAATCGCGAACCGAGCAGGAGGCGCTCGCGAGTGCGCGAGCCAGTATGCCGAGCAGGCCCGGAAGCTGAACCAGCTCCAAGGCTATCTCAGATATGAGTATACATATCAAAAGACAAAAATAAATCAAACTGCGATTGATGGCGCTGTATCTTTGTATAGCACGAAATTTATGTGCATGGTGCATAATGCATAGTTTTGAGTTGTGAGTGATGAGTATGGACATGGAATAATTAAGTCTACATATACGATAGGTTTGTAGTTTGTAGGTTTATATTCCGCAGTTGCGGTTTGATGTTACAGCATTGCCACGTGATATTGGAAGTTGAAATGAATCCTTAATCATCTCTCTACTCTTTATGGTTATTCGATTGGCAGAGTAGTTAACGTGGGTTGTCTTTTCCGGGGCCCGAAGGCCCCGTGGTGTTAAGGTGATATGGAACAAGGGCAAGTGTGAAGGTCGGGTAGATAGATACAGATTTGATGATGTTGTGGTAACACGTGAGCAGTGCCTCTGACTAGGCTAGCTCGGTGTACCTGACCAGCGCGTACCAGCTTGCGCGGCAGCTGCGCTGCTAGGCGCATGGTCATTGATGTCTTTCTCTCTTCTTGTGTTCTGTTGTTCTGTTCTGTTGTATCGCCATCCAACGGAAGATCCAACACGTGATCCATACTTCATTAGCAAGAAAGAGGACAGGCGGTGCTGAGGTCAGCTGGCGCCCGGCACTTAAGAATCACATTGAGACGATGCCCTGCTGGGGCATACAAATAGCCCGGAGAAATGCCTCGTGGACCTGGGAAGTGACACACGAACGAGCACTCAGTCCCGCCGACTTGTTCGGAGGAAAGACTCCGATTGGAGCCTGAATTGGCCTTCAAGAGCGTACGAGGTTTCCTACGTCTGCTGCAGGAAAATGGTAGGAATAGTCTCCGAGTCTCGAGTACATAGAAGGAATGTGGGAAGGTAAACTTGACTGGGTGGGCTCGTACTATGTTTAGCAATGCAGTGCGGGCCCTGGCGGCCCGTTTGGTGTGACTTCAACACATTTTTGTGACAACCCGCCGGTTGTGTGTTTTGGTGCTTGGTCTTTTGGTAAATACACTCTGCTGTGTATATATTAGTGCTCTATCTGGCAGCACTCTTGTGTGTAGAGTAATTATTCTCTTGGAACTTTCCGAAGTTCCTTTTGATTGAGCTCGTTGCTCGATCTGTGCGCATCCAGCTCGCCCTGCGAGCGTGGTGCTCATTAGTTGGTAGACGATGTCGGCCGCACTTAGGAATCGCATTCCGACACTCCCCCGCGGACGAACATCTCTTCGTCGTTTTTGCTCCTTGTCTCCCCTTCTCGTTGAAGTAGTGTTGTAGCGTGCAATTTCTTGCGGGTTCTCGAAGAAGCTATACTCACCGCCCTTCTCTCTATTGAGGTGGCGATGTTTCGATCTTCGTTGTTGTTGCGTAATCAGCTATAGCTGTCGATGATGTGGCTTGCCCTGCGGGCGATGCTGTTGATGTCGCTTGTGCTCCAGGTGCTGCCGATGATGTTGCCTGCAGTGGTGCTGCTGGTGAAGCTTCTACTCGTGCTGGTGGCGCTGGCCCGCTCATGATGGGGGGCTGAAGATTCTCGTCACTGTCGATGTCGTCGTC
>Ga0307982_1001887_pt1 | contig 17081 bp, 18 predicted proteins | sample OrgLakmetagen989_FD_201847 | JGI IMG/M metagenome (GOLD analysis project Ga0307982, IMG submission 201847) | Saline water microbial communities from Organic Lake, Antarctica - #989 | ecosystem: Environmental > Aquatic > Non-marine Saline and Alkaline > Saline | place: Antarctica: Organic Lake... | reverse complement strand
TCGTTCGCATCCACAGTTGGCTTCATACCTCAGGCTTTAGCTCTAGCCCGGCCGAAGCTAGAATCAGTTCTAAAATTTCTCGACGTTTAGGTGGATTTCACCACTACGACCCCCAGAAAGGGGTGTACATTTTTGATTTTTTACCCCTATTTTTTATTGCAGTTACTGTAAGTAGGGTAGCAGAGAAGCAATTTGAGCTACTTTTCAGCGCTGGTAACAGCGTTACGGTCCATATACGGCCGTCCAAAATTCCGTATATATGGGCTACGTATTTTGAGGCGCTTTTTGGGAGCCCTGGTCGAAATGAATATTATACAGAATGAGAATTATGGCATAACTGAGTTAGAACGAGTTATAACTGAGTTAGAACAAGTTCATATCTGTTCAAGCACCAAACAATTGCGAGCGACGGCGGAACATGCTGTATAGGCTTGGCTACGAACTTGGAATATTTCGGAGTTCGATGTGCACAAATTTGTGGTCTATGCCCCCCCCCCTGTAAAGTTTCTTGGGGGAGTAGAAAGTAGCTCTTTTTATCGGCTTGTACTTGCTCCGAGAAAGAAAACAATTCCAGTCTTGTACCTCTACTTTGGTATACTTTATGAGAGTTTCTTGAATTCAAGGAAAAATCCTGCTGGTGTCGTGGGAGGTAAACCCATCACCAAACATACTTCACTGAAAGCACAGACCACCTCTATTTCTTGGTGTTGGGATGTTAGGATCTGCCTTCTTACCTACGTGGCTTTTTTCTTGTTTGGCATAGATCTCGCTTCAACTCCACAGAGTAATGAGACAACACAAATAGGAATTGCCCCATAAAACTACTTCAAAATGGCACTGGGATCAGTAGGTGCAGTCGAGGTGGCTTGATTCGAGGAAGGCAGCTGGCAGGGCGAGTGCGCGCACAGGTACCAAACTAAAAATAGGTCTAGCTTGCGCTGCTTTGCTTTTCTTCTCTACCTGTTAGTCTTCTAATTCCGGCCCTTCGGGGCCTGCCTCAAAATACCTCCATAAACGCTTTTTTAAAATTTCAAGTTAAAATCCTGATCTCTTAAAGCTATTTTCTATAATCGTCGTTTACTATTGAAATGGAGTATTGGGAATGGCCTTTGTGCATTTCCGGAGGGTAGTAGGCGAAGGTCATTGAACTGCGGTGAAATTTATAAAAAGGACGCATCGCAGCAGTCCGTAGCACGCGTAATTCTTCGATATGGCGTGCATGGCGTGTTGCCTTTGGAGTTAAAGCGGTTCATCTAGTTCGCAGTTCATAGATAGTTCACAGTGTTTAGCATTAGTTTAAATTAATAGGGCCAATCCAATTCCCGTCTCCATGGCTATGGGCCCTGATTATATTTATCATCGAAGTCGAACTAATACAAACCCAAATGACACAGAAGCCAATGCTGCGGGCAGAAGTGTACGCGCGTGCGTTGTGCCCAACTCAAAATCGTATAGAAGATAGTGTGTAAGGAGCAGGAAGCATAATACTTCCAGCCCCCTCTAAAGTGGAAGCTGTTCATGTAATAATTTTGAGACCAGACTTAAGTCGTTTGTGCGTCTGTTTTAGTTTTAACATTGAAGGGAGTATAAGAGAGCACGCAACTTTTCAGCCCCCTGGGCACGCTACGCCAGGAACCTCCGCTTCTCCCCTGGGATAACTCTGGTGTCGCACCGAGTTGGCCGCAGCTGCGGTTTCCCAATATTGAAAGGCGCTTTCGCGACGAACTTTAGTCAGCCAGCGCAGTCCTGTGTCTGTGTCCTGTGCTAGGGTTGCCCATTCTAAAAGGGCGTTTTATATCGAAGTTATATTGTCTATATTTATTTGCCTTTGCTGTCTTTACGTCTTTGCCATTAATGCTACTACGTGTTGTCTTTACTTAAGTTTCACACATGCCCCGAACGCTAAAGTTCGCCATAGATTAGATTGGATTGCACTTCCAATTGCAAAAATATAACAACAGCAAGTGGCATAACACAGTGCTCTAGTGAATCCCCCAGTTTCCCCTAGGCCATGTGACAAACCAAATACATACCTAAGGCAGGGCTGAGATTCCCGTTTCCGCGGAATTTGTCGATATGTGAGCAGTGGGGTTTGCAGTCTCCTTTAGGAGCTGCAGAGCTATACAGGGAGGGTTCCTGTTGTTGGCGATGCTTGTTTCCTACCTCGTTAATGATACGTGGTCACTGCCCAGTCTTTCCAGATCAACAGAATTCCCGCGCGATGGCTAAAAAATTCACTTCACGTGGGTTTTCCGCGGGTTTTCCGCGGTATTTCCGTGCCGTGGTCATAAAGGCACTGCTAAATTTCCGTCGCGGAAATCACGTCTGATTGGTAAAAAATTCTCTTTCCAACCGAACCTAGTACCTAGGCTAGAGCCGCAAGCACAGGCAAGTGGCATAGTAATAAAGAGGGCGAGGTCATGGCCATTCGCATACTGCTTTGAGCTGACTCCCCGTCTCTCCCTTCACTTGATTCCTTTTTTACAGCACGCCCACGACGTCTTCCTTGGTGCTCACCACCACTTCCCGCACCACGCTAGTCACCACCCAGTAGTCGTCCGCATCGACATCCACCCCAAACCTGGCAGCGGCGCGCTCGGCCCGAATCCCGTCGTAATTGCGGGCTTTGCGCGCCGCTAGCCTTTCTCGCAGCGCGGTGCGCTCGCGCTGCTGGTGCACCATTTGCTTCAAGTCCCGGGCTCGCTTCTGCTCCTTGTCGGCCCGCTCGAACTTGCGCTCGAACTTGCGCAAGTTCTTGACCACCGCCTTTTTCTCGGCGGGGCTCAACAAACACTTGGGCCGCGGGCGCCACGACAAGGAGTAAAACTTTTCGTGGGTCTTCTCCACGAACAAATCCCCCTGAAACGTCCACAAGTGGTAGCCGTTGTCCATCTGGAACTTGTAGGTCATCCCCTCCAGCGGCTGGGTCACGCTGGTCGCCACCATGCGTCCTGACGGGTCCCACTCCACCGCGTTGGCGCGGTAGTGCTCCACCTATTTACATGTGGGTGGGTACAGGTAGGTGCAAGTTAGGGGAAGGGGTGACGGTGCAAGTGAAGGAGATGTCTTATATGCTGTTGTCATGAGTAGAATGGGGATGAGTCTTCTCACCATAGCACGGTAAACTTATGTATACACAAGACGATTCTACTTCTTTCCTTTTTTACTGGTTCTTTCCTCTACGTTCTGCCCGTCTCGTTACCTGGTTGCCGCGGTCTTGCAAAGCATCCACGTCATAGAACTCAAAGTTGCCATTGAAGTCGTTGACGTTTGGCTGCGGGATGCCTGCCAGCACGCAATATCCCCCCGCGGGGGACCAGTACAAGAAGTTGCAGTTGCGGTCGGGCAGAGTCTTGAGCAGGGTCACCTCCGACGCTTTCTTCTCCACCATCTTCAACTTGTTGGCTTTTTGGTCGTTGGCGGCTTCCGAATCTGGCAGCGGGCCCATGTCGTAGAATAACACCGACGGCTTGGGCCCATCTTCGGTGATTAAACCGAAGCGCGTGCCGTCGTTCGGCTCCCACGCCAGGGCCTTGACCGTGTTCTTCACGTCCAAAGTCTCTACAGGTACCAAATCTTCGCGCACCCGGAACAGCTCCAGGTTGTTGAACAGCGTCTTCTTGGACTTGGTGTGGCGCACCACTTTCACCGCCAAAAAGTGACCGTTGGGGTGCCACTGCAAGTGGCAGTCGGACACGTTGAACAAGTTCTTTTGCCGGAGCTCGGTGCGCGACGGCAGCTGCAGTAGCGCCACTCGAGCTGGTTGGTTGCCCGATTCAATCGCCCAAAATGCCAGAGTGTTGTCGGCCGGGGACCATTCGAAGTTGGCGATGCCGGTGGCGCGCACTGACTTGGAGTCGAGCAGTTGCATCGAAGGCAGGGAGTAGACCTTGATGAGGGAGTTGGCGCCGAACTTGTTTTCGGTGTCAGCGCTGGCCATGTGCGCTACGAAGCTGCCGTCGGTGGAGAACTTGAACAAGTTGGGAATGAGGCGGGGCTCGGCGCCCTCCTGGTCCACCACCTTATGTAGTGATGAGATAATACAGACGAGAAAAGGTGATGAGGGCAAATGAATACGAGGAAGAGAGAAACCTGAATGTAATGAATGGGGGCATTCAAAAGGCTTTTTTTTTTAATGTTTCTTCAACCAAGGGGCTTCGCAATGCTGATGGAATCAATCAGGAAAGGACAGCGAGTGCAAAGTTGTAAAAGGGAAGATGCATAGAAGGATACGACTCCCCCTAGCGGTGTTTGGTCTATTCTAGCATCGTGGCAAAAAGCGCAAACCCCGGCGCGTATTAAAAACAGGCATGAGAGTAGCGATGTGTACATGCATGTGTTGCTGTTGATGCCATTTTGGCAACAAACACAAGCAGACAGCATCACAGCCTGGCGACGGGGACGACCAATGCGTATTGTGGTGGTTCTCAAATACATGAAGGCAGGACTACACAAAAACAAGGAGAAAACAATGCTTCTTCTCAGGCTGTCTTGCTTGTTGGTCTAGTGTGATGTTGTGATATTCTCCTCCTCGTGACAATGAAGAAGTCACCCACCTGCGTAAAAGTCATGGCGAACTTGCGGAGGATTTTCGCCTCCCGGATGTCCCAAAACAGCACGGTGGATTCCCCCTCCCGGGGGTTCCGGAAGTTGCAGGTGAGCATGTAGCGCTCGCACGGGCTGAACACCAGGCGATTCACGCCGTCGTGCGCGTAGCTGTTCGAGCACGATCAAGAAGAAGAAGAAGATGTGAGAGAGGTGAGAAGAGAAATGTGAGGTGAGATGGGATGATGAGGTAAGATGCAACGAGAGAATAGTTAAGTGAAAAAGACGGATGTTTCCAAAAAATCAGGGAACGAAATGACTAAAGGAACAAATAAGCCCATAGAGCAGAATTTGGGTTCTCGCATTCACTCTATCTTTCAACCAGAAATCAGGAGTGAAATCTTCTAGTATCTCTATTCAATCTCACCGTCCCTGCTTCTCCATGTTGGCCCCGCCCCAGAGTGCCACGCCCCTCGAGTGGAAGGTCGCCAAGTAACTGCCCACGGGACTCCACTTCACCTCCAGGTCGCACCAGCTCAGGCCCAGGTCTTTCTCGCGCTCTCCCCCGTAAGAGAGGGACGCGGGCCTTCCGGTTTCGCCCCAGTATACCGAGGTCTCTTCGGCTCCCCCCACTGCATGCCGAATCACGAACTGTTCCCGACCGGCAGGGTCTGAGAGCCAGGATTCCAGGTCGGGGCGAGGCGTGTAGGGCACCTCTGGAGGCTCCGTGAACTCCTTGGGCAGCGCCTGTGCGGGTAAGCGGGTTGCGTTGGTTGTTTGGTTCAGTGCGCGCACAGAGATAGGCGCAGGAGGTACACCATAGGCGTAAGGACAAGATTAGGGTTAGGGCAAGCATCTTAGGGTTACCACTGCTGCTACCACTACCACTGTTAACCACTGCTAAAACAAAAATTATCCCCTCTAACCTTGAGGCGTGCGAGCTCGGAGTAAGGGAGCACTTTGAACACGTGGTTTTTGTCGAGCTTGTAGCCGTTGACCTTGTCCACCGCCACTGTGGCCGCTTCCTTGGCCTCAAACTCCACGAACGCGAAGCCCAAGGAGTTGCCGTCGGCTCCCATCGGAATTTCCACTCGCACCAGAGGCCCCACCTGAGGAGGGAGACGAGGAGAAGGAAGACGAAAAGAGGGTTCGCAAGAACACACGTGACGACATGAGGCATAAGACGATTGGAAGTGTCGAAGTGAATGACGTCAGTGGATTGGTGAAAGTTTCATGGGTTAGGAAAACAGGGTAGAAAGGAACGATTTGCCAATGTTTAAGGGTAGAAAAAGGGGAAACAGGGGCCTCGTCATACCTGCCCAAAGATTTTCTTGAGCACGTTGACAAGCTTGGCTTTCTTCACTTCGTCCACCTAGATTTCCGAAAAGAAAGAGATAAATGAGGAAAGCACGTGCGCCAAGAAAAGCTTCGCGTGCATCCTCAATGGAGTACAGCACACGCCAAGGTGGAGGAAACTTGAATTTGCATCGTGCAAGTGTCGTCTATTCCCTGCCCGCAAGCAAATAAACCAAATGAATTGGTAGTGAACTACACACCTTGGGCAAATGGTCAACGGCAATGCATTGCGGGAAAGTCGTGTCCATCGGCTCCTATCAAAAAAGGAAATAAGCAGAGCAAGGAATGTCAGCGAGGGGTTAGTGCCTTGGAATAGGTGGGGGTAGTAGGTATGCTATAAAGGGGGCAGGCAACAAGTTCGAAAGCACAAAAATAGTGCGCATGCAGTGAGCTATTCCAAATTAGTGTGGCCAACTCAAACAATGCCAAGGTAGTTCCTAGCTGCATTAAAAATGTGAGCAAGTCTAGAGTCAACGCGGATGTCCAAGAAGTAGAAGCTAAGCTACAATGTCAATTTTTACAAGGCCATACCACTTCGACATCTTCGTCGCCGTCCTCCATGTAAGGACGAAGCTCATCAATATCTTCTGGCTCTTCGAATTTACTCATACTGCTGCACGCTTCGAATTGATGTAAAGGGGCTGTGTAGTTCGCGAGCACGGATAGCGACAAGTCCCAGAAAAATGCGTGAAGCTTTCGAGTGTGGCGCAGTAGTGGATTGGCGAGTTGACCGTAAATATCACTCCTCATCAATCGTAAACCTACGTACCAAGATTGCTTCGGATAGTGCGTAAATATGTGTATTTTATTTTTCTTCGCCCAGATAAAAAATGTGGCTACGTAAAAGCATCCCGTCCCGGTTTTATTATTATAAACAGAGGATCGAGCATCGATCGAGCATCCACAACTCCACAACACTTCGAGGAGCTGAGGGCGTACCTTGAGCTAGGCCTTTCTATGTCTTGAGTCTCTCTTACTGGCTAGCTTGAGCCAGCTAAGACCTTAGCAGAGGAGCTTATTATACGCTAGGCTTAGCTTCAGAGCACTGATGGACAGTTTCTAGCTAGGAGCATAGATACGTGACTAACAAAGGTATGAAAGTGATGAGCCCTCCAGAACAAGTCTAATTAGGTTGAATGTCCTCTTTATTCAAAAGCGTGGTGCAAGTGATTCTGCTTTCTTGGTCCTACAGCTGCCGAAAAGCAATGCAAGTAATTTTGACGAACGCCTGAATACCAAAAAATCGTGCGCCAGAGGTTCATATTATCAATTACAGCTTACACAATTTACACGATGCGCTGTCTCAGGAACCTGCCCTACGTGTTTAGTACGATTGCCACAATCAGCATTGTCTTCAGGGGCGCCACTGCCGTGTGGACATATGACTGCCCTACTGAGCCCAGAAATGCGGCCGTTCCCCTCAATGCAACAAGAATATTTTTCATCGGCGCTCACCACACCGGCACGATGACGTATAACCGCATGTTTCAGGGCTCCGCGAGGAAACCTGCCCACAAATATTTCTCGAAATTAAAAGCTGTGCACAATCCTTCGTGGCCATACTCGCCAGAACTGTGGTTTTCCACTCATGTGCTGTCTGACTCGCCATACATTCCATTCAGTGAATGGCGCTTAGACCAGTATGAATTCGGCCACATGAAGCATCCCAACGTCCGACTCTTGTCCCAGTGCTTTCCGAAAGCTCTCTTCGTGCTGAACACTCGAAGCCTTGGATCATGGGTTCGATCGAAAGTCAACTTGGAAGCAGCTAATGCTAGAATGCGGAATGCTGGGCGTCCCTTGCCACCGTGTGATTCGCCGTTTTATCCGCGCCCTTCTTGGCGCAAAGACATTACGAAATCCCGAGATGCGATTCGCGAGAAGACCAAGTTTGAATCAGATGTGCCAGCTCGGCCCAATATGACCGACCCTTTGTATTCAGCATTGGGAGCCCGCATGTGTGACACTGCTATGGCTCGCGAACAATTACACCTTTTGTACATCAAATTTGTGGCAGAAGATCCGACGGCCCGGCTACAACGCTTCCTCATCATTGATCTCCCAGCGGAGGGCTATGCAGGTGCTATGCTGCGAATTTGTCGATTTTTGTCTACATGGCGAGGTGATCCCGTTGAAGGCTGCGATAGTCTCGCTGAAATGAACAACACCAATGCACATAGTTCACACCATACCAATGGTGATTGTGAAAATGAGTACTTGAGTCAGGTTCTCACAAAGAATAGCACAAAAAGTAGCACGAAGCATGCAGATGCGTGCGCTTCTATGAACCCATTGGTTAGCAGTGACCTTGCGTCACCACATTTATCAAACGGCGCAATGACTGGTGAATTTGCTTCTCTTGTCAACAATATGCGAAAGCGCTTCATGGATCGTCATAGTGTCGCAATTCCTACTACACGCCGTTAGATTATTTTTGGTAATGCGCATTTCCATGCCAACTACTACAAGAAGAATCAGAAACGCCACAAACACGCCTCTCGCAGCTGAGCTCTTCTGGCTACCTACCGGATAACGAAGATTCCGATTTAGACACTCCCGTGTTATCCGTTATCCAGTCATGCCTTTCATCATCACATTAGTTCAGACACTCTCTCAAAGGCTCAATGTCATGGACCTTGATAGCTACTATCACAATCGGATTCTTCTTTGGGCTGGCCACGTCGCTCGGATGCCTATGACTCGGGCGCCGCGGCAGTCGCTTACTGGCTGGGTAGCACACTCAAGGCCGAATGGATGCCCTGAGATGACATGGGGTCGGACATCAAAGAAGGCTCTTAAGTGCAAAGGACTACCGGTTAACTTCAAGGAATGGTGTGCCATAGCAGAGGATAGGTTGGAGTGGAGATCGCGGACGTACTCGAAACCTATGCCTCCTTCCGAGAATTGATCCTACAGGGTTCATGGGAGTAAAGATGAACATTGCATTACGCAAAAGGACATTCAGCCCAGTCAGACTTGTTTTGGAGGATTCATCAAAACGCAGCTTTATGCTATTTGTTGTTGTTTCTTTGCAATTGGAGAGTATAATCTAATCTAATCAGACACACAGCCCAGTCTGACTTTCTCTGGAGGCTTCACGAATACGCAGCTCTGTGCTATTTGCTGATGCTTCTTTGCAATTGGCAATAATACTCAAATCTAATCGAACATAATCAGAAAATAAGACAACCCACGAACTCATAGACAACAGGCAACAGGCAACGAAGTTGCGCGAATGATGGCGGGTAGCTGATATTTTTCGCTCAGTATAAGCATGAGTGCAGCATTGTCATGTAGGTCAAAGGCCAATTAAACTGGAAATAGAAATAGGGACGCCGGGCGTCATACATCAGAGAGATGAATCCAAATGCGCTATTCGCTATCGCAATTGCGATAACGAATAGCGCAAGGGACAAAGGACTTAAATCCACGGAACTATACTATTCCTTATTTCACTTCCACTTCGCAGAGCGAGCTCGCTTCCTGGTCTATATCTAAATTAGTCCAAAACATATTTCTACGTCTAGAACTAATTCAGTCCTCGCAACTCGCAACCAAACCTCTCGGCTTGTCTTGACATGCAGACATGCTGGCATGTACTTCTATTAGTATGAACCCGAACTCAAACTAATACGTAATACAAACCCAAATGACACAGAAGCCGATGCTGCGGGCAGAAGTGTACGCGCGTGCGTTGCGCGCAAGTCCAAATAGTAAAGAGGATTGTGTGTAGAGGGCAGGAAGCACAATACTTCCATCCCCCTCTAAAGTGGAAACACTGAGATGCCCCTCCTTGGATTACTTGAGGCGGCGGTACGGCCCCCGCTTCCCGCTTTCCGCCGCTGCTTTCGCTTTAGCTTCTGCTGCTTCAGCATCCGCTTTCTTCTGTTGGGCCCTCGCGAAGGCATCCAACTTGGCAGCTTCCTTCCCATCAGCTCCCACCCCTTGTGCCCCGCTGATCTTGCCAGCGCCCTTGGCGGCGGCTCGCTTGAGCTTGCGGAGGTTCGACGCGCGAAGCTTTTTGGGCACCCACCGCTCCGGGTCAGGCTGCGAGGGGCGCAACGGGTCGAGCTTACCCTAATATGAAACAATGAAGAAGATTGAGATGAGTTTAGTATTGAGGTGCGTTTTAGCGAGAGTGGAGATAAAAAATTAAGACATGACATAAGTATACCAGAAGAGAGACAATGAAAAAACACGACGTCATTAAAACTCATTAGTAATAACTGATAAGAGGAGGAAAAGGAGGCATACGCTATTACACCCAGTGAGGAACTAATATTCCGATGAGGTTTCGAACCTGCGCCACGAGCGCTGCCACATAAGCCGCTTGGCGCTGGGGGTGCTTGCTCGTAGCGAACTTGGTGGTGGAAGATGAAGATGCTGTTGCTGCAGCTGTGTTTTCAGCTCCTGCATTCGAGCTACTAGTAGTCGTGGCCTCAGCACGCGGTGCATTTCGGTCCAGCAGCAGTCGGCGCAAGCGATTTGAGCGAGGCACCTGATGAGAGAGGGAAGTGAAGAAGAAGAAGAAGAAGAAGAAGAAGAAAATTATGATGATGATAATGATGATGAAAGGCTCTTTTTTGGGCGTCCTGAGCGCCATTAAGTGATTGCAACATCGACTTCTACAACTCAACCAATAGCGTATACCCACACGAACCTCAGCAGTGCGTTCAAGCTCCTCGGCGTCAAGGTTGTTGTTCTCGCTAGCGTCGTCGTCGACTCCGCTAGGCAAGCCTTGGGCCAATTCCTCTGCTTTCGAGGGATCGAGCCAGGACCAAGCGAGCACGAGCTTCGCCATAACTGCCACTCTTGCTTCGCCACTCAACGACCCGTCGTCAACGTCTAAGGCCTGAAGCAAGGAACAAGACACACTCAGGCGTGTTTAGATACGAGTGAAGGAGTCATGTAAGCACATGTAAGTGCTTGCATGCAAAGTGCACGAAAGTCTGATTCAAATCTCAAGACATTTCAAGCCCATTTATCTTCACGAAGATACTGTATATGTAGAAAAAGACATTAAAAAGCCAGCTGCTGTAAATACTAACCTCCTGATACAGGGCCGCAGCGGTTGCATGTTTTCCGCGGTCATAAGCGCGCGAGGCAGCGCCCAATAATGCAGTGGAGTTTTGAGCAGCTGCTGAGGAGGTTGGGTTGCTATTGCTTTTGGCGTCTCCTGATCCGAGCGCAGCTTCAACCGCCCTTAGAGGGGGGAAGGGGGGGGGGTGAGGAAGGAGATCAAGTAGGAAAATCAGGCGAAGAAGAAAAGGGCAAAGAGTGCAGACCATTGAATAGGTGTTGTCATTCTCACTTGTCCGCATCTGATTTGGTGTCCCCACTACCACCGAATCGGTCTTCGAGGTCGGCTATGAGCGCAGCACCCCCAGGAGAAGACGGCACCCCACAGGGACAGGCGGCCAGCTTCTCAGTAGCTTCTTGGTACATGTGCTTTTGCAACAAAACCTATATGATTATCGAAGCAGGAGCACAACCGTTAAAAGAAACAACATAGAAAGCAAAATGATGCAAAAGATTGTTCAAGGGAATGTAATGCTATTATACGAAGCCTCTCTGTCGCTAAAAACGAAGTAAAATGTATATTTTCCACGAAAACCTCAACCTCTATGATCCCTTTGTTCACATCACCTGCATGGCAAAAAGTTGCGCTTCGGCAGGGGCCATGCTGACGTCATCATAATCGCAGGAGGCCGAGGCCGAGGCAGTCGCTGATTGGCTCAACTCCTTAGACAGCGCTTCAGCACGGTTCACCACTTGCCGCCACTTCGGCTCTAACTCAGCAGCAGCACTGGATGTTCTCTTGCCCTCACCACTGCCGCCACTTACGTAGCGGTGGTCTCGGAGATTGAGGGAAAGGAGAAGCAAAGTGGGCTTGGCACTACGAGGGTAGTCTTGGACTAACTCATCCGCGAGAACTCGGCACTCCTTGAGGTGGGCTTCACTTCCCAGCTGCAACAACAAGAGGCCCTCGTTGACTTTGCTCGAAAACACCTGCTTGGGCGTTACTTTGCTTGTGGTCTTGGTGCTGCTAGGAGCGCGAGCTTCCCGCAGCCGGTGCAGTGAGTCGGCTGGCTCCCGGTCGCGCCGCACCTGTGAAAACAGGCACGCACCCATTTGAGAGAGGGAGGAGATTAAAAAAGCGCTGTGATAGAAAAAGAGAAAAAGGAAGGATGAAAGCGAGGTGCGAACAACAAAGAAATAGGTCTCTAGAGTGAACTGTAAATCCATTTCAAAAAGTAAACTTGATGATTCGCGCTTGTACCACGGCTAGATTGTTGGCCGCCGCTGCCCACGCCCCAAGATCGCCTCCACCTTTCACCTTGAGCACCTGCATGCAATGAAGCATCGCCTGAGCTGCTCCACGAGAGCCTGGAGCACTGGTAAGAAGACGCGCATATGCTAGCTGGCTTGCAATGGCACACTCTTCGTCACTCAGTTGTGCAGCAGGTGGTGGAGAAGATGCAAGTTCAGAAGAGGAGGCGAGGCTCTCTTCAAGTTGCTGGGCGCGGCAACGTTTGGCAGCGACTTCTAGCATCGCAATTGCAGCTTCGTGCTTCCCAGCAGCTAAGTGCATACAAGCGGCGTTGTACGCTATTTCATGCGACTTCTTCTCGTCGTCGTCGTCGTCGTCATCCTGCACCAACTCTTCTACACCATGCGTCACCGATGCCTTCAGACCGCCTTTGCCTCGACTTGCCGCAGCGAAGGCTGCCATTGTATTGGCCAATAGCTCTGATCCTTGCGAGAGGGCAGGGTCTTCTTTTTCCAAGCCATCGATGCCCTCGAGCAGAGCCAGGTACACGTCGGCGGCCTCGCTGCTCCGCTGAAGGCGGTACAGCACCTGTGCCTCTAGCGCTTTCAAACTATGGCTGGCTGAACTCTGGCTGGGGCTGTTGCTGCTGCTTTTGCAAGCCGTCAGAGCCTCAGGAAGTTTCCCTAGCTCGTACAGAGCGTAGGCTCGCTCGAAGGTAAGAAGTGAGTTTCCACCGCCGCTATTGGTGCGGCAGCATTGTAGAGCGTCCGCAAATTTACCGAGGTGGAGATTGGCTAACACGTGGCTTTTGACCACATCCTCGTCATGGGGCAGGTGCTAAGAGCGAGGCAACATCGCAACAAAAAGGAGAGATACCGCGTGTTATTACTCGACAATGCATGCACAACCATGATAAACCTACAAGGGATATTGAAAAACAGAAAGGTGTAAACTCTAATTACCTTCAAAAGCGTAGCAGAGTGAGCGAGGGCTTTGCTATAATTCTGAGAGCTAATGGCGTCGCGAAGTTCGATGAACTTTGATTTGTGAGCTGGTTCCGCCATTTTTGATGACGAGCAACAAAAGTGGGTGGAGCAGAGCGAGACGCTGCGTTCACTAATATAGTATGGCAAGTACTGCGGCTGCATTTATTTGGGATTTTGGGGGTGCGTGTTTCTTTTGAGCAAAGCGTAAAGCGTATTCATAGGAGTCCGCTTCGCCTCCTGTGGCAGCAGTCAGTGAGCTGCACTAAGGGCAGCTTTCTCTGAGGTCATCCATATGACTAGCAACACTATTGGCTTTATAATTACAACGTCTAGCTCCCTAGATTGTGGCGCTATCCTCCGCTAGAAGTACTATATGCCTACACTTACAACTTACAACCCTTCCCGTCCTGCCTGCATACTTTATAAAATAGGAGAGAAGACGCTTCAGATTAGACTTTTCAAAGTAATTTTGCAAACGCCATCATGGCGGGGGATAGTTCACCTCGAAATTCGGAGGTTCAAATGACAATTTCGCACATCACCAGCTTACGCCATGAAGACTTGGGCTCGGAGCTCTTCGTTCTGGCCACCAACTTCCTCTTATACATCGCCTTGGTGCGCACACTGGCTTAACCTCTTCTATTTTGTTTTTGCCTTAAAATGCTCTGACACACACAATACAGTAGCAAAAGCTATCATGATCGGCCGACACTTTTATTCTTAGTGCTACTACGAGATGTTATTCCGTTCTCCTTCGATTGATGCCACCCATCGTCTTTCTTCTTCTTCTTTTGCTTTTCCAAGGTGATTTTAACCATCCTACTGCAGCGCATATACTTTCCGCACACAATGCCAGAGCATTCAACCGCCCCTCACCTCTTGGATGACGAAGACGAGGCTACGGCTGCGGTGAGTGCGTTACCATATGCTTGTAGTGTTTGCAGCTTTATTATAGTCCGCACACATGTGGACGCTAGCTAGGGATTACATTCGTCATGTTTAGCTTGGGTGTTTGTTACGCTCTCCATGCCTGCTATTCAAAACACAAAGGTTCTAGTCGCCATTACTCGTGTCTGACAATGTTTGAGCTTCTCGCAGCTACTTGTATTTTCCATGTAGTCTGCTCACGTGACAACCATTACTTTCCATTAGGAGTACGGGGAGCAGCACGAGAGCGCGAGCTTAAAGCAACAGCGTCGCAGTGGAGACTCCTCAGATGGAGGCCTGCCGTTAGACACTGCGCTCTTTTCGGAGCCCTTGCAGCCGTCGAGGCTCGAGCGGAGCGAGTCGAGCGATGCTTTCCTCTCGTCGGTATAGAAGCACACATGTCCCTTTGAAGTGCAAGAAGTCACCTTAGGGCTTTGGTTTCTTATAGTGACCCACTCCTTCTTCTTGTGGGCGCGTTTGTCTCTCTAATACTTGTCTTTGAATGTGTGCATTGCTGCCTGTCGCGTGTGTGTGTTTGTTTCGCTCGTTGACGCGGGGTGGTGGTTTATCGAAGGTGCTCGACTTCAAGACCTACAACCAGGAGCACTTCACCAAGAAGCAAGTCCTGCAGCGGCTGCTCACTTGCACCATTGGCCTCAACGTGTCGTTCGTGATTTGCGGCATCTTACAGGAGAGAATGCTCACTCAGCCCTACAACGACGGCGAATTCTTCACCTCCAGGTTTTCTTTTTTTAATCAATAGCCATTTCATTCCTACCCTCGTTTCCTCATCGCTTTGCTCTGCTGACGTTGCAAATTTAGCCTCTAGTGCTATGATCGGGCGAGTCTTCGTCTTCACTTTTGATACATTTTTTTAAAACTCCTTCTTGTGTATGTTTTTTTTTTTTTTCTTTCTTTTCTACTTCTGTTGTATATACCACCTCCTCCTCCTTCTCTCTTCCCTGCAGCTACGGCCTGGTGTTTTTAAACCGTTTGGGAGGCTTCATCATCTCCGCGCTGCTCTATTACCTCACTTCCCCCCCACCCACCAAGGCCGTCTTTTACGAGTTCTCCTTTCCCAGCGTCTCCAACATGCTCTCGTCGTGGTGCCAATACGAGGCGCTCAAGTAAGGAATGGAAGGAGAGGAGTAGGAATTCTTCAGCGTGTAGGACGGCCGCCTGTACTAATAGCTTTAGTCGTTGCAATTAGCCGCTACTTTGCTCTTGCCTTTCTCTCTCTCTCTCTCTTGCTAGCTTTTTGCCTGCACCATAATAAACCAAAATCGTCATCTCGAATCTGTGAACATGTAGGTACGTGAGTTTTCCTACGCAAACGCTGTTCAAGTGCTTCAAAATGGTGCCAGTGATGCTGATGGGCAAAGTCATCGGCAACAAGGCCTACCCTTCCTACGACTACGCCGTCGCCATCATGATTGGGTGAGAGAGTTCACCAAGCAATTACTATACCCCCTTTGTCTTGGGTGTTTTTCGAGTGAAGTCCGGCACAAATTGCGTGGCAGTGCAAGACCCTTCATAGTGATAGCTGTTCGTCTTCTCTCATGTAGAATGTCTTTGTGTTGCTGCCTTTCAATACAACCAATTGCCTCCCAGGTTCGGTATTTCCATTTTCATGGTGTCCACGGAGCCCATGGACTTCGGCTTAACCTCTGCAGGTTTACCGGAGACTTGGGGTGGCACCTTATGCGGCCTGGTGTTGCTCTTTCTCTTCCTGTGCTTCGACTCGTTCACTGGGCAATGGCAGTCGCGCATGTTTCACCGCAACGAAGATCTGAGCCCGGCAGTGATGATGCTCATGGTGAACGCGTTCTCATTGGTGTTCAGCGGAATCACCCTGATTCACACCAAAGAAATGGGCCCTTTCATCGAGTTTCTGGTAAATATGATGATTGAAATATGATGAAGACTTGATTTTGTGCGAGCTTTTTCGAAAACTGTTTCCCTTCTTTTCTTCTGATTACCTAGGGTATGTGTAATACTTATTCTTTCTTACTTTTTATTCCTACTTCTTTCTCTTTTTGTCTACCATGGATCATTTATCGTCAAGGCGCGCCACCCGGAAGTGCACATGCATGTGGTGGTCTTTTCGGTGTGCAACACGATTGGCCAAATATTCATTTTTCAAACCATTCGAAGTTTTGGGGCCGTGGTCTTTGCCATCGTCATGAACACACGCATCATTTTGTCTATCCTCTTCTCGTGCCTCATCTATCACCATAAGGTACACTTGGTATATGATATGCGACATTATCTTTCAAGTCTACTGATCTGAACATTCTAAGATTAAAATCCGTGTTCCTTTTAACGTTTTACTTTACACATTCTTTTTATCAACTTGGATGATTTTTATTTATCAATGCAACTGACGCCCCCCCCCGCCCCCCCCCCCTCCACTTGTTGCTCCTCTGTACATCAGGTGAGCTCTCAAGGGTTCTTTGGTTTGTTCATCGTCTTTGCGTCAGTAGCGTACCGAATCAAGCGCAAGACAACAGGCGGCTTGGTGAAGTGGCGTGAGCAGCAAGAACAGGGCAAAGATTGGTTCAAAGAAGTGCACGAGCACATGGACATGTAGTAAATGTTTACACCCATTTTCGTTAATGAACAATCAAGAGGGTGTTGCCGAGAGATGGGAATGTCCTATGCGCTATATGGCGCTTGTTTAGTCGTTTAGCGTTTAGTCGCCGCTCTGCCTTATAAGAGAGGTAACTGAGCTAACTACTTTTAGTCCTTCTTTGATTGAAATCCATTTCTATCCCGGGAGGTATAAATATGAATATGAAATCTTGAATAAGTCCATCGCAATAAAAAATTAAAATTAAAATCATCAAATGAGACGGGGCTTTGATGGAAACTGCGCACAAAAGGCGCTCATCTAGGCGCCTGAGAAGCCCTGTAGTCCAGCAGCGTCTGTCTATGGCTTTCGCGGGCCTCGGTCACCGATGAAGCCAATTGGTCCAAATCGCGGAAGAAAGCCGCAC
>Ga0307982_1001886_pt1 | contig 17091 bp, 4 predicted proteins | sample OrgLakmetagen989_FD_201847 | JGI IMG/M metagenome (GOLD analysis project Ga0307982, IMG submission 201847) | Saline water microbial communities from Organic Lake, Antarctica - #989 | ecosystem: Environmental > Aquatic > Non-marine Saline and Alkaline > Saline | place: Antarctica: Organic Lake... | reverse complement strand
CAGACGCAGGTGAGCTTCGAACAAGTAGCAGCTGGAGCAAGCAAGCAATTTCTTTGCTCAGCTCAGGCACACTACAAGCGACCAACAATTGAACTCCACACTACACTGCAAAACTATATTGTTATATAGTACCATGCCATACGTGGGGTGCTTTTGTATTAATCACGTAGTGAATTTGGTGGAAGTAAGGGGGTCTGCAGATTGACTGCTTGTGTGTGTCAACGTTTGATAGATCACACTGTTGCAATGACCAATTCACAAGTGAAGACAGTGAAAGCGAGGCGCACTGTTGTGCAATTGTGGTTTGCTTGCGCGGGCTCAAGATGAAAGAGGATAAGCTGAGTGTTCATCCAGCTGAAGCCTACTCTGGCTGCGATCGGCTCCCGCCAGGTGCTAGTCAGCAGCGATGCTTGTACAGCGTATTATTTCCAAGGGCGTGTTTCCCAGAAGCGACCCCAGCCCTGCAATGTGTATCACCGGATCATCTGTCAAGACACCTAGGCCTGAACCTGACTGTGAGGGCTGGGAACATTTTGCAGGTGGCGAACTTTCGCCGGTGTGAAGGTGGCGAAACAGCCATGGGGCTTGCAGAGCGGTCTGGCGAAATAAAACGAGGCGACGTTTTAGTTGGTGTGAACAAACATTCGTTTCGTGGGCAAAGCTTGGGTGATGTGCTTCGAGTGCTATCACAGATCTCAGTATGTGAATCTGGAGTAACTCTGCATTTCGCGTCAGCATTGTCTGCTGGCCAGGGCTATTCAGCGTTCAGATTCCAGGCAGCAGCATCTCAAAGTGTCACGACACGCCCTTATGAGTCTCAATTCGGGGGTGAACGCGTGCTTGTATCTGAGCTGGCGGTCGCCGCTCCTGGTGGAGCCAGCACACTGAGCTCCACAGTCACAGCATCTGCCTGCCCAGCATCAAGGCAGCCTGTGCTTGACTACTCGGCAACGCACGCAAGTGTTGAAGACTTAGCAGAGAGCTCATCAAAGGTATCTGACGTGGTCCTTTCGTGGAGCTCCCAAGGCCAAACTAAGCTTGCAACCGAGGTGGACCGCACCATTGCCAGCCACCGCACCACCAAAACCAGCCTGGCCAGCCTACTGGGAATAAGCATGAATTTTTTCATCAAATGGAGCAAAGGGAAGGCTCCAATCTCAGCCTCAGATCACGCTGCACAGGTGCTGTTGGCTTGGCTTGCTTCCTGTGGCAAAGCTCAGAGTGCTGCTGCCTGCGTGGCGCAAGGCACCTCTGGCTTGGCACGCCTGCTGGATTCCCTGCGGGCTCGCGCCGCCCTGCCTTTTGCTCTGCCAGTGATAAATGTGAAGGGCAAAGCGCTGGGTCCCAGCTCCAGCAGCTCCGTTGCCGTGCGCATGCTGCACGAGCAGGATGACCCATTCCTGGCCCCCGTGTCAGGCAACGTGGTACCCCCGCACTGCCCCGGCCCAACCACCCTGCCATTCCTCGGCAGCATCAAGGTCCCCAGCGCTCCACAGCGCTCCCCCTCTGTTAATGGTAGCCGGGCACCCCCTGTGCCTGGTGAAGCTGTCAGCGCCTTTCCCAGGCTGCCGGTGCACCGCGGGAGGCGACTACGCCCTGGCGACACCAGCGAAGTTTCAGTTAAGCACAGCCGTGTTGGGATAAAGTACCAGTGCGTTGTGCCTGCTTGGACTGCATCCATCCCTCTGCAGGCCCCCCCTGCCCCCTGCACCCCCCCTTTGCCCCAGACGGGCAGTGCCGTGTCAAGTTTACAAAGTGAAGCTTCAAAGTGCACTCTACCGGACTGTACTTTCGTCGGGGAAGTGGCGCTCAGTTTGCCTCGTGAGAGAGCAATAGCCGAGGAGCGCATGCCAGCAGCTGAAGCTGGCAGCCCCGTGGACTGCATCGTGCCGGGTATGCGGGAGCTGCTGCGAAGGCAAGCAGAAAGTGCAACTGCCAGCCCACCCAAGCAAGTTGATGAGGCGGCGGGTCAAGCAGTAGAGGCACTCCGTATTGAACTGCCACTGGCAGGCCAAGAAGTCACCGCAGCAGCTGTGGATGCGCCCGGCGACGCCTCAGGTAGCATGGGGGACTGCTCTGATTCTGACGGCGACGCCAGTATTCGCAGGGGGAAAAGGAAGCGTGTCAGGCGAGATCTGACCGCCCTTGAAGCGCCGTTGATTGGCCAGCAAGCTAGCCTCGTGTCGGTGCGCGACGGGACGGATGACGGGCAGCCATTCTTCCCAGCGGACTCCATTGGGCTGATGGACCTGCAGTTGCTCAGGCAGGAGGTGGACGACGACTTTCGGCCGCATGCCCTGCGCAACCGGCAGCAACAAGTGAAGCCCAGCTCGAAGGTGCATGGCGTTAGGCTCACACCTTATGGGTCAGACTCGTTTTTTGAGGCCGGGTGGAAACACCAAGACCCCACCCCAGTCGGCGGCATTCAGGTGTGGGCACCTTTACTTGCAGAGCCCACCCTGCATGAAGTGATGGCGTCATCCAGAAGCGTCCATGTTGCTTTTGCTCACGAAGTCACAGACCGAAGTCGCTCGCTGACGGGCGATTCTGGCGCACACTTCGGCTTCGAGTCACCCCCGCCCGTGGGCCGCAAGCACAAGACCGCGACCCTAGCAAGCGTCTTGCCTGGCGCCACCAGTATAATTATGGCAGAAGCTTACAAAAGCATTTGGCCGAGCTGCGCTGCTCACAACGCACAGCACTGCGCAGAGGTGGAGCTTGCGTCAAGTGGCATGGCCTCCGGGCGGCCCGTTCCTTTCGGCACGCCTTTGACGCTGCTTCACACAAATGGCTGGTTCGATGTTGAGCACGGCAATATTCTTGCCAAAAGTATTGTGTCATGCAGTGAACCTGAACCTGGCGCTGTAGCCACCTACGCACCGTCGGTAGGGTTACCTGGCGTGCACGTGCACGAAGGCGGGGCCAGTGCTGAGCTGATGGAGCATGTGCAGTTATGTGCGCGGTCTGCGCCAGTGGGCTCTGACACTAGTGGGACACCTGCGAAAGTATTTAGTGGGGTTTCAGATTTTGCACAGGCGTATGACCATCATGCAGAGCTAGCCTACACCATACTTTTCTGCTGCGATTTTGACAAAGTCCGTGCTGCTTCCCAGCTTGAAACAATTTTCGAAGCTGCTCGCCAACAAGTGCCAGCACATGAGCTGAGGCCGCTGCTGGAGGAGCGAGTCGCAGCGCTGACGCTTGCTGAATTCCCTCCAGTAATCGATGGCAACGCATGGCGTACTTGGACGCAGAAGGAGGCAGCCATTTTTCAGGATTGCATGGACTCTATGGGGCCTGACATGCCTGCGATCTCCAAGTTCATTGGCTCGCGCTGCGTCCGCGAGTGCGTTCAGTTTTACTACGCTGGCTTCAAGGGGGCTGGTAGCAGCTACGGCGTCGCACAGGGACTAGCAGAGTGGCATGGTTACATACCAGCCATATGGGATGCTGCTGGCAGCTCGACCATGAGCAGTGTCAGTATGAACTCGTGCATGCTACCACCTGGCACTCATCGGTCATGGAAGCGCCTGCACGCAGCTTTCGCTGCACCTTTGGTCGAGTTTCACTGGGATGTCTGCTTAGTATGTGCACAAGGAGGCAACTTGATCATGTGCGACTCTTGCAACCTCTCATATCATCTAAGCTGTCTTAAAATCAGCGAAGATAATTTGGACCTGGATGCCCCGTGGGCTTGTCCGGCATGTGCCCTTGACTTCAACTCTGAACAGGTCGCACTTAAAACACCATTTCGCACTCTTACAGCAGCATCAAGCGGCTCAGATGTTCTCGCGGATTCAACCAAGCTCCTTGCAGTCCAAGACGATGGAGCTGTCACTGAAGGAGATGCGTCCAGCCGAAGCACCGCAAGCAGCAAAGCTAAGGTGAGATTCAGCCCATTCGCGTGTGCATGGGCAAGGCAACATGTAAACCCACTGGCAGCACTGCGGGAAGCGCGCAAGTTGGTAAAGGAGGGCTGCGAAGCCATAGAGGTGACTCGGCGCAATCGGCAAAGGGTTCGGGGGGAGGTGGTTCGTGCTCGGTCCATGGTGCGGCACGCCGAGCTGCCCAAAGACAACGTGCTGCGGTATGTTGCAATTCAAGCCAAGCGCGGCAAGAAGCGGGCTGCTGAAGAAGCCATGTTCGGGACAGACAGCAAAGTACCTCGGCAGACTGATTGAAAGCATCAGCTCCCAATTCAAGTGACCTGCGCTGCGCGTGTATGAATCGCTGCAGCACTTGATGCTTGGAACTCACGTGTTTTCGGTGTCAGTCTGTCATTTGAGTGCCACTTGTGTAAAGCGATGGTGCTGCAGTGAACCTTTCACAATCAGCTGCATCCAGCATACTCCCTTGAGAGGGGTCAAGGCACTGCTTGCCACCAACTCTGATTGTATTGATCAGGTCATTAAAGAATTTACGAAACACCTTTGCAGCAATTCAAATCCCGTGTGCCAGGTTCATGAGCGGTATGCGCTGCACTGCCAACTGTACACATTCATTGCTGTTCACAAAGAAAGCTCTGCAGGTGTCGAGCCTCGCTCTGCACCAAACTTGACTCTTTCGGAACAAATTGCAATTTCGACTGGAAAATTAAAAAAGTTTATTGTATGGATTTGCATCCGTTTGTGGCACAACTTGTGCGCCAAGTTGCACGGTAAGTCGACTCGAAAGCCTCGCGGAAATTGCCACAAATTTCACGAGCTTGCAGCTTCATGTACCGTGATGAGTTTATCGTCATCCTTGACGCACTGTCGAGGCATGCCTTCATCAGGGTACGTGTGCTGGCCATATTGTTATTGTTGAACTCTTGCAATTCAACTGATGCTGCAGGAGGATCGGTTAGAAAACTTGCTCAGCCTCACGCAGAAGCACTCGATTCGTCTGCTTCAAGAGCTGGAAACTGACCGCTTGGTGTGCTGGGAAGAAGTTGCAGAAAAAGGCATTCGAAAAAGGGACCGTGAAGGCGGTGCTGAGGCACAAGTCCGGGAGCTGCAAGCTGAGCTTGCCGGCACCGTGTCTGCAGGTGCAGCCACTGATTTGGAGGACACACGGAAGGTCAAAACGAAAGTGTGGTTCATCAACCCTCGATATTTTGTGGATGTCGTGAGGTTCCGCATTCATATCATGCGTGATGTGCTGCGGAAGCAGGAGTCACACAGCCTGGAGCGACAGAGTATGTATGCTTGCTCCTCCAAGCAATGTGTGTACCAAGCCTCTACTGCTGATGCGATGAAGCATATGATGGCACCTGGTGGCGCAATAGGACTTAATGTTCCTGCTCAGCAAGCAGGTCTTCTGGCTCGGCGCGCTGGTCAAGGAAGCACAACTGTCTCAGCCACTCCAGTATTTTCTTGCCCTGCTTGCAATGCACCAATGCGCAAAAAGGACGGACGGGCAGTGATGGCTGCTGCTGCTAACCGCTTGGACAATTTCAATTCCCAACTTACATTGTCCGGAATCGCGGATTGTCTCAAATCTTTGAACTCGGTAGCATTGGGCGCAAACCGTCCATCTGACAAGCTTGAGGAGAGACTTGTCACGCTGCGGGGCGATAACAAAGCAGGATATAAGCAATTGAGTGCACATGAACAGCATGACTATTTAAGTGGATCTGGGGCGCCAGCTTTCGGAATCGGCACATCCAACGTTGCTGACGCTGAGGTGGTGGTTGAGCTGACAGGAGCAGCTGCCAGCCGAGGGCCAACATCAACTACCAATACCATGAGGAAAGGTGTTGATATTTCGAGCGTTCCGGAATTTCTACAGCGCTCTGCTTTTACTGGTACTACAGCACAAAGCATTGGATTTTTGAAGGCCCAAACCGATTCTGGCCGAGAACTCCTTGAGGATGCTGGCCCAACAACTGCCAACTTTTTTGAAGTGCTGTCTAAAATGCAGTTCAGCTCGCTTTCCCAAACACAGGGACAAATCAACGATGGTCTGTCACCGATGAAAGAAGAGGCCAAAGATCTCGCCACAAGTGTACAAGAGTCTGCTGAGACTGGCGAATGTGGCAGCGATGATGAAGGTTGGTCCTGAGAGGGCCGGAAATGCGACAGCACAGCTGATATAAAACAGCCACAGCCAGCCACCCGCGCAGCTGGAATATGTGGTCTACGGTAGACTACGCCTGGTGTGTGCTGTCACTGGTGTGACAAGCAAGTGGGCAAGCAGAAAAACAGCTTAGCTTTGCACTACACCCCCTGGTACATCGATGGGGGGGGGGGGGGTTGGGGGCAGATGTTTTGGGGGCTATGTGCCCATTTGAACAAATCAGAAGAGCCCAGCACAACTTGAGCCTCGTTTTTGTGTGTGAATGCACTTGTGGGTTTTCCCCGTGCTTAGCATGCTCTCCTGCAAAATATAATTCACTAGCTTGAGGTTCACAGATTCGAAGAGTACCTTCCCCTCCGCTCATGTGGAGCTAATTCTCTGCGGCTAATGCCAGCCGGAAGTTTTGCCCATTTAAAAAAGGATAATAATAAATTATTATATAAATAAACTTAAAAGTTTATTAAATGAAAGTCTGCAAGTTGTTGGCAGACAGCATCATGGAAGGGCGCTCGTTACCCGGGCACTCCTGCAACAGCTGCAGGTCAGGAGGACAGTATCCCACAGCAAGAGGAATCGACACATCAACTGCAGCGATCAGGCCATTTGAATTCGGGTCACCCATAAGCAGGACCAGCCTGCCGTTGCTTCCAGGGCCGCCGCCTGCCGCTGCAACTGGAGCCCCCCACCCAGGGTTGGAAGCAAGGCGTTCAGGCAGCCCACCAAAGGACGGGTCCAGCCGCTGTGAGCGCTGCACCGAGCCGTCAGTCGCCATATGCAGCAGCAGAAGGCCCGCGCGTGTGGGGTGGTACACGCGTGCGATCAGGTCTGGCACCCCGTCCCCTGAAACGTCCCCGGGGGCCGTCAGTGACAATCCAAGTATGGTGGTCGCCACCAAAGGCACACCCGCGGCCACGTCAGCGTAGTCCACCATCAGGATGCCACCCAGAGAGAAGTCAGGCAGGAGGGTCATGACGATGATTGAGCCAGTGCTGGCCATTGGTGGTGAAAGGCTGTCTTGAAGAGGCACACCCACAGCAAGCTGCATCGTGCCGTTCCCACTCATGTCACCAAGTGCTGCAAGTGATCGCCCGGCGCCCGAGTCTGACTGCGCCCCCACTCCCAGAAACGGGCCGGTGATGTCACTTTTGAACTCTGCCGTGCCCATAGATCGAAGTCCGACCACCATTATGATGGGAGCAATGGTAAAACCGAAGCATCCCACGGCGATGTCCATGTGTAGGTCGCCGCTCAGGTCGCCCAGGGGTGCCAGGGACATGCCGCAGCGCTGGTGCGCCGCCAAAGTTCCCAGCAGCGCACTGCCACTGCTGTACGTATTGTGCAGGATTTCGGTGCCGTCAGCTCGAAGCAAGAAGATACTAAATGCACCGCGCGACTCATCTGCGCCCCCAGAGCCCACAGCCAGGTCAGGCACACCGTCGCGGTTCAAATCTCCGATGCCAGCGACAGACTGACCAAACAGCGACAGCCCGCTCGTGTAGGGCGACACAATGTCGGAGTGTGCACGGAAATGCATGTCCCCCCGTGTGAAGATGACGTGCACCCTGCCGTACGTGCTGCTGTCGTTGTACCTTGCAGCGCCTGCTGCATAGTCTGTGAAGCCGTCACCATCTACATCGCCCAGCAACGCAAGCGAATGCCCCATGCCAGAGGCACCCGCAAACAGCGCTGGCGCATCAATCTCCGTGTGGTTCAAGTACCTGAATTGCACGCTGTCCCCGCAGTGTAGCTCGGACACGGGGGAGGCAGCGGAATCGCAAAAGGCGTCGGCCGAGAGAGTAGTTTGCACAACCTGAATCGCACTGCTGCCGGGCTGCGCAAGAGCAATGTTCAGGCGGCCAGACCCGTCCACACTGCCGATGGCCGCCACGGAGGCACCCAGCCGCCCGGTGTCAGGCAGCACACTCGTACTTACGCCTCCGGGGCTGCCCCGGCTGAAGGAGCGGCCACCCTTGACACTACCGCTGGCTGTAAGCAGCAGCACATCCAAGCCGCCGCTGCTGGCGTTGCGCTGCTCCAGCCCCACCAAGAGATCCAGGAGTCCGTCCCCATCCACGTCGCCAGCTGAGGACAGGCTGCGGCCGAAGCCCAGACTCCCAGTGGGCTGCAGGTACTGCAGAACAGCATTGCCTGTGCGACGGATGAGAGCTCTGGACACCTCCGCTGCGCTGGTGCTGAGGAATAAAACAGCGATGATGCTGGTGCCGGGCTCGCCAATGGCCACGTCCGCACCCGCCAGCCCGTCCAGATTTCCCACAGCAGCCACACTCCAGCCAAAGCCTTGCTGCACAGCAGCATCGGCGGGGCCCAGAAGCGCTGCACCAGATGTAGGCACCCCTGATCCCTGCAGCAGAGTGAAGGCCTTGCCCTCCAAGCTCCCCACGGCCCCCCGTGCGCCAATGACGAAGTCCAGGTTGCCGGCGCCGTCTACGTCCCCGATCACAGCGCAGGAGGCACCAAAGCCCTGGTTTGCAGCAAGGGTGCCAACACCAGTGCTGCCAGTGGCCAGCAGTGCCTGGCTTGCGATGCTGAAGTCACCGTCCAAACGCAACAGGTGCACCTGCCCGCGACCAGAGTCGGCAGACGGCGAGCCAACGATGAGATCAACCACGGTGTCCGCAGATGCAGCTTCATTCAGCAGGTCATGCGCACAAACGCTGCCGCCGAAGTCCACATTCCCACTCTGGCCTGTCAACAGCACATGCACCGGAGCTGGCAGTCCCGACACGCCCGCACTGAACACGATGGCCACGGCGCCGTCCGTGCCATGCCCCGGCACCCCCACCGCGAAATCAGCGTGCCCATCGAAGTTCATGTCACCCAAGAAGGTCAAAGCAGCTCCGAAATCCTCGCCGCTGCTGGCCAATCCGGCGATAGAGGTGGGTGGCACGCTGGAGGTCACGCTGTGCACCAGGGCTGACACGGGGGGCAGCAAAGCACCCTCGGCAGTAGCGACGCTGGGTGGCAGCGAAGGTATCCCAATGGTGCCAGTGTAGGAAGGAATTATGTGAAATATCGAGGGAGGCGCGTAGCCTCCAAAAGTCGCCACCAGGCTCAGCATTCCTGATGTGTTCTGCGCCAGGTGGACGGCAGTGATCGAGGCCGCATCAAGTGCAAGCGTCCGCCCACCAAGCACAGCGCCTGCACTGGCCATGCGCACAATATACAACGCGCCTGCTTCACGGGCAGCATCCGGGGATCCCAGTACCAGGTCCTGCCGCCCATTGCCGTCCACATCTCCAGCTGGCGCAAGGAAGGAGCCCAGGGGCCCACTGACGGGCAGGTGCACAAATGCATCCATGCCCTGGGAAAAGGCGCTGTGTACCAGGTGAGATGCTACAGACCCGTCGACGGCTGTGAGCACAGCGAAGAGCTGCTGTGACCCCGGTGCCAGCGCCGCATAGTCCAGGCCGCCTTCATCGTCTGCATTCCCGAGCGACGCCACGGAAGCGCCGAAGCCGCTTGCAACTGGCACAGAGACGCCAAAATCAGTACCTGAAGCTGTATTGTGTGTGGAGTGTCTGTGCGCAAGTCCGTACATACCCATGCGCAGCAGCAGCACCTGTCCCGCCTGTGCTGTCCCCCCGGGGCAGCCCACCAGCACATCCTGCAGGCCGTGCTCCGCCGCACCCAGGTGTGCGAGGCTGAAACCGCATCGGCGATTCGCAGCTGCGGGAGGCATACCGTGAACTGTTTCTGTCAAAAGGATGCCGGTTTTCAAATCGCCGTCTGGCTGCAGCAGCAGCAGCCACAGAGCGCCAGCACTGGTCCCGTACTGCGGGGCACCAATGTAAATATCAACTTGTCCATCGAGATCTACATCACCAGCTGCCAGCAAAGCACGGCCAAATTGCGACCCCGTGGTGGAAGCATCTGTTTCTAGTCGCGCATGGGATGTTGAAATGTCAACTACAGGCGCATGCAGTGTTCCATCCAAATTCCCAGCCGCGATGAACACCACACCATCGTCCAAGGAGGCGCGCCAATCCGATGCAGCGAAGTCCAAAACACCATCAGCATTGAAGTCGCCAAAGGGCACCAAGCTGCCGATGCTTGAAGGGTGTGACCCAGGGAAGGCAGTCTCGCTGTGCACAGAGCTGTGCGGCGCGACAGTGGCAGACCAAGCATCGCACTGGTGTGGCAGCAGCCCTTGCAGACTGAGCGAGGTAGCACAGCCACTGTCAGTGGAAATGGGAAGATTGCTTCGGACAATTCGCAGCGTGCTTCCTGTGGTCAGTGCTCCTGCCAGCACATCAACACGCCCATCACCGTCCAGGTCGCCCAGAGCATTTAGTGCCACAAAGTTCCTGTGGGAACTCGCCATGTCGGTGTGCTCGTTGATACCACCGGCCACTGGATCCATCACTTGCACCCGTTGGATAGGGTCGAATCTGTTCCGGTTCAGCTCCAAAATAAAGACACGTCCCTGGTCAGTTCCTGCAGGATCGCCTGCTTTCTGGGTGTCCATGCCGATCATTAAGTCGGCAATCCCATCGGGTGGTGAGGACACGTCGCCCAACAGTGTGAACGAACGGCCAAATTCTTTAATGGTGACCAAGCCATCAAGCAAAGGGTGCGTCCCTCGAATGGTGAACGCGGAGTGAGGAACGCCAAAGTCAACGCAGAACAGAATCACAACAGCCCCAAAGTCCAAACCGATCGTATCATCATTCATGTCTCCCACAGCCACGTCATTGAAGCCGTCCCCATCAACGTCACCCAGGCCCGACACTGCTGCTCCAAAAAAACCACCAGTCACCTGCAGGCCGGGGATGTAGTCGCTAGCAGCTACTTTTTGGCTCAGCCCAACCCTCCCAGTACGAAGCATCTGCAGGAGCAGCACAAAGCCACCGCCCCCCCCCTGGCACCCCAGCACCACGTCAGGCACCCCATCGCGCAGAAAGTCGCCCAACCCACCCACTGATGTGCCACAATTGCTGCCACCGGCATACGTGGGCATACCATGTGCCGCAGACTCAAGCAGAAGGGGCGTGCCTTTGATTGCCCCAGAGGCAAGCAGCCGGATTACAAGCGCGCCACCGCCAGCGCTGTTGACGCCAGCGACACCGGCCAACATGTCCGGCACACCATCTTGATCAATGTCCCCCAATGCAGCCAAAGCACCGCCGAATCCCATAGAGTTGGCAAGGCCTCCATCTTCACAGCCCGTCAGCAGGGTGGCCGCTGGATTGGTGAAGTCTGCGCGAGGCTGGCTTGGAGCCACTCCGAACACAATGTGGACTGAACCGCACCCAGAGTTGTGTGACAGGTCTCCAGAGGCAAAGTCTACCACTCCGTCTCCGTTCACATCGCCAAGCGCTGCCACAGTGTACGCATTGCTGGTGCGGGCAGGTGTGGTGGTGATGCCCCCCATGTCCGCCACCTGCAGCGCAAGGGGACGGGAGCCGTTGCAAGCGCCATGCAGCCCAACCAAGGACGGAGGGCACTGCCATTTTTCGGTGGTAAGTGTTGTGCGAATACGCAGGATGGCAGGGGGCTGGCCAGTGCTGCCAGGCCTGCCCAGCGCCATGGACACCCGCCCAGAGCCGTCCGCGTCCCCGAGGGAAAGCACCGCGTATGTTGACAGATGTGGCGTGAGGTGCGTAGATCGCCCATGCTGCGCGTCCAATCTCAGCTCCGACCGCACCTTTCCCTCCGCGGTGAGCAGCAGCGCCAGGACTGCACCCCCTGGGCTGAAGGAGGGCTGCAAGCTCACAAGCAAATCGGGCACACCGTCACCATTGATGTCACCAGGTGTGCCCATGATCCAACCAAAGAGCTCATCGAAAGTGCCACCATGACTGAGGTCCTTGCCGGCGATGACGGCAAATTCACTGGAGCTCAGATCATCATGCATGCTCATGATGTGCACGCGGCCACTCTGCACGTAGGGGGCGGCCACTCGGGGCGCACCCACCGCAATTTCTGGAACACCATCGGCATTCAAGTCCCCGATGAATGTCATAGCATATGCGAAGTGCCCAGTGAGCACTGACGCAGGGTCGTCAGTTCGGGCAGATGCGCGGTGCGTCCCGTCAGGCAGTAGCGCAGCTGAGTAGAAGTGACCCAATTTTGTGACATCAAATGAGGGACAACCAACTGCAATATCTACATTTCTGTCGTGGTCTACGTCGCCCAGGGCGGTCAGCGAGTGCCCACACAGGGCGCTGGGTACCGCAACCCCAAGCACGGAGCCCGCCCCAGTCGGCAGGTGCGCAGTGGCGGATAACATGCTGCCATTGGCAGTGAGGAAAATAATGTAGAAGCCACCAGTAAAGCTCGTGCGAGCACATGTACCGCTTGCGATGTCCGGGACACCATCTCGATTCAGGTCGCCGATGGCGGCCAGGGAGCAGCCCAACACGGGCTCTGTTGGCGAGCCTGCATTGAAGGGACCCACGTTGCCAGCGATGGGAACGGCTGTTACATTTTGGTCAGCATGCACTTGGCCAAATATGATCTGCACGCGCCCGTCGCGGTTGCCGCTGGGGCTGTATTCTGGATCGCCAGCCGCGAAGTCCACCAGCCCATCCCGGTTCACGTCGCCAATGGCGCACAGGGAGAAGCCAAGGCGATCGTTTCCGGAATTTATACTGGCTGCAGTGATTATACCGTAGTCTGTGAAGTTGAATGCGAAGCTTTCCAGCGAGCAGGGCATGCGCGCCGCACGCAGGGGGCCGGCGCAGCTGCCCCCGTGGGCCGCCAGCCCGGAGCGCACGATGCGGAAGCCGTCACTAGCAGCGTCGGGTGCACCCAGGGCGAAATCCCGGAAGCCATCTCCATCAATGTCGCCCAGGTCAGCAACCACGGCACCCAGCTTGCCGCCTGCCGGCAGGTCACCCGGCACCCCTGTCCCGGGCATGCTGGACTGGTATGTGGTGATGGCCGAGAAGCTGCCGCCCTGCAGCCTGAGAATATCGAACCCCCCCCTGTTGCCATCTGCTGCGGGGGCGCCCACAATGAGGATCTGCCCTGTCCCCTGCGTGACGTCCCCCACCACGCCGAGGGACGCCCCCCAGTGCTGCAGCGCGGCGGTGCGCAGGCCCCCAGCAGCCGCGGTGGTGGACGGACCGAACACAAAGCGCTCTATCTCGAGCAAATTCACGCTCAAGCGCACAATGGTGACAGTACCCACCTCCAAGCCCCCGTAGGTGCTGCGGGGCTCGCCCACGGCCACGTCAGGAATGCCGTCAGAATCAAAGAATCGAGCTGAAGCAACGCTGGCGCCGAACTCGCTCGTTTGGAAGTCAGCACCTATCTGCGATGGACCGCTAAAGCTGGAAGAGCCCAGCTGAACCAGAGACGCGCTCAGCGAGTAGATGATGACTGCACCCTCCAAGGACCCAGCCGTGCCAGGCGCGCCCAGAATCAGATCCGGGCGCGTATTTGCGAGAGGCCCATCACCGTGGATGTTCTCCAGGACAGCACACGAGAATCCAAGCCGCTGACCAGCAGCTAGGGTGCTAATACCAACTCCCGACACGATCTGCACGCCGTCCCCTTTGTCCCGTCCTGCGGCGTCCAGCGGCAGCAGCCACACGGCGCCGCGGGAAGCATCTGTTCCCGGGGCGCCCACAATCAGGCCCCGTGTGTCATCGTCCTCAAAGGCGCCAAAGCCACATATGCTTGCTCCGTACTGGTCGCCTGCTGTCGCGTGCGCCACCAGGACGGGCGCCGGGGAGCCCAGCACCAGCCCATCGCCCCCCAGGTGCAGAACCACATAGGCGCCCTTGCTGGAATCATACCCGGGGGCACCTACTACCATATCCATAAATCCATCTCCATTCAAGTCCCCAATTGGTGCGATGGCAGCCCCAAAGCGGTGGCCGCTTGTACTGCCCAGCGCAGGCAGGCCGGAGGCGAGCACTTCAGCAATGGTGCCATTCACAGCTGGAAACGAGACAGTGCTGGTCACAGCCACTAAGCTAGGTGTACTCTGTGGCTTGATTAACTCCGTATTCAGAGGCAGCCACACCGGTGGCGTGCCTGCAGCTGCCCCCTTGTGTGTCACCAGCAGCACACTGCTGCTGAAGAATGCCCCGCCCAGCATGTGGGCACTCTGCCCAAACCCATCCCCAGCTGAAAGGCCAGGCATGGCCTGGCCCACACCCCCTGCTGCGCTGTGCAAGGCGTAGCCACCCTTGATGCTGCGGTCGGCGTTCATGAGCATGATGTACACGGCCCCGGCGCCGGCCCCAGCAGCGGTGGTGGCGTCGGGGGACCCAATCAACACGTCGCCCACGCCATCTCCATCTACATCTCCTGCTGCTGCAAGGCTTTGCGCTAGGGCGCCAGTGGAGTGCATGAAGGTCAGCAGCACGCCATTAGCAGACCGGGTCACGGGGGTGGCCGAGTTGATGCCACCTGCACGAGTGGATCGAATAAAAACCAGCTGGTTCGACACTGCAGCGAGAGCAACATACTCCACACTATCTGGAGCTGCAGCTGAGAAACTTAACTGCAGTGGCGCCACAGCTGCTCCGAAGCGGTTGGTACTGGGGACGCCACTGAGGGAGCCTGATCCCGCACCGTGTTGAAGGTGAACAGTGATGCGCCCTTGCAGGCCCATGTACAGTACCCACACACTGGACTGTATTCCAGCAGCAGCACACCCCATGAGCAGTTCTGGCAAGCCGTTGCCATCCACGTCAGGCACCACAGCAAGGGCGCCACCGCAGCGCGAGTCAGATGTAACAGCCGGCATTCCGTGACCTGCAGCGGTTAGTTTGAAGCCTGACAGAAGGCCCCCAGTTGCAGTCAGCTGAAACAACCACAGGGATCCATCTTCACTGTCGGCACCTGGGACACCCACGTACAAGTCGGGGGTGCCGTCCAGGTTGGTGTCGCCTGCAGGGGCCATGGCAGAGCCCATGGCAGCACCAGATGCGCTGAGGGATGGAGTCAGCGAAGCGTCGTCACCAGCAATAGCAACGGATCCGGCGCCGACATCGAAATTGGCGCCCCCCAGGGAGATGAACACGACGCCGTCGCCAGAATCCGCCCCCACATCTGAGGCAGCGTAGTCAATAAAGCCGTCGCCATTCACATCCCCCAGAGGCACCATGGTATGCAGCGTGGCGCCACCAGCTAGTGGAAATGCAGCTGCTGTGTCGCCGACCTCGTGCGCTGCCTGCACCAGGCGCTGTGGGCAAGGCGTGCCCACTGCATCCAACGCCCACCCGCAGGAGCCAGGCGGCGCCGGGATATTCGTCTCCACGAAGTGAAAACCGCCTGCAGTGACAGGCAACGCCGATGCAATCACCAAAAATGCCAACTTTCCGGTGCCGAACCAATCTCCAGCTGAAGTTACGTCCCTACCGAAGCTGCTGCCAGTGACCAGTGTCAAATGGTCGTCCAGGCCGCCCAGCCCCGCGGCGATCGGGTACCCTGCCTTGACCTGCCCGCTACTGTCGAGCAGCAGTATGTCTACACGACCGCCACTACCAACTGTAGTGGACGCGAGGAGGTCCAAGCGGCCGTCGCCGTCAAGGTCGCCAGCGGTGGCCAGCCGATCCCCGAGACGCCTGCCGGTGCCGCCAAACGCCGAAAGTGCAGCCTGCTGCCTGATATTACCGCTGTTATCATCAATACGCACTACTGATGCGATGGCGTGCCCTGTTGTGAGCAGCAAGATGCCTATTGCCCCGTCGAAGCTGCTGTCCGCCACAGCCCCGAAGGCAATGTCCAGAGCGCCATTGCCGTCCACATCCCCGGCACCAGTCACAGAGAAGCCGATACCATGGTTAGTGGGGAATTTGACGTTTATGGGCGCTGCGTTTGCGTCGAACCAGTGCACCCCCCCAGACACCACTGCGCCCTCGTGCTGCAGGCGTAGGGCATACAAGCCGGAGCCGGCAAGATTGTTCTCGTTGTCGCAGCCCATTGCAATGTCGATGATGTTGTTACCGTCCATGTGACCAACTACTCCCACATCGATGCCACATCGCTGACCCGAGGTCATTGTAGGCATGCCGCGCTGCCCGGTGCCCTGAATAAAACTCTGCCGAAAAGATCCGTCGCGGTTCAGAAGGAATACGTGAAGAAGCGATATGGTAGTGCCAGCAATGATATCCTGCACACCATCCCCATTCAGGTCACCAGTGAGGGCAATACCGTGTCCCCAGTACTGGCCGGCATTGCCAGTTGCTAGTAGTGTTGAGCTGGCAGCTTGCGTGCTTGGCAGGCTATTGCCGCTCCCTGCAGGCGAGCCCATGACAGTGTAAACAGCACCCGTAGCTGTTGAATCGCAAACAATGAAATCCATGAGTCCATCGTAGTTCAGGTCTCCAGCCAACTCCACTCGAAATGGCACTTGACCTGCTGAGAAAGTTGTCATGTTGTTGGCGTCCAATGACTGAACTTGAGATACTGTAACTATCAAGCCGGGATGTACGCCTGCAGCCGATACAGTCACGTTCAAAAGCAAAACTAGACCCCAAACAAGAATGTACAGCCCCTTGAGTCCGCTCTGCTGTGCCTTGGACCACATCTGCAGCAGTGCTTTGCGTGTAATGGCAGCTTCCGCCACGCTTGCCAGTGGACGTGAGCTTGGAGCACAAATGAGCGTGTAGTCAGGCAATGAAAGAGCGAAAACCTGAACAAAAGCAGATCATGGATGGCGATCTCGGCTGCGCCGCTTCAGGCACTTACCTCGGTGCTGTCCATTCGAAAGCGTATCGCTCAGCGACCAGCGTTGCTTAGACCGGCCTGATGTGCAAAGTACGTGCTACTGCGATGAGAACGCTACAAATTGTAGCGGGTCTGATCCAGTATTGTGTCGATGACAAGTATTGTGACTGTTGTGTGTGTGTGTAATGTATTCTGAAGCGACATCAACCCAAACAAAGCTTGGGGCACGCAATCCCTTGACCCCACGCAGAGGGGGGTATGCAGGATATGACAACTCGTGAAAGGTTTACCACAAAACCGATCACATGAAACAATTTGAAACCAACCGTAGTGGCAGCTGGGTGTCCTCAGCATGGAGGATTGCGGCTGCGCACTGAGGCGCATGAG
>Ga0307982_1001885_pt1 | contig 17091 bp, 14 predicted proteins | sample OrgLakmetagen989_FD_201847 | JGI IMG/M metagenome (GOLD analysis project Ga0307982, IMG submission 201847) | Saline water microbial communities from Organic Lake, Antarctica - #989 | ecosystem: Environmental > Aquatic > Non-marine Saline and Alkaline > Saline | place: Antarctica: Organic Lake... | reverse complement strand
GCCAAAATAAATAAATCCTCCATTGTGCCTGCCTTTGATCAAACGAGAGTCCCACGGATAATTCAAGTACCAAGCGGTGCTGCAAATTCATAACGGAAGGGTTCATCATCTGTCGGTGGCCCGAAGTTCCTAAGAATCCATTCCCTCCCTTGATGCCCACCGTACATGGCTGTGTCTCACAGACGGACCGTGGGATATTGTCGCCACTTTTGAAGTACCACCAATAAAAAATACCAATAGCCCATACCAACCACAATTTCCAATGAAATCCCAATAAAATCATATAGGATTATAGGAAGGAAATTATGTAGAAATAGTAGTAGTATGAATGGTGGTATTTAAGTATGGTCCGCCGTGACATTACACAATGCGCCTAAGTTAGTTTAGCGTACCATAGCTAGCTAGCTAGCGGCCCAGCCAGATATGGCCCCGCCCCGCCCATTGCCCCATTCTTTTAGGGTGCTCTAATACGATACTAAATTATTGCCCCCTGTCATTCTTCTTCAAAAAAGATTCTTCATGGAGCGGAGTAGTTTATAGGGAAGGCGGAAGACGGCTGCGACTGATATCAGAGATACTCCTGAAAACTGAGACGGCGCGTGGTTTGGGAACTCATAAGCTGAGATGCAAGAGGTAGAGTTGAAGAATGAGTGCTCTCTTTTAGACGTATGTTAGGACTGTACAGCTCTTACTGCTGCTCAGTAGCAGCTAATCCCTGAGTTCCAAAATATAGCCTCCATGGCAGCACAACGCCTCACAAGTCTGTTTATAAAATGCTAGGCGGGAGAGCTTTTGCAAACCAATGGTCTCAGCAAGATGTCTACGTGGGTTGGTGAAGGCCCCATGACCTTCCGCGCAGCGGCACTTTTAGGAGGGGTGGTGATGGTGATTCAGGCAAGCAGAATGATAGAACTTTCCACCAGACCCTAGCAATAAGTTTAAGCAATGAACCCCAAAGCATCTAATATCATTTTGTTCTCTTCCGATTTATGCAGGGTATTTTGAGCGTTCTAGGGAAAGTGGTAGAATTGAGCCTGGTTCAGGCGGTGCTCAGTTTATACACTTTGTTCTTTGGTTTCGTCATCATCATGCTCGAAGGGCAGGGCTCGCTTTACCCTTTGAAGGTGCTCATACTCCTGACTTCTGTTCGACATTCCCCCCACCCTGGTTTTTAGAGGCTATCGTCGTGCCCCTTGCCCTCTTGTCTATAGATCAAACAAGCCATCAAAGTTCAGGCCAAGTTTTTAACTTTACTCAACGGCCGTGGCGCTTTCTATGTGTTCATTGGCACTCTCCTAATGGCGCAGGTTAGAGCACTCCCCAAAATTCCTCGCATTTCGCTATTTCTTCTGTAAAAGGCTGTCTCCGCTGCCTAAATTGTTTCTTCATGCCTCGACACCTCTCACAAGTACCTATGCTGCTTTTGACACTTGCTCGATCAGGGTAACTGGCACCCTTTCGCTTTAGGAGTGTACATGGCGGCTGTCGGCTCAACAATGTTCATAGTACGTTATTGGTCCATAAGCATACCTTTCCCTCAATCAAGAGTCTTGGCGCTTCGTTGCAGAAGCGATTCTGCGTCCTCCTCTCTTAACCAATTCCCTTTCGCACTTTGCTTGATGAAAATAAACTCTTCTGAACACGTATTCTATCAGGTGGGGCACCATTCCAAGTCTAAGCTCGATCTTGTCCGGTCGCTATTGTCGACAGAAGAAGTGGTCAAGAGCGCGTTTGACGCAGCTGACGAATCCAAAGACGGCGCGCTTTCCGCTTCCGAGCTCGGCCACTTGTGCCTCGCGTTAGGGTCCTCGCTCGAGCCCCAAGAAGTGGAGGCCGCGCTGCAAACCTTAGACACGGACGGCAACGGCAAAATCGAGTACGACGAATTTATCCGTTGGTGGAAAGGCGAAGGCGCCAAGGGCTTCCTTTACTGAGGCCAGCGGGCTTGAGGAAGAAATAGGAACTCAACAGTCAACAGATAGAGGTGATCAGCTAATCAGGTGTTACGCCTTTCTTATTTTAATCTAGATCCATTAGGAATTATGCGTCTTACCAGGGGTCATCTGTCATCTGGGCGTTATGGAGACGTGTTTTCTTTAAGCCTTCAGATAAGGCATAGGCATAAGCATAAGGTCATATGGCCGGAAGGTAGCACAGTACCCGGTTTAAGGTTTGAAGTCAGTTCCGTGGTAGCGCAGTGTTATACTTCCCAGAATCGCCTTTGCCATTCGTATTCATTTCCACCTCGGGTATTCTGTAACCTGTTCTTGGTTTGTTCGATATCCGGTATTATCGTTTGGTTCCACATAATTTCACGGCATAATTCGGCGAAAGAAGAAAGGATAATTCAGTAAAGAGAGTTATAGCGGCAAGGTGCTAGTAAACGTCAAGACAAAAGAAACAGGACGATGGCATCGAAGTCCACGTTACGAACAGCAGATCCATTGGGGCCCTCGGGTTCTCGAGCACGGAAGCATGCGGCGAGGCTGTCCACTTCCGACGCACTCAGCGGCAAACCCAGGCGCTGCACGGCCTTCCGAAACGCGGGCACTGACACCAAGCCGGGTGGAATCGCACCATCGTAGACGGAGTTCGCTTTCGCAGCTCCAGCGCGCACGCTAGCGGCCCTCAAGAGGTTGGCAACCGCTTCTGTACGCTCTGCCTGCGACGCCATTCGCCACCAGCTTTTGCCCCAATCCCGCTGCACGCTTGCAACGAGGGAGGCGACGCAAGTGGCATGAACACGAGAGAGCTGAGGGCTGAGGGGCGCTAACCAACGACTGAGCTCGCCTGGAGTGAGAAAGCTTCGCATGGAGCCGACCGATAACCCAGCTTCAGCTTTGATGCGCTCAATCAGAGCCTTCGCGGCCTCAGCAGGCACAGGTGTCCTCGCAGCTGAGCCGACAGCATCCTCCTCCGCCAATGCCAGCAGCAGAAGGTCTTCGACGCCCATGTAACCATCGCAATCTGCGTCAGCTGTCTCCATCAACTCCTGCACTGCTGCCGCTGGGCGCATGCCTTTACTAGCAAGGCAGCGGTAGAGCCTACGGAGGAGTCCGCTCAAGCGTTGGACACTAACTTGGTGAGGCTCATGCAACTCAGAAGCTGAGCTCATACTTGAGAATCTACCTTCTACAATTGCGAGATCTGAAGTTTTTGACCCCCTCCGTAGTTTTGCATTCGCTGAGCTTTCGGGAGGTTTGATTCTCGGCCGCCTCTGATCAAAGTATGGTGCCTCGAAACTTCGTGAATTGTCCCATTCATCAACGAATGCTCGACTACTGCTTGCAACGTGAGAGTGCGCGGCAGCGTCATCCGCCGGCTCTTGAGGTGATCTTGGGGACAAGCACCACAGAAATGATCCAAACTCAGGGCTGCAGGCTTCATTATTGTTCTCATGGGCCGTCGTAGAACGGCGTAACGATTTTGGAGCGTCTGTCTGTTCGCCATGGTTTACATGAATCTGAACGCCGCTGCCACCATAGCTCCTGCTGCTACCAAGCTGCGTCTCGCGAGAATCGGATGCATGATATGGTGGATAATTGATTACTTGCGACGGTACATTTGATGGAGTTATAAGACTTCGACTACGATTACGATTAGCTGCGGAGTCGCACTCTTCAGGCGTGACTGCAAACAGCAAGGCATCCACGTTCGAATTCGCCCACGGATCTCGAGCGCCAAACGCAAAGTTCGCGAGCGGCCCACCAGCGATGCGCAGCTCGCTGCGATACGCAGACTCGTTGCCTTCCTTGAAGCTGAAGGTGCGTGCCAGCCAGCGCATTTCTTCACGCGAGATGGGGCACTGCGCCTGGGACAGCACGAAGACGAGCTCCTCGTCGAGAATGCATGGACCTTCTACAGCAGCGCCAGACGCCGGCAGCCCTTCGAGTGTGCACAGTAGAGCATCGCCTACAGCATAGTCAACGAAGCGTTTCTGTAGTGCAGCGCCCATAGGGCTCCGCACTCGCCGCAGCTTTTGTGCAAGCGCCAAGCCGGTTGAGTCATCTTGCAAGTCCGATGACTCAGATTGCGCCTCCTTTCCCGAGCTTGGGACTTCATCGAGACCTATATTCGCTTCCCAGAGCCAAGTCAAGTCGGCTAAATTCACAAGCTCATCTTGATTCCGGTCTAATGCCGTAAACAGTGTGCGCCGACCAGTAATCGGGAGCCAAACCCCAAGCCGAGCGAGGCCTTGATCCCACTCACTGCGGCTGACAGCACCCGATCGACTACTGTCAAGGCAACGAAATGCTCGCAGCAATGCGTTAGTGGGGTTCTGTCGGATATCAAAATTGGTGTCTATAGCCGCGAAAAGTAAGTCTCGCAAGCGAGGGAGCTGCACCTGAAGAGTACTCATTGCTAAGTTTCACATCAGCACATGCAAAACACTATCCAATTTCTTGTTTCGATGTACGGCAGTATACTTGCTCTGAAGATGCTCTTAGAAGATAAAATCCATAGCAAATTACCATTCAGGATTGCTTGTGTTGTACACCTGGCTACTTAAAAAGCAGTAGTAGCCCTGAGCGCTACAGTAGCTAACATTTTTTTCATGGACGAAATTTCCTTCGTAGCTACAGATAACAACTTACTTCGTAACGGTTGAGAATCAAATACTACATTAGGCTTCATGTTTTGTTACAGCATTACGTAACTCTCTGCAATCGATCTTCAACACGTCAGTGTAAAGCTGTCAGACAATTTAACCTGCATCGTAGAGCTCTTGTAATCATCACAGCGCAGACCATAGAAACACCTCCAGCCTACAATGAGATCAAAAGGTGCAGTCAAAGCCCTCACATTTTTAGCGGGCGCTACCCTCGGTGATGCTCTAGCGCCGCATGCACCAATGCGCCATCGGTCGCCTGCGACGCGCACAACTCCTACGATGGGCTTAGGCAGCTTTGGCAAGGGTATTGTAGCGCCTTTGCTCACACCTGAAGTTGCTGGCGTACCAGTGGTGCCTATTGTAGCGGCGGCTGCTGCTACCGCGAAGATTGTGGTGAGTTGCATCATCACACATACCATAACTTATTAACCCAGTATGCATTTCTTTTGACGAGTATACCTAGTGACATTCGATACTTCCACTAAGGAGTAGTTGGAACCTACTCCTATGGCTCCCTATGAAATAATCACAAGCTCAAGCATGCACCTAGGTTTAGTTGCGTCTTTAATTTCATACGTTTAGCAAAGTATATCATAGATTTCTACTGGGCAAACCTATTAGGTTTTGTTGCATAGACCAAACGCAAATTTCAACCTGCGTGTGCCTCAAGAATATCTGTCAAGTCTGCTTCAATCGATTCACATGCTCATTTCATGTCTCACAGCGCATACTTGACAAGCCAGCGCGGCGGTACAACCGCGAAGAGAACACGGTGGCAAAAGAGTATGATGCCTGGACTAATGACGGTGTCCTCGAGCACTACTGGGGAGAGCACATTCACCTGGGGTGGTACTCCCCGCAGGAAATGAAGGCAGGCTACAAAAAGAAGAACTTCATTCAGGCGAAGTACGACTTCATCGACCGCATGCTTGCCTTTTCGGGCGTGAATGCGCTGGCGTCGCCACCCAAGCAGGTGCTTGACGTTGGGTGCGGGATTGGCGGCACTAGCCGTTATCTTGCCAAGGCACTCGGGAGCGAGTCAACCGTAACAGGCATTACTTTGAGCCCAAACCAAGCCGCGCGCGCAAACTTCTTGGCCACCGAGCAGGGGGTTGACAACGCTCAGTTTCAAGTGATGGACGCGTTAGGCATGTCGTTTCCGGACAACTCGTTCGACATGGTGTGGGCCTGCGAGTCGGGCGAGCACATGCCCGACAAAAAGAAGTACGTGGAAGAAATGGCGCGGGTCCTCAAGCCCGGCGGGATCATGGTGGTGGCCACGTGGTGCCAGCGGGAAGAAACCAAGGAGGCCCCCTTCGACGCCAAGGAGCTGAAGCGCCTCGACTACTTGTACGCGGAGTGGACCCACCCGCACTTCATCAGCATCGAGGAGTACGGGCGGCTCATGGAGGGCACTGGAGTCTTACAGGACGTACACTTGGAGGACTGGAACGAGCAAACCATTGCGTCGTGGCGGCACTCGATTTGGGTCGGAGTTTACGACCCATGGCCGGTGGCGCGCCGCCCTTGGACCTGGTACAAGACTTTGCGCGACGGCATTTGCTTAGACCGTTTCCACCGCGCCTTTGACGATGGCCTCTGCGGATACGGCATGTTCCGAGCCCGCAAGTCAACAGAGGGCTATGCACCGGAAGACTATACGGTGTAGATTATTCCGGGACACGTTGCATTTATTTGCCTTTCCCTTCTCCTTTCTTGTGCTTTAATGATCGATAATTGAAAATTGATGAAAATAAGTCTTGTCTTGTATCTTGTATCTTTAATCTTACAGCTTATTTTCAGTATCATAACATAAATAAAGCCGGAAGAAGAAGAAAAAGGTGGTGCCGTTGGTCTCTTGGCGCTTCGCGCCACGTAGCGGGTTTTATTTTTCGGCTATTCAAAAAGCAGGAAAAGCGAAGCGCGAAAGCGAAAGCGGAGCAGATGTCAGATGTCTGATTTTCCTATCTTTCAAATCTTTCCATTTAGCATTTATTGGGATTTTTTTCTATAACATATATCTGAATTAGAAAGCATTACATGTAGCATAATTCGGGTTGATAAACAGTTGCACTGGGCTTCTTTTAGCTATACTGGTTGCGCTGATTGTGCAGCTCCAACGCCCCCGACAAGCAAACGAACAGCCAGCAGCCAGAGTGCCAGGTGCCAGGTGGCTCACTTCAAACCGATCGGCATCGCGAAGAGCGCACCTAAGATACGATACGTATGGATTCCTGAGGAAATTCGTAACTAGGAAGTCCGCTGGATAAGCAACACAAGTAGTTGTGACGTTTGAGCGTACGTAACTCGTAACAAACTCGTATCATCATCTAGTCATTTTGCCCCTCAAAATGCCCCTGAAAACTACGGATTATTCGAAGCCTCAACCGCTCGGAAATCACGGCGCAATTTCTCAGTTGCGCGCAATTTCTCTCGACTCTCGACACGATGGTGATACACACATGATTTCTTGACAGCTACAAGCCCCTGCTCAAGAACATGATCACTGTTGTTACAAGAGATCACCTAGGAGACGACGTGAAATGGTTTAGCGACGAAAATTGTGATCCAGAGTCGCTGAGTCTCTTCGTTTGCGTGGCCGAAGCGGCCACCTCTCTGAAGGATGTCGAGGCAATCGTCACCTCGGCTGGATCTAGTCCGGAAGAAAGAGAAAACTGTACCTCAACATGCCAGGCAAGATACTCGAATTCGTATAAGTCAGCAATAGGTTTAAATACTAATTTGCTTTACTGCTTCTCTCCTTCTCTTTTCTGTGTAGCTTGAAGTTTTTGGGTCTGATAGTCATTGGTGGCAAGGCGTGATATCATTGAAAGAGCTATGCAAAAGCGTTAAAACTTCCGGTTGCGAGGTGTATCTTGAACTGAACATTCAAGCGGCATGTTTGGGTAGCACTATTTCTAAAGCTGGTCTGAATCTTGCAACGATGACTGCTGAGTTGAATTACTCTCTCGCTTCACCCACGCCCTTTGACCAGCCAGTTGCGGTTGTGGCTAGAGTTGACGAGGACTCCTCGAATGAATCTTTCAGTGGAATGCACGCTGACTTGGTCAATTTTATCATAGATTATGAAGCTAGCAGATCTGAATCGAGCTTGGTGCAGTTGTCGAGTGCCGAGGCAAGGTTGCCGTTTCAAATGCATGCGGCCATTTTGGCAGCATTTCAAGCCAGTGGCAGTGCAACTCCGAGTTCCTTGCTTCGTCACTTCCAGCCGCCCCTCAAGACTGCTACATTGCCACAAAGTAGTTTGACAGCACCATTTTCTTCACTCAGCACACACCTTCTGGCTACAGCATTATTCGGACAAGCTACCAGACGTCTGTCAGATCCTAAGATTGCAGGTGGCGAGGGCTTGGCTGGCAACGCAAGTCTGAGCTTATCGACAGGCGTTGAAACGTCTAGATCCACCGAGAAGACGCAGATATTTTCACTACCGAAACCTACTGTGGTGGTAGACGCGAATCGTGACGATGCTATTCTAGTTGAGTGGCCTTTACCGATTCTGAGCCCTGAGACGCTGGCAGCAGCTGCATCGTGGCGAGCTCAATATCTCAAAGCATTGGGCCACGAATTAGGAAGCTCCCTCGATGACTTTTGGACGCGGGCTCTCATCTCTTTTGCAAGTGGAAGCAAGGCTGATAACGATAGTGTTGGCGGCAGCAGTCAAGGCGGCACCGCTACTTGCGTACCCACTTTCCGAGAGCTTACATTGCCGCTCTGGGCTAGCGTATTAGGCACGCCACCGCACCTGTTGCTAGCTCTTCTTGCCCCTCCACAAGCGCTACTTGCATTGCAAAGCCAGAGAATATCCGCAATAGCGTCGGCCAATGCTGCAAGCAATAGCACCAAAGGTGGAGGGAACAAGTCAAGCAAAGAATCGGCTGTTGGAACCCCTTCGACGCTAGCGAGGTCACCGTCGCTGCAAGAACGAGAGGGACGATGGGAAGAAGTGTCGACGCGACTGCAAAATCTGCAGGTCTAATACTCACACTAGAAAGAGACTACACTGAGAAGATACGCCAGAAATTTCTTCTTGAGCTCAGTAGCTTCAAGTTGAGAGCACTCGTGTGTGTTGAGTACGAGCCATAGTTTCACTTCTTTTATTGCATCAAGTCCGTCTTATTTCCAGTCAACTCATGTCTTCATCATTCTGCTCATTCTTTGCCCAGACTCGCGCCACAGCGGCTCGCACTGCTTTACAGACTCATTTTACTACATTAGAGCGCCTCCGAACCAGCGCTCTCGCTTCAGCTGCGGTCCTCGACTCTGAAGCAACTGTGGATAGACACAAAGTGAACAGCGCCACTTTACAGAGTGCATGTGCAAGCTATGCTGCTGACGCACTTGTGGCATCGGAGGTCGCACTAGAGCCAATTCAAGCGTTCGCTCGATGGGGTGCCTCTTACGAGGGAGTTTACAAGCGCCTGGCGGTGCGAGGCCGGCAGTTGTGCAGCGCCAATGATCAACTCGTGCGAGCTTACGGCCCTAGCGTAGGCAGTGGGGCTGAGCAAGGCGAGAAAGTTGACCACTTTGCCGGACCCAGGCCCATTACTGGAGGCAGTAAAAGTGACAGTGGCGGTGGCACTAAAGGAAGTAACGGCAATGGGGGAAGCTTGGTTGATGGTTCATCGGGGGTTGCGCGGTTTCAGGCCCCTCGGCAGACCATTGAAGTACAGGGAAAACCGCACCAAATCCTGAGAGCGGTCGTGAAGCCGCTTCCTGGTGTCACTACCGACAACTTAGACTTTGTGAATGTGAACCGAAATTTGGTGCTTACGGTTCTACCAAGTAGCAGTAGCAGTAGCATTAGCAACAACAGCGGCAGCTGCAAGCGAGGTGCTCGCCTTGTGCTTTCAGAGCAGATTTACGCTACATCACCAGCAAGAGGTACTAGTAGTGCAGCAGCCAGGCAAGCGTGGCATTTTCAACACGCTATCGATCAACGAGAGCACCATCACCATCAAAGTGGCGAGCGGCACACCACAGGTGGGATGCGGGGTCCCATGGGAGTTGACGAAGTAAGCTATATCGCTCCTTTGGCGAATGCAGCACTGTGTATCGGTGCCGTTAGTGCCAGTAAGACAACTGCGCAGACTACAGCCTCGAAAGATTTGAACGAGGAGCTACTAACGCAACGATGCGGCGCTCCTCTAGAGCTGTGCAACCCGCCGCCTGCTGCAGCAACAGGCGATGCCGCTGATGCTGAGGAGACAGCACAGGGCGATTGGTGTGGGTGGTTACTGACCGAAGATGGCGCTTTAACTCCTGCAGTGGGTGGAGGCTCGATGGTTGTTGGATTAGCTGAGAGGCCGCCCGGAGCGATGAACGAGTTAGCAGCTTACAACGATGACGACGATGACGGGCTTCTGGCGCCACCATCATCATTATCGTCGTCATCGTCATCGTCTGCACTGTCAGAGAACGGAAACACAAATGAGAGTAGCAGCGCCAACGCAGGTGTATGGGCGTCTGCGGCTACTTCCATGAGTTACTCTTTGGAAGGCGCAAGTCTAACTCTCGTGACATGCCATAGCCCTGCTGCGCTCAAGTTTACCAACAGCAACGTTGATCCTCGCCGTGGCTTATTGCTCGTGGCCGACAGCGGAAATGCAGCGGTAAGCACCACATTTATTTCACTTAAAAATGTGGATTTTTAAATGCTTTCAAAAATAGAGTTATTTTTGCCATTAGGAGCCCTTCATTTGGCCTTTTTTTTTGCTCAATGGTGTGTGTAGACGACGTATTCGTTTCTGCTTACGAACCTTCCCTTTCTTCCTTTAGGTGCGTGTGGTGGCTCCGCGAGACGGCCGAGTTCAAACTTTAGTTGGTGGCCGCGGAAGTTCGGTACCGTTGACAGACGGGCCGTTGCGCTTGTTTGAGCCCAAGAAAGATGCCAAAAAGGGACCAACACAAAAGACCACACCCTCCTCTTCTTCCATTAGTAGTGGCAGCAGCAATAGTGTGAACAGCACCGACAAGAGTGCGCAGAACAAGGCAGCAAGCAAAAAGGCTGACCAGAACGATGAGGGCAGTACAAATGGCAAGCCCTTATGGAAGAAAGGCGATGTGCTCGAGGGCGTAGCGTGGCAGCGCGGCGGAGGTCTATGGCAGCAAGCAGTGGTGCTGGAAGCGTGGGGCGCGGCCTTTGGGGACCAGACCCCACGAGCACATGTAGGCAACAATGCAGCCGCAACAGCAAAGGCAAGAGCAACAGGAGGAGGAGGAGCCAGCTTGTCCGGCAGTACAGAGGGGAGTGCAGCAAATTCACTGACAGCTCAGGCCCTCACTCCTTTGAATCCAGCGGTAGTATACATTAAGCATTGAAGTGTTCTTATTTCAAAGCACATGTGCGCGCAGAACTCTTCATTGGAAGCGTGCGTATTATCATTTCGACATTCTTGATTTTCTCGTCTTTCCTTCGCAGATGACCGTTGACCTCGAAGACTATGGTGTGACGAACCTCAAGCAGCTGCGAGAAGCCGACAAAACATTGGGGCTGCACCAAGTAAGAGCTTCATCTGATGTGCTAGTATCTTTCAGGGGAGAAGAGAGGGAGGTCTCATTTTGTTATTCATTTGTTCTCGTGCGTACTCTAACCACTCATTTGAATGCAGGTGCTTCGTGTGGAGTTCGTAAACGCGACGAGCAAACATTGCACTTTTTTGGACTCCGAGGTGAGCATTTGGCAAACATTCTGACGCCAATAGACTGGTCATAGATTTAGGGCTCGATGTGTTTAGATGGCCATTGTTAAAATGTCCGTTTTCTTGTGGTTGTTGGCATCATATTTAGGTTCGGCCTGTGAACACGACCCCAAGTTTAAACAACCCGTATGCAATGCTGGAGTTGCCCTCAGGGCATGTGTTGATATCTGATACCGGCAATCATGCTATTCGCACTCTAGCACCTGAGCTGAACTACCTTTCCACCGTAGTGGCGAGCGATCGTGCAAGAAACAATAATAGCACTGAGGCACTGAAAGAGAGTGGCACAGGGAAACAACTTGATTTAGCGGGACCCAAAGGATTAGCGCTGGTGCCAGGATCAATGAATTCCATTGCCATTTGCGATTCAACCAACCATCGCATCGTGATTGCTTCGCTCGAGCCTTCTGACATTCACCAACCCATCGCTTCCTCCTCGAACACCGAAAACAACAGCAGTGGCAGCAAATCAAATATTGCTCCTGCCGCTAAGAAGGAAACCTCAGAAATGAACGAAGGTGGAAGTTTATCAGTCCAGCGCTTTTCTACTTTGGCAAGAGGCATCACTGCAAGTGCAGCAGCAAGTAGAAAGCCTCATAGTGCTGCCAGTAGCAGTGGTGGCACTGATGATGAGCTCGTGTGGCGCCGCGGTGGGTGGGTCTCCAAAAAAGCTGGCACTTTGAGATACCCGTCTTGCGTGCTCGCGCTGCCCCAGGGTGAAGGCTTTCTAGTAGGCGATGCGACAGGGCTGCGCTTTGTGAGCTGGCCCGAGGGCTACATCGTGACGATTCGCCGCATAGGCGGTAAAGATAGCAGCAGTGGCAGCAGCAGCAGTGGCAGTAGCAGTGGTAGTGGTAGCGGCAAAGCTGCCTCGGAAAGCGAGCCTTCTAGATTACAAGACGTTTCTGCGCTATGTTTCGACGGTCGAAGCCGCCTCATAATCGCCGATTCGCTCGGCGGCGTGCTGCGCTTAACGCCAGACCAAGAATATCTCGCGCCGCGGCCCAAGGAGCCTTCAGAGTCGCACGGGCCTCTTCCCTGGGGTTGCCGCCGCTGGATCCGAAGCCAACTTGAAGCGTTGCTCTTGCCCGCAGCACCAAGCCCCAATATGCGGTCGCGCGACGGTTGCTTTGAAAGCAGTGGAGGAGGACATAGCACCTCTACAGTGGCCACGGGCGGGCAGGTCAGCACTCATCGTGCTAGCGGGCTGTGTGCGCTTGAAGATGGGGAAGTGATTCTCTTGGCAGAGTCGCATCGTCTTCGGAAAATCTTTTCGGCTGAATGTTTAGAAGCAGCTGCAATCCGGTAAAGAAGGCTTGCTTCAAATTGTAATTAAAATGTCATAAATGAACATGTGCAATTTTGAAAGAAATGTATTTTATGCCCGCAGACTTCGTATACTTATTTTTCTTTTCTTTCATGTATTGTTTCGAGCAGTTATCGTAGCCTCGAAGCTCCTTTGCACGAAGTCACACTTCAACTGGAAGCGGACGCTAATGCTGCCAGCTCAAGGCATGAAGCCCTATTAGACGCGGCTTTTGAACGTGCCCATCGTCTCCACGAATGCTTGTTGCGCGATCTTTGCGGCGCATTCTTTCAGCGTCAAGCTTTGAAGGTGGTTGCTACGGTGCTTCAGTTATCACCCACCTCATCATCACTTGGAGGAGACTCTGTTATATCATCCAGCTCCGACGCACCAATAGACGAGGACTCTAGCACTGCGGCAGCAAGCAATGTTTCTTCTCCATCTTCGCCATTGCCACCATTGTCATCGAATTGGCAACAGGCGGCAGCCACTCAAGTGCTCGTGGCCGCAGTGCTCTCAGCCCCTGGCTTGGCTCATCTCCCCAATGTGGTATTTGCCTTCCAATCCCTTCACATTAGCTCCGACCTCGCTGTAGCAGCAGAAACCTCTTCTCTTTCTTTACGGCCGTTGAAATCTTTGCTTGGAGCCTCGGGGCTGGTGGCGGTGCGAAGAGCGCTCATTGGTCGAGCTACTGCCATAGAAACATGGTCCCAGAGCCAAAAATGCCAACTTGATGACGTGTCCGCGCTCACTGCGCTGGCTGGAGGTAAAATACCATTAACAGCAACAATATTCCCAGCGACAAGGCCTGCTACTGGTGCTTTAGCACTGCCAACCTCTGCACATATGCATAGAGAGGAGGAGGAAGAAGAAGCTGAACAATTGGTCAACGAAGAGATGGTGGTTGCACTGCTGTCGTCCGCAAGTGATGATGCCTCCAACGGACAACAACTGCGCCTGTCCCCTTTTCGAGGCCCCCTTGCTCGTCTCATCGCAGCCTTCCTTCGAGTATCAAGTTCACATGACACCGAAACCAACCCTATTTACTCCAGCTCTTCATCCAGCACTGCTCCTAGACTTGAGGCTATGGTTGGTTCCACGTCACTTCGAGTGGCGAGTGCACGCTATGCCACACAATGGGCACAACATGAGGCACCATACGGGACCACAAAAGCATCACAGGACTCTGTTGATCTTGCTTGGAATGCAACTCTTGTGAGCCTCATACAAGCCTTCAGTCTTCCTGCCACTGGCAGAAGGGATTATGACAAGGAGACGAGCGTAGAGGATAGCAACACCAACAGCCTCGACATTGATACTGCTTTATGGGTACTAAATGCTGCTCTGACACAACATTTGTCTGCGCCCTCAACTGGCGAAAACACCAAAGGTGCAAACAGTAGTAAAAACAGCGGAAGCACTAGAAAAGATGGTAGCGCATTTTTAAAGTTGTTGCATTGGCTGCGCACATCCTCTGCTCAGTCAGTGCTTCAAACAGCAGCGCCAACGGTGGTAGCTACACTGTCGGACTTGTGTGCAACAGAGGCAGCAGCGCAAGCATCAGTGCACCGCCAGCGCGATCTTTCGCCCCTCTGGAGTGTCCTTTGGACTGATGACGTGATTCAAACTCAACCAGAAGGCACCGGTGTCGTGTTGCAGCTCCAGCAGCTGAGTGGTTGTGCTCGTCAGCTTTTACATGTAGCATCCCTGGAGGTAGCGCGCAGCTGTCGTGCTAGTACTGTCGCGATCTCGGAACCAACACCTACAGTTTTGGAGTCTAAAAGTGATCGTTTATCTGTGAAGAACAGTGGCCTTTCCTCCCTCTTGTCGCTTATCGATGGAACTAATGGCCTACTTTGGGCAAAGTTCGTGTCCTGGATCGCGACGGAAAGCGCACAAGCTACAAGCGAAGCCGAAAACGCGAGGGTAAAACCACCACTACCGTCACAATAGCTCCATAAATTCACAAGTATACAGTCGCTAGGCACTAATTTAATCTGCATTTACTTGCATACATTGTATTCATAACGATCAAACGACTTCCTATACATTCTACGTAGCTTCGTTGGAGTTTGAGATTTCAACAAGTCATAAATCTCACGCCACTCTTATTTATTTTTGCAAGGTCACCGACAACGCATGGTGGAATGCTTTAGTGTGGATTGAGCTGAACGCCATTGGCAAGGAACTCCAATCAGGGTTTGCGGCTGGAGCTATAGCTCTTCGCGATGGGTCGGCTACGGTAGGCCTCGTGAATTGCTTAAATGCTCACTTGACCGCACACTGCCACGCTCTAGCTGTGAGCTTACTCGGAGATTCGAGCGATTTGTCGGCTCAAAAAGAAGCTGGCGCAAGAAGAAGAGAAGCCAAAGAAGAAGAAAGAGGGCTGCGGAATGAAATCAACTCATTGGTGCAAGAATTGAGTGTCTCTCACACAGCGCTCGGTCGTGCGGCTGAGGTGGCACAATCCTTGTTTGGAACACACGGCCATCATCACATCGATCATGACCAAGGCGCCTCTGACATCACACCAACTTCAGCTTCTCTTTCTTCGATGCATGAGAACGAGGTTCTGGGTGCAGATAGCAGCAATGTCGCAGGACGAGCGACATCTGCCCTAAAAGCATGGCCTACCTACACTGTGCAACAAACACGCGGGATACTTGAAGATCACGTGTGCGAAGGCGCACCACAATTGGTGCTCGCTCTGCCTTGGCTCCAACACCTCTGCGCATGCTCTGCGTTTATCATGGTCTGGCAACGAGCAGCCACCTCAAAGGAGGGTTTATACGCCCTCCTGGAGATTGACAACACAGAAAACGATGATGGAGAAACAAAGCAAGAAGCACCATCGTTGGAAGAAACGACTATAGGGATGTCTTTTCCATTGGCTAATGGCAACCAACCTTTCAACAAAGAAGCTCTATACAGGGATGCATGTCAGACAGAAATCGAAGCCTCAGAAGCAGCTGCTGAAAAGTGGGTGCAAGCAGAAGGCAATGCAAATGCATCCGTAAAAGAACGAGAAGACGCAGCTGAGGCCAAGGAAGTGGCTTTAAGTGAATCGAGAGCGCTGAAGCAATTGTTTGCCATGGTACGCCATCCGACAGGTACATTGTGTGCGATACTTCATCTGGTAAACGTGTATGAAAGCAATTTATTTGGTTGGTTAGGCTATATTAACCCTTTGAGTGCATCCCTGGCAATTTGATTTAGCTCATTCGTATCGTTACCCAGCATGCGTGTTCCTTTGTTTTTGGCTTTGTGGTGACGCAGCTCACACCAACAACAGTGGCAATAACGACAATGAAACAATCGTTCCTGAATCAGGAGCCCAAGGTCAATTGTTACGTGCCTTTATCGCATGGCACCACCTCTGGCGAGGCCTCAGCGATCAGTCTTTACCCTTCGTGCTGCTACAAGCTTTGGCTCCCACTTTGCTGGCTCCTTTAAACAACAACAGCAAAGTCGCTAGCAACAGTAACAAAACCTACGCCGATGGACTAGATGCGTTGAGTGGATCTGCTCCGTCTGCTCGTCGGCATTTGTTGGAAAGTTTGCGCACCCGCGACGGAGCTTTGCCTCGATTCGTGTGGCCTTCAGGACTGCCTGACTCATCATGGTGCCACCACCAGCGCCGCACTCTGAAGAGGTTTGAATTATTGGCCACCTTGCGGCGCAGCCGGATAAAGGTGGCACGGTCATTAGTTGCTTTGCAGAAACTAATCAAGCCAGAAGCGCAACCACAGGTGATGTCTAAATTCAGCTCTGTATTGAAGGACGTAAACGCTCAGCCTTTCTCAAACCTTCTTGAATTGCATCCTCAGGTCGAAGGTTTGCGTCATAGTCTGGAGATCCTCGGGTCTCAGCTGGACTTGGAGTGGCATAAGTACACCCTTCAAGATTTAGAGCAACTAGCGACGAAGGCAAGTGACATACATGTTTTTAGTTTGTTATATACATGAGGTAAGCTACATGCGTGTGCTATAATGCCCTCTTTCACTATTCGTACTAACTCTACATTGTCATGGCATCAATCCTCCTCTGCCATTGCCACTCACTGCCTCAACACTTGACGCTTTTGTTCCCACCTCCCTATTCACTCATCATTTCATCCCAAACAGGCCGAATTGCTCGACTCGCGTGTCTATGGCTTGAACCCAGAGCTAATCGAGGCGCTGAGTGCCCCGGGGACCAGTGACCTCTTCGCGTGGCTTCGCAATGCACACACTTCCGACGGCAATTTTCAGGCCTCGGTAGAAATGGCCATGGGGAAATCGGAGCTTGAAACACCTCCTGAGCTCTGGATATCCCCTGATGAGATTGATGTTACCAGTGACGATGAAGATAATGCTAAGCATGGCCATTTGGCAGAGACAGGTGAAGACGGTGGCTCTGATGGCAACAACACGTGTACTGCCACCGCAAGTGTTACCGTCATCGCTGCAAAC
>Ga0307982_1001883_pt1 | contig 17107 bp, 16 predicted proteins | sample OrgLakmetagen989_FD_201847 | JGI IMG/M metagenome (GOLD analysis project Ga0307982, IMG submission 201847) | Saline water microbial communities from Organic Lake, Antarctica - #989 | ecosystem: Environmental > Aquatic > Non-marine Saline and Alkaline > Saline | place: Antarctica: Organic Lake... | reverse complement strand
TGCAGGGGGTAAGGGGGGGGGGGGTGGCAATATAAAGGGAAAGGATAGGGGTGCAGAATTTAGTGCAAAAAAAGAAGGAAGGTTTTTAATGACTTCGCTACGCAGGGTTTCTTCAACCACGCGCGTGCGCACGGGCACACAGAGACACACTGGCGTGCCACTCACCGCACACTTGTAATGAGAGAATTCGTGGTATTTACGCTTTCTTATTTGTATTTGCCTTGCTCTGATGGATTACCGGTGTAGTAGAGGCGCACCGTGCCGTCGCCCATTTCCACCATCCGCGGGCTCCCCAATTTGCGCCCCTCCCACGCACTGCCTTCAGCCCCTGCTTCGCCCTGGGGCTCTAGAATTGGCTTCCCACCGTTCACCACGGCCCATTTGATGCCGTCAGGCGAGGTGGCCAAGCCTAAGCAATGCCTGCCGTCTACAGTATTCCCGAAAAAAAAAAGAGAGCAAAAGTGTAGAACACGAGGCACAATGAAACACCATTACCGTGAAAAACAAAGACGTTAAGAAGGAGTAAAAGAGGCCCAAAATACACCGGCCGAATAGAAATCTAGAATTGGAATTCATTGTAAAAGCAAAGTTTAACTGTAATAACACGAGCTTGTGTTCTAATAATACTGCATTTGCACTACATTCATTCATCATTTCATACCCGCGCCGTGGCCCTCGTAGATCATAGTGTAAGGGGCTTCACTCGTGGTGTCGTCTGGGTTGCTGCTGCTAGTTTTCTTGGCGGTGTCGTCCGACAGTTTCCGCACGTGCACTTTGCTGACGCCTTTCGCGTCGAAGGCATTGGCGTCGTCACTTTCGCCCTGATTGGGGGAGGAGTACAAAAATAAGACATTTACAACAGCAAAAGGAAAAGGAGGAGAAGCCGGACTGAGTGCTCACGGGTGAATGTGCTGGCAAAAGAATATGCGCGCTAAAAAGGTTATCGTAAACGTAGGCTTTGGGTTTTGATAAAAGGACATCGCGTTGAATTGGATAAAAAGGAGCGCGTCAAATGTTACGCAATAGATGTAATCGTTACCACGAACCTCAGGGGTTGGCTTTCCGCTCGATCCTGCAAAGACTTGGCCCAATTTTTCCCATTTGAACCCATCCGAGGAAGTTGCTAGGGCTACCACATAGCGCTAGATAGAAACACAAGACACAAGACACAAGACAATCGAAAAATAACGCATTCACCCGAGTATAAGCGCAGCGCAACAAAATAAAGGGTGCCATAAAGCAAAAGCGCGACAATTATTTGGTTTATAAAGAGATGAAGGTCAGAAAGTGGAATGCATTAGAAGAAAGAGTGCGTTACAGTATAATGCAGGGATCTCTTGAGTATTTCAAAGTAGCAAATAATGTCATCCCTTTCCTCCTCTTATTATTGTGCCGTCATGAACGCATTCCATTCATTCTCTAAAAACTGCGCTTACCTGCCGCGGCGCGTCATAAGTGCTGTAGTACATGCGGTACACTTGGTCGTTGTGGTTCACGACGTTCGGCCAGCCCACCAACAAGTGGTCGAAATCCCCCTGTCGACCGACGTCAATGGCCGCGCCAGAAGGGTGCTCGCCTTCCACCCGTGACCTAATATATATAGGGCAACAAAATACAGTGAATATCAACGATCTTTTTAGAAAGGAAAAAAAGAAGAGAGAAATGCTTCTCGTTCCCTCAACAATAGGTGATTTACTACTGTAGTAAGAAAGGATGCTGCAAGCAGTAGCGAATGAATGAATGAAAACAAAAAGATATTTACTCTTGTCCACTGTAGTTACTTAGATCCCATCCAGGCTACCTACATCTTTCATACTCTAACCCTTTTTAAAAATATCACCAACAATTCAAGCGTACCAGTTGATGCCGTTCTGTGAGAGAGCAATTCCAATGCGTAAAGTTGCGCCTGTGACTTCACTGCCATCATCAGCACCATCACCCTTCTCATCACTGCTTGTGAGATCGGCGCCAGTGTAGAGGTCTGCAGGGTTCGAATCGTAGGTACCGCCAAAGAAGTACGCCGTGTAAACTCCGCCAGCTGTCAAGACCTTTGCATGCGTGCATACAGGTACACCGAGAAAGAGAGAAAAAGAGAGAGAGAGCCACGAAATTCATGCGCGCGCGTGCAAGAGTAAAAACGAAAAATATGTATGTATAAAGCACTACCTAGTGCACTTCAATGGTAAGACGGAGTAAATTGTACTCAAAGAAAACCTTAGCAGCGTTCTTCCTCGAGCAGCACACAAAAGCTAAGTTTAACATAAATGCGGTATACAAGTACCTTGTCAGGTTGCCCTAGCCGCACGTCTCCTAAGCCCAAATGCGCGGCGTCAAACCCCCACCACTCCTCAGTGTTCACGTCGATGGCGCACCCGTTGACCCCCAGGCCTTCGTCCTGGGTCCACACTAGGCCATCTTTGGAGCTCGCCTTGTGGATGCGCCCCGTGCCCAGTTGTTTGGCCACCAAGTGATCTTCGATGCCGTCGTCGGACGCATGAAACCACATTGACCAATCTTCGCCATCGTCGCGCAAATACCTTGACCACGCCAAGGCATCAAAGAAGGAGCGGTGTCAGCCACAAGTAAAAACAAAATGGATTTTAAAAAGAGACCAAGAAAGAGAGGCGTTGTCAGTACTGCCATAAACAGGTGAGGTTACAACGCAACAAATCAGACTCATTCCTAGCTAGTAGTGGAGGTCTTGTAAGCTGCTTTAACTACATAAAGAAGAGTGTTGCAAGACCATACCGGTGCACTACGGGCGAACCCACTGAAGTTAAGCCCAAGCTGGGGCCTGTGAGAACTTGCGTAGCTGCCAGCCTCTGTGTACGCTGTCCTACCCGTCTCAGGGCTCTGGTATTCCCTGAGCGCGTACGCTGCAATGAAGCTGCAGTCAGGGGGGGCTGCGGAAGAATTCGAGGCGGTTGTGCTAGGAATGCTGAACTGCTGTAGAGACAGAGAGCTAGACTGATGACACGCGCCATGTTGCAAAGTTGAAATAATAAAGCGTAAGTTGGTACAGAAGTTAGGACTAAAAGCTATACGCATACGTTTTCACGCGCGCGCGTGTACTAAAGAACAAATACCTGGCTGGTAGTATATTTCATAGCATATATCATATTAGTAGAAGATTATCGAAGATTTACAGTATCTTTTCATTGCCCATGCGCCCGGCCCATGCATCGTGAAATTGAGTAGCTGAAGTAGAAGAAGGACAACAGCAACTACAAGGAGCAAGCCAAAATTTACAATAACTTTAGCGACTGGTACAGTGCTAGCTTGAGCGGTTGTTGAATCTACGAAGTCAGGAGCTTCTCGCTCGAAGTATAGTTCGAAGTATCATCGCGAGCAACATGTTGTTCGCTCGTATCACTGTGAGCATGGTGTTATTAACGGTGGCCCGGAGCCTTCAGGCTCATCGACCTTCGCCACCGTCTGCAGATAACTTATGGCATCACGCGCACGCGCTACGCCTCGATCGGTATCAATTTTAGGCCTAACCCAGATACGAGCTAGAGACGAGGTACACAAGCCCTTATTGGTAACAACGCGATCGTGCATTAGATTTGCAGTGAAACCAGTACTGTGCAAAAGAGATGTAACGAATTCCTCGTCTGCTCGTATCAGATATCCGACGGCGTGCACTTTTTTGTTCGTGCCGCCATCAACGAATTTAATGCATTGCGCTAATCTACTCTCAGGTGCCTTCGTAAGCTCACGGGCACAGCATTGCTGCCACGCCCGACTGCGTCCCCTGCAGAAGCGAGCGCACTGGCCAGCAATAAAGACCTCGTCGTGGTTTCACATGGACTAGATGCCGACAGCCCTGAGGGGCCTTTGTTCAATTATGCCACTCAGGTGCTTGTGTTATTGTTGTCAGTTACGGAGTGTATGGCCCTCACGAGCATAATACTGTCGTCCATTTTATCAAATTTGATTAGATTGCCAATTTGCACCAATAGCCGTTTAAATTCTTCGCAAAGATCGGCACGAACCTTCCTTCATTTTGGTGCCATGTGTGTGCAGGCTGGGCTCGACTTATTCGAAATGGATTGGAACACTTTTGTGCACACCCCGTCACGTTATTCCGCGGGCCCTGTGGACCGTGCCGAGCGAGCTGAGCTCTTAGCAATAGTGACTCGCGATGGAGTGTCAACCAACTACAGGTAGCGTTGGATGGCGCAATCTAGTTCATAACCTCGTGAGGCGATAAAGCACACTTCTAGTTATCGCCCCTTCGTCTTTGATTCGCTTCGTTTGATTCCAGAATGCCCCTTTCATGTGGGTGATATCGCCCAAAAAAAATTAATGCCCAATCTTTGTTCCTGCTTGGACGTTCGTAATTTCTTATAAGTTTTACCTTTTCTGTCTCTTGTAGCGGCATTCGGGTGTCGAGCAGCGGCCGCAAGTTTTGTATACGGGATGCGGTGATATGGAATTTGTTTGATGAATTAGGAGGCAGCGACCGCGATAGCATGTCGATTGCTCGGAGCGCATATGGAACGAATACATACGAGAACTCATTGGAAGATAGAAGCACTTTCAATGATGTTTTCAAGCATCCTACTGGACAAGCGTGCATATTTCAGCTCAGAGACGTAGAGTTCCTTAATTGACTGTTCGAACTCGGTCTCGAACTGATACAAGCCAAAATAGAATAGTAGCCAATGCCCTTGGCAGAGGTTCTCACGGGTAATATATCCCTACCTCAACCGACTTTAGCCCCTCTTAAGTGTAAACTGTTCATAAGATGAAGTTTGGAACTAGACTGCGGTCGCTTCTAAGCCTGCGTCTACATTGAAGAGAGCGCGCCGCTTCTCGTTTCTCCTCCTAGGGCATGATTCCTTAGCACCTTTCTCTCTTTCACGTGTCCACGCAGAGAATGAAAACGTAGGCCCTATGTAACCCAGAAAGAGGTCGAACTAGCTCAAGATAAATACTGGTTCTCTATATATAATATAAGGTTAATCGCGTAAGTAAACAGGAGAGAGAGAATTCAACTACAAACAAACAGACAAGCCAAGTAAGCGGCGCGCTGTCTCCGTGGGCACGATGATAATTCTGTGTGTGCTGAATAAGCAAAGAATCGGGTTGTAGAGTTGTTCAACAGGAACAAATTAAGGATTGGGCTAATGCCCCGTATGTGCCTTGCGCTGTTCATACGAATGTAGTACGCCACTAAAGGTACCCATCGACTGCTTTTCAATAAAAGTATCTGTGGCCACCTGCACCAGGGGCACTACACCGGGGCGCCGCTTTCTTATTGATGAATAGGAAAGAAACCGAATCACAAGGGTGGATTGGCTACTACTATAAGGAACTGGTTGAAAGGAAATTCGGCTGCTCGCTTCTTAGAAAATAAAACGAAACAAAAGCGGTAAGGGAGTGTGGATACCGTTCGAGAACAGTTATGAAGAAAGCCCAAAGCAAACCGAGCTGCTGTTGTCTGGAAAGCCACGGAATGCTTCAGTGCGATGGGAGCCATCGACACTGAGCCACTTGTTGAGTGTCCAATTCCCCATTGTCGATATTCCACAAGTGGGGTTTACAGCCGCTGCTTCGACGAACGAAGCCCTTGACTTTGCTCAGAATCTAACAAAAGCCTGACTGGCGCACCCTCCGAAAATAACGGCGTCCGGGCCCCAAGAAACGACCTGATGTCTGATGTACGCTTGGGCAGGCGCAGGAATAGAACTGTAATGAAGAAGAAAATCAATACCAATGTGTAAGAAGTAAGAAGCGGTGAAAATAAGAAGACACGAGATGCAAAGGAGGTTACCTCAAGCCGGGGCTTGAATTCATTAGTGAAGTAGAACTGGTTTTACGGATTTACTGAATGCCACCTTACGTGCAAGCTCTGTCATTGAACTTAAAAATGATACTGTACGATGTACAGTAGTGTAAATTGGTGAGGAAGTTTTTCTACGTCACCGAAGGCGAAAACAGAAAACATGTTGTTTCTCAGTTCTCAGCACCCTAAAAAATCCCAAGGGACCAAAGCCAACATCCCCGTGCTCGCAACGGCTACGACGAAGAGACCGCTTACGATAGTTTTATGAACCCCGAGCCTGGCTTTCAGTCTGGCCCCTGTCTGTAGATGCCGACTAGATAGCACCCTGTCTGTTAGTTACTAAATCCAGTCCCCCCTTGAGGGGTCAGAAAATGACGACGGCCTTGCGCTGCCCCTGTTGCCGCCTCGATGACAAAATTGCGATGTTGGGATCCCTGGGCGAGACTGGAAGCCGGGATCGACACTCCATGTAGTTCTTAGACGCGAAGACAATAGTACTACTCTGTGGTACTACTACAATTTTTCTTTCGCAGTGCGCCCACGAGAAACATGAAGCCTGGGTTTCAGTCTGGCCCGGGAGAATCTGTGGACGCCGACTAGATGGCACCCTGCCAGTTAGTTACTAAATCCAGTCCCCCCTCGGAAGGGGGCTCAGAAAAGCATGAAGCACGTGCCAGGCTTTTACTCGAATTCGAACTAATACAAACCCAAATGATACAGAAGTCAATGCTGCGGGCAGAGGTGTACACGCGTGCGTTGCGCTCAAGTCAAAATCGTAAATGAGGATAGTGCGTAGAGGGCAGGAAGCGTAAAACTTCCATCCCCCTCTAAAGTGGAAACTGTTCACGAAATAATTTTGGAATCAGACTCAAGTCGTTTCTGCGTCTGTTTCTGCATTGAAAGAGCACGCCGTTGTTCAGTCTCCTGGGCACGCCGCGCCAAGAACCTCCGTTTCTCCTCTGGTGTAACTCTGGTGTCGCACCGAGATGACTGCAGCTGCGGTTTCCCACTGTCGAAAGGCGCTTTCGTGTCTTGCCCGGGGGGCTCCATTGATTGTTGCAATTAATTAGGCGGCATCTCGCTCTGTTCGCTAGGAATAAGAATTAGGTTTAGTTTGCGCTGCTTTGCTTTTTATCTATTCCTATTAGCCTTCTATTTCCGGCCCCTCGGGACCTGTCTTAAAAATTTATAGTCGACTGGAGCTGCATTTGAAATGAACCAACACCCAATACTTTGTCGAGTCTCCCGCCAGCACGAGGAGAACTCGCCACCTTCGTGGTATTACGGTCGAACCTTCGGCAACAACGTGCCGTGCGGAGGAGCACGCCACTCACAGTACTCAGGGCTCGTGTCAAAAAGAAACCGAGCTGTTGTTGTCTGGAAAGCCACGGAATGCTTCAGTGCGATGGGAGCCATCAACTCGGAGCCACTTGTTTGGTCGATATTCCACAAGTGGAGTTTACAGCCGCTGCTTCGACGGACGAAGCCCTTGACTTTGCTGAGAATCCAACGAAAGCCTGACTGGCGCACCCTTCGAAAATAACGGCTTCCGGACCAGGACTTTAGAACACCCATTTCACAAAGCAGCTTTGACATAGCAAAACCCCTTGACTAAGTTACGAGCCGCGATGTCAGGTCTTTGCTTGGGGCAGGCGCGGGAATAGAACTGCTATGATGAAGAATGATAATACCAAAGAGTAAGAAGCGGTGAAAACAAAAAGACAACGAGATGCAAAACAGGTTGCCCGAGCCGAGGCTCGAAGATCAAGATTGATGTGGATTTGATTTTTGCTGTATGCAACCTTGGGCAATAGCAACATCAAGTCAACTTGAAGAACGCTGCATACATGTACAGAACAATTCCTGACTGGCGCACCCTTCGAAAATAACGGCTTCCGGACCAGGACTTTGGAACACCCATTTCACAAAGCAGCTTTGACATAGTAAAACCCCTTGACTAAGTTACGAGCCGCGATGTCAGGTCTTTGCTTGGGGCAGGCGCGGGAATACTCTACATTTGGACTTGCGCGCAACGCTCGCGCGTACATTTTTTCCCGCAGGATTGGCTTCTGTGCCATTTGGGTTTGTATAAGTTCAAGTTTAAGTTCAAGTTCCAGTGTGGAGGGGAGGAGGAGAGGGGGGGGGGCTAAGGAAAAAATAGCAGAGCTTACGACGCTTGCGTCATGTAGTTCTGATTATCAGTGCATGCAACATAGTTATGGACATACGGAAGCATCCACAAAGGGAAAGTGATTTAAATCCCGGGAATTTCGACAAGAAACTGAGGCACCTCCTCGTGGGTACAGTATAATTTTGTAATTAGGAAGTTTGTTTCATTTCTGCTGCCCCTGCCATTTTCATACGAGAATGAAGGACGTATAACACAGCAACGAAATTGGCGAGTGAAAATTAGGGGGGCTGCGCCGTTCGTTGTGCTGTTTACTGCATTATCACCTCGAGTGTTGATGTATGTGGGAGATGTTGAGTTATTGGGGAGCTTCCCCTTTGTGGAGGAGGATCGACTTACCGGAAGGGCACGACGGCCATGCGATGCTTTCGTTGCCACCTGGATAGCAGAATTGCGGTATTGGGATTCCAGGGCCAGACTGGAAGCTAGAATTGAGATCCACGTAACTGGTAGGTAAAACGACTACAGCATTACAGTAGCTTACTTTCTCCGGCTGACATAAGACCAACTGGCAGCTAAAGGGGGTCACTCCTGAAAAATCGCCCTTTTGGGCCATAGTATACGCAAGTCGTAACGGGATTCCCCCTAACCGAGCTCATAGGGCCAGGGCCCCGGCCCCGAAATTTTGACCGCATCGAGGGGAATTTAGAGCCTAGAATTGGCCAAAATCGCTTGAAATTTCTAGTGCAGCAGAGCTGCATTTGCTGTGTGAAATGAGCTCCGAAATTTAAATTTTCATATCAAAAGGACAAATTTTCGTGGATTTACGGCACAGGACCACCCCACGCATGGCACATGGGGTTCGCGCATACGTCTTAGGGTGGTTAAGGCATGTTTGCGCTGCGTAAGAGCCGAAAAAGCTTCAAATTACCGCTTTTGCGAGAAGTGACCCCCCTATAGCTGCCGGTTAGTCGCAATTTCGCCTAATTTGATGAAACCGAAAGGATACCACGCTAGTTATCTGTTCATCTAGAGGCCTCTTCCATAGCCAAGGATTAGATAGCATATCGCTTTGCACCTCTGTACGTTAAATAGCCAGCAATTCATATCAATACTTGTCGACGAAATTTTTGTAGCGGTGGGCAAAAGTGTTGGGTTTCAATAACCCAACACCCAACCAACTGAGCTAAGTTGGACTGCGATTAAGCAGACGCCAAACCAACTGAGCTAAGTGCGCACTTAGCTTAGTTGGTTGGGTGTTGGGTTATTGAAACCCAACATGGCATTGTTCAAGACAGAAGCCAGAAGTTTTATTTAATATGGCTGATTTAGAGATATAGGTTTGATTATGATTATGTGTAAATATAGACAAGACTGAGCAATTCACGTGAACCACCGGCGGGCATCGCCTCCTTTGTAGACATCTCGCCCAGGCCGCGCCGACTTCCTGTCGGTCGAATCCTTGACGCCCAGCCGTTCGCGTTCTGTCTGTTCGAGTTCTTTCACTTTGGCCGCGACGCGCTGCCGTTTGGCCTTGCGCGCTTCGAGCCAACTGTCTTGGGCGTTTTGCTGGGCGTTGAAGGGATCGTCGTTGTACGCAGAACTATTTTTTATTTCATTTTTTTTTGAATTCCGAGAAAGAAAAAGCGAAATGACGAAGTTATAAGTAGGCGAATGATAAAAAGAAAGAATAATCGAAATGAAGTCAAACCTATCCATTTCATGTGCAACGTGATACGAAAATTTAGAGTGAGCAGTATACACAGTGGTTGGCATAACATAAAGTGCAGCAGAAAGAAGGAGTGGCAGCGTTCAAAAAATGAAGTATTAAAATACTCTCAACCTGCAGGGGTCGCCTCCAATGAGGCTTACGCCCCATTCTGGCTCTTCCGGCAATGGCGTTCGATTAGGCGACGTTGCCTCCTTTTGCACAAATGCTCGAAAAGTGTCGAGGCTGGCAGCGTCAAGAGGCACCACGTGGCCTCCTTCGTGCACCCACACCGACGACTTGGCGAAGCATTCCTGCCAAACCAGAAAAGAAGCAAAAGAATCATGCCAAAAGAAAAAAGAAAGAAAAAAAAAAGAGTAATAAACGACAAGTCATAAAATAATAAGAGCAAAAAATGGAAGACATGACACCAAGATCCATGGAACAAGCGACGGCTTACAACAAGTAATTTTGGGATGATTCCCTTTGTGCGTTTGTGTGCGTTAGTGTGTGGGTGCCACCTGCAATTTTTGGGCCAATTCCGGGGGGTTCATCTCGTCTTGCGTGCCCCAGCAGTGCAGCGTGGGAATAAGGGTAGTAGTAATCGTGGCTTCTTCTTTGCTTCCGCCTGCACCAGCACTTGAAGCAACAGCGAGCTCGTGAAACAGTTCGCCATACGGGTTGGGCCATGCTGCGCCGGACAAAATGGCACATTTGGGCTGCATCTGGGAGGTGCTGCTGCTGGGAGCAAGGCCAACATTTGGTGATCCGGGTGGTGTTGTAGAAGAAGAAGGAGAAGAAGGAGACGAGGCTAGAATATTCTGCGCCACCAAGATGGCAGTTAGCATCGCTCCCTGTATTTAAAAAAGCAAAAGAGAGGCAGCACTTCGTTGAACAGAGATTGAAGGAGAAGAAGAAACAAAAAAAAGAAGGCACATGTTCATGCATGTATGGTAGCTTGGGAAAGCAATCTAATTGGCTGAATTTCTCTTCACTTTATTGACTCATAAAAGAAGACATTGACTGTGAACTCTGACAGATTATATGCAATTACATCCTCAACCCATCACCTGAGAATGGCCCATGATGCAGTCGAAAGGCCCCTCCCGGTCCCACACTTCACGCAAACACGCCAAACTTTCGTCCACACCCTCGAAGGAATCGGCCTAGCGATGATAGCCATACGTGTTGTAAGCGCCAGGATAAATAGCCGTATGCAGGAAGGTACAACAAATAATTGAGTAGGCATTGATAGGCATTTTGAAGAGTTTCGTCGCGTTTTCCTCTATATTACGTACGTTCTACGTACTACTTGTAGTGAGAGCTTCAGCAATACGCACTCAGTGAAACACAAGCTGTTATTCTCTAGTTGAAGGTTTAATAGCACACACCTCAAACGACCGCCTTCCGGGAGGAAGCATCCACCATGCCGTGCCTCCGCTCTCCAACGCATGCGGCGCCGTAGGAAAAGTCCATTGAAAACCGTCCGATTCTGTGGCCTCCACCAGCGGAGCAATTTTAAGAGCCATGCTAGCGCCGTTCCCACCTTTTCCATGCAGTGCTAGCACCTACAAAGATTCGTCAAGTTGTACTTTCGGCGTTGGATGTTGGGCAAAAAAAAACTTCTTGTGCCACACACTGAAGGCAAAAGCAATACTTCAGGCCGACAATAATCCAAGGCTAAACACGTACCTTGATAGGTTTGGGTCCCGCAGCCGACATCGTTAGGGCTCTTGACAGTCCCTTGGCTTTAGTGAGTAGGCACATCATGATGGGTATTTTGCTCGCAAGGCTCATGTTCTGCTTGTACGCACCAGAACTACTCTAGCTAGTAAATGCGAGTCTTAGGCCCAAAGATTGCAGAGATAATTCCTTTGTTACAGAGCTTGAGCTCTAACTTTAACGCTCTCCGTACTTCGAAAGTATCCTTCGTAATGTAAGTCTAAGAGGCAAAGAGCGCAGAGTTATCTATTTCAATTGGAGCTGCAATGCTAAGCACAAGCTAGATAAAAGGCGTAAGGGCGTCAGGGCTAGGCTACAGAAAGAATGATCGGAGGAGCTGGATAAAAGCAAAAGGCAGCAAGGCAGGCTTTCAGCTTTCAGTAGTAGTCTTCTCAGGTTTCAGGAGCTTTTCGTTGTTCGTTGTTCGTTGTGTCTATGTTGTCGCGTTGTCGCGCTGTTGTCATCTCATCATAAACTCAAAAATACGGAGCCAAAATAAACATTTCATCAGCCCACGAAGGTCTTCGCGCTTTGAGCACGCAGATAGAGCATAATCATTCCATTAATAGGTAGGGAGTTGCCTGATCTAACTTATTCTCTCCGTCTGCGTTTTTTCTTTTAAAGCATTGCTAGCGTTTGATTATCAAGACAATGGCTCCTCCTTCGGATCTCCAGCACGAAACAGTGACTGCCCCTACAAACATTGCTTGCATCAAGGTTTGATTGAGCGATGCAGTTAACATGAATATGATTCCTATTATGCAGCATGACCACCTTGCTAGCAATAGCGTTTATTCGCCTACGATTTGGCGATTACGCAGAGCACAACCTTGTGACGCCCTTCTCGTGCATCACAAAGTGCTTCATAACTCCGGCTTCGTTGTGTGTGTGCTTCTTTTTGAATGGTTGTCTCCTATACTGGCGTCAACGCAGTATTGGGGCAAAGCTTCGAAAGAGTTCAACACGCCCATCAATTCCTCAGTGTCAGTCACCCTAGACCAAGATGACCTCCGAGCTATCACGTCGGTGTGCGCGTCGAAAAGCTTCACGTCGGACCGTCTCTGGTACTCAATAGAAAAAGAGAGTTTTGACTCGAGATGCACATACTAGGCTAGATAGGTGATGATAAGAGTTTGCTCCATTTATGCACCTTTCGTCGTACGATGCATTGAAATCATTGCACATCAAACGCGCGTTATCAATATGGAGGCAAAATAAGCGAGAAATGTGTACTTTACGCGATGGGAAGCCTTCACTCATTCTGTTCTATTTAGCCTAAATGTCACCTGAGCACGGACTCACCTCCTATACATATTTCCAGACATGAACTCTATCATTTTTATATTATTATTTTTAAAAAAGCGCTTTCTTTGTAAAAATATTTCGCTTGCTCTGTTTTTCTTTCTCTGACCGACGACGCATTTACTTGCTCATTCTGCTATTTTATTTTATTTTTTCAAAAGGCTCAACGGATCGGAGTTGGCGATGGCGACCTCGGAAAACGAGCACGCCGAGCGGTTCAAGACGTGCGTCCGCGAGATGCGCGCGCGCGCCCGGGACCGGGTTGACCCATCCACGGGCGCAGTGCTGGTAAGCGAGGAGGAATGCATGCCGCGCATGCTAGTGCAGTAGTGATATAAAAGAGGAGGTGGAATGCAAAAAAAGAATGTGAGAGAGTGTGCGTATCGCGGCGGTAAAGATTCCTCGCTGTCTTGATTAAAGTATCAACAGTATCAAGAGATAGAGAGAGAGTAAGAGAGAGAGTAAGAAAGAGAGGTAGTACAGAGAAGAAAGGAACGTGCGTTGTTTGATCACACTCTAGATCTAACGCTAAGACTACTCATGTACCACTCCTTGCCTCAAGTCCCCTGCTTGCTTCTTTGTTTAGGTGCGCGCCTCCGAGTGGAGCGAGTACCATATACATGTGGTGTCAAGGAATACTTTCCCCACTGCTGCAGGTTTGGACTCATCCATAATTATGACATGATAAAATCTGCAATACTTCAGTCTCGATGACGGATAGAGTCTCTTCTCAACATGCCATATATCTGCCTGAGATGGCAGTAGTTTCATTCCTGGAGGAGTGCCTCAAAAACAAGAAATATTTCAAACTCATAGATGAATCCCAAATGCTCAGTTTTCTGATGGCAGCACTTTTCTCATCATTGTTGCCATCTTATTTCCGCCGGGCCTGCTGTTGTTGTTCTAATCATGACAAAATGCAACAGGCTTAGCGTCTAGCGCGGCCGGCTACGCTTGCTTGGTGTTCGCGATCGCCAAGTTGTTTGGGATTCCCAGTGACGATGTTCAAGGCTTGGCGGATTTGAGCGTAGTGGCGAGGCAAGGCAGTGGGAGCGCGTGCCGGTGAGATCTTGATACATTTAGACGAGATGCTAGATTGATGAAGAAGCACTGCTCACCACTATCACCACCATTTTGAAATGAATCTCAGGATGTCAGTAAGTTAGCTTTGAACGCGCACAGAAGGTTTTATTTCTTTTCGAATCGTGTCTGAGTGCTTCATCCTCCCTTACAGCTCAATCTCTTTTTATTTCCCTGTGTTTTTTTTTTCTTCTCGATTCCCTCTTCTTTCTTCTCCAACAGCTCCCTATTTGGGGGGTTCGTGAAGTGGCAAATGGGCACATCCACGGCGGGGTGGCTCGACTCACGTGCGGTGCCCGTAGCGCCAAAAGAGGCCTGGCCAGACCTTGAAGCCCTCATTCTCGTGGTAAGCACAATGAAAGAAGAGAAGTTTGGTTTTAACGTTTACGGCAACTGTACATGTGTGTTTGCGTGTATTTGTGCACACGTACTGTTTTCGATTTTTTTTTTTTTCACCCTCTTTATTTCCGTTTTTATTCTGCTAGAACTCTACTACCATAGTAGTAAAATCATATCCGAATCTACTTTTCTTTTCTATACTTTATTCTACTAGTATTGTTTATTTGTCCACCGTTTTATTTTGTTTTTAAATGTGCCATTTATTTACATTCTTTAACCTCAGGTCAACGACGCCAAGAAAGACACGTCTTCCACGGCAGGCATGGGCGCTTCCGTGGCGACCAGCCCTCTGCTCATGCTCCGCGCTAAACATGTGGTTGACGGCCGCATGGATGCCATTGAAAAAGCCTTCAAGGTACGCGAATATTGATTTTGCTATGGAATGGATGATGTGTGATGGTTGATGTGAGAATCTACTGGCATCTTTCTACTTGTTACAGCTGTTCTTTTTTTCTAGTTCTTTGGAGACACCTCTCCTTCTCTTTATCATAGGTATGTTTTTTTCTCCTTCTCTTTTTTTATATAAGCTGGCTTCTTAGCATTTACTTTTTTTCTTTTCTTTTTAAAAATTTAATGATATGCTATGTAGGCCCAAGACTTCGCAGCGTTCGGCGACTTGATCATGGCCGACTCCAACCAATTTCACGCCACCTGCCTCGACACCCTGCCGCCCATCTTCTACTTGAACGACACCAGCCGCCAGGTAGCTGTTTTCTAGTAGTTGTAGTTGTAGTCTTTGTTGGGTCGGCAATTTTTTCTTTTGCGTGCGTGCGTGCGTGCGTGCGTGCGTGTGTGCGTATTGGATCACACCTTGTGTGTGTGTGTGTTCCCATTTGCTTCCTCTCTGTCTCCTTCTTTCCCTCTTCTCAATTCTTATCATTGTTATACTCGTTCGTCGTCTTTGCTCGATCTCTCTATAAACCTTTTTCGCTCGCTTTCGTTAGGTCATTCGTCTGGTGCATGCTTTCAACGCTCACCACGGCGCCACGATTGCGGCCTACACTTTTGATGCTGGTCCCAACGCCGTGATATTCGTGCCAAAAATGCACCACGCAGCCCTGACGGCCTTCTTGCTGCATTTCTTTCCCAAAGTGAGCTGGATTCACAAGTGCGCAGCTTCGCGACCCATTTTTTTGACAATGCGTTTTGACGACATATACTTTTTAATTGCTCAAACTGGTGATTGGCAAGTTCTCCTCTCCTACTCCTTCTATCTTTCAACCTTTTTACCTCTCTCCTTTTCGTCTTCTTTCTTTTATGTTTCAATTTTACCTCTCTCGTTTTTTCCCTTTTTTTTTCTTCTTTTCTCTCACAGCCCACCCATGAAAACTTGGCCGCCTTTACTAACCGCCCCGACCTCTTGAGCGCTGCATCCAAAGCACATTTGCCTCCAGCCCTGGTGAAAGCGGGAGCGGCTACAGGGAGGGTGCCTGCATGTGGCGACATCAAGATGGTGAGTAAATGGAATGATTGCAGAAGCATATAGTGAAAGAGAGGGTTACGGTCGGCAGGGATCGTGGTGATGGTTTATCCGTCTTGGAAACTGAGAAACTTGCTCGAGTGTACATAGATAAAGAGAGAGATTGAAGGGGTTTCAAGCTCCTTAACTTCGTCTTCATTTCTCACTTTTTCATCCTCTGTGGCTTTTTGACCTTTAAAGAAATACCTTCTTCTACTTCTCTCTTTTTCTTCCAAGGTGTACTGCACTCGCATCGGCGGCGGGCCACGTCATTTAACCTACACCGACCCTTCCGCCTGCTTGCTCGACCTCCAGTCGGGTCTCCCCAAACCTGCACCGCCAGCTGCTGCTGCTGCGCCTCAAGCATCTGCTTCTGGCGGTGCAGCAGCAGGAGCAGCTACTTCGAAAGATAAGTCTGAAATGGCGAAATTGACGGAGGCCGTGGCGGAGCTCAACGCCAAAGAAGAAGAGCGCCACGCTACGTTGATGGCGCAAGTGAAGAGCTTCAATTGGGTGAACGACGCCGCTAAGGTAAAGAACTAAGAGATGTGACTGAGATGGAACAAGAAGGAGTGATAGAACGAGACTGCGTGAATGCTCGTGAGGGTTTGAGACTGAGAGGTCTAAAGGAAGAAGTGGGCGGAGAGGCGTAAATGTTGATATGTCATTCTTGTACCACGAGACGTCAAAAGCATACACAAATCGTGTGTTGAAGTGTTACGCCATCTCTGCGATTCTTCTTTCTGCTCAAAATTGTTATTAATGTCCCTTTTTTTTTTGGCGTACTCTCTGTCTCATGTTGCTGAAGTTTGCGGCTCTGTACGGCGTTTTCTACATGGGCATTGAAGTCATTTCGTCTTTGGCATCGAAGTCAAAAAAGTGAAAACTGGTCCACACAAGAACAAATTTTAAGGTGAGATGGGACCAGGGAAGCGAAAAAAATGGTTAAAACGAAGTTAAAAAATAAACTGTGATGAATTGAATAAATTCGTAGCTCTGTGGAGGGAGCGGAGACGAAGCCCTGTTTGAGCTCATCTCCGGGCAAATAACATTTCTTTACGTACCTCCCTATAGCCACCAAAAATGTTCCGGATTCCACGTATTCTTTTTAAATTTACTTGGTTTTGTATTGGCATCAGCAGCCCCGTATTCTTACCCTTACATGGTACTCGGGAATCGGTGAATGTATGTGGTTCTGTTATATGTACCAGGAACCTTGGTCTTCTTTTACAACGGCATGTTACAGGCATATGGTTTATGCGACATAGAATTTATTCCGAGCACCAATTGCCTTGGTCGATCCCACTTCACACGAAATAACACATAAACCCCAGCAGTGCTCCATTTCCTTCAGGGATACCGAATCGAAACATATTTATATACGAGTATTTATATGTAATATGTGTTATGCTACTATCTCCAGCAACCGCGCGACCATGCTGGCAGTGCCATTGAGCGGCACGCCAGCGGTTTCCAAAGCCGACGATGGTACTTCGAAAGCTTCGTCTCGAAAAGTGA
>Ga0307982_1001882_pt1 | contig 17109 bp, 18 predicted proteins | sample OrgLakmetagen989_FD_201847 | JGI IMG/M metagenome (GOLD analysis project Ga0307982, IMG submission 201847) | Saline water microbial communities from Organic Lake, Antarctica - #989 | ecosystem: Environmental > Aquatic > Non-marine Saline and Alkaline > Saline | place: Antarctica: Organic Lake... | reverse complement strand
GATTTCCAAAAAAAAAAAAAAAAATTGATTATAGGGCATAGGCTTTCTTTTCTTGTGTTTCTATCTCCAGTTTTTATGCCAGGTGGCATCCGGGTTTCTGGATTGGCAACTGGCTTATGAATAACGCGAATAACACTTAAGCAAATAAAAGACTTCCTTTTTTTCCAGTTTTAACAGGATTTAGCGTTCAGGAGTAAGGTGGCCATTGAGTAATTGGAAAATATACCTTAAGCGGATTCCAGATACACCAACAACAACAAAAAACACCTGGTTTATTTTATTTTATGTCTTAGATTGCATGGGCCGTGGTGTCCTCTACAACATAAAGCAAGTGGATTTGTTCCTGCACGGGCCTCTATGGTTCTACAGCTGAGAAGTTCATCACAATTTCGTATGTTAAGCCCTGAACGACACTTAGTGGCGCCGTCTGTCCAATTCGGCCTAACAGGCCTTTCCACAGCATACCAGCACCCTCGCGCCGCACAGCCATCGCCAGTAGCGGCATCACTCCCCGAGCCCCATAAGTGAGTTGCTGGGTCTGGAGCCGTGTCTTGCACACGTCGATTGGGTGCGTGCTCACTGCTGCTGCTGTCCCTGCCAAGAAGGCTGCGGCAGCGTTGGCTGTACTCACTGGTTTTCCTCCTCCTGCACTTCCACCATCTTTTCCTCTGAATCTTCCTCGATTTACATCTCTGGAGATGCCGCCGCCATTGCTACCGCTGTTGCTGTTGCTGTTGCTGCTGCTGCTCCGGCCCACTTCTTCCTCGTGCCTATGTCCTGCTCATGTACCCTTGGAAATGCCCGTAAGTTGGACTTTGGCCGCTTCGTAGGTAGCCCACCACACCATTCCTGAGGGCAGCGACGTCGCCATGGATGCGCCAAGGCCTCGGTAGAAACCGGCAAGCCCGTCTCGCTCAAAAATGTCACGAGCAACTGCTAGACTTCCACCACCACCACTACTGCTACTACAACTACTACACATTAAAGAAGTAATGCCGCTCTCGGCTGCCGCAGAACGGAAATCGCCAGCTAAGATACACAGGAGTACCACGTCCTGTGAGAGACACGTATACAAATGATGCCAAAGAATGGCAATAAAGACGCAAATAATACATTGAGTGTTTCCCTACGGGGCAAATATACAATCAGCCTTCATGTGAAAAACAACTCTTTGTACCTGAGGAAGGCGAAACGGAGTAGAGGCAAGGTCCGCTGCTGCTCCAGCTATAGCCGGAAGGAGCGCCCTTGGCACAATATTGACCCAATTGTGTCTGCTGTTGCTACTGCTACTGCTATCATTACTGCTATTTGGTGTCTGCGCGTTGATTGTCATATCATAATGACGCTCGAGCTGCTTGAGGCTAGAGTTGTAAGCGAAAATGTAGGAATACTGCATGGGAATCGCTGCAGTGCACGCAAACGTGAGGCCGCGGAACAATCCGCGCTGCCACCCATGCTCAACCACAAGTTTCTCCGCCGTGGACACAAAAGCTTTGCCAATGTGCTGAGGTTGTGCATTGACCTGCAACTTCACTTTGATCACACCGACCGGGTGGAACGCTGTCGTTTGGAGAACCGTGACGATGGCAGTCGAGGCTAGGAAACGAGGAACTGAGACGCCAGGCCACCACTTATCAGAGCCAGGCGTTGGATTCTCACTTGAATTGGAAGAATAACTTTTCGTGGACTCTTCGATTGTCATAAAGGCCGGCACTTGATTGTTTGTTTTAAGACCTTTTGCGCACAAACTTTTCATAAATCAAAGCATGTCCCACACTATCATCTTAAAAATTCGGTGTACGCGCACATTGATGACTTGACCCAATCATGAATTTCACTCTGATTGTTTTAAGAAATAATAGTTAGCGACTAAATTTGGCGGTTTGCGCAATCTCCCCATCAATTGATGCGGCAGGGCCGTAACACCAGTTTGAATGCGATTGGATGCGTTTAAAATGCATGAAGTAATGATCCTCTAGAACTTCCACGCTAAGACGGAAAGGAGCAAGAGCCAAGAGGCTCAGCCATACACGAAGACGAAGTCCAAGATATTTTGGAATATTACATCGAGGGTATGTAAATTGTATCAAACTCTTGGTGTCATCATGCATGATTCCATGTGCCATGGTGCCATAATCCACCACAGTGAATCACAGAGGATGACGCAAGAAGAAAAGTAGTTGTGTGAAAAAGATTTGTATTATATTAGCACCACCCAACGAAACTGCTCACAAGGCTGCTCAGCAGCTCAGCAGTTGAGGTTTTCTGGCTTCTGTAAAATGAGGAGAGTTTGCGGCCGAACTACAGATGGTAGCTCTAACTAGCTGAAAAACGGCGTCAGATATGGCCTTCTTTTAAGTGCAGACAATGGCGTTTGTTAGCAACACTGTCTTACGCTACGACGAAGTGCAAAAGATTAGAAAGCCGACCTTGACTGAAGGCTTAAATCAGGAAGTCTTCGTTGGAAGTGAAGATCTCGAGGCTCAAGGGTACGTTTCCTTCGAAATTACCCATGAAGGTCAGGGCGTAGCGGAGTTTTCAACCACATGTCGCATGTGTGGAAGCATCCGCAGCCCTAGTATTCGCACCCGGTGCTCCTGCTGCGGATTTCTCCATCGAGACATTGTCGACGATTCGGTTTCAACCGTTCCTCATCGTATTCCGCCGACTCTCGCACCCGTGGAAATAGTGCTACCTGAACCTCCTTCAAACACGGTTGCCGCGATCCACTTGTGGGGTAATGCTAGTCGGCTAGCCCATCCTCATGATTTTAATGTATTGTCGTCGTCTTCATCATCGCAGCGAGCACCCACACCGCCAGTAGGTCGCTCATCGGTTTTACCTGCAGCGGTGGCCCTAGCCCTCAACTGGTGTAGTGTATCCGAAATAGATACTTTGCGGAAAGCGAGCCCCACCCTTGCCTGGGCATGCCCAAATTTCAATGTGCGGTTGGCTGCGATTCAGCTCAATCATCGTAGCCAACATCTCAACCGACCATTGTCAGCAACAGCACCAACTCAACTTCAGTCATCAACAAATTCAGCAGCACTAACATCATCACCACCTTCAGCGACGAAAAGGGGCTTGCGCGAGCCAACGGAAGGTACAAGTGCACAGCGCCAGGTGCTACTGAGGCGCCGAGCTGCATTATTGCGTGGTAGTGGCAGTGCACTTGCACCCGCGCCATCAAGGCGGTTGCAAGAATGGCGCCAAAAGCAAAAGCAGCAAGGGCAGCGACAGCAAGAGCAGCAGCAGCAGCAACAGCAGCAGCACCACCAGCAGCAGAACCAGCACCAGCACCAGCTGGAGCAGCAGGAACACGACCACGTGACCAACTCCTCAGCCACATACAAACCTACACGGGCACAAAGTAGGTCTTTTGTTGGTGGTTGTTCTGAGCTATCTCCTGGCCCTGCGAAGATAGGCAGCGTTGCGAACGTGGTTGAAACAGCTTCAGTACCTGCATTACCTACTGAGCATGGCACTGACGCTACTCTTTCCAAAGAGGGAGTAACAGCCTGGGCTAAACACCTTGTGATTGAGCTCGCTGTTGCTGACTCCACGGGCTTCCTGTCTTCCGGAGTTTGTTCCTCAAGCGGTGCTATTGGAAAACGGTCTGAGTTGGCTTCATCGTCAGCGTCCTATTCGGCTCCAGATGAGAGCTCGTCTACAACTTATGGACAAGGCCATAAAGGTCGCAACACTAGTAGTGCAACAAGTTTTCAGCCAACCTGGGTTTTAACGCGCACGTGGACGGAAGCGCAAGCCCTCGTTCGTCGCCTCAGATTCAACATTCGCCGCTTGCCTGGACTGCCTCAACTACCGCCACTGCCTGTTTTACTCCAAGCAACGCAGGAGCTGAAACGCCAACCTCCGGAAACATCTTCGTCTTCTTTATCTACTTCGTCAGCTGAGAGTTCTGAAATTCACAACAACACTGTTGAAGGTGCCTCTTTGGAGCGAGGTGTTCCCATCAAGTCGACTGGTATCGATGAAGCATGGGAACAAGCAGAATGGGCACGCTGGCAAAAAGACGTTGCATTGTGGGTTCATAAAATGGCATTTCACCCGAGTGTGGCAGCCAGCGGCCTATGGCTGGCATTCATTGGTGCCAACGGTGCACGTGCCAGGAGTGCCTGGGCGAACGAAGACGTGATTGCTGAAATTGGTAATCACAAAGAGGCACATATCCATACACAATGAGACAAATCACCTACCTTCGCCCTTACTTTCATACTAGTATTATTGGATTTCTGTTAACTTACGCAATCGTGTGTCTACTATATTCTAGAGACGTGAACGCGCAGTATTTTGCACTTGCTCATATTTGGCATGTGCACATTTCTGGTTCTATGTTGTGTAATCGTTTCTTTGCTCTTGACTGCAGGCGACGGAGGCAAGGGCAGTTACGGCCATTACGGGGAACCGATTCGCCTCACTCGTTCGATGGGCCGCCTTTATGGGATTACGGACGCCACTGTCATTGTGCCCCTAAACGATGAAGGTACTCAACACGTGCTGAAGGGTAGTCTAATGGGAGGAGCTAAGCAGAGTGCCAGTGCTGGTGCTGGGTCTGGTGCTGACGGTGTTGCGGTGGGTGTTGGTACAAGCAGTAGCAGTTGCTCTAGAGCTGGTCTTACTGATGCTGTTGCTAAGGAAGAAGCTAAGATTGGTCAAAACGGCGAAGGAAGTGACGTCGAAGGCAGTGATTACGATAACGACGACTTTGAGCCAGCACACGATCCCAACACCAATAGCAGCAGCAGCAGCAGCAGCAGCAGCAGCAGCAGCAGTAGCAGTAGCGGTGACAGCAGTAGTGCAGGCAACTACAACAATGGCAACAACAAGGACGACACCAGTATCAAAAAGCAAGGCCAGGAGAATGCAGTAGCAGCGTTGACGCCCAAAGGTCAAATTCAGTGGTTGCTGCACCGTAAGCGCACGATTCACCGCCAGCAGGCTAACTTGGCTGAGGACGCACTGCTCAGTGGCCTTGTGTCGAATCAATCGTCTTCATTGTCGACATCATCGTCGTCGAAACACAACTATCCTGGTAAAAGAGCCGCCTGCTCTTCTTCTCCTCTCTTGTTTTAATCTTGTATTTCCCCCCTGTATTTCGCTTCCCTTCTTCATTGATAACACTCCTGCCCTGAAACGTTATGCGTCTTCGAAAAAAGCTTCCATCGAGTTACAATTCTTCTCTCTCTCTCCTCAATTTTTCACCCACCCCTTCTGCTTCGACTTCTTCTTTCCAATCTTATCAAACGTGTCCAAAGAAGGGAAGCACTCCTTGTCCAAAGGTCGTCGATCACAAAAGTCATCTTCTTCGTGGGCAGAAGCCCGGCCGTTGGGGTGGGCACAGGGAGAAAGCGCTAACCCATCGCAAATTTTAACGGCAGACGACGTGCAACAACTCAAGCAGGGGTAATGGAGCGCGCGCAAACACTACGGGCTCGCGCCTAGCATCGTTCTCCTCTCTCTCTCTCTCTCTCTCTCCTCTCTCTCTCTCTCTCTCTCGTCTTGCCCTTATGATTCATCTAATTTCCTCCTTACACTCGAACGCGTGCAAATTGTTCACACCTGCCTCAAATTACCGTTCCTCAATGATAGGTTTCAGCCTCGAAAGACTGCGGCACAACGGCGCGCCGGTGCCCTGGTGCTCGATGCTTCCATGAGAAATGGGAGCAACAGTGAACCAGACGACGACGACGAAAATAATAACGGTGGCCACAGTAGCAACACTGGCAACACTGGCAGCGGCGGAAATGGTGGCGACAAACGGCGGTTACACAGAGGGGATTGGACGCGCGGCGAACGAGTGGCAGATCGGGTAATTTGTACATGTGCCTGCATGCTCGTGCGCACGCTACTTTACTTGATTATTTCGTGCTAGACATCAGTATATATATATATTAATACATGTATATATTTCTTGTACTGCAGTAACTCATCGAATGCTCCAATGCTATAGGTACTCTTGTCTGAATATGATAATGATGATGATGTTAAGTGTGTATTTTCGCCTCTACTTCTTTCACAGGCAGTGCGCCGCATCACTGCCGACAGCGCGAAGCGGTCTACGCAGCAAGCCGCTATGGCAGGCGAGCGCGCGTATGAGCTGGGAGTGGTTCATAAGAAAGTGTGCCCGACTTGCGACTGCGTGCAGAGGTACTTGTGGCGTGAACATTGACTATTTTCTTTGTTTGATAGGTATTACAATTTTGAAAGTACGACGCAGTATATATGTTGTATATAGCCGAATGTATTCTTGATACAGCACATCAACTATTTCCCTTCATTCCTGACTCCTGCAGTTACGACGAAGTTCAAGAAGGTTTTCAAGGCCGCAATTGCAAGAGCTGCGGAACTCCCTACATTCTAGCGCCCGGCAAAGGCGGTGCTCCCCAGGACGGCAGCGCCGCTCTGTGGTTCAATGCCACCGCGCAGGTGACATTAAAGATATGATGAACTCAAATATATTTAAAAATTGCTGCTCCATGTCCCTGCCCTACTTCTGTTTTAAAGTAAATTTTCCCTCTGCACTCCGTAGGCCCGTGCCGAGCGCGCTGCCACCCTCTCTCTTCAAAAGAGCCTCCTTGTAATGCTCTTCGGGCCGTTGCGCCTCGCTGCGCGTTTAGAGCAAATCAAAGCCCAACGGCTATCTAAGGGCCAAGAAGCGTCATCCGTGGCCGAAGCATCTGAAGCTAGAAGAGCGGAAGATCGAGCCCGAGGAGGAGATGTGGGAGTAGTCGGAGCATCATCGAAAAAGCAACCTCAACCCTGCAATGTGCATGGTTGTGATGAGTGTTCGGGTGCAGGAAGCTCCCACGCTGTTCCTTACCCATTGAGCCGAAGACGCACAAAAGGGTCGAGCGTAGTGGTTGCAGAAGCTTCCTTAGCCAATCGCTGGGATGCAGAATTCAGCCAACCATCATCGTCCAGATCGCGCCATCACCACAGCAATCGTATAAGTGCTGCAGCTGCGGGTAGCAGTACGCTGTGTCTACCATTGGGCAGCCAACCTAACAGCCGAAGTAACAGCCAATACGAGAACATTGAGAAAAAGAGTGTAGATGAGAAGCGAGTTGATGGCATTGGTAGCAGGAGTCTGGCAGCAGCGTCTGCCGCACATGTAGAACGCACGCGAGCGAAGTGGAAGGAAGACGTTTCGGTGAGTGTTAGCGTAAGAGAAAGTAGAGAGGATAAAAGCAAGAAGAGGTGAGGGATATTTGGTAATCATGCTTGTGTATGCAGTAAGTTGTGAAAGAGTTTTGAGGAGTGAGGAAGACATGATAAAGGCTGCTCAAAGAATGTTTTATGAAGTCACCTTCATTCTTCATGAGGCTCAAACCTTCTCTGTGTGTGCAGGCACGCCGCGCGGCCAACACTGGCAAACAAACACCTCAGCAACTTCTCCACTTCATGGGGGTTCCTTGAACTATACAGACGCGGCCCACACATTCTTGCTTCGGTACCTGTTTAATGCTACTATCCATCACTTGCCCCTAATTCTTGCTTGGTAATGCCTGGCACTTCTGAATTTTCTTTTGTTATGCTTCATTTACTACTTTAGTAATTACGTAATTACCTCGGTGTATTTAAGGGCCATTGGCAGCAACCAAGAAAACCGCGGGGTTTCCGGGTTTTTACCCACTTCGGCTCGGCAGAAGACCCGGTAAATTCCAATATCGCTGAAGGAAAACCCAGAAGCTTCTTGGGTTTTGGTGTGATTTCTAGGTCTAGTCTAGTCTAGTTAATACTCTCCCAAAAACAAAGAAAGACAAGTACACAGCAGTCACAGAGGCACATAAAGCACCAGGCACAAGAGGAAGCGAATCTAAGTGAATGCGAATTGAAGTAAAGGGACCTATATTCGATACTGAATACTTATGTCATTTTCACGATTAAAGCCTAGGGCCATGCTTAATTCATTGTAAGTAGTAAGTTAGATGATCAAACAATAAATAATGCGCTTGTATAAAACACCCGAGTTCGCACATGACTTTAAGTACATCTTCAAATGGCTGTGAAATAAAACTGGATGAAGAGCCCGTATGTTATATCGACGAAGGAAATGATTCGAAGGCAGGCGGTGGCTCATTGTACATCACATAGGCCAGCCCTGTAAGCGTTAGGGTGACAACGCCAAAGGTGCACAGAGTCGCCAAAGCCAAAGTATTAAACGCGGCCTTGGCATGTGAACTCGACGAGGGCATCAATGTTGTAGCCTGGAGCGGTGCAGTAACCTTTGCAGGTGAGGTAGGCAAAATTGCTGCATTCTCCGCATCGTCGACATCGTCGGGTAACTCTCTTTCGAATTCGACTACGCTCGGTGGTTCATGGGGGTGTAGCGGTTCTACACCATCAGCATTTTCTTCTTCTTTATTGGCAACCGTTTCAAATTCTTCTTCATTGGCATCGATTGTTTCCACCTCTTCTTCCATGCACGCCATCAAATCTTCTCCCTTAGGCTCACAGCTGCTGTTGTCGTCGTTCAAGATTCCGTCCATGGACATTTCGCGTTCGTCGGTATCTGGCGCACTTTCGTTGACGTATTTCATGAAAGAGTCCGTTGTTGGTGAGAAGGGAGTAGCGAAAACTGAAGATGGAGTCATCACCGGAGTTGTTTTTGTTAGCATAGCTGCAGACTCGGGGCTTCCCTCACACGTTCCAACATTCTTTGCATTTTTAGACATGGATTCGGAATTCCTCGGGAGCGGCGTACAACCCAAGTTCGGAATTGGCATGCACTGCTGCGGTGTTCCTGAGGCTCTCAACGATGACCCATTTTTTACCATGCCGACACTCAACTTTTTGGTAGATTTGGCATCCTGCTCATCAACAAATAAAGATATATTCAGAATGAATTATTTGACTATATCACGCTGGATAGCGACAGATTCCGATATTGGGGATTGGGGAGCAACAATTAACGAATGAGAGTGAAGGGCGACTCACCTCGCTCCTCTTTTGGCAGCTCTGTTTGTGAGCGGACAATTCTTTGGCTTTATTTAGGCGTTCCATCGCCACCTTTCGCGCTCGGGCTGAAGCAACTTCCCTGGCTTTTACAGCCTGTGGAAAAGAACAAATAACATATGCTTAAGGTTGGTGGCAATTTGAGGTCGACACAACCTTCCACTTAAAAGTCGATTCAAAAGTATACCTCGTTCGCGTGCACAGAATCCTTCGAGTTAACTTCACTTGATTTCTTCGCTAGATGCATACGAATTCGGCTGACGGCAATCTTTCGTGCCTGTGATGGGCTTGGAGACAAGTAAACGTCCTCAAATCCGGGAACGTTTACTGGAGTGGGCTCATCCAAAACTTTCGCAGTTTCACCTAGAGTTTCTGGTGAGTCAACTAGAAAAGTAGCTTCTTTTGTTACATCTGCACCAAGTACATTGGAATCCGGTGCGGAGCTATCCATATTGCGCTTTCGCTTGGGTGACGCTGAGAGGGACATTTTGTAGCTTTCGACACGCACAACAAAAAAACGAATTTCGAATTTACTCGAACATAGTACAAGAAAAAAATACTCATCACCACCACCACGCACCTTGTTTGGTCCCGGTCCCGAATCACGAGCACCAAGACAGCCTTTAGACCGCAGCAGGATGGTTAATTTATGAGCTCGAAGTCGAACTCGGTCTAATAGAAATCCTTGTGCTGCGGGATGATTTGCATGCGCGTGTGGTGTGCGCAAATCAAAATCGTAATCGTAAAGGGAGCGTGCATGTGTATGGGGAATGGAGAGCAGGAAGCGCAATACATCCAGGTCGCTCTGAAGTACAAAGTAGCCTAAGTAAAGTAAGTCTCTAAGGGCCCGAGAACGACGGATATCTCTTATCCGAATAACTGGGTTTGTTTTGATTTACCATTCAATAATTCGGCTTCTAGCTCAATACAGATCTACCCTAGCTCCTAGCTAGACCACAAACAAGTGAAACAAAAAATATAAATCAAAGATGCGGACAGGGGTTTATGCGCACTTGATGCATGCAAGCCACTGCCAGTCAGAGGTCAGATATCTAGAAGAGGTACTGCCGAAGGCATCATGGCGGTTCAACTTCGCCAAGGACGTAGACAGCAGCATTCAGTCCACCCATATTCACGTGATGCTCAGCACGCAAACATAAGCTTGCAGCTTCGTCCTCGAGTGGCTTTGCTAAGCGTAGACCTTCGCAATCCGCCTTTGAAGTGAGCCCATCTCGATCGTTGGAATGTGCTGCAGATTTCTTCGCGTGTGTGTGTGTCATAGCCTTTGCGGTGCTAGCACTTGCCACGCACTCCAAGCTGCGTTTCAAGCTGCCACGGTCTGCGCTCATTAGCACAGCTCGACTCCTCGGCGACTGCTCCTTCTCTGTTCTCCTCTCGAAGCAGTTTTCCTTTGTCGTCGTGGTTTTACGCCGAAGCACGCGAGCAGACTCGGCAAACAACGCTGGGTACAAGTGGTCACTGTTCTCACTGCGGCTGCCGCTGCGTTTCCCAAACGGCAAGTCAGTCACTAGGCGGTCTACCACGCCAGCTCGCAGCGGCAAACGCGTGGAGTCCCACTGCACCACGTCAATGAGCACGTTGCACGCATTCACCCTACTGGATAATTTGCTTTTCCGTCCACTGCTCTCCACCGAGGCATGTGAATCGTCAACAAGTTCAGCGGCAGTATCATGAGAAGTGGCGTCTTTCTTCATGGCCATCGAAGCGCGCCGAACGTTGTGTGCTGCGCAGGCTACAGCCGTAGGGTCAGAATCTCCCGAAAGGCAAAACACTGTGCCAGGGTATTCTTGAGTTGCTACTTCGCTTATGGTGCCGCACCCGCAGCAAGGGTCTACTAAGACATCACCGCAGGCTAAAGGGCCTGAGGCTTGCACCAAGCCATACGCGACTGTGGGCCGCAGCGGTGTATCTACCCATGCGCGCAGTGGCTGCTGGCCTACATGTTGAAGCAATTGTTGTTGCTGCTGTTCTTGTTGATGCTCATCTTGCTCCTGCCTTGCTTCAAAGTTGACGCTTTCATTCACCACGCCGTCATCGCAGCCTACTCCGCCTGCTTGTTGCTTCCAGAGCACTTCGCCTCTTCGAGTGAGGGGAAGCCCAACGAAGAGGTTTGCGCCTTTTACTTTTACTACAACCGTCAAATCTTGGTTCTCGAGCACACCTTGCCACTTCGAGCCTAGCTGTTTAGCTATAGCCAAGTAAGCATGCTGGGCAAGTGCCGTGCTGCTGAAAGGATGGCTTCCAACGCGCTGCTTTTCCACTTTGAATGTTTGCGCTCCGGTATGTCCATCATCATCTTCGAGGGAAGCGCCTTCATCACCACATTTGCCACCTTCTGAACCTTCACGATAAAAACGGGAAGCTTCTCTCCACACCTTCAAGCTTGCATTCCACCTTTCGGGCGCCACCGATTGGATGGCACTTCGCAAAGCACCAAGACTAGCACTTTTGTCATTGCCTTCGGCAGAAATCAAAGCTGACACGGGGCCATCGAAGAGGCTAGCATACAAATGCTCAACACTCTTCAAGCTCAGTAAGCGCGCTACTGCAGCGCCAACGTCTAAATTACCCAGATTGCAACTTACGTGGCCTGGTACTGCTGATACTGCAGTAGCAGGCAAATCAAGCTTGTCTCTGAATTCAGCCATGCATACCTCTTCAAATCCAGGCACTGTGGCATGCACTATGGAGCCGGAAGCACTCCTTTGATGTGGCAACAAATTCCATGTTGAAAACCTTGAAGTGGCGCACAACTTTAAGGTAGACACCCAAGAATGTGGAGGTGGACTTGCCGGGGCTACGACTGGAGTACACGGCAACAGTTGCTGGTTTTTCTTTTGGTCCAATTCGTTAGGTTTGGCTTTTGAGGCCTCGCCAACTTTTGTGCGGCTACGGCCAGGTGTAATCTTTGGCTGTTCAATTCGGAGATCTGGAACTTCTTCGCCTAGCTTAGGGCGGCGAAACAAGCACCCGGGGCGAGCATCTGCCCAACGAGCAACGAGCACAAGGCTACATACTTGGTCCACGCAACCATGAGCACCAGGAGTGTGGGCAGCACACCATGAGCCCTGGAGGCGCACGAGATTACCGGGGCGTAGAATGTCCCTACAAGCAGCAGTGACTGCAGCAGCGTTTATGATCGCCGGGGCTCCCACCTTGATTACGACTTCTACGAGACATGACACGGCCCATGCAGCACCTGGTGGCCCTACGTGAATGTCGGCAAATGCCACACGCGACCCAACGCGACGTGCGCCAAGCACCGTGCCCTCTATTCCAGCTACTACATTAGCAGGCTCAAGGCCGCTATTGGCGCCAACAAGTGAAGGGGCATAGAATTTCTCCATACACGAAGTAAATAGCTTCGCCAACGCCTGAAAGCCTACTAGATGGCTCAAGCCTAAGGTAGGCTCAAAGCCTCATTCACTGGTCGATTGACGTAATATTCATGTAAATATTACAACAAGAGCCCGAGCTTCCGCTTTCAGTCCAAGGCATGCTACAAAACTTCGGATGATCCTTTAGCTTAGCAGTAGTCATTCTAAGGCTTTGCCGTTTCGCTGCTAGGCACCATTCAAATCAAGTTCTTATCTGCAGTAGTGAACGCAACAACGAGTGTCGGTCGACTGGAAACTCACGAGTTGACTAAATGTGAATCGCCTTTAGTGAGAGCAAATACAATAGTATGTGTAATTGTGAGTTTAAGAAAAAGTTTCAAAGCCTATCTCTTGCGCAGACTGATTTACTTCGTTGCGGAACTGTGCAGCTGTAGCTTTAGCCGAGTCCTACTGCAGTAAAATTTGTTCCGAGACAGGAGGTACGTTCGTACGTTCAGGTCCAGATTTTGACTTGTGCGACGGACGGATCTTGACGGATCGACGGATCATCTCAACGACTCGAAAGAAAATTGAGGAGCTGTACAAACAAGCTAGGAGCTAACCTTACAACCTCACGAGCTTCTTGCAAGGAGCTGCGTAGCCACCAAGCTACTTAACTGCAATGCCGGGCAAACCTAGACTTCTAGGGTCATGGATAAAACGCTCTCTGTTGAGTGGACCGAGGCCTCAAACTGGCCCGCCGTCGCCGCCGCCTATAGAGCAGAGCCAAACCGAGTACATTGAGCGATTCGGGCCCGGAGGCGAGGCCTACGGTCGGAACCCGCTGCAGCAGAGCTTAGACAATGGAAATGACAGCGGCGACGGAGAGGCAGACGAGAGGAAGCTTGACACGAAAAAGTCAGATGCTACCGCGGACGGTGTCTTCCCTTGTAAACTCTCTAATTTGCCGTATGCTAGCGACGACACTGAGGTTAAGGCCTACGCCGAGGCCGCCCTGGCGACGGCCTTAGAGGAGGCAAGAGCGCTAGATGATCATCTAGACCCTAGAGCATGGACACTGGTGTGTACTATGGTGGGCGATGCACCGGACATTAAGTTCCCTGACCTGTCTGCCCTCCGCGATCGCTTACGCGAGCTTTCGAGCTCCGACTTGCCTCGTGGCACCGGCCTCCTGTTGTTTGCATCCCGTGCCGCGGCAGCTGCAGTAGCGTCTAGACTCGACAACCAAATCTTGGGCGGGCGTGCGTTAAAAGCAAGCACGGGGCTCTCCAATGGCGGTGGCAGTGGCGCCAACAAAGAAGGCTGGGACGGGCGGTACTGGAGCCACGGCTTAAGCTCTAAGAAAAGGCCTCGCGGGGGCGTGCAGTGTTATCGCTGTGGCCAATGGGGGCACATGAGAGACGAATGCACGGACCAGCAAGTTGCAGACTCTAACAGCAGCAGCAGTAGCAGTAGTGGCAGTACCTCAGGCCCTGTCTGTCAGATCTGTGCGCGTCAACATTCAGAGGAAGATCGCCGAGCGATGATTGCTACAGGGCGGCCCTGGGACCATTTGTGCCCTGGTGCTATGAATGTGCACGCTCGTGTCGAGCAAGCGGCTGCAATCACTGCTGATGCTACTGCTATGGAGCAATTTGCAGGTGTTGATGAAGACAGTGATGTTAAGGATGTCCTTGAAGAAGAAGCTGGAGATGGAAGAAGGGAGGGAGTAGGAGTAGGAGGAAGAGAATATGTTCGGTGCATGGTTTGTGCTGGCGCAGGGCATTTGTCTTGCAATAGACCAGAAAGTATCAACAACGATGGAGGTAGTAGTGACACTGAGCTCGACATGAGCACCTCTAGCGTTAGTGACTCCAGCGAATACGCAATGTCCCCTGATAAAGCAGAAGAAGAAGAAGAAGAAGAAGATGCAGAATACTTTGAAGTTGACGAAGAGACCACACCAGCTGTTTCTATCTTCTGTTTCCACTGCGGTGCCTCTGGCCATTCCGGAGAAGTTTGCCTCGCCGAGAAAGCAGCAGTTGCTCAACAAATGGTTCAAGAGGCATTTCAACACCCGCAAGGGCACCAACACCCATCTCACAGCTATCACAACTACAACAGCAGCAGTAGCGGCAACAGTTACCATCATGACTACAACCAAAGTCAGCACAACAGCCAGCATCAAAACCAGTATAACCACCAGCAGCAACAGCATTACCAAGAGCAACATCAATATTCGCAATCGTTGCCACCGTATGCTTCTGATCAACCATGGCAACTGCAGCAGCAACAGCAACAAGAGTGGCAGCAGCAGTCCCACCAGCAGCGATTGTATTCGCGCTACCACTCTCAAGCACCTCCGCGGCTCGACCAAGAGCCTTGGCAACCTGCCGATTCGCCGCGAGACAGGCAGCGTCAGCGGTCTCCGGAGTCTCAGCATCTGCACCACGACCAGCAGCAGCAGCAGCGGAAGCGGAGCCAACGCGACAGAGAAAGCGCTAGTTGTAGCCGTGGTTCATCATCCACCACTTCTCGTAATGACGTAGTTGCAGGGAAAGCCACCGGTCGGCTGCTGGTGTTGTTTGATTTGAACGGGACTCTGATTCACCGTGCTCCAGGCTACAACGGGCGCAGCCAAAATGCTGACGCTGCATTACCTTCGCCTTCCTCGACAGCAGTGGTGGCTCCTGACCATGTTCACAACTCGGTATTTTTTCGCCCCTTCATTTATATCTCACGTGTTTTCTTCTTTGTCTTCTTCTTGAATTTCTTACAAAACGACGTTCGGCATGAGGGGTCTTTACATGGAGTACGTGCTATGCTCGTGATTTCACTGTTTTTTTTTCTTCACTTGTCTTTTCTCTCTCTCTCGTTCTGCTTCTGCCTCCTGTTCAAATATTACAATATTGTCAGGTGGCGTATTACATTCGACCGGAAGCCAAAAGCTTGATCCAAGCCTTGCGGTCTTGTCCTAATGTAGTGCCTGGATTCTACACCTCGATGACTGCTTCCAATGCGCGGCCTGCCGTGGCGCTCTTGGGTGGCAATGGATTTGGCCTCTACGATCGCCCGTACAACCAGCCGGATCCTGATGCCACGGAACACTGGACTTCGGTAAGAAAGCGAACACAAATAAACAAAAAAAAACTTATTTTTTTTCGTTTTCATGATTGCAGGAAATATGAATAAATGAAGCACTTCACTTCATCCCTACGTTTATTGTTTTTTATATTTTTGGTGGGGTACATTTAGCTGTGCTTATCTGTATTTAATTATAGATGCGTGACCTGCCTCGGGTGTGGTCTGCGGAACGAGGCCCGGCTTATGGCTTCGACGAGACCTGCACTCTAACTGTGGACGATACCTTGAGCAAAATGCGCTATTGGCCGAGGAACCGAGTGTTGATCCCCACGTTCACCGATCCGGTATATGCTTTATACTTAGAAGGGGCTTTTATTACAAGCATTGAGGCACTACGAGTAGGGACTAGAGACATTTGCATTTAGTGTTAGTTCTTATACATTCTGGTTGATGTTGATATTGTTTGTAGATATTTTGATTCGACATCAAGCTCATCTCAATGCTCTTCCTTTTTCCATTCTGTTCATTTTATTTGCGTGCGCATTTTTCATTCTAGACAACGCCCGAAGCAACACGGGATTGTGCCATTGCGAATCTCCGAGCATGGTTGTTGCCACTGGTTGATCGGTAAGCAGTCGCTTGAAGCTTCGTTTTACTTGAATAAAATAGATTGAGGTTGTAGTTTGCTCATCTGAGACGCAAATGTATGAGCGTGCGCTCATGCCGTCTTTTGCCACTCCTCCTACTCAACCTATTTCTTCTCCCACTGCAGGTGGAAAAGTGGGGATGACATTCGGGCTTTCGTGGACAAGGCTCCTTCTTTTCTGCCTCCACCTTCACTGGCCTCGACCTCTTCTACTTCCGATGTACTGCCCCAAGCTGCTGCTGTTGCTGTAGCATTGAAAGTTGCACAAATGTTAGCCCTGCCTGTACCACCATCAACAGCAACAACATCATCAAGGCCACAGTCCGCAACGCTTGAGAGCCATGAGCAACAGCAACAGCATGGTCAGCAGGCACAGCAATCAGTGCCGTCACCGCCCCTTGATCAAACCCCTACAGTACCCCTGGCAGTCTCTGGCGATATTGCTCTGGCCACGGCAGCCAAAGTCGCTCAGCTCTTGAGCGGCGGGCCGATTGGCAGCCTGGCTCCTCCTCGCTATGCCGCAGACTACGATTACTCTGAAGGAATACCCTTTGGTGGTGCTGCTGCTGCTTCGTCTTCGTCTTCGAATTTTTCGTATTCGAATTCTTCGCCTTCTTCAAAGCATCAATCAGCATCATCTGCGCAGCCGCCCCCTACTAGGTCTAGTGGCCTGCCATCTTCATCTGTGCCGCCTAGGCGGCAAGCCCCTCCCTCGCATGGGTCGTTATCGTCGTCGTTATCATCAATGACAACTGCTGCAGCTGCAGCTTCCTCTGCTGACCACCACCAGCATCGCCACCTACCACCACAGCAGCAACTGTCGCCGCCGCTTCGAGCAATACCGCCGCACCTGTCGCCACCGCCGCCCCACCGGACAGTTCAACCAATACCACCGCACCTTTCCAATCCACCGCATCTGGCCCGTCCTCACCTGCGCGCGCCACCGCCGCAACCCCACTTGAACCAGCATGGATATCCTAACCCTCAGCAGGTGAATTCTAATCGATTTCAGCAGCAACAGCAGCAACGGCAGCAACAGCAGCAACGGCAACAAATGCACCAACA
>Ga0307982_1001880_pt1 | contig 17112 bp, 11 predicted proteins | sample OrgLakmetagen989_FD_201847 | JGI IMG/M metagenome (GOLD analysis project Ga0307982, IMG submission 201847) | Saline water microbial communities from Organic Lake, Antarctica - #989 | ecosystem: Environmental > Aquatic > Non-marine Saline and Alkaline > Saline | place: Antarctica: Organic Lake... | reverse complement strand
CAGCTTGCGGATGAACAGGCGGGCCTCAGGGGACACGTGTGCAGGGAAGCGCAGGTCCACTTTCACGATGCGGCGGTAGGTCTCTGAGTGCCCCTCGGCTTCAAAGGGGGGGTTCCCCACCAGGAACTCGTACGCCAGCACACCCAGTGACCACACATCCACATTGTGGTCGTGGGCCTTGTTTTCAATCATCTCCGGGGGCAGGTAGTCCAGGGTGCCGCACAGGGTGCGCCGGCGGGAGGAGGGCGCGTGCACAGACCAGCCGAAGTCTGCAATCTTCAGCTCCCCCTTGTACCCAATGAGCAGGTTCTCGGGTTTGATGTCCCGGTGGATGACGTGCTTGGTGTGGCAGTAGTGCAGTGCCCGCGCCAACGACGCGACGTACTGCGCTGCACGGCGCTCGCTGAAGCGCTGGCGACGAATGAGCTCCTTGTACAGCTCCCCCTTGGGTGAGTACTCCAGAATTAGGTACACCCGCTTCTCATCCCAAAAGTACCCATACAGCCGCAAGATGTTGCGGTGCCTCAGGTTCGACTGAATTTCAATTTCACGGCGAAGCTGGTGCTCAACCCCGGCTTTTGCCAACTGTGATTTGTGTAGCACTTTGAGTGCCACAATGAACTTGCTTTTCTTTTCACGGCACAAGTACACGTTGCCTGCATTGAATTGAGCTGCTCACAGCGCTGACACAATGTACTGCCCTCAGTGCTCTTACCGAACTTTCCACGTCCCAAAGGTCGGCCGATGTCAAAATCATCTAATGTCCATCGCTTGTTTGGTGCATCTGATTGACTTGAATGGTCGTGGTCAGCACTGTATTGGACTGAAAGCTGCGGAAATTGAGCACACGTTAAGAGGGACATGGAGACTCACATTTGCGTGCCTTTGAAGTCAACACTGCTTCCAGAAGCTGCAGCATTCACTGCAGATGATATCCCTAGAACGGATACAGGCTGCTTGTTTGCCTCCATGATTCTTTGAAGCGACAAGCTATGTTTGACAACTCTCGCGCCGATTGCAAGCAAGGTGCGTGGAGCAGGCTTCGAACTGATGTGAGCTGCTTTCAAAATTACTGTACACGCAAGCTGCATTCTTTTGGTGATTTTTGTGACAAGTTCAGAAATTGGTGTCGTGATGCCTGTGTTGCATGTGTGCACTCTCGAGTCGAGGAGTACGAAAATTAGGGGGGAAAAGGGCCCGCTATTCTCTGCGCCTTGGCTCGCAATTATGACACAACAAGGCAAATGAAGGGGGTGCTTCTTCTGGACAATTAAATTTACACACAGTGTCAGAGTTCTTGGGTGGAGCAGCACTTCTCAGCTGATTGGGATTGTGCTCCTGTCCTGCTGCCTCCGGTGACGCCCACAAAATTGAGACTCTCCACAACGTCAGTGGCTTCAATATGGCTTCCAGTGCAGTCATGCAATTGGTATTATTTGTTGCAATTGTTCACTGTGTGGAGTGTAATGAAGTACATTTATTTGAGGATGAGCACTTTGAAAGTTCGGCCGAGATCGGACACGAAACAGCCAGCGCAGTGAGGGCAACGGCTTCTGCTGGCTCCGCAGATTCGCAGTATATGATGGGTGTTTTATTGTTCTATGGCCACGGTGTCGGGAAAAATGCCAGCTTGGCATCGCAGTGGTTCATGCGAGCTTCAGCGCAAGGGCATACGCTTGCAAAAGGCAATCTGGCCCTAATGCATGAGCATGGCGTAGGAGTACCAAAAGACTTGCTCAAAGCGCAATCATACCTTCAAGATACCGTTGACCGAAATCCACGCAATGCGCAGGCAGCTTGGCTGCTCGGGAAGTTCCTATATGAAGGCAAGAGTTCCTTGCCTCAAGCTCGAGCCCACGTGATGGCACGGACTGTAAGTCTCTGCAACTATGCTCGAGCAACCATGTTTGCAGACAAACGTTTTGCAGTACTTCATCAAAGCCGCTCGTCTCGGTGACCCACATGGGCACCACTACTTGGGGCTCATGGCAGAGTACGGCCTGGCCGGACCTGAGGACTTCACAGCGGCAGTTGGCCACTACCAGTCAGCCATTGGGCAGCAACATGTGGAATCCATGTACAATTTAGCGCTCATGTATGCATATGGGCGGGGAGTCGAGCAAGATTACCCGAAAGCAGCGCAGCTGTTTGACACGGCAGCTCACCAACACCAGCATCCTGCCGCGTTGTACTTCTTGGGCATGATGCACACCCACGGGCATGGCGTGCAGCTAGACTACAATCTGGCCCTTCACATGTTCAAGTTGGCGGCGCTGTCATCACATCCAGTGGCCGCTGATGCCCAGGCGCATGTGGCTGAACTGGAGGCTCTCATCTCAGCAGCAGGCGCCTCCGACAGCAGAAAGGGGGAAGCTGGCAGCAACCAGCTTGTGGCAGATGCAATGAGTGTATTGAGTTCCAATGGCAAGCCCATCAGTGGTCGGGACATTTCTACAGACAGCAGTGGCAGGCTGACTGACTCCGTGCGCCAGGCCGCAGAGCGGGCAAGGCGGGTGGGAGAGGCGCTCGCCGTGCAACAAGCCCTGTCTGCGGATGACCCACAATGAAGCCCCCCGCTCTACGAGCTTGCAGCAGCTGCAGCGGCACCCTGGGCCTTGGCAACAAACGTTTCTACCAGCTCGTGCATGATGTTCAGCTCAGACTCGGGCACCAGGTTGAACTCAAGGACAAAGAACACAAAGTGCTTGCAGCACGTGTGCAAGTGCCTGCTTGCCGGCACTTGCTGTTCACCAGAGCCACTCTTGATGGACTTGAAGGCTTCATACACGCCGGCGCCTTCGTACAAGAATGCGTAAATGCGCCACATGCGTTTCATCATACTGCCCACAATGGAGCGGAAGTCCACGGGAAACTCCACATCCACGCTGGTGGGGAAGATAGTTTCGTCGTTGATCTGCGCCTCCACCCACGTGAGCACAAAGTCAATGTACTCCCGTGCCGACACTGAGACGGGGGTGGGGTGGGCCTTGTCCGCCCACCTGAACTCGAAGCCCTTAACTGTCATGCTGGGGTGGTCGGTGTCGTTGATGAACTCAGCTACAGTGCCCACCAGCAGACTGAGCTCGTTGTAACAGTCCACAGTGTGCACTGCCAGCCACTCGTTCAGGTCTTCACCCTCCGGCTGCTGCACTGCCAGGCGCATGTCGCCGCTGCAAAGATAGCACATGCTTGAGGACAAATTCAAATTTGCCACAGACACCATGAACCAACCTCCCCAGAGTTTGAACTGCTGTCTTGTGTAAGTCAAAGCGTTTTGTGCCATTTTTGTGGGACTTCAGCGGCTTGAAGGTCTTGTTTTTGTCGCTCCTGCAGGGTTCGAAGCATATCAGGTGAATGCACCACACAGTTTCAGAAAAATGCAGGGACGCACCCGCCGAACCAACCAAACATATTCGAGTATTTTATAAGAAGTATGGAAAGCAGCAGCTGTATGGACCCAAATACTTGGGCAAAGGTGACAATAGTGCTCCAGCAAAAGTCAATCAGGCCAGCGAGGAGGATTCTCCTCACAACTCCGTCAATCAGGTGGGACAGCCAAGGTAGACTTCAAGCAAACTTTCCAGAAAGCGCGCAGAATTAGCTAAATGGTGCACGCCCTCCAGCCAAATTGTGAGCGGCATGAACTGGGCGTGGAGTCCTGGCCTGAAGCATTTCGAGCCCCCGTGCAGCTCACACAAAAAATCTTTGCCAGACACCAGTGGAGCTGTTTTCCCTGTGATCCCCGTGGAGCTGAACGCCAATTTGCACAAAATGAAGCAGTGCATACGCTATCATAGTTCACATGTTACAGCAGTCACAGCCCTGTGTCCCAGCTCGCTTCATGCTCCATTGCATTTCGGTGTGCTTGGCCTGTTTCATATTCCGCATTTATCTCACTCAGCATGCCTAAGAGCGCCCCCACCCGTAAAGCTCGTTTACACAGCAAGCCTGTGTCAATAATCAAAAGTGTGTTTGTACAATTCCGCAACAGCACCCGAATCGTCAACAAGTTGGTCTCATTGCAGGTTGTGCAGCACCCACCCCCCAGAACGCTGATGCTAAGCCGAAAGGAGCCAGGGAACGCAGGCGAGCACGTCAACTAAAAAAGCAAGCTTTGTTAGATCATTTGGGTAATGAAGATGCAGCAGAGAGTAGTACGGGCTTGGACAGTATGGAGGAGCTGCTCGCTGCACTTTCCTCCACGGAGCCAACAGGGACGCAGCGGCTGAAGCTGGCTGCTCCGCGCAATGCCGCCCGCGCACTGAAGACGCACGCTGTGCAGGAACTGCAGCGTATCCAGGCTGTTTCAGCACTGCCAGCGTACCGTAGCGATCCATTCTCGGCGCTGCAGAGCCACCTGGCCCATGCCTTCCCAGTCCCCGCCCCCACAGATGCAGACTCGGCGCCAGCGGCCAGTGCGGCAGATGCAGCTGCTGCCAAAAGTGCAGGTGTGCAGAACATGTCCACGGCGCCCTATGTATCCAGGCGGCGGGCAGCTGGCGGCGCCCCAGTGGCTCACAGGCCCAAGCAGGGCGGTGGCAGGGGGGGGGGCGGCAGCAGCGGCAACGGCCAGGATGCGCGGGGAAGAGTTCGACGTGCCAGAGGAGGAGGCGCTACTGGTCGTGCCAAGTCCCGCAGCCGCAGCTGAGTCCCCCCCCGTTGCGGCCTACAGCCCTGGGGCATCAGCACATCGCCAGCGCGTGGACAAGGGCAGGGGCGAGCGTTGGGCTGGGCAGTTCCGACCCCACGCATGATGTGTATTTGAAGGTGCACTTGCTATGCGCCATGCAGTTGTCGACTGCTTTGTAGGGGGTGCCGCCGCAGTGCAGGTATATTTGGGGGCCACACACACTGCGTAGCGAAGGCGTGCTATGTAGCTTGCATCAGCGGCTGTCATAATGCATTTCCAACGCCAACGAGCTGGTCTTGTGCCACAGTGTATACTATTTAAATGATATTTGTTGAGCTGCACAGAGTTGTGCGGCTGAGCCTTGCACGAGCAAAAGTTTAACCAGTTGAGACATCCTCCACTTGAGGAGAGATTCAACCGCAGGCTAGCATGGCAGAAGCAGATGACTTTCCCCAAAAGCAAGATCGCTCAGGGTCATCTTTTAAGATGGAGCAGCCAATAGCGCTCCGTGCACAGTCTGGATCGATTCAGGTATGGAGAGCTGTACCCGCGTTATTGCTGCTGCTGTTGTGCATGCATCATCTTGCAGGGATGGCTGTACAAGAGAGCTCCTCGTGTCAGTGACAAAGACAAGGACAAGTCCACAATGCGCATGATTTCGTCGTTTGGCAAAAGTGTGAAGGGAGTTTTCAACAAAAATGCACACTATCAACGCCGGTGGTGCTGTATTGAAGGCGACTCTCTGTCCTACTATAAATCCGAGGTGAGGCTGCATCACATGCTGACCAATGCTATGGGCAGCACATTGTGCCACAAACACGTAATTGGTATGCAGGCTGATGTTGCGGGATCTCCTCTTGGCTCTGTGGACCTCAGCATTGTGCAAGAAGTGGTGGAGAATACCGAAGCCAAGAATCCTCCTGGCCTGGCCTTCGACTTGGTGCGTGGGCAAGCATGGACTCCCCGCTGAACCGGCTTTCATGCTGAATATTTGCAGATCACTCCTGGACGTGTGTTCACCATGTCCACTGAAACCCGGGCCCGATCTGAGTTGAGCGCGTGGCTGTCAGCTCTGAACCACCAGGTGAAGGGCCACGTTGCCAGTCGCACCCTGACCAAGGCTGTCCCCAAAGGCACCATGCAGCAAGACCTCACAGAGGCAGAGCGTGCACGAGTGCGTTCCACCCAGCGCAACTGGAAGAAGCGCGCCTCCCTTGCAGCTGTGCTGTCTGAGTCACAGCACGCAGGCATGCAGCGCGCAACGAGCACGTGGGGGGGGGCAGGGGGGGCATCAGGCCCCCCTCGCTCTGCTTCTGCCATGGTGCCTGGTATCAAAGAAGACGACGAAAACGCCAACAGCGACGCGGAGGGCGACGTGGGCAGCGGCAGCGATGCAGGGGGGGGCGACGCAGGGGCGAGCAGCCCCCCCGCCATCCCCCCCAAGCCCGGCACAAAGCCTGCAGCCCCCCCTGCACCCCCATCTGTGGACAGTGCAGCCCTGCGGGAGGAGCTGGAGGCAGCCGAGTCGGAGCTGTCCTCCCTGCGCAGCCTGCTGGGCGGCGCCAACGCCCGTGTGGCAGCCCTGGAGGAGGCCGCTGCTGCGGGGGGGGACAGCGCCACCGCTGCAGAGGAGCTGCAGGCGCAGGTGGAGGAGCTGACTGCCAGCCTGGCCAGCGCCACTGAAGCCCTGGACGCCGCTGCCGTGGACGCCAGGGCCGCCCAGGAGGAAATCGCCGAGCTGCAGCAGGCATTGGAGGATGCAGTCGACCGAGCCATGGAGGCGGAGGCCACGTCAGACGCAGCCCGGGTGGCGGTGCGCCGAGCCACAGTGGCAGTGCGCCCAGTTGATGCCTCCGCGGAGCTCACAGACCGCATCGACGAGTTGGAGGAGGAGCTCACCACCGCTCACAAGGAGGCCGCACTTTCCGCTGCACAGGCACATCGCGCCCAAGAGGAGGCAGCTGCAGCAGCGCAGGCAGCAGCTGATGCACACGCACAGGTGGCTGCGGCCCAGGAGGCAGCAGCAGCAGCGGAGGCCAAGGCGGCAGCAGCAGAGGCGGCGGCAGCAGCAGTGGAAACCGACCCCGTGCCCAGCTCTGCCAACGACGCAGAACTATCTGCGCTCAAAGCCCAGGTGGCTCAGCTGCAACAGCAACTTCAGAATGCAGCACCAGCCACTGCGGTGCCTGCAGCCAGTGGGCCCAGGCCGGGTGGCGCCCGACCAGGTGGAGCCGGCAGTGGGCCCAGACCAGGTGGTGCCCGACCAGGTGGAGCCGGCAGTGGGCCCAGACCAGGTGGCGCCCGACCAGGTGGAGCCGGCAGTGGGCCCAGACCAGGTGGAGCTGGCAGTGGGCCCAGACCGGGTGGCGCCCGACCAGGTGGAGCTGGCAGTGGGCCCAGACCAGGTGGAGCTGCCAGTGGGCCCAGACCGGGTGGCGCCCGACCAGGTGGAGCCGGCAGTGGGCCCAGACCAGGTGGTGCCCGACCAGGTGGAGCTGCCAGTGGGCCCAGACCAACCGGTGGGGCCGCTCGTCCAGCTGGTGGCGCTGCACGTGTTGTCGGCCCCGGCGCCCCCCGCGGTGCCCTGCCTGCACCAGCTGGGGTGGGGGGGGGTGCCAAGGCTGCCCCCAAACGCCCCGCAAAGGCCGCCGAGAAGCCCCCCACGGAGATGAAGCCGTGGTTTTGGACCAAGATCCCCGACAAGAAGATCGACAACACCCTGTGGGAGGCGTTGGATGATGCAGGGGTGGACGTCGCCGCCAGCGGCATCGTCGCCATGTTCAAACGGGCCGAGGAGAAGCCAACCGCAGCCCGTGCCGAGGCCGCTGGCGCTGCTGCCGGCAAGAAAGACTCCAAGCCCAAGACAGTGTCCGTGCTGGACGGGAAGCGACAGCAGAACTGCGGCATTGCGGTGGCCCGGGTGAAGCTGTCCCCCTCGGAGCTGCGGGCGGCGCTGTTGGCCATGGACCCCGACCGCCTCTCAGGGGAGCTGTGCAATGTGCTCACCACTGTGCAACCAAACGCCGAAGAGGTGGCCATGCTACTGGATGCTGCCGCCAACAACGAACCAGGCACCAAGATGCACAAGCTGGATGTGTTCATGCTTGGCCTGGCCCAGGTGCCCCACCTATCCGGCCGCCTGGGCTGTCTTGCTGCCATGCGGAACTTCGGAAACGCCATCCCGAAGCTGGGGGAGGGCATGGGTGTCATTCAAGCTGCTCTGCGGGAGGTGTCTTGCGCCCCCGCAGTGCTGGAGCTGCTGCGACACGCGCTGAAGATCGGCAACTACTTAAATGCAGGCACCTCCAGGGGCGCTTCGTACGGCTTCAAGTTGGACGCCCTGGGTAAAATGGCAGCCATCAAGAGCAACACGCCCAAAATGACCCTTCTGCACTTCTTTGTGCTGCACCTGGCATCCCTCAGCGCTCCACAGCCGTCCATGTTCGAGTACCTGCCCGCGGCCGACGTGGAGGGGGGCGAGGGGGGGGATGCCCACAAGGCCGTCCTGAAGCAGCGCAAGGTGGCGCCGCTACAGGTGACACACAGCCACGCCACCGCCAGCACGGTGGCGGCAGCGGCAGAGGGGGATGGGCCTACCCTGCTGGCAGCTGCACTGCGGGCCCTGCGGGTGTGTCGCTCCGTCAGCGACACCTCCCTGGGGAATCTCCGGGGGGAGACAGAGGGCCTGAAGAGCACTCTGCGCTCCACCCAGAAGGAGGTGGACAGCGTGCAGGCGGCGCTGGCGGACTCCAAGAAGGACCACCCAGCAGAGGACAAGCTTCCTCAAGTGGTGGCGCCCTTTGTGCGGGACGCCCAGGAGGCAGTGGACACCCTGGACAGCCAGCTGGCACACCTGGAGCGCCGCTTCGCCGCTGTGGTGAAGGGCTTTGGAGAGGACGCCCGTAAGACCGACGCCGACACATTCTTCTGCATGCTGGGGGACTTCTCCCGCAAGCTGCAGCGCTGTGCGGAGGAGACGGCGCGCCTTCTCAAGACGGAGGAGAAGGGAGGGGGTGCAGCCCCTGGCAGTGCAAGCAGCAGCAGTGGTAGCAGCAAGGCCCCCACCAAGAAGATGGAGGGGGGTGCAGGGGGGGCCATGGCTGCCATGGCGGCACAGGCAGCGATGATGGCTGCGAAGCGAGGAAAGTGAGGTGTGGGACTCTTTGGTCGTTGCGGTGGGGTGCAGCAATCATGGGCTGCGGCAGTGTGGCCAGGAGGAATGCTGCTGCGCCTGTCACACCAAGCTGCGATCCATGAATTTATGTCATGCATTTAGCCCGTGCTAGCTGCTTCCTGTGCGGAGCTGCCCACTTGCAAGTCTGCCCAGCCATCATTCAAATCAGATATAGTCTGCAAGCTGCTTTCCAGCCAGCCCGTCACCGCATGAGTAGCTATAGGCTGCACGGCAGGGATCAATTGCAAGTCGCGTTTGCCTGGCCATGGGAGGGGGGTGGGGGCCGCTCCACAGCAGCGCGCAGCAGGCTCCCAAGACTGGCCTTGAATAACGAGGTGGGAGTGCAACAGGTGTCACCATCTCACACGAATCTCTCACACGTGTTTGTATCGTGCATGCCCCCCCCTGTGCGGGGTCAAGGCATTGCCTGCCTCGAGATCGGTCAGGTTGATGTCGCTAGGAAATACATTGCATGCATATGAACACAACAAACTGCCCACACACTCACTTGGGTGGAAGCCTCGCACTCCTGACCGACCCTTTTTTGGCAGCTGTGCCGCTCGGCGAGAGGCAGGTGCACTGACTGTTGCTTGCCCAGTGACACTTTGCATGCAATCACAGTTGATTATAGTGCAGGATCATAGTGCTATTATACAAACTGAAAGTTCTTGTTTTCTCCTGATAGATAGGCGTACACTGAAGCCTAATTTTGGCAGGACCGATTCTTTCAAATACTGCGCACCGTGTGACAAGTCGCAGCCATGGCCATGAAGCACCATGTGATTGTAGCACTGGTGGGCCTCATTGTGGTTGTCTTGTTTCTCATTTCTGACCGCATTCAATATTTTCGAGTCAAAAGTGGGGCGCTTTTTTTGGTGCCGCACACCTCCAGTTTCCGCGAAGTCGAGGCACGGGTGTCCTGTGAATCGCACGCCCATGCTGCAAGACGAAGTTTGGCTCCCAGCATGGTGTCTGCCACATGAACATCGACCATATGTTGATCGGCCTGATGACATTGAATGGTTCTGCGACCATTGACGACAGCAGCCTCCTTGCGCAGCGGATACCGGTACGAGTTTGTGCGTCAACGGCCACGCACAAGCATGGAAGTGCGCATGGTGAGTGATGACCGCTTGACATGCATAAGTGCTGACTATGTGTGGAACGTAGAATCAACTGGGCGCCGCTTGTCAGCCCTGGCAGTTGATGAAGCTGCAAAGGTTTCTCGGGGCGGCTGGCATGTCGCCGGGTATCCTCGGGACGTATTCTTTCCATCAGGGGGCGGTGGGGCTCATGGTGGACGATATGCGCATACGCATGGGGCTGGGGCCACTGGTGGCACCGTTGAGCCCCCCTGTTGTGCTCCTGGTGGAGCGCATGGGGGCTACCCGCTCCCTGTTGAACCCTGGGCAGCTTCTGGATATCATGGGGGCATTTGACGGCATGCAGGTGCGTGCGCTGCATCTGGAGGCGCCCATGCTGGCACCGCCGAACATCTCCATCCGCTGCTTCAGCATGGTGGTGGCGGTGCACGGGAATGCACTGGGCAACGCCATGTGGATGCACCACACCTCCTCCGTCATTGAGTACATGCTACATGGCTTCGAAACGTTATTTTTATCCGTGCCAGGCAAGGAGAGGGGTCAGCCATGGCCACAAGCATACTGCCAACGTGCTCTCCTGCGCTTGCTCCTGGGCGGGGCAGCTGTGGACGCCGCCGTGGCCAAGCTGCAGCAGCGGCCACGTCTGGCGGCCATGGTGGGGACACGCAAGCGCGCAGCACTGCTGGATGTGCAGCGGAAGGTGCAACAGGACAGGTACGAGATCCCCAACGCTGTGGTGCTCGGCCAGGGGCAGTACCCAGTGATCAATGTGCGGGCCGACAATGCAGGCAACGCCACGTGCGTGGTTGAGTCAGCTGAAGCAGATAAGTTTCACAAAAATCGTCACGTGTTTGTGCCGCCAGTGCAGTTTTTGAGTGACTTCGTTGAGGCGGCGCTGGCGTGGGATAGGGCTCGCCAGGCCAGGCTGCTTCTGTGTAGGGGGCACGGGTTGCCTTGGGCAGCTTGTAGCACAATGCCAGCGGGGATGGAGACAGTGCAGCCAAAGCAGCCTTCCATGTGGCAGCCATACTTTCAGCAGCCACGCAATGAAACGACTTGCAGGACGAAGCCATGCGTGGTATTTATGCCCCTTCCAAAACAGCCATAAATCAAGGTTTGCGTCATGCAGCGCCACAGCACGAGGCAATTTATTTCTGCAGTGTGTGTCATCGTCTAGAGGCAGTATTTTCGAATGAGAGTACTCATTCAAACTACACGCCCAATTTTACGTTAAAGTTTCGCAGCGTTCACTGCTGCTACAGGATATTTCCCGACCATCTTCCGCAGCAGGATGAATCTTGGGTCCCCTGCCTCATTAGATGCCCAAGGTAGGCCAATCTTCCTGGCCGGTGAAATCCAACAGGTTTTGCAAGAAGAGGTGGATCTGTATGATGGCGACGTGAAGCGATTGCGGGGCGGCCGCGGCGTGGTCACCACACATCGGCTGCTGTACCTCCACTCACAAGCAAATATCGCCTGGGCACTGCACAATGTCGTGGCTGCAGTGGAGAAAGCTTCACTTCTAGGCTTCAGCAGCCCAAAAGTGAGCATTACACTTTCAGCGGACAAACCAGCCTTCATCCAGTTCAGCTTCAAGAATGGCGGTTGCTCCAGATTCTCTGGCTTTGTCAACACTGCTCTCGCACGCCGAAGCTGGGAAACACACCCTGCCACCAAGCGGTCCAGAACAGATTCCGAAACACCATTGGCTACAGCACGGCCACTCATCGGCGTCAGTGGCCTGCTTGCCCGCATGGAGGCAGCCCGTGCAGACGAAAGTGCCCAAGCAAGTGAGGCGCTGTCAGACATCAGTGCCCTCATGGAGAACGTGCGGCGGGTGGCAGACACTGCACAAATAGTGGCAGATAAGCTGCACAAGCGTGCTGCTGGCGCTGCGGCGTCTGCCGAGGATGCGCCCTCCCAAGCAGGCTCGCTGCACGGCATTGCTCGGGACTTCGGGCTGCAGAACCCTGTCACACGGGGCCAATCGGGGGTCACGTACATCCCTGCGCTGGCGCGAGAGGTGGCGGTGTTTACACGTCCCAAGCTGGCGGCTGCTGGGGGTGTCCTGTCGCTCACAGACATATTCTGCCTGTACAACCGCGCACGCGGCACTGACTTGGTGTCCCCGCACGATTTCCTCCTGGCCTGCGGAAGCATGCAACCCATGCAGCTGGGCATGCACATGCACACGCTGCCTTCTGAGCTGCGAGTGCTGCAGTTGGATAGCCACTCTCTGCAGGCTGTACAACAGCGCGTGTTGCTTGACTTGGCCGGCGGGGGCGGAAGCGTCGACGGGGCTGGCTTCGCCTACACCACGGCACAGCAGTGCAGCAATCTACTCAAGGTATCACTTCCAGTGGCCACGCAGTATCTATTCAGCATGGAAAGGTCGGGGCTGCTTTGCCGGGACACAAGCCTGCACGGCAACAGGTTCTACACCAACACACTTTTCAAATGAAAGCTCACGTGGACAGGTAGTACCTACTACCTGCACCTGGGCAGGTGGGAGGGGGTCAATCTCAACAGTTGACATCGCCTTTCAAGATCAGCTGCACAGCAATCTGCCCCACGGGCAAGCCAACACCGTCCAAACGCCTGTATCTGGCAAAATCTGCTGCCATGGCCGATGCGCCCGTGGGCGGCCCATCTGTACTCATACTACCCGCGGTTTCCAAGCGTACGACGAGCCCTGTTCACGACATACCGCACCCCGGCGTGCGCTGGGTGGGCATTGAGCCATTCAGACGTGGCGCTGCGCACCCAGCCGGTGGGGGGGGACCTTGTGCCCCAGCCTGGGGAGCTCTTGCTGCAGTCGTTTATGTTGTTGGCCACGGCATTCTGCACATACCGCTCTGGGGCGGTGCACAGAGTGCCCAGCAGCTCGTGCAGAGGCGAGGGGTCGTCTTTCAACTGAGGGATGTGGACGCTTCATACACCACGCGGGCGTGTCACTTCTGCACAAAATCGCCTCAAGCTTGGGCTGGGGTCCTTCGCCCAAGATGCCTGCAACAGCGTAATAGTGCCCACAGGATCTTGTATCACCCAATGCCTCATAGCCATCCAAGACCACTCTCGCAAGCCTGAATTGGCATCGTCTGCCAGGGGCTTCAGTGCACGTAGTGCGTCCTTGAAGCTGCCTGCTCGAGAACTGAGCCCGTAGCACGCCCACCGTCGCACTGTGTCGCTTGCATGAGACCGGGCCATGACAGGCCAACAGCTGTCGTGTGCAGCTAACAGAGAAATAACAGCGCAGGTTTTCCCGGTAGCTTTCAGATGCTGTAGCTTGGTGCGCGTGTCGGCAACTGGGATGCCAAACACGGAAACCAGTGAACAATCCATCGCCAATCCCTCCATAAGGTTTTTGGATTCAATTCGGCCGGCATCGAGGTACTTCAGGGCAGTTGGATCAACGGTTTTCAATGTGCTGCCGCCCTTTCGTTCAAAGAGCCACGAAAGAGGGGGAATCTGCACGAGCATATGCTGAAACATTTCTCAGGTGCAGGGTAGTCCGCATGAGCTCTGCTGGTGCACGCACCTCGAGATCGGTGGATTTCGCTGCCATTGTTTTGTGAGTGGATTCTTCTCTGGGGCGTTTGGTGCCCTTTCGAGACGGTATGCGCGCACTCGGCAGCTGCTTGGCTTTCGCAGACAGCCCTTCCGGCACACTCAGTTGCCGAAGGAAGCTGAGCCTTGGACCGCGTCACTGCGCGGCGTGCTGCACGAACGGTATGCTGCACTATACTTGGGCCATTTCGGTTGACACTTGCTATTTAAGCAGAGATATACAGTTGCTTTCAGCTCAAATGCGTGTGCCGCAAATGCACGCTCACCAGGACTGCACAGCAAGGGACGACAGGCAGTTAGCCACAGTGACAGCGAATGAAACCAGACAGCGCCTTATGTTCATTGATTGGATTATCGTTGAGGTGGTGGCACAGCGCGCATGGTGAGCCTGCGCACGCCCTGTGCAGGTTAGGCAAGTTAGGGGGGCATTGCAGCACTCCTGGCAGGAACACCGAAAGTGTCAACCACCAAATGGACCAACAGCCCTGCAACCTCAAAATGTAGCTGCCGCAACGTTGAACACGTCGGGGTTTTGCCGCAGGCGCAGGAGCAGGGGCTTGGGCACCTTGGCGTCAGTCACCGCAACAGTCAGCGCAGGAGCCGCCTCACTTTGACGAGCCACCCCCAAGAACGCGATGTTGAGCTGTGCCTCAGCTAGCTGCGCCGTCACCGCCGCTACGGCTCCTGGCTTGTCCATGTTGTTCAGCAACAGCACGTGTCCCGCCGGAGCAAAGGACGGGAAGTTGGCCCAGTGGTCAACCTGCACGATCTTGGGCTTGCCCTGCTCCATGGCGCCAGCCACCACCCGCCGCTGGCCAGACTTGGTGGTCGCGGTCACCCGCACTAGCGTTGCGTGCTCCAGGGTGCTGGCAGGTGTGTCTGCTGCAAACTCCGCCAGGGGGTCCAGCACCTCCACCTGCACACTGATGCCGAAGTCGCCAGCGCGGTGGGCGGCTGACACCAGGTTCAAATCCTCTGCGCGCACATCTGGGCGGGTGGCGGGCACAAAGCCACGGGCAGCGGCAGCCGCCATGAGGGAGCTGTAGGCTGCCGCCTGGGCCGGCGCCACGCCGGGGCCATTGAAGGGCGCCCCCAGCAGCTGCACCTTGCAGTGCAACACTGGGTCTTTGGCATCTGTGCTGGCGATTTGGGCGGCCAGTGAGCCCACCGCTTGGGCCAGATTCACCAGGGGCTTGGCAGCGGGGGACTCAGCCAGGGCAATGTGGGGGGCGTTCACGACACCCGACCAGCCCTTGCCGTCAAAGGCGTCTGCCATCTGCTGTGCAATGTCCACGGCCACTTTCACTTGTGCCTCCTCCGTGGAGGCACCCAAATGTGGCGTGCACACCACCTTGGGGTGGGTCAGCAGGGGCTGCAGCTGCTTGGAGGGGGGCTCCGTTGGGTACACATCCAGGGCAGCGCCGCCAATGTGGCCACTGTTCAGTGCCTGCAGCAAGGCATCGGTGTCAATTACCTTGCCGCGTGCAACATTGATGACCATTGCCCCCTGGCGCATGGCGGCCAGCTGGGGTGCGCCCACCATGCCGTCAGTGCCCTCCCCTGGAACGTGCAGGGAAATGACGTCAGCACTACCCCACACGTCCTCTAGGCTGTTCAGCTTGGTGATGTTCAGCTCAGCAGCCATGGCGGGGGAGAGGGCGGGGTCGAAGCCTGTCACAGTCATGCCCAGGGCCTGGCACCACCGCGCGACCTCCCTGCCAATGGCGCCCACACCCACAATGGCGATGCTCTTGCCCTTCATCTCGGTGCCCTTGTGCTCCTTGCGTGTCCAGCGGCCCTCTTTCAAAGCAGCGACACTTTGGGGCACGTGGCGTGCCACGCTGAGCATCAGACTCACCGTCAGCTCAGCAGCACTGCGGGTATTGCCTCCGGGCGTGTTCATGACGACAACACCTGAGCTGGTTGCTGCTTTTTTGTCAATGTTGTCGGTCCCCGCACCGGCCCGCCCCACAATCTTGAGGTTTCGGCCGGCCTGCATTCAAACGGAATCTTGGTCAAATTCCCGCTGCGGCGTTGCGGGCAAGCTATTTGGACACACCTTCAAAACATTGGCTGTAATTTGGGTGCTTGATCGTACAATTACTCCATCATACTTGGAAATTTCCTGTAAAAGACCACCCCGAGAGCTGTGCAAGAGCTGGCAAGATTGCTCAGTTTTCCGCATCTTACTCACAGGCAGAAGCTCCTCTTCACTCATTGCTGCATGCACAACAGTGGTGTGACCACGGTCTTCGAAAATCTCTGCTGCGAGAGGATTGATATTATCCAGCAGCAACACGTGTGCAAGGGCAGCAGGGGAAGTGTGAATTCTAGCCACTCTGGCACTGGCCCCAGCCGCTGCTTGGCCGCGACGGCTTAAAGCTGCAAATCGAGAAATCATGACTGGCTGATGCGGTACACGGGAGTGCTCTGCTGCACACTTGTTTGCAAGGTGGGATTACATTTTGCCGAAGAGATCTTGCGCACGGCAACACCTTGAGCTCGGGGTCGCGCAATTCAGGGGGCCTGGGCGGCAGCAGGCGGGTGCTTGAAAAATATATATGCAAATTCCGCACTCGGGTGTCCTTGGTGGTGGTGGTGGTGCACTGAGCTTCAAATTCCACGGCCTATGCAACTATAGCAACCCCCCCGTGGTGTTCATATCTGTTGTGCTGGTTCGCGCTTGACCGGGTGCTGTGGATGTGCTGGGCTGCCCGGCGTGAGCCCTCGCCAAAGCACTGCCACGAGGGCCTCGGGCGACAAGACCCGTGGGCACACCCAGCCCAGTGGGGGGGCGCACACCCATTTGTCTGACCAGAGCAGCTGCAGCAGTGGACAGCGGCCGTTGTGAAGGCGTGCCACTGTGCGCCCCCACTCCTGACCTGGGCCGCTTGAGCCCCCGTTGACCCCCTTTGGACGCCCCAGGCACAACACTAGCCATTCCAGTGGCAGCGAATGCTGGAGTACCCACAGGTGTATCTTTCAGCAGGCTTCGGGCCACGGCCAGTGCAGCTCCAGACACGCCTGTGGTGAGCGTCGAGTTGCCGGCAGGGGTAGCCCCCCCCCCCAAGACGTGTGCACCCCCACCTGTACTGCCACGCCTCCTGGCCATCCGCCGAGCCAGCACCTCCCTGGAGGACGCACCCTTCATTGAGAAGGGGGTGCTGCCCCCCTCCCTTCCCTCACTGCCACCCCCCCCTCTCGTTGAGTCGTCCATCGGTGTGCGTGCTTTGGCAAGCCCGGCTTGTGTCTCTGCCCGCTGCAGCAGCAGCTCCAACAAACCGCTGTCAAGAGACACAATCTGTTCCCTGGAAAGGCTTTGGCCGCTACTGGGGGCCCCGGCGCGCGGCAGCAGGGGGGTCTCCGAGCTGCCAGTGTCCGACACTGCCAATTGCGGGGTCGCCGCCACTGCACCCCACGTCATTGCGGGGGTGACATGCACGCCCATCCCAGCACCCGGCATTGGCGAAGGGGTGCTCACGTACGCATAGCCCTGCACGGCCGCCCTGTCCCGCAGCAGCTGCTGCATGCGCTGCGCAGCCCCCCCAGCATGCCCCTCGCCCCCCTCCCCATGCTTATCCAAGAACACATCCTGCAAATCCACCGCTGGTTGTATGCGTGTTGCTGCATGCACCAGG
>Ga0307982_1001879_pt1 | contig 17112 bp, 16 predicted proteins | sample OrgLakmetagen989_FD_201847 | JGI IMG/M metagenome (GOLD analysis project Ga0307982, IMG submission 201847) | Saline water microbial communities from Organic Lake, Antarctica - #989 | ecosystem: Environmental > Aquatic > Non-marine Saline and Alkaline > Saline | place: Antarctica: Organic Lake... | reverse complement strand
GGGCAAAACTCGCACCATGCCGGCTCCATCACTGGGCCTTCCTCGGACAGATCGCAAACACCCCCCATGGCGTCATTTGGGTGACTGGGGTGTGCTTTTTGGCCTTCAGGCAAGGGCACACGCGCCGCTTGAACCCGGGAAACGGAGGCAGGCAGAAGTGCCGGTGCATCGCTGCATGGGCAAAACTCGCACCATGCCGGCTCCATCACTGGGCCTTCCTCGGGCTGATTCACGGGCAGATCCCCAAATCCTGTAGAGCCCTTACACGCATGGAGCACAAGGAGAGCCAGTGCGAGCTGGCAAGCCCAGAGCGAATGAGTTCGCCATAGGCGACGCATGTTCAACAACGCAGCTGAGACCACTAAACAACGGTCAAGCGTGTGTATGTAGAAATCGATGTCGTGCTTATATAAAAGTGTGCTGTCCTGGTAGCAGTGTAGAATATGTAACTGTCATGCAATTGAGCGTCTCCTTGCAAGCAAGGTCAGCAGCCCATTGACCCCCCACACAGGGTACGCTTGACGGTGGAAATACCGCAGTGAGCGTTGCCGCCGCTCTCAAAGCGTCAAAAGTGGTAAACTGTTCCTTTCGGATGCTGCGGTCGGCAGTAGTTGGGGGCTATGAAGCCGCCACCAGGCCATCGATATCGGACTGTTTGCCTATATCGTGATGGGTGCGGCGGAGAACTGCTACATCTTACCCCCCCCGAAGAGCCCTGCGTGCCTCTCATTCTTTTGTGTTGACGACAGAGTACATTTCACAAAAGCGCATGACAGTTCATAACTCACCTGTCAGACGTGCTACTTACCTGCAAGTACCTATCTTCTGATGAGCAGAAAAGTCACCGACTGCCACCAGCAGGGAGACATCAACTTCCTGAGCCGCACAGTATAAAACAAACCTCTCCGCTGCTTGTGTTTGGCTTTCAACCGCAGCACCGCAGCACCGTGCCAGAGATAGCCAATGATGGCGACCAGCTTACCACGTGTGGTACAGGGGCTAGGCTATGAAACCATAGATGAATTCTATGCGTCTGCTCTGTATTGTCAAAGCGCTTCCGGACCCCCGAGCAACGCAGCAGCGGGGTTTGGCACGCCCTGCCAGATTTTGTAGTGACAATTTTTATGCAGCACGGTATATCTACTGCTGGGCAACTTGTTGACCTTGTCACTAATGTTGCAAGCAAATGTGTTTACAGCCCGGTGGACACTGTTGTAAGCGCATGCGAGCCTTTGCGGGGTGGGCGTTTCACAGCCGCATTTGCCACTGCCCTTGCAGTTTCTCAGTCCTACATCACCAAAACAGTGCCAAAAATGCGGCCAAAGACCCCTTTTCACGAAAGAGAAGTAGAATCCTTGGTGCATTTTGTCTTTCAGGTGCAACGCTTGACTGGAAGATGCATCAGCACATGAAGGATCGATACAACAAAAATTCCCGGGACGAGGATTTTTTCATCCTGGGTGGATATGCACATGGAGTCATACTGATAAACAGATTTTGGCAACCAGATTTAGGTTGTGTGATCAGATCATGTTGCGACCGGCTGATGCACATGAGAATTGGTGCAAATCTACGGGCAGCTGCCAGACACGGCCTGCCAGGTTTTCCCAAGAGCATTCGTATCACCGGATTGTTTGGCCGCAGTCGTCTGGAGCATGGAAGAGATTGCATGGTCCATCCCCTGTCGCCAGCTACGCAGCGCAAGCTGTACCATGGTAGCCTGGAGGATGCATTGGTATTCGCACAGGCTTGCCGGGTTGGGACCTGCAGCGCTACAAGCCGTACAAGCAAGCCGTTTGTGTGGACCCTGGAGTGTATGAGCTGTACCGTGCTGCACCAGTGCACAAGTCGTCGGAGGATGTAGCACCTGCTGCCGAAACAGATGACTCCAACACCTGGGCAGTACTGACTCTGCTTGGCAGCAGCGCATCTAGTGTCTCGACGGGCAAGTCACAGACACCGCCAGAGGCTACCACGCCACCAAACCATTTGCATACGGCCACCCCAAAATCTCACGCAAATTTGATGCGGCCCGGAGCTGCTGGGTATCATTTGAGGCAAAGCAGTGACCACTTTTGCTTGCATTCATCGCAAAACATTGCCTTTCGCCTTGGTACTACCCAGTCCATTATAGTGCCGGTGGTCGATTTTGAGCCAAACTGCACAGACCGTCCAATTCTATCTGTCATCATGGTGGAAATACTTCCCGACATGCCCGACTGTAGTGATAGCTCCGGTGAGCCCTCGGAGGCGCAAGAAAGCCTACTCCAGCAACTGAATACTTTGCGTCAAACCTACCTGCCATGGCAACCCCGTCGGAACTCAGCCAAAAAAAAGTGAGCGCACTGTTAAGTTAGATGCGGGCAAATTGAAAGCAGATTGAGCGGCAGGCAGCAGACGAATGGTGCCAGACTCCAGGGCTGCTCGGGGGGGGGGGAGCATTTGAGACCTTATAAAAGGGTTAAAGGAGCGATAGCGATTTAACTGAACAAAGGAATTTTCCTTATGCTCCCCCCCCCCCTGCTCGAACAACAGTGGAGCCCTGCAAGCAGCCTCTCTGCTGCAGGGAGCACCGGTAGAATGACCCCAAGGAAGCGGGCAATCACTTGAAAGGGCATTTGGGGGCATTTGTGTGCATCCATGCCAAGAGCATCTTATAGCCATTTACCTGCCGCCTAGCGGCTCCACCTTGGGCAAAGGGCTCAGCACCTGCCCACAGGTGGTTTGGGCAACTTACCGAGAGCCGCCCCAATGTAAGCAATATGTATGAGGCCATAATGTATTACTACGTCTCGAAAATTCCAGCTTCGCCATCTTTCTGTGTGCTGAGAATAGCACACTCCGCTGCTTCTCACCTGGGTAGCCTGGCTTTTTGGCCTCTCAATGCTGGGCCACTACGGCAACCTGCGACACGCGGGCGCTGCTGCAGCAGTCATACCCACGGGCAGTGCGCTGTGCGGCACCAGTACCTGTATGGCACTCAAGGTTCGTCTCAGTACAGGGACCGCGGCTGGAAGCAGCTGGGTAGGGGGGGGACAGCAGCCTGCAGCCTGAGCCGTTCTCCCAGGCAAACCCGAGACAAAACAGCTGGGAAGGGGGCCGGACCCGGCAGGCGAAGGCAATTCTGTTCAACCCAGCCATGTATTTGAGCACCAATCGTCTTATAGGGGCGCCTTGCGATGCGCCCTGGCAGGGAAGCCGCGGGGGGGCATGCCCCGACCACAGAAGTGGGCTTGGCTGGTGTCTTCGGGCACAGTTTGGAGAGGTGTTCAAGGCAGTATGAAAAGCTGGTGTCAAATTATAGAATTGAGTACTCAAGGGCACAGCAGTGTCTACTGCTGCTGCTCAACTTCCTGCACATCTACCGCAGCCGTGTCAGCCGCAGCATCTGCGGGCGCAGAGTCAGCAGCGGGCGCAGAGTCAGCAGCGGGCGCAGAGTCAGCAGCGGGCGCAGAGTCAGCAGCGGGTGCAGAGTCAGCAGCGGGTGCAGAGTCAGCAGCGGGCGCAGAGTCAGCAGCTGTGGCATCGGTGGCAGCCACTTCATCCTTGCTGTCGCTGGTGTCTTCGGGCACAGCAGTGGGCTTGGCATCTGCATGCTTCGCTTTCCACGCAGCGTGAGCCTCCTTGGCCTTAGCAATGAAGGTCTCGCTGGACTCGGGGTTGAGGCCGGGGTAGAAATGGTTAGCGCCGATGCAGAGGTAGTTCAAGTAGTCGGGCTCTGCCGCTTTCAGCTTGGTGTCCTGCGCGCAGAATGCATACAGGTCTCGCCGCTGTCGTGCAGCACGGATGCATCACGCACCTTCACAGCTGCACCGCCAAAGGGCACAAACATGCACAGGTGTGCAGGGCTGCAATACTCGCTCTCAGCATCTGCAGACAAACCAAGTGCGGCCTGTTGCTGCAGCGTCATACCAAGGTACATGCCTCGACACCCCCAAGCACACACAGATGGCCGGCACACCACAAGGGCTGCAGCACAGCCGCCATAAATGCACACGAATATGACACACACAGGCACAAATATGTAAGCGGTGCCAGTAGCAGTGTCTCTCCACCACAGGAGCAGCGGCAGGTGCCAGCGACTTACAGTTGCCCAAAGAGCGATCGAAGTAAGTCACTTGGGTATTGTCGACGGCACACACTCCGCAGCACAGAATGGGATAGTTCGCCTGCAGGAAAACAAGCATTCATCTCAACGCCCCCCTGCATGCTCTGGGTGGCTGCAAGTGGGGCATGATCCTCAGCACCAGGAATGAAGCAGGCCCTGCAGACAACCATCTCGCCTCCAAGGCAGCCTGGTTTCTCCAAAAGCGCTGTTTGCAGGATGGTGATAATGGCACAGTATACACACCTCAATGCGATTCTCCTGAATTTTGACGTAGGTGCGCTCCACTGCAAAGTGCCAAATGTGAGCTCATTTCAACAGCAGCCGGAGGACATCAGCTGTACTCACATATGCGGTGCGGGCAACAAAGACCGCCTTGACACTGCAAGAAGGAAGAACATGCCGATTTTTGTGCGGGGGCTGAACGTGGCTCGAAGTGTGGCGAGCGGTGACACGGGAGACAGGTCGTCGGGCCTCCCTGGATCACAACGCAGCAATGGCAAGAAGTTGGCGGTAGTTGCGGCTGGCCACCACAAAGAATAACAATATGCAGTGCCAGTCAGCCGATCTTCGCAGCCTATTGCGGCTTCGATGCAATCAGTCGCGAAAAATCTTCTCATCCCAACCAACAGCTTTTGGCAAAGATCGTAGGAACAAGTAGACTCTCATAATCCTCTGGCTCCTCGTGATCTAGCAACGGCACCAACTGGCAGTGCCCCGCACATTGCACTCACAATCTGCATACGGGGCCAAAGCTCTGCAAGCAAATTGTGCAGGGTGCGAAATCACTTGTGGTGGTCAGGGATTTCGTGTGGTTGGCATCCGAGCAAACACTGGCTCCCCTGAGGGTCAAGCAGCAGCACTGCGCACCCCTATTTGTTTACACACCTGAAATCTCAGCCTCATAAACCGTTTTGATGGTTCCAGGCGTCTCGGTTTCAAATGCTTCCTTGCCGATACCAATTACTGTTGGAGCATTTTCTCCAAGCGCCGCTTGGGCTTTTGCATCAATCGTGGCAGCCATGATCAGTGTAAACAATACCGTCTTACAACTCTATTTTTATCAATGATGTAGATTTACGCGCAGTGGAGTGAAATTAAATTTGTTGGGCAGGCCTACCCAGCACTGTTTCAAGTACCGAGTGCATTTGGGAGGGGGGCAATCCTGGAGCATAAAGCAGTGATATCAATCGCACGACGGGCGCCCCTGCTCAGTCAATAACTCTAGGATACACCAGTCTCAACTGGTCGCTGCCGCGGGTGCTAGCAGCGGGCATAGCAGCAGCAGCAGCAGCAGCAGCAGCAGCAGGCACAGGTCGCCTCGGGCTTCAACCTCTGCAAGCCCTCGGGGGGGGCGGGAGGGCGAGCTGGCAAGGAATACAAGCGTCTGTGGTTTGAGAAGATCTGAAGTGACACGGCAAGGACGGGTACCACGCAATGTGGATCATATTACGCCAACAGCAGAGCTCGACGGTCACTTCAGCAGATGAGCACCAAGCACGACATGATGCTGTGCTGCTGGCGATAGTGCTCAGTCCTGAGCTGCTCGCGCATACCCAAGGGGAACTTCATAACCTACCTGGGTTCGCCCCACCAACGCAGCAGCAGCTTGAAAGCACCTGGGCGGGTGGCGGGGTGGGGGGCGAGCACGGACAGAGGTGAGCTGGTTGGCCACAACTGGCCATTGGCGGGTGAAGCGGTCCCATTCTATTGATGCATGCAGGCTCTCAATGGAGAACTTGCACAAACATAATATTCCAGCTGCAGATTGCACAAGACTACCTCAGTGGAACCCCCCAGAGCCAGATGCACCCCTCCTGGGAAGTGTGCTTTTGCTGCACTTGACACGCCTGGTTAAATACCTTTAGTCCACACACTGGCATTTACAGAATTGCGTTGTGTCCAGTGTATTGCAACGCCCAGTGGCGCAGACCATGGTGACAACCAGGCGGCAGTCTCGATCCAGATCCAATCTGAAAGAGACTGCAGGTGATGCCTTGCCAGGCAGCACATCCCGTGGCCCTGCCCCCCACGTCACGACAGAGTTTGAATTCATGGGCCCAGTTGGTACTGGTTTCATGCTGTTTGGACTAACTGGCTTTGTGTATTTCCTGTGTGTAGCTTGCAATGATGGTGGCTGGCCAGAACTTACGTGGCGTCCAAGTCTACCAGAGCTCACGGAAGCATGGAGTTGGCAGGCATTTGCAGTGGTTTCAGGCTGGATTCTGTTTCAGTCTGTTTTGTATTATGTTGCCCCAGGGAAGTGGGTCAAGGGTGTGAAGCTGCAAGACGGCACGCAACTTGAGTATCCAATCAACGGTAAGGCAGATTTTCCGCACACGGAGTATTGCATCACTTGCATCCCGCGCAGCCTTTTCTGCCCTGCTCATCACGGTTGTAAGCCTTGTGCTCATGCACATGTATCTTGTGCCCTTGACTTGGTTGGCAGATAACTTCACTCAAGTGGCAGTCGCGACAATCGCGTTTGCCTGGCTGTTGTCCACGTACTTGTATTTGGCTTCATTCGTGACCACAGGAGAGCTCGCGCATGGGGGCAATAGCGGTGAGGCAACCTCCTTCACTTAAACCTCCTGCACATTCTGGACGCGTGTTTATCGCTTGTGCAGGCTACTTCACGTACGACTTCTTCATTGGGCGCGAGCTGAACCCCCGCCTACTCGGCGGCACCTTCGACCTCAAGTACTTCTGCGAGCTGCGACCAGGCCTCATTGGCTGGGCAGTGTTGAACGTCGCCTTTGCCCTGAAGCAGGTGGAGACCCAGGGGGCTGTGTCCCCCGCCATGTGGCTGGTGCAGATCTTCCAGGCATATTACGTGCTGGATGCGCTGTGGTTCGAGCGGTGCATCCTCACTACAGTGGACATCACCACTGACGGCTTCGGCTTCATGCTTGCTTTCGGCGACCTTGCGTGGGTACCCTTCACGTACACCCTGCAGTCCCGGTTTCTGTCCCAGGTGCCGGTGCACATGTCCGCCCCCGCCATTGTGGGCATCCTTGCCCTCAAGGCCCTGGGGCTGTACATCTTCCGCAGCAGCAACCTGCAGAAGGACACCTTCCGCAGCACACCCGACGATGCGTCTGTGAAAGGTACGCCCCCCGCAGCCAAGGGGCACTGCGCCCCCCCCCGCCGCCAGCGTGCCGCTCGCCTCACCCCGCCCTGCGCAGATATGGAGTACATTCAAACCAAACGAGGCACCCGCTTGCTGGCCGATGGGTGGTGGGGCATGGCTCGACACATCAACTACCTAGGCGACTGGCTCATGGGCGTGGCGTGGTGTCTCCCCACCGGCTTCTTCACCCCCATCACCTACTTCTACGCGGTGTACTTCGGCATCCTGCTCATCCACAGGGAGCGCCGAGACGACCACAAGTGCGCCAATAAGTACGGCAAGGACTGGGAGGACTACCGCGCCAAGGTGCCTGCCCGCATCATCCCTGGCGTGTACTAGGCCGCTGCACTCTGCCTCGTGAATGCACTGCCCATCCGCCAGATCCCAGCTTCAATTGCTGCGCTTCACCTTAGCGAACCCGCCCGCACCAAAGTACTTGGCGTTGGCTTCATGCACTCTCTCGGCGGCGGCTTCAGGGTTCACCATTTCCATGCCCTGCACTGGCGTGAAGGCGATGGTGGAGGCGAGCCCGTTGCCGCCCCCGCCGCCACTGTCCACGCGCCGCCGCTTGGTGAGGTTCTGCTTCTTGGCGGCCACCCGGATGCCAGCCCCCTCGTCTTGATTCAGCATGCCCCTGTCTTGCCCCATCGCCACGTCGCCGTACTCGGCAGCGCTCTCAGACGTGCTCATGCGGTTGGCAGCCTTGCGCACGGCGGTTAGGCCCAAGCGGTCCTTCAGCGCCCGGTATCGCCGCCCCCCGCGCTTGCGGGAGGGTTTGTCATCTGGCCGCTTTAGAGGCTTCACTGTGCGATTGGGCGGTGGCTCCTGTGCTTTCTCCAGGGCAGCCTGCACGTCCTCCAAGAAACGCTCCCCGGCTGCCCCGTCCGGGGAGCCTTGCATGGAGTCCACCCGGGCAGCCAGCACCACCTTGGCTGCAATGAGCTTGCTGGCCTTCACACGCAAATCAGGGGGGGCGTTCTCCACCACGGGGCAGCCGTACACGATGCCGCGGTGCAGCTGTGTGGAGCGGGAGCCCAGCCCAGTGAGGGCTTTGCGCTCCTGGCCCAGCACCTGCACGTTGCAGGCGGGAATGCGGGTGAGCGCCACCAGGCCACCCGCCAAGCCTACCAACTGAGCCGCCAAGGAGTGCCCCAGGATGGCCGTCACATTCGGCGCCACCACGTGCATGAAGCGCTGGATGTAGTTCAGCCAATCGGCCTTTTCTTGTAAGCGTTGCTCAACAGCGCTGCAGGCCTGCAGCACCATTTGCAGGTCTGCTGCAGGGAGAGCCTGCCCGGATGTCGTTGATGCCGTCACTGTGACCACCATCACCTGGCTCTGCGGGAGAACAGACGCCATGTCAAGCTCCGTGACGTCGGTGGCGTTGCCAATCATGCGTACCACCCGTGTGTACTTTACAATATCAGGGACAATCTGCTCCAACTCGGGAAATTTCTTTGCATATTGTGTAGCGACGAAGCGGTGCAGGCGAATGATTTCGTCGTCAGCTTCGTGCATGTGCTCATTGCATCGCAGCATGGTCCGGTACTGAGGATCCAGCTCAAGCGGTACAGAGATACCCTGGATTGGGGACGAATCAGCCAACTTCTGCCGCACTTCATTCAATTGACGTTGGTACATGGAGTCTTTGCCCAGTCGTGCTGCATCACCATATAGCTCAGCAGCAGATGCACTGGAGGCGACAGCTGCGGATTTTGGAGCAGACAATTCTGACACACCTCCCTGGCTCGAAGCTGCATGGCCTGCCGAAGGAACTGGATCACTAGCGGGTTTATCAGATTTTGGTCCTTGATTCAATTCACTTTCACCCCTACCGCTCTCAACCTCACCCTGGGTGGGCTCATCCAAGTCGTCTGAATCACTGTCTCTCAGGTCATTGAGGAAATCGTCGTCCAGCTCATTGTCTGCCGCCTGCACACGTACAAGAGGTGCACGAAATGTCGATTCAGGGTGAACAAAAAGCCACGCGATGAACGTCAAGTGTGCTCACCATTTTGTGCTGTGGCCAAAGAATCAAATTCGAATGTCAAGCAAATGCAGCTTGTGGGCAGATCTAGTCTAGTCCACCGATGTTATCCCTTGATACAATCTGCAGCTTGCCACACGCAAAGGCTTGGGTGTAAAGTATGGTAAGCCTGAGCTGCATTTCATATGATGTGTCGATGTCATGCGTGAGCCTGCACCCCCCCTTTCCCATAGGCCCCTCCCAGGAATTATAGCTGGCGCTGATAGAGCACCATCGAGGTGACAATCAAGTTCCACCGAACAACTGCATCAGGCTGTCTGCAGCAGAAACCTCTGCGGACCTACTTGAATCATGCAGGCTGCTGGACGAGCCGTAAGCCCCCTGCCTGCTTTGTTTCAAATCGCCAATGCTGGACAGCTCCGTCTCCAGGTCCCACCCGAACCCCGACACAACGGTATCACGGTCACTTGCAAATCCCAGAACCGAAGTACTTTCCCCAGTATCATTGGCGCGTGCACCAGTTTGCGTTTGCTGCTGGTTCACTGTTTTGTGCCTTGGGGGGAGGGCTACCTGCGATGAGTCTGGCAAAGGCACGACATGCTGCCCAGAATCTGCAGCATTTGGCACTGGCGTCACGTGCATCTGCGATATGGCTAAACCCGCCTGGATTTCGTGGATGTGGGACTGCAGGCACTGGACTGGGCCGGTGGCGTGTTCCATCACCGCAATGCTGTCGGCCACGGCACGCAGCACTGCTTCAGAGCAGCCAGTGGCAGCATCGATGGATGCTTGTGCTGCCACCCACTGAATGATAGGGCACTCCCTTGCCGCATGTGGCTCAGCAAAGGTGGCTGCAGTGGCCCACAGACTTCCAAGCGAATCCAGCTGGCACTTGTTGGGCATCACTCCCTGGCTCCAGCCCTTGCGTTCCATCAGCTGTGCTTTGACCCGCACAGCAGTTTCCAGAACAGCGTCAGGGCAACCCATTGCTCGAGCAGCGCGGATGCCGTAATCACTGATGAAGGTCGTGTGTTGTGGATCGCTGGCTTTGAACTCAAATGAAATGCTGTCGCCAACGGGCTGGGCAGCCATTGCCAAGTGTGCGCATTGCGAGTATAGGTCGGATATGCCCGTCAACTCGTGGAAGTGCGTCACAAGCAAACATGCACAACTTGATTGCAGCAATTCTTCGACCGCAGCCCAGGCAATGCTCACCCCCTCATCCACCGCCGTGCCCCGGCCAAGCTCATCAATGATGACCAGGCTATGCGGACTTGCGTGACTGAGGATGTGAGCAAGCTCGCGCATTTCAACAGTGAATGTCGAGGCGTTCGTGTGCATGTCGTCATCGAAGCCTACCCGAACAAAGATGTCGTTCAGCAGTGAGAGCGACGCTTGCTGGGCTGGGACAAACGCCCCGCAATGGGCCAAAATGGCATTCACAGCAACCGTTCGAATAAATGTGCTCTTGCCAGACCCGTTTGGCCCAGTTACAATCACAGTGCTGGCTTCCCGTCCCAAGTCGCAGTCATTGGCCACCTGGTCCAAGGCCAGCGCTTCAGCGACGGGGTGGCGCATGGCTGTGAACTGAAGTGTGGCACGATAGCTCTCGACAAATTCTGGCCGAGTCCATCTCTGTTCGCTTTGGCTGGCAATTTGCGCAAAGCTTTGCACCATATCCAGCAGTGCAACGCTTTCAATGGCTGCACTGAGGGACCACATGTACTGCAGAACCTCCCCACGAGCTGTCTGTAGAGCAGCATTAGTCGCAAGGTACATGTCAAATAACAGTGATGAAAGACTCCTGTTTTGGGCCTCCAGATCTTGTGTAGTAAACACGTATGACCGCTTAAGTTTGGTGACTCGAACTGCAGCATCCGGCAGTGTGGTTTGTGGGGCAGGAAGACTGAGGTGATAGCCCCGACTTCGCGAGTACTTTGTGGTCAGTGAAGGCGTTCCCCAGTTTTGTTGATAGCTTTCAGCCAAAGAATCGATGTCCTCCAAGGTTTGCGCGAAAACCACACGCGTCGTGTCCAGCACTGCATCCTGGCCTGCTCGAACCGCAAACACCTCCTCTTGCTGGCGCAACCATGTTTCTTTCTGAACAGTCGCTTCTTCATCAATGATTGCAAGAATGATTTCCAGAATGCGCTGCAGCTGAACTGCTTGCATGCACTCCCGCACTGCAACTAGCAGTGGAGAGTGCGCCGTTGCCAAAGCAGATGAAAGCTCAGCCATGATCTCAAGACCCATCTTTAATCCCATAAGAGCATGAACTAAGTGTCGAACTGAGCTTGGGGTGGCTGTTTTTGGCCGTGTGACCAGCATTGATAAGGCAGAATCCTGGTCAGGCAATTGTTTCAGCAAAACCGCAAGCCGAAGCAACAGAGGCTTGTCCATGAACAACTCTTGAACAGCTACTTGTCGGGCCTCAATGGTGGGTAAATCTTTCAGGGGTGCAATCAGCGTGCTCCTGAGCAGGCGGGCCCCTTCTTTCGTGCTGCACCTATTTACTGAAGCCAACAGACTCATCGAGGACTGGCCTGCAATCGGCAGCACCTCCAGAGCCCTGATGGCTGCAAGAGGAAGAGAAAGCCTGCTGTGGGGCGACTGAAACGTATAGCGGATCGTTCGCACTTGAAAATGAACAGAGTGCGCACTTTGCAAAAAGTGGTGCAATGCATGAACAGCCTCAAGAGCCAAGGAATGACGACTCAGCTCTTCGCCATGAAGTTCAGATACTGAGAAACTTTCAATGGTTTCTAAGCCGGCTACCTCCTGGAAGAACTTAGGATGCACTGCGTGCATTTCTGTGTCTTGTAGGCCAACAGCTTCCAGATATTCTTTCACACGGATACCCAGCGGGCCGTCAATTTGCTTGCGATTCAGCAGCACAACTGCAGGCTGCACTATGTCGATCAGTGTTGTTACACCAATGTATGATTGGGTGTCAGCTGGGATGACTTGTAAAGTACACACGCTCAGCATGTTCAAATCAGTGAATGCAACGCCAATACTACGAGTTGAGGCCTCAACACTGCACGAGAACTACTTCACAAAGCAGACATGGTAAAAAGCAATAACTGCTTACAGACTTAGAACTGTAATTGGTTCAACAGCTTGCTTGACGGGGTTTGCCTTCGGTAGCATATTTGAATTCTCGGACATCGAAAAATCAGACGTAGCTCGAGATTCAGCTTCCCATACACTGGCTGACCCCCGAGAAGCCACTCGTTTAGAAGTACCACTACTTGCAGTGCGTCGAATTTTTGAGTAGGGGGCATGGCTCATTTTGACACTGTGAATCTGATTGGTCAGCAGCGAAGCCTCACCTGGGCAGAAGGTATATATGATTTGAGACAAGTTCCACAGTACTCACACCGACAAAGGCAATTGTTTTCAGTGCACTCATCGAGACTGTGCTTCGAGTCTTACAAAATGTCCCAGAAGTAAGGAAGCCCTTGGCCAGCCTCCCAAATAGACACCCCTGCAACCCCCATTGATACAGTAGCATTCATCCTCAGTGACTGGGAGAGCAGTGTTGGAAAGTACACAATATGATCTTCCTCCGAAACAAGAGAGCCTTCTGAATTAACGAAAGGCAATCTCCTGTATGCAAATGAGTGCTCCTGGCCTCGTTTGTCCCACTGCAGCTGGGGTTTGTAAGTTTTTAGCAGATCAAGGTAGGACGAACCGACCAGTGGCTGCCCCACATCGTACCCATAAAAGGGCATACCCAGGAGAATCTTCTGCCGCAGATTGGGTTCTTGCTGCGTGAGCACCTCCACGCAATGCTGCATCCACACAAGGGGGGCGTTGGGGCCAGCTCTGCCGTTGGACACACTGAAGTCATACGTCATGAGGGAAATTCTATCCACAAGGTCAGCTACCTCCTGAAACTCTTGCACAGTTGTGCCTCCAATAATGCGGCCACCCTCCCCTGTCACAGGGGGGCGCAAGACAGCCAAGCACAACCCATTGTGCAGGCTCAAGCTGCCAACAGGTGGCAGCTGGATAGAGTGAAGACGCGAACACAGGCGTGAAAGCCAGTCGGTATAAGCTCGGATGTTCGGCAGTTCAAGAACTAAGCCGTCAAGGCTGTGGCGCCTCACCAAGGTGGCCAATTGATTCACTGACTCGAGCTGCTGAGCGGCGCTGAGATGTCCTGCCTCCCAAACCACTCGTGGCACCACCAAAACACCAGCTGAGCGCATATGGCTGACCCAAGTTGCATTGACTTCATGTTCGCCTGTTATTGACACGTGGCTGACCTCGTTTGGAGCAACATCCTGCACAGAGGGCTCAGACAGTGCTACAGATATGTTTCGGACAATGCCTCGTTGTGCGCAGTCCTCACCTTCAGAGGACGAGACTCTTGGCCGTGTCTCAACTGAAACCAAACAGGGGCTGCAAAGGTAAGTTTGGCAGCGAAAACTTCGGCTGCTGCATAGCCTTCCCCGTTCCACGGTGTGAGGTAAGAAAGGGTTTCACCAGAGAAAACCTTCCGTGACTGAAGCCGCGCGTTGTACCGGCTTGCATGAGCGACGATCTGGCGCCAAGATACTTTTCGACGAACATGGACGCTCGAGTTTGAAGGTAATCCGTACTGGGCCGCACATAGCAAGGCTGTGCTCCAGGCTATGAATATGCGGAGCAGCATCTTTCCCCACTAATATATGACAGCGCCCCCGTATAGGGAATGCCATGAGCAGCTGCAGAACGCCTGAAATCTCCTATGGTCCTATGGAACAGACTTTGGGCTTTGCTAGATCCATGGTATGTGCTTGCGTGCTAACGTTCTTCTCTCGAGTCAAGGGGGCGTAAGCATTCCACCTACAAAAAGAAATCTCGTCACGCTCATCACGGCTTGATGCTGTTTTCGCGAAGGAATTCTGCTGTATTGCCTGCAAGGAATCAAAACAATGATTTCAAATCTATTAAACAACCAGAAGGAGCTGCTCGTGGTCGAATTCAACAAGGTGGGAGGTTGAGGTGTCTTTCGTCGCCATGAGCTCAATTACCGCATAACACCGCAGGGTGAAAGCTACCCGAGGCTCAGGCACATGCGCCGCCTAGAGGTGCTGGCAGAGGTGAGAGAACAAGGTGGATTATCTCATGGAGCAGACTATCGGCGACATGATAGAGGGAGTATTGGCGGTGACTCTGAGGTGGACGAGGCTGGCGCAGAGGCTCGCGGGTGGCGCAGACAGCGCCGCCGTGCAGCATATGCGCTGCCACTGCAGCCCCGTGACTTGCGCATGGTGGATCCCACCTTCAGCAACGCCGATGACCCCAGCTTGCTTGTGCGCGAGGGCTGTATTATTGTGAACCTGCTGCCTGTGCGAGCCATGCTGACGTGTGACCGTGTGCTGCTCTTCCCAAAGGAGGGCGTGGACGGGGAGGTGAGCCTGATCTTGGACAAGCTGCGCCCCGACAGTGGTGCCGATAACGTGGACATGCCCTTCGAGCTGCGTGCCCTGGAGGCATGCTTCGTCACCATGCTGTCGGACCTGCAGCGCCACACGCACGCCCTGGGCCGCACTGTGCGCCGCATTGCAAAGAGCCTGGCCAGGAACGACACGTCACTCAGTGTGCTGCAGGGACTACGTGGTGCATTCAACGATATCGCGGAGGTGCAGCAGCGCTGTGCAGCGAAGCGGGACACTCTGGTGGGGGTGCTGGACCACCCAGCCACCTTGCGGGGGCTCTCCTCCCTCACTCTGCGGGAGCAGGGCAGGGGCAGCAGGCGCAATGCGCAGGACAAGCAGTCACGCACCCTCAGTGCTGGGGCCAATGACCGTGGCAGCGTGGAGCTCGATGCACTGCCTGCAGCTGCTGCAGCCGCGGACACCGCTGGGGCTGCACCGGGAGCCTTGCCGTCAACGGCCAAGGCCCCCCCTCCCCCAAGTGGAAGCATTGAGCCAGGCACTCCACGATCAGAGCAGCCCCATGACACACATACCCAGCTTGCGGGTGCACCAGAGCACCACCACAAACTGGTGCATCCCGACGGCAGTGTGCACCTGGTGATCCCGCCCCCACTGCACCCCGTGCAGGGCAGTGAGCCACACCCAGCAGTGCTGGCAGCACAGGCTAGTGCGTCGCCAGCAACACGAGCTCTTGCCCGCCCCATCACAGGGGAGACCCTCATGGCGCTGCAGCTGCAGGCTGGCATGCCCGGCGCGGCAGCAGCTGACACAGGCAGAAGGCTGCGGCGCGGCAGCAGCGCGGCAAGCGCCCCAGCCGTCCCAGGCGACGTTGACAGGGAACTTGAAGCTGAACTTGCCTCGGAGCAGTACATTGAGACAGCTGCGACGCTGGAGCATGCCGACACGGCCCGTTTGACTGCACTGCAGCCCGCTAGCAGCGCCGGCGGCCTGGCCAAAGGCATCAGCGAGCTGTCTGAAACTGAGCAGCTGGACTACCATGCTGATGTGGCTGAGCTGCTGGTGGAAGCGTATGTGGCAGAGGTGGAGGCTGTTATTCGCGATCTCGCATCGCTGCAGTCGGAGCTCGAGTCGGCGGAGCGGCAGCAGAACCTGATGCTGGCAACAACCCGCAACAGGCTGCTGCTGGCAGACATTGGCATTTCGAGCACCACACTGGTGCTTGCGGTGCTTGCAGCATTATACTCCATGTTTGGCATGAATTTGAATAGCGGCCTGGAGGACACAGATGGGGTGTTCTGGGGGGTAGTGTACGGCTCCCTCGGTGCCGGGGCAGCCATGTGGGTGGCACTTGTGCTGGCTCTCAAGTTCTGTCTGTTGGCCCCAGGTGATAGCAGTGCATCCCTGCAGTGCCGCTGTGCCGCCCCCCTCAAGGGGCACAGCAAGCGGTAGGCGCGGGGGGTGGGCGGGCCAGCCGCTGAAGCTTTAGTTTGCAATCAAGTCAGCAGACTGAACGACAGCAGCCTGACGAGGGAAAACCTTTTCCATCAGAAGCGCGTGCACATCTGCGTCGCGGTCTCCACACAGGTCCTCTACAACCGTGATACGGTAGTCGGCATCGGCAGCTGCGCGCACTGTGGACAAAATCACCCCGCTTGTCGAGTACCCTGCCAGAACTATGTGCTTCACATCAAGCCCACTGAGCACAGTGTGCAGATCCGTAGTGCTGAATGCACCAAATCTACGCTTCACTACGACAATGTCCTTGTCTTGTGGTGTGACAGCCTCGTGAAAGGCAGCTCCTTGTGAGCCCTGGGAAGCAAGAAGATTTGGCGTGTTTCATACCAAACAGGCGCGATAGCCAGAACGAACCTCTTCTAGATTCACAATGGCGCCAGCAGCCTTGTATGCGCTAAATGCCTTGTTATCGTCCGAAACTTCTGGCGCACCAGCTCGAAACCTTACCGCAACGTAGATGACAGGCACGTCAGCAGCGCGCGCAGAAGTTATCAACGGCAAGGCCTTCTCAGCAGCCAATTTTGCATTCTCTTGACATCCAGTCTGTGATTCCAGGATAAAATTTTGGTAGTCACACACAATGAGGGCACTCTGCGTTGGCCACTTCGGAGTTGATGCCATTTTGGTGTTTCAAGTGGATCGGCAAACAGAGCAAGCAAGTTGTGCACTGGGAAATGCTTAGGCCGAGCAATATGATTATCATGCGCACTGAGAGAGATCGAACACAGCGAATGTGACTGTTATGCATTTCAGCGTCTCCTTGCAAGCAAGGTCCGCAGCCCATTGACCCCACACGGGGGGTATGCAGGACGGTGAACTACCGCAGTGAGCGTTGCCGCCGCACTCAAAGCGTCAAAAGTCAAAAGTGGTGAACTGTTCCTTTCGGATGCTGCGGTCGGCAGCAGTTGGGGGCTATGAAGCCGCCACCAGGCTATTGGGTTGTCTGCTTACAAAGCAGCGCCAGCTCCGGCTGCTGCACCTCCGG
>Ga0307982_1001878_pt1 | contig 17115 bp, 12 predicted proteins | sample OrgLakmetagen989_FD_201847 | JGI IMG/M metagenome (GOLD analysis project Ga0307982, IMG submission 201847) | Saline water microbial communities from Organic Lake, Antarctica - #989 | ecosystem: Environmental > Aquatic > Non-marine Saline and Alkaline > Saline | place: Antarctica: Organic Lake... | reverse complement strand
ACCGCCGAGGCGCCAGTGCAGCCTGCTGACTCCGCCGCAAGCATCATCAAGTACACCCAGGGGCTCACAGCAGCTGCCAGTGGGCACTTTGTGGACATGACCACCGGCAAGGACTTGCCCTGGTAGCTGCCCACGCCCACGCCCTGCCCAGGTGCCAATGCAGTGACCCACACATAGTCTCACCATCACATGCACCTACTCACACACACTCACACGTGCATGGCATACTGCGCGCGCCGCCTGGCAGTGCTCGGGGCGTGTGCAAGGGGGGGGGGGCCTCTCACACCCCCCAAGCACTGCTTGCGCCGGCGTGCTGCGCTTGGGGTGGCCAGTGCGTGGACACTTTTCACTTTGCACTGTATGATTTGCTTGATTTGCGTCTGACAGCACACTGCACTCACTGCACAGCGTACGTGCATGGCGGGCGCGCCCACTGTCGCTGCAGATTCCACTTGCTCGCTTGCCTGCTGCACAGAGAATTCCTTCACCAGCCAAGCCAAGCTTCGTTTGCACATTTGCTTGCTTTCGGCGTCTCTCAGCACCATGGCCGCATCAGCACCTACACCCACCCGATGGCTCATCACCGGCGCAAACAGAGGCATTGGTATGTCATGCTGTGTGCGCGCGCCGCGTCTGCCTGCCTTGCCTTGCCGTGAGCACACTTGTTGTTGGCGTGTTGCGCAGGCCTGCAAATGGTGAAGCAGCTCAGTGCATCGGAGAGCAACCAAGTCTTCGCGGCATGCCGCACTGCATCGGAGGAGCTCAAAGCTGTACCAAATGTCACTGCCATCATTGAGAGCATTGATGTGGGCTCCCCCGACGTGGGGAAAGCCCTGCTGGCCGCCCTTGCCGGCCAGGTGCCATTTCACGTGGTGATGAACAACGCAGGCATCCTGAAGGACGCCAACATCCTGGAGGTGCAAGATGAAGACATGATGCAGCACTTCAATGTGAATTCCGTGGGGCCCATCCGCGTCACACAGGCCCTACTCAAGGCAGGCCTGGTGGCTCCCGGCGCCAAGCTCGTCTTCCTCTCCAGCATCCTGGCCAGCATGGGGGAGCGCCCAGCCGGCGGCCTGTACTCCTACCGCATGTCCAAGGCTGCCCTGAATATGGCAGTGGCTACCATGGCCAATGAGCTCACCACCCTGGCGGAGCAGGACAAAGTGCCGAAGGGCCTCATCGCCACCGCGGTGCACCCCGGGTGGGTGGCCACCGAGATGGGCACCGCCGAGGCGCCAGTGCAGCCTGCTGACTCCGCCGCAAGCATCATCAAGTACACCCAGGGGCTCACAGCAGCTGCCAGTGGGCACTTTGTGGACATGACCACCGGCAAGGACTTGCCCTGGTAGCCGCCCACCTGCACCGCCCTCGCCGCAAGAGCACTGCTGTAATCATGCACCACGAGAGAATTCATACTGAATTGAAATTTAAGCATTGATATTATGTGGGGATTTCGGCTGCTACATGGTGTGCAGCTCACACGCAGCTTGCACTGCTTGTTCTCGATCCCCAGCCACGGCGGAGGGGTAAGACGCAGCATACAACTCGAGGCAGGCCGCCCGGTGTGCACGCCACAGTGCTGGGCGGTTCAAGCCTCCTTGTGGTGTCACGCAGGGGGGGCGCAGGGTGTCTGCCAGCAGCAGCACCCCCGCCGCCCCCCCCAGGCAGCTCCGCTCCAGGGGGGATAAGTGAACACAGGGCAGATTGGCCGACTCGTGCACCCGCTGCAGCACGTAGGCATGTGTGGCAGGGTGCCCACACACAGCAGCTGCGCTGGCTGCGTTGGTGAGGGACGGAACTTCGCACTCATTGGCCCAGCTGTAAGCTTGCTCTGGGAAAACGCTTGCAACGATGAGAGGCGGCAGCTGCAGCCAACCGCTCTTGACTGGAATCGCCGGCGGCATTGCCACCCACACTCGCTGTAGCATGCCGCAGCAGCAGTGCACGATCTGCTCCAGTCGCTGCAAGCACAGCAGCTGGGGCAAGTCATTGATGCACGGTTGCACCACAGGTACCAGTGCATCCCGCACACCACAGAACACATAAGCGCCGTTATTGGCGTCGGAACTGATATGCTGCCGTAGCAATATGCCAGTGTCCACTGTAATGAGCTGCAGGTCAGCGCGCTCTTCCTGCAGGCTGGCGGCGGCACACAGAGGGGGGGGAGTGGCGATGCCAACTGCGTCTGACAGCAACCCGCCGCCGTCTGACAACTGGTGCAATCGTAGGCGCGCGCCCCCTGGCTGACCAAAGTCTTCCAGCATGTCCAGCACCTCTCCTGTGTTTGGGCTGCGCTGTGCTGCAGGAATCACCACACGCAGCACACCAGGTGCAGAGGGCACCGGCTCAAGCATCGCCGTCAAGCCAGGCACCAAATCACCAATGGACAGGCGACTGCTCTGCTCCAGAATGCTTCGCCTTGCACTGGTCAGGTCGCTGGGTGATTCTTGGGAGCTGAGCTGAGTCACTCCCACAGGGCTGCTTGCATGTGGAACAACCGGAGTCATGTTCACGGGCTTTGTGAACAGAACACCGAAACGCTGCGAAGCGAACACTTCCACAACCGGTGTGCACATTGCAACTTGTGCGAAATCCCTGACATCCGGCCGAGCTGAGAATCCGCCGCTGTCGCGAGTGCACACGACGAGGAGCATCTTCAGGTTTGCCGTGCCCAGCAGGTTTGCAGCGGATTGGAAGAACGTGGCGTCGGACCAGCGCTGAGATGGAGACAGCAGCGTTGTAATGTTTTCGATATCTGCCTGCAAATCCGTGCGCTGCTGAGGCGGCGGAGCTTGTGCAGATTCAGCTCCAGCCTGAGCCGAAGCCCCAGTTGTGGGCTTGTGCTGCTGCACTACGCACATCGCACGGCGAACAGCAGCCGCGCTCTTGAACAGCGACACGCTCTTTTGAGAAAAAGATTCAATGTACACCTTGCGGTACCACGCTGACCACGACCGCCTGATGCGCAGAAAGTGACAAAACAAGTGCTCCATTAGCTTTGGTGTGGTCGCCATCATTGTGGGCTGCACAACGTTCAACTGGTGCAGCACAGCATTTGTGCTCTCCACGCCAAACACCACACAGGCTCCCACTTGCAAGCAGACGTGCACGATGCTGCGCTCGGCCATGTCGGGCAGGGGCAGCTGAGACAGATACGTGTCTGCCGCCGTGATGAGGGAGCCCGGAGTGCTGCGGCGGAAACGGGTGAGCGCTGCTGCCAAGCCGCGCTGGGTGAGAATGATTGGCACTGGCAGTAGTCCTCCGTCAGAGGAGGCCCGCCAGGAGAACACTTCTGTGGCGATGTCGTCCGGTAGGGGGGGGCTGTGTGCCAGGGGGTGCGCCTTGCCCGCTGACACAATGAATTCCATTGTGTGAAGTGACACTCCCAGCTCCAATCCAGCCATGCGTTCGGTGTATTGTATAGGTTGAATCTGCACCAAAAAAGGTTTTGATGCGCCATCGCGAGCCGCACACCATTCCATCACTGCGTGAATGAAGCGGCGAGAGCACAAAATGGCGTCACACCCACTGGCATCCAGCAGCGCCATCAGCCCCTCTGGCGACGGGCAGTGCAGTGCAGAGGAAACCAGCCCGAAGCATGCACATGCCGCATCTGCCACGACCCACTCACGCGACTCTACCGCAAGGATGCCCACCTTGCTGCCTGGCCTCAGCCTCCCCAGGCGCACCAGACCCGCCCCGAAGCAAGAGGCCAGGGCAAGCAGGTCTGTGAAGGACCACCACGACACCCCATTCACCTCTGCCGATGAAAATGAGCCGAGAAATGTGGGTTCATCTTCAGCCAGCCAACCAATGGCCCGCCGAGTGCCGTGCTGGCGTGCCCCCGTCAACAGGCTTGCATACAGTGAGTTGGGCACTCCATCCATGGCACCCTGGGCAATGCTGGGCATGGTGCTTGGGAGAAATGACAGCTTGGGGATAGCAGCTCCCGCTTGTATGCCAGGGATGGCCGCTCGCGAGCTGCCGCCCACCATGCGCTGTGCAGCCAGAAGGGCAGACACGCTTGGCAGTTGGTCATGCATTGCACGCTGCAACAGGGCGAGCATGGCATACTGTCGTGTGAAAATAGGCACGGCACCACCAGCAGCCGGCAACGGTATTGATTGGCGCAGCTCGTCATCAGCCCCATGAGGCTCCGCAGAGCCGGAGTCTGTGGCGCTGCCGCCGCGGGGCTTCGTCGCTGACCTCATTCGCAGCAAACGCACAGAGCGCTGCGATGCAACGCTGCTATCATTGGTGAACTCTGTAACGTATCTTTCTGCCGAGCGACGCGTCCCATACATCGCTGCTGATGACCCCTGGTCCAGCGACCAGCGCAGCACAGGCAACACAGCGAAGTCGCTGAGCTCCTCGACCAGTTGGAAAATATGCAGCTTCCACGTTTCATGCTTCAAACCACGCTTGCGGGTTGTGTGAAGAGACAAAGGCCGGTGTACTCCAGCCCATTGTAGGTACTGCAGCGTGGTTTTCTGCAAAAACTCTGCCAGCTTGGACTGCTGGCACAGAGGGGGGGGCAAGATTTGGTCGGCGCCGTGTACAGCATGAAACGCTGTTGGGGAGTCCATGATGCGCTGTTGGGAGCTCACTGAGCGCGCATCATCCACGAAGAAATCTCCCGGAAGGCTCTCACCCTCCTTATGTGCGGAATGTTGCCTGGAGCAGGAGCAGTCGTAGTCACAGTCGCAGGTGCCTGCCGATGCCCCACGCCGCCCCTGAACTGCACGCAATGGCCTACGACCCACGAATGTGACAAACAACCAATCAGCCAGCTTGCTAGCATACCCTTGAGCTGGTATGACTGCCAAATTGTACAACCGCTCCGGGTGTCTGCGAGACGCGCACAGCTTGTGGAAGCCACGAAGGGCTAACGCCTCGGCAACTCGCGCCAGGCGAGAAGGCAAGTGCAGAGGGTGATGCACAAGGCGTAGAACTCGATGGCGCATGTTGGACACAAGCCCGTTTGGAATTTGGGGGCCATGTACAGCAATGTGTACCATGCTGCACCACGCGTTGGACACTGTCCACTCGTAGGACACCACCAGTGCGGTGAAGACTGAGACGGCAACGAGCCCAAAGAGGAAGGGGAAAGATAAAGTGGCCGTTCGCAAGAGTTTCCAAGATGCAGTGCCAGCCATGTGTGACATGCTGTTGAGTCCCGAGTCAAGCCACGGTAGATGCGTGTCCAGGGCATGCTGTATGGAAGCGCGCAGGTATTGAGCTGCATTCTCTGGGAACTCCACAGTGTGCTGGGCAGCCAGACAGACTTGCTGCACGGGAATAAAGATCTGATCGTTGATTGTTTGCATATAGGTAGCTTTGCAGGGCAGCAGTGCCACTGCCACGCGGGCCGACAGCGCCACGAGCAGCAACAGAAGGGCCGTTGCGCAGACCTTGTGCAAAATGGCCCATGCCCGACTGCGGTAAGCAAAGAGCGAAAAGTAGCTCCAATACCGTGGCGAGCATGCAAAAATTGCCTTACTCAGCCAGGAATCGGGAGCAGGGTCGCGCACGAGTCTCAGAACATCGGTAGAACGCGGGGGCAGGCCAGGGCTAGCAAACGAGAAGGAGTCAGTATTACGCAAATTAGCTTGCACAGGCATAAGAGGCTTGGACAACTCCACACATGACTGTGACCGGCGCATCGCCAACGGCTGTTGGGCTCCCACAGGGTGCAGTGAGGGGGGCGACGGGAGCCTCACTGGCTCTCCATCGTCGCTGCCGGAATGCAAATCTGAAAGCACCTCTTCGTGGTGCACTAAGGGCACCACAATGGGTTCAGGCGCTTCCAGCCAAGTCCCCAAGCGCTCTTGCACCAGGCGCACTGAAAGGCCGTAGTGGTCGCTGAGGTACCTGAAGGGTGCGCCTCCAATCCTGAATGGGTGCACTTGCACGCTTTGAATGTCTGCTACGAGTTGGTCAGCCTCGCCCTCTGCATACCACAAGTAGTCCAAGCGCTGCGGGTATTTGTGCACGTAGGCATACTGGATGGAGCGGGGGTACTGCTGGCGGGGGGGGCGGGTGCTGATCTGCTGCCCGTGTCGCTGCTTGAGCACATCCACCATGGCCCCAAGTGGCGCATTGGACGGGAATGACCCGATAGCCAGGGGCATACGGGTGATAGCGCCTTGTAGTTGTTGGTACAGTCGGCTATATTCGGCAGAGTCGGTGACTCCACTTGTAGCTTGGCCGTTGTGTGCAAGGTGTTTTGCATCGACGCGCTCAAGTCGGCTGGAAAAATACGGCAATCCAACGTGCTCGCCAGGCTGTTCTGCCACCCCATCCACATTAAAGTCACCCATGAGCATGAATGGAAATGGGCTGTTGTGCGTACGAAGCTTGATGAAGCCAATCATCTCTTGCATTTGAGCGGCACGCACAGCAGTGTAAGCCCCGCTGGAGGTGTGACTCGCTTGCAAATGGCAGTTGAATATGTCCACCACAAGCTCTTTGGTTGTGGCGGCATGCATGACTTCGTCATCCTCCTCGGCCCTTGGACCTCCAGCAGTCGTTGTGGACAGAAGCACCCGTGCCCACACCACGCCTTTCGCTGCCCCGGCGTCCAAGCCGCTGCCAGCCGTAGAAAATGCGTGGAAATCGCTGGCACATATGGGCAAACGAGACACAACAACTAGCCCACTGTCGGTGTATTTTCCATGCACCAGTACGTCATACGCCGTTGGCCGCGGCATTCGAGCGACAAAGCTGAACCCCAAATCGTCCAGTCGCCGCAGCAGCGCGGCTTGGAAACACACCAAGGGTGAAATCGGAGACGCAAACACCTCTTGCAGTGCTAGCACCTGCGGGGCGCGTTTTTGCTCCAAGAGCTCTGCCAAGTGTGCAACAAACGCATTGATGCGCTCGCCAGTATGGTGGCTGGAATGTGACGAGACCATACTTGCCCCAACTGGCAGCGCGTTCAAGTTGTAACTGAGGATGGTCATTGAGTTGTTTTCACTGGGCTGTGCATGTCCTTTTTGCTCGGCCTTAGCATCGTGCTGGTTGCTGGACTCAGCAAAAGGCTGCCCCCGGAGGGGCGGCACGTGCCTTCGCCCTGAACACACACCCTGCAGGTACACACGGCCACTCGGCAGTGGCAGCAGGGGACTTGAGCTATCGCCTCGAGAAGATTCTGTTGCAGAGGCAGGTGTGAGACTTCGTTGGCCAGCTGCTACAGTGCCTGTGTGAGCTGCAGTGGGGGCCTTGGGCTGAAGTGGGGGCAGCCACTGCCCAGACATTTCCAACAAGCCAGCAGTGCCGCTACGTGCACGCTGCTCTGTGAAAACACTGTCACCAAATAGCACTGGAGTTCCAACTTGCGCAGTTTGTGCACCAGAGAGTTGTCTCGTGTGCCTTGCAGCACCCGCACCAGAAGCATTCTGAACGCCAGAGTGTTCCAGTCGGGAGTCCCAACTGCGAGATCGGCGGGCGTGGTCGAATGACAAAAGCGGACCAGATGTCCCCCGCGTTGAATAACCGGGCATTTGGACTAGCTGTGGTGCCAAAAACTGCTTCTGGAACGCCAAGAAGCTGCCGATTTCAAGGAGGTGCTTCAAGGCATGAGAAGTTCCAACAGCTACATCCCGGCCAGAGTGACCCAGACGCTCGAACTCCCGACGTTGATAGTCGTTGATGTGCACATTTGATGGGTGCAGGGCCTGAAGGGCTTGCTTCACGGGCCACCAACGAAGTGATACAATTCGCGGTGACCAGAGCAACTGCTCAGCCTGGGAAAGCCTCTCAAACGCCCCGGTGGTAATCAAACGCTCCCGTCGGCGCCTTTTTTCAGTGAGTTGGAAGTTGATGAAATCAATGTCTGGGTTGAGTGTGCTTTTGTTCTCTGCACAAAGGAAACGTGCGGAGAGCTTCAAATATTCCGCGCAATCCGCTCCACCTACCTTCGGCCCATACAACAAACGTTTGCACATCGTATGCAGTCCCTGAAATACGGCTGGTGACCGCCAATCGATCAAATATTGTGACATTATGCAGCCGTGTTCGCTGTGACACCGCAAATCCGCAGGTAGCCAGCTCCTGCAAGGCAACCTCGAGTGGCGTTTCGCTCGTGTTTCTGCGTAGCCTTCCTCCAACGCCGAGCAGCTCCCCTGCAAACGGCACTAAGCGCTGACTCCCATTCCCCAAAATGTTCTCCACATCCCTTTGTCCGAGCAGCACCTCCAGCTGTCCACTTTTGGATTCACGAACTGGTAATAGAACGATAGCCCTGCGTTGAGAGGACTGAAGCTCTGTAGAATGTCCTGTCTGGACTGTCCCAACATTTGCAGGTGGGTGAAGCTGCAGACCGGCAGCCATGCCGTATTTGTGTTAAGTGTGTTGATGTCGGCCTGTTTTGTGTGGCCAAAAGGGGGGTGAAACTACACAGGCTTGCGCAAGTTCGCCTTGGCTCCTCGCTTCCTTGCTCTCGCTTTACAGTAGCGCCCATGTATGCCGGGAAAGCAGTTACCATGTAGGAATTCCGCAAGATTTGAGTCGTTTTTACTTGAATGGTTCTACATTTGCATACTGAGAAGAAACTGTGGCGATAGGGCTTCGCCAAGGGGGGGCAGAAGGCTGGGGGGTATGTAGATCCAAGCCGAGCAGTCATCAGGTGCTATCCACACAAGCAACAAATTTGAAAATTTGCCCAATCAATCGAATATTTTGGCAGATAATGGATGTGCGTGGAGCTGTATCAAAGTTTCCGCAGTAGCTGAGTTTGAGGTATACAAGTGGGCGGAAGGCGAAGATAATTCTTGAAAACTGCGCCGCACCCAGATCGAAACATGGGCGAACAGAATGCCGAAGTAGTGAGTGACGGCGACGCTGAAACAATACTATTCAGCACCATATTGCACATTACCTGAACGCAGCTTTCAGGCGTCCAGCTGCTGCTTCAAAGTGCACCACAGCTGGCTTGGGCTATTTTGGAGTTCTGCCCTTCTCAGGTCCCCCTTAGCTGGCGCCACGCCAGCTTGATGAGAGCCCCCAGCTATGCAGTGCAGATTGCTTGTGGCTTTCCAGCACGCTGTACGGAGGATTGCCTGGGCGTGCAGTTGAGAGCCACGTTTGAGCGCACGCATGGCAACGCGGCCCTCAAACGGCAGCGGCAGGAGCCGGAAATCGGCAAAGCCGCCGCACAACCACACAGCTTATCGCTTGTGGATGCGCCTACTGTGCTGCAAATGCAGTGCCTAAGCTTTGATGATGTCAAAGCTCGCCAAGCGCATTTCCTGGGTCAGCAGCTCCCCCCACACACAGCACACACAACCCTCAATGCACAGCTGACGTGGCGATACAGACGCTGCCTCATCCGCAGCGCCAAGAGCGCCGTGCGCTGCAGCAACCTGGCAGCCCTCACCATGCTGCGCCACGCAGGGTGGGACTTGCCAGCGGAGCAAAGCGCACTGCTGGTGACGGCCGTGGTCGCAGCGCAGCCGGCTGCCGCCAAGTACCTGATACGCCACGGGGCCCAGGTGCAGGACCATGCAGCACTGTGCATGGAGGTGGCAGCAGGCGGCACATGCACCCACACACTGCAGGTGCTGCTTGACTGCAGGACGGCGGCAGCGCAGCCAGCTGCCCTGCGTGCGGGTCTGGTGGCTGCGGCCACAGGCGGCCGCATGGGCACCCTGGGCACACTCCTCGCGCACATCGAACATGTCCGCCACTCTATGACTGAGCAGTGGCGTGGAGACGTCGCTGTGGCGCTTGCAGATGCATTGCGTTTGGGGTGTGAGGGGGGGCAGTCAGACAGCATCCAGCAGCTGCTGCTCACCCCCCTGCACCCCGGCTGCGGAAAATGGCACGCGGAGAGCCTACCTGTGGCACACCAAGAGCCATGCCGCGCCTGCCTGTGGCAGGTTCGGCGGGGTCTGCTCTCCGCCGCTGAGTGTGGGTGCGACGCTGGAGTGGGGTACTTGCTTGGGGCGTGCCAAGTGCTTGCGCCTGCCGGCCTGGACTTGTGGCAGGCTGTGGGAGAGGAGGCCGCAGCAGAGACACTGGTGCAAGCTGCGCAGCGCGGGATGTACGCAGTGGTGCACGCAATGCTGCGGCGCGGTGTGCACGTGACACTGCCAGAGGCGGCAGCGGCGGCGGCGGCGGCGGCAGCGTCCCACGGCCAAGTCATGGCGCTGTGGCTGCTGCAGGAACACGGCGCGAACGCTTTGGGTGGCGGGAATGCCCCTCTTGTGCAGGCTGCACGCGGGGGGCACTGGCAGACGCTCACCCTGCTGCTAGGTGCAGGGGGGGTAGCTGGACAAGGCGACTGGGAGGGCTTGGTGATGGCAGCCCGATACAACCACCTGCGGGCAGTGCGACTTCTGCTGGGGCTTCCAGCCAATGAAGGTGGCGAGCAGGGCACAGCTGCTGCAGCGGCAGGGGGGGCTGCTGAGGTGGAGGGGGGGGTCGCCCCCATGCCGGCCGACGGCACGGTGCTGCAAATAGGGGCGGGGGCGGCAGAAGGGACTGCACCAGTGCACGCGCCCCTGCACCAAGCCAGCGTCGCTAAGATGCGGCGCTTTGTGGCGGATTTCCGCCCTGCAGGGGGGCTGCTTGCGACAGCACGCAAGTCAGCTGCTCTGCGGGAGGCGGCGGCTCGAGGGCACACCGCCATGGTGCGCCTGCTGCTGCAACAGGGCGCCGACGCCAGCAGCGTGCACAACCAGGCCCTGTTCCACGCCATGGCAGGGGGGCATGTCGCCGTGGCAGCGCTGCTGCTGGAGACGAGGCGCATCCGGCCTGGGCAGGACGAGACCACGATGGCACAGCGCAGCCCAGCAAGGGACGCCATGCTGCAGCTGCTGCAGCAGCACACGCAGCAGAAATAGCTGTCTGATATACGAGGGTGCGCTGTAGCTGCCGTGTCTTCATGCAATGCACAAAAAAGCGCTCCAGACCCACAGGGAGCCCGCGACGCTGCAGGCGAAGCACAGCAGGGCTGAGTTCTGCAAGGGCTGCCCAAGCAGAGCAGACTCCAGCAGTGCCGGGGCCGCTGTCCGCATGTGGCTGGATGCGGTCTGCAGCATGGCCCATAGGCTGAGAATGCTTGCGGCCAGGGTGGCGGCGAGCATTGCCTTCCCTGCTGCATGCTTCCACACACGGGACTGGCACAGCACCATGAGCGGCACACAGGTCGCACTGAACAACAAAGGGATGGAGAACGCAATGAGGGTGCACAATGTGACGGTCATGATGTACACCACGAACACGGCAGCAGTGTACGCATCTGTCGCGTTGTACGGAGGGTCTGCTGCTGTGATGCTTGCCAAGCGCTCGGCAGGCTGCATCGCTGCCCACTTCTTGGACGGCGGGGCAGCAGGAGCGGCAACTGCGGTGCTGACCTCTCCAGTTGTTCCACTTGGATGCAAAACAGGCGCACACGCCAGAACAGCACGAAGGTAAGCAGTGCCAACCAGGAACAACGGCAACAACCACAGGAGCAGGAACACAGAAGACTCGTCCGCGCCCCACACATTGGCGACTTGCATGCTGTGCGTTTGTGCCCAGAGCGCTGTGCCTGCACTGACTGCCAGCAGCGGCAGCATCTGTGTCAGGCCCGCCACTGTGCCCATACCAGGGGCAAACCGCAGAAGCCACAGGAAACTTCCCAAGTGCATCAGCGCCAACATGGGGCAGTACTCACCCTCGGTCACAAAGCTGTCACCCCACCCCAGGTACAGTGTATACCCCACGTGCAGTCGCTCCTCCAGATTGCTGGCGGCACGAATGAAGCGCTCAGCCACGCGGGCCAGCCGGTGGGGGGGGGCACCACCAGCAGCAGGCCTGGGGGCAAAATCCGCTGCAGGTGTGCTCTGCAGCATTGCCACCAGCTGTGAATCTGCGGCCAGGTCGGCACACCAGCGCGATGCAGGGCCTGCCAGGGCGCAGCTGGTTACTTTGCCGTGGGGGGACAGGTGTGCTTCCCGCCCATCGTGCACCTGCACCGAAGCGGCGTCCAAACCACGCTCGAGCCACGCACCGTGCTGGCCTGTCGCTCCAAATGCGCTGTCCAGCACGGCCCGTGCAAACGCGGGCCAGGACGCGCTGTGGCTGCCCAGCATTGCTACTGCAGCGCGGGGGACGGACGGCGGAAGCTGCAGGGACGCGCACAGCGCAGCCACCCAGCCCTTCACAGCAGTGTACCATGTGTCGGGCAGTGCCGCACTGCCCTGTGCGGCCTTGGCCAGCTGCATGCCCTCCATGGGCAGGAGCTGCTGCAGGGTGGCAGGCAGGTCCATATCAGCCACCACGCCATTCAAGCCAGCGGTGGCCACCCGTGCCGCCACAGGGCGGACGCCCCCGGGCGCAGAGAAGTGCACTGCAGTAGTCATGCGCCCAGTGCTGACTGGTTCAGTGCCATTGTGGGGGTGCAGAGTCACTGTGGTGTTCCTGCTCCTGTTCGGGGGGCCTGCCACCGCAGCCAACATTGCATCCAGCAAGCCGGGAAGCATAGCCCGATCGCCCAGCGCCTGGCTTGATTGGTGCATGCGCAGGCACTCCACTGCATGCTGAGGTGCAGTGTGCCCCCTGGTGGCTGCGCAGCTGCGTCTCTGCCACGCCATTTCCGCCGCGGCGTCCGGCAGCAGCAGCAGGATGCCCTTGGCGCGCCACGGTGCGTTTTGCGCTGCTGACAGCAACGCCAGGAGCTGGAACTCAGCAGCGGGGGATGAGATGCATGGGTGTTGTACTAAGGTCTGGGGCTGCGGGCTGATGACGCCAGCGGCAATGGCGGCCCGCAGCTGGGTGCACACGGCAGACTCCGCACCGGGGCTGGACAGGCTTGCACTCACGGCCACTGACTCAGGCACAGTGCCGCCTTGAATACCCGGTAGGTGCAGCACAGTTCCACACGGTGCGTCTTTGCACGTAGCACGAAATACTCGTGCGTTGTGCAGTGCAGAGCCTGCCAAGCCTCCGCGCAAAGACCCATCCAGCCATGCAGACCCACTCATATGCGACTTGTAGAAGTCTGCTGCTAAGGATGAGGCAAGCAGTGCCTGCAAAATGCACTATTTGCTCAATTATTCAACCTTATTTCACATCATGTTGGCGTACCTGGCTGTTGGTGTACGCAGAGATGCGAAACCGAAGCTGCAAACCATTTTCCGCAACAAAAAAGTTGCGGGCTTTAGGCTCAAACGTCGACAAGGTCAGCATGGGCAGGCATGCTGCCCACAATAATCCTAGAGCCAGTGGGATGAAGCTGCACAATAATCATCGTTTTGCGCACATGCGGCAATCTTGTCAGCATACACAAACCTAAGCCAGCAATATTTGAACCTAGCTGCATTCATGTTGAGACAGATTGGGGCAAGCATGGCAGCAGCAAGTGCCAACCATGTGCTTCAGTTTGATAATGTTTGCTTTCAAGTCAGTCTTTGTGCAATACGCGCTCTCCCGAGTGCTGTCCAGATGTTTCACGCACCCCTTGACACAAAGCCGGGAAGTCCCAAAGGCTGCGAATCGCTCCACCCCTCCTCGGCCCGCTGGTGGTGCTATTCACAGGCTTAGCCAGTATCGACCTGAGCATGTGAAACAAAGTCAGGCATTTCCAGGGAGCCTCTGCATGTGACATAGAGCCCCTGCATTTCGGCAAAAGCTGGCTGCATCAGGACTATGTAAAAAGAACCCCCCCATGTTTTCGCCGGCAGGCATGCCGAAAAAAATGCTGGCTCGGCCTGATTCAGTAGCTGTTGGCTACTGCAAATATGCTTCCTCGCGAAGGCGTGTTGTACACCTGCAGCGTTCATGTCAGAAAGATCGCCGCGTTTTTTTAACAAATGGCTGCTGCCCTGCGCGCGCATGCCATAAGCATGTGTATCTACAGCCAGTGGGCCAACCAAAAATTGCATGTGTCCATTAAAAGCATTCCCTTGTACGCAACACGGTCACAGGCAGACAATGGACATTTTGCAAGGAGCATTCAAGGAATTGTCGCGCACATGCTTGCAGCTGAATTGGTATGGTTTCACCGTTTGAACGGGGGCAGCAAAGCTGGGGATGTTATTAAGCTGGGTACAGCAAGCAAGTCTTTTGCTGAGCTTTCGTCGGAGTGGGGTGCGGTTGAGCCAGGTTTGTTGAGGCATCGGATGCAAACAGGATAATCTGCATCCCGAAATGCGCAGATTGGCAAGGCCTTGTTGCAACTGTTGACGAGGCTTTCGATGCGCTGGCTTTTCAACATGGACGCTGGGTGTCATACATCGACTCTTTATCTGATGCAGACTTTCTTGGGGCTTTTGATTGCTTTCACGCTGACGGCAAGTCATTCGCTGAGAGGCCGCTTCGAAGCAACACTCTGTTGCATGTTTTCAACCACGGCACCCATCACAGGTATGTAGCACGTGGCATATCAACGACCGTATATCAGTTGTTTTCGCTAACATGCAGGGGTCAAGCAAGTGCTGCTGTGGTGCAACTCGGCGGCGACAGCCCTGCCATGGACTACACGTATTTTCTGCTGGAGCAAGCGTCTCTCACATGTGGTGCGGCCGCTGCTGACGCTGAAGCAAATGAGCCTGCAAAGCTTCGTTCGGTTTAATAACCCAAACTACTAGTGCTGCAAGTCGCCTAGATATGGCCCCCTCTTTGCTCCAAGCACTGTATCAAGCGTAGGAGCGGAGGGGGAAGGCCATTTTTTCCGGCAGTGGGCGGATGGGCACTCTCGTGAAGCATGACACACCCGAGCAGCTTTGAGAGAGGCAGTCAACAGGAAGCCATCTGAGGTTTTGATTAGAGCAAGCCAGGGATAAGTGATCTCAAAACAGACAGAATTGTCATGTCAAGGCTGGGCAGTAAGCAGCAGGTAGGCAGGAAGCGGGAGCGCTGCCCCTCCAGGGGTGAGCCTCCAGGCCAGGGCTGGTGGAGGCGGCTGTACAACTGTGGCAGCACCTGCTGTCTTAAAGTCCAACAGGGTTCCACCCATAGTCAGGTGGAAGGTTCCCCTCTTGTGTTTGCTCCCCCACCCGCCCGCTGCCTGCCTGCTGCTCTCCCAGGCCAGGGGGGCCCACATCACGACAAAGTATGTGTTGCCGCCCTTCATTTGCTTGCATGTGCAGGCACATTGGCTGAAATATTTTATTGCTTGTTTGTTTGATGGGGGATGTTGGGTTTGCGCAGGCGCAGCGAGATTCTGCATGTCCAGTCGAACAACTTGCAACACTGGATTGGAAGCTTGATTACCCGGGGGGTGTGAGAGGCCCCCCCCCCCTTGCACACGCCCCGAGCACTGCCAGGCGGCGCGCGCAGTATGCCATGCACGTGTGAGTGTGTGTGAGTAGGTGCATGTGATGGTGAGACTATGTGTACATGTGTGGGTCACTGCATTGGCACCTTGGTGGCTACCAGGGCAAGTCCTTGCCGGTGGTCATGTCCACAAAGTGCCCACTGGCAGCTGCTGTGAGCTCTTGAGTATGCTTGATGATGCTTGCAGCCGCATCTGTAGGCTGCACTGGCGCCTTGGCACTGCCCATGTCGGTGGCCACCCACCCAGGGTGCACAGTAGAGACGATGAGGCCCTTCGGCACTTTGTCCTGCTCCGCCAGGGTGGTGAGCTCATTGGCCATGGTAGCCACTGCCATATTCAGGGCAGCCTTGGACATGCGGTAGGAGTACAGGCCGCCGGCTGGGCGGTCCCCCATGCTACCAAGGATGCTTGAGACATAGATGAGCTTGGCATCGCCAGCCACCAGGCCGGCATTCAGCAGGGCCTGTGTGACGCGGATGGGCCCCACGGAATTCACATTGAAGTGCTGCATCATGTCTTCATCTTGCACCTCCAGGATGTTGGCGTCCTTCAGGATGCCTGCGTTGTTGATCACCACGTGAAATGGCGCCTGGCCGGCAAGGGAGCCAAAAAGGGTTTTGCCAACATCTGACGAGCCCACGTCGATGTTCTCAATGATGGCAGCAACATTTGGTACAGCTTTGAGCTCCTCCGATGCAGTGCGGCATGCCGCGAAGACTTGGTTGCTCTCCGATGCACTTAGTTGCTTAGTAATCTCGAGGCCTGCGCAACACGCCAAATGCGCTGACGAGCGGCCACTCGTAGTCTTGACAGCACGACGTACCGATACCCCTGTTTGCACCTGTGATGAGCCATCGGATAGCTGCAGGTACTGATGCTGCCATATTGCTGAAAGCTGGAGGAAGTGTTCAGATCGAGACCCAAGGCTCGGAAAATTCTGCGGAGCAGTTCGGTGGAATTATGCTCGATACTAGCTCAGCCCCTGCGCAACGTGCTCCTGACAGTGGTACAATAAATTTGTCAACAGCAGTGAAATGGTTCATCCATGGACCACGATCCCCATCAGGCACTGTCTGACTTGGCCACGCATGAAGCCCCCTGCCTATGGTATGGCCGCGAGAGCCCCTTCCGTACCTGTGTAAGACACGCATTCAGACAGTTATGGCAATAAATCGTCGGGCAACCCTACAGCACCCGAAGAGTGGGCGGGCTGGGTAATTGCTAAACTAATACATGGCGATAGGAAGGAGTGGGCCACGAGGCACTCCCAATGGAGAGTACTGCCTTATGGTGATGCCTCGAGCACAGGGATCTCGGCACTCTTCAGTTGGGGCCTCTCGACGCTGGGGGTCCCTGCGATACAGGGGGTACGTCAGCACAGGGCTCTGACAGGGCCCCTCCAGCACACGACCCCGGGCAGCCAAAGCAGTCATGCACCCGGACTGCACGCTGAGCCAATCCGACTGCAGAGCAGCCAATCTGCGAGTCGCATCATGTGTGGGTGGAGTCAGCGTCGGTCCCCGACGCTGCGGCTGCGGCTGCCTTGGTCGCATCCACAGCCTCCTGGCCCACATGCATGCTGTCGCCTGCCCAAGGACCCGCGTACCTGCCCCCTGCCCCCGGTGTCATCACCCCCCGCCCATGCTTCTTGTCCTGGTGGAAGGCCCCCTCAAACACATCGCCATTGCCCGAGGTGAGCACCCCCTCCCCGTGCCGTTGCCCCCCTACAAATGCGCCGGTGTACTCATCGCCATTGGAGTACACGGCGGTGCCCTGCCCAGTCATGGTGCCTCGCCACCACTGCCCCTCGTAGGACAGTAGCCCCCCTAAACGCCCGGAAGCCTCATCCA
>Ga0307982_1001875_pt1 | contig 17119 bp, 4 predicted proteins | sample OrgLakmetagen989_FD_201847 | JGI IMG/M metagenome (GOLD analysis project Ga0307982, IMG submission 201847) | Saline water microbial communities from Organic Lake, Antarctica - #989 | ecosystem: Environmental > Aquatic > Non-marine Saline and Alkaline > Saline | place: Antarctica: Organic Lake... | reverse complement strand
CACAAGTTTTGATATCCTGCATACCCCCCTCTGAGCGGGGTCAAGGGATTGCGTGCCTCGAGCTCGGTCGAGTTGATTTCGCTAGAAAATACATTACACACACATAATACACACACAATATATCTGAGAAGAATGTACTTTGATGTACAGCGAGATCCTATCAATATCCTTCCATCAATATAGTAACAACTGCTGCAGCTTGAGCTGCATTTGCTTTGTGCTATCGGTCTGAACTGTTTGGTTTGGGTCTTGCTTGCCGCTGAATTGTTTTGGCCAGCCATCGTCCTGTCTGGTGTGCCACCTTGATTTTTTTACCACAAGGCCAGCACAAAACAAGGCATGAACACGTACAAAGTTGCTGCTGCCGCACTGGCAGCTGCGATTGCTGTACCTGACTCCAGGTATGCGTCGCGTTATGCGTGTTTCGGCGCTGCTCGAATTCCGCACCCTCTGCAGACGATACGTTCACGATGTCTCAGATGGTATTGTGCGGGCAACATATTCCTTTTCCACAGCCATCCGGGTGGGTGCGCGTTACTTTTGGATTGGAATTGTGCATGATGAGGAGGAGCAGTACGAAGCATACAAAGCAGCTCAGGCAAAAGTTCATGAGCGTGCTGCACGGGCAATGATGGACGTGGTGAAAGCTCATGGCGGGCTTTACAATAAAGCGGCACAGTACATGTCTACCCAGAACCACGTTATGCCTGCTGAGTTTGTGGCAGTATTATCTGAAGCGCAAGATAAGGCTCGCAGCCGGGACTTCAGGGACATTGAGCGAGCCGTCAAATCGGAGCTGGGCGACGCCGTGTTTGGGGGCAAGTTTGTGTGGTTTGACCCAAAACCAGTCGCTGCTGCCAGCTTGGCGCAGGTGCACCGTGCTGTGGACATAAGTGGCCGCCAGTGTGCCGTCAAGGTGCAATACCCTGGCATTGACCTGCAAATCATGGCTGATGTGAACACATTCCGTGCGCTGCTTCAAGCCTTGGAGTGGGTGTTTGACGGCTTCAAGATGTCCTGGATGCTGCCGCAGTTCAAAGAAAACCTCAATTGGGAGCTGGACTTTGCCCAAGACGGGCGGAATGGGACACGGTGCGGAGCCCTCCTGGCGCACGGAGCATCTTCAGGCACCGCCGGCCGCGTGGTGGTGCCGCAGGTACACTGGGACCTCACCACGAACCGCCTGCTGACGATGGAGTGGGTGTCTGGCGCGAAGGCCACCGACAAAGGCACCCTGCATGCCCTTGGCATCGCCCCTGCGGACGTCGCTTCGCTTGTCTCCCGGGCTTTTGCAGACATGTCCCTGGTGCATGGCCTGGTGCACATCGACCCCCACCCAGGAAACCTCCTCGTGCGGCGCAAGCCGGGCGCCAAGCCCCTGCCAGCGGAGGTGCAGGCGCTGCTGAAGACCTTCCCCAGCGAGAGTGACGTCAGGGCCATGCTGCAGCAAACGGGCGGGGACGTAGCCGGCATCTCCTACGATGAGTGGAGCAGCCGTGCAAGCAGCGGCAGCAGCGGTGGCAGTGGGCAGTCAAAGCCTGTCGCAGCTGGAGGCTGGTTGGAGGGCGACTTTGAGCTGGAGGAGTTGGCAGACACCCTGGAGGAGGGGGCGGCGCTGAGGGACCGGCTGCAGCACGCCACTCGACACGCCCGGCGCGCTGCCCTGAACCATGTACGGACGACACTGCTGGCCAACAAGCAGCACATTGACGACGTACAGTACCACTGGGACGCCGCCAAGGCCACTGCCAAGCGCACCGCACAGGCGCTGCTGGCGGTGCCGTTGCTGTGTGTGATGCTGCCCAGTGTGGCAGCGTTTGGCGCCGTCAAAGCTGCTATCCCCACCTCGGTCAGCAAGCCCGTGAAAGCGTCCCTGCGCAGTGCATCGCAGTCTGTGAGTGACGCGGCTGCAGCTGCATTGACCACAGCTCGCGACGGGTATGAGTCGCTGGTGGGCGGGGCGGAAGCCAGGCAGGCAAGGGAGGCCTCTGCTGCTGTCACAGCCACAGATGCGTCGCAAGCAAGTGGCAGTGCAGGCGACACGCTCGCGTCACTTCGGGCGGGCACAGAGGTCCCTGTGGATTCCTTTGATGGCGATGACAGCGCCCTTGCTGCAGCTGTGAAGCGCAAGCTGTCCCCCAACAAGGACTGGCAGCTGGTGCTGCTGGATCACGGTATGTACCGGCGGCTGGACCCTGGCTTCCGCATGGCCAACACTGCCCTGTGGAAGGCGCTGGCGACACGGGACGCCGCGCTGGGCACCGCCTCCATCATCGATATGGGCATTCCTGCAGCAGAGGCAGCCAAGTACTTTGAGATCATGTGTTTGCTGCTCACGTACAGGCCCAGCTCAGCTAGCCTTGGAGGGCGCATGACTACCAGTGAGCGAGCCGCAACGCGGGCCCGATTTGAGAAGGGTGGGGATTTGCACCTGTCAGGGCCAGAAGCTGTGAATGACTTCATTAAGTCACTGCCTGTGGACATGTTGTTCACGCTGCGGAACACAGCCATTGTAAGGGGGGTGAATCGAGCTCTGGGGGGCACCACGCTGTCTCGCATCCAGTCAATGGTGGAGGCCATTGGAGACGGATACAATGTTGACCACTGCACGGTGGATGCAAGCGCCTTAGATGCGACCTCTACCAAGGATGCATACGATGGTAATGGGTACAAATACCTCACTTCCTCGGATATTTCAGTGCTCAGTGCTGTGCATGCAGGGTCAGCGCTGAGCAAGACCTCTGCAGCCACGGCCTCTGGGGCAGGCCTGCAGCATGACATGGTGCCTGTGAGGTACCCTGTAGCCAGCATAAACCTGGCTACTGACACCGAAATGGCACTGCTGCACGCTGCAGGGGCCCTCCCCGCCGCTGCTGTGCGCACCACCAAGGTGCAGGGGCTGGTGCGGGCGGTGCAGGCGCGGCTGGCAGCTGAGGGCACAGAGGTCACCAAGGAGGTCCAAGAGGTGCTGGACAGCGCCCAGAAGAGTTCCATGCCTGCGTGGCTAGATTCACTTGTGTTTGGGTGGTATGTCTGGTTGTTTTCCAGTGTCCTCGGCATGAGCGGCAGCGGTCAAGATGAGCCGGACGGCGACATCCCTGCAGCACCAGTCAAACCCTCAGCAGCACAGGCACGTGTACATGCTGAGCCCAGCTCTGCAGAGTTAGCTGCACTGGCGGCTCCGCAGCAGCTGGCCGCCGCTAACCGCGCTTCAGCCGCTGCCATGCACAAAGAGCGTGAGCGGGAGGCTAAAGCCGCCGTGAAGAAAGACGACTTGTACGAGAAGGACTTTGGGTGAGCAAGCCCTTTGGGAAGTGAGCAAATGCACAGTGACGATCTGCAATGCATACGTACTGCGTTTCGTTGGCAAAGACCGCAGGTTTCCCGCCTGGCGCTGTGTGCTGCACCAGGGCTGGCCCCACTGGCTCATGGACACCACATCAGACCCACCTGGGCACACCTGGACAAAGCATTTTCACAACTCGTCGTTGCCATCCACACGGGATGCAGTCGTGTGCGATCCTGTGGTCGGGCGTTCACGCTGCTGGTCAGGCAGGGAGGTATTGCTGGGCAGCGCATTGCAGGGTGTGCTCTGCCCAGAAGGGCTGGCTGGAGATGCAGAGCTCCACACCTGCACAGAGCACACATGTATGAATACAGGATGGGCGCTCAGTGCCACAGTTGGGGCCGGCCGTGATAGGGGATGCGCAGGCAGCGGCACTTACCCACACAACTGACGTAAGGCCAGCGAGCAATGCCACAGCAGGTCCCAGGGCTATATATGCTAGTGCTGAGAAGTCACCTTCCTCCTCCCGTCTGTCGTCGGCCACCAGCATGACAATGCCAACGGCAAGCACGGCCGTATAGCCAGCAGTGCCTGTGGCCAGCCCCAAAATCGCCCTGCAAATGTGTAAGCTATGTACAGTTCAGGAGGCAATCCTAATGGATTACATGGCTGCATGTATTGGGTGATGCACTGAACTAAAACAAAAGCATGAGAAGAAAAGTCGTCATCGCGGAAGCTTGGCCGTCGCCCAAGCGCCCGCCACCAATTTTAGTGACCACATCAGCAATGTCCAGAAACGTACGCTAGTTGTGGCGTTTCTTTATTCCCTGCTGCCCTTAATCCAAGTACCAAGGCCATGGAGCCGCCTGCGCTCTCGACGCATGCAAGGTGATGCCGCTGCCATTCAGCGTGAAGCTCATACGGCATGCGCACCTCCGATGGTGCCAAGTGAGCCCAGAATAGTCAAAGCAATACCAGTTCTGTATGGAGAGCACATGATAGCTTGGTCTTGTACTGTACACTGACTACAAATGGTGGCTTCAGATCTGAGACAGAACCTGGCAACGGGAGCATGGATCGTGCACTATTTGGGCAGTGTGTAATGTTCAGATGGCGCTGCACCCAAAATGTTTATGATATTGCCTCTGTTGTATAGCAGGTACAGATATCATAAAAATAGTTTCGGCAAGTCTCCCCCAGCACTGGGTCGTCATTCCAGGGTCGGCTGCTGAGAAGTATTGAGAGCCCATCAAATTTGGAGTCAATCTTGCCACCTCAAACCCGGATGGGCCTGATGGGCCAATTGCCACTCAAAAGACGTACACTTCGTCTTCACTATTTCACAATGTGCCGTAAATGGCACGCTCCGCTGCTTCTTAGCTGTCAGCCTCTCCTGCTGGCTGGGCCGCTCGACTCTGGGCCCCGTAGGCCCCTGGATCTTGGCAACAATTTCAGGATCATTGCCGAGCACCCTGCAGCTGGCCATTCGCAAAGTTGCCACAGCATATCATGCACCTATGGTACGTGGTAGCTGTATAGGGGTCACCGTGCCTGTTGCCAGGGATAGCTTGTGGTTGGTGCCCGTGCTCTGACCGACAGAGCTGTGCAAGTACTTTTCAAATGGAAGAAACTGTTGGGCTGGCCCTCAAGCAAGAATACAGCATTTCCTTGTGCGGCGATTATGTAGAACTTACTGTAAGTCTATGCCTAAACTCAGTGCTGGTAGCCAAGTATTGCCATTGCTGTGGGAAATGTCGTGGCTCTGCGCATCCTCAGCGATTGTACAAAATACAGGGCGAGTGTATCGTGCTATCCGCCCAAGTCTCAGCTGGCCAAAGCCCCCAACAAGGTGTTATTATCAAGCTGTATCCCATTTCCGGCGCCCGTGCACATGAGCTGCTGGAGCTCCGGGGCAGGTTGGCGCTGAGCCTTTCGGCGCACTCATCCCTGGCTCCTCAGTACATCAGAAACCAGCACGGGAACGCAGTGACACTGCTCCCACCCAACTTACAAATGGGAAAGCAACATGCCATGGTCGTGATGGCTCGTTTACCAGGCTGCTCCCTTCACTCAATCTCGCTGCACAGCAGCGAGGAGCACGCAGCTGGGCAAGTGAGGAGCACCTTGTCCAGTGCCCACTGCCCCCTGGCACAGGCGAGCAAGGGTGCCACCAATGCCGATGACTGGTACAATGTGGCTGCATCCTGTGCCGCAGCCCTGTGCACCCCCTTAGCCGCCTTTCCTGCCCCGTCAGGGGGGGCCTCAGAGCTGTGGGGGGCTGCCAGTGATCCAGCAGCCCAATCTGGTCTGAACGGTGCAGAGGAGCAGCATGCTGCTACATCATATGCCGCTTGTGATACTAGTGTTGCACTTCTGCAGGATCGGCTGCTGGAGATGGGCCACTGCGTATCGGCATGGCGCCTACACTTGCCTCCCTCCGCAGCCCCCCCCGCCAGCGCCAACACTCCAGAGAAATGCACCACAGTGGGTGTAGCGCATCATCAAGGGGGGTTATCCCCAGGTTACTGGGACTTGTCCAAGCCCCACCTGGGAGCCGGCGTGCTGGCCGAGGTGTCCAGGCTGTGGGGGGCTGCAGGGCTGTGGGGGGTGGCTGACCAAGCCAGCTCAACGGGGGCGCTGCAGGCCACATCAGACATGATTGGCACCCTCAGTCGGGGAATGGAGGTGTGGATACGCACTGAGGTGGCTTTGCAGCAATGTCGGGCAGGCTGGGTGCATGGCGACTTGAACGACTGCAACATCCTGGTGACGCGCGACGGGGCGGGCCGAGTGAAGGTTTCGGGCATCATTGATATTGACGATGCAAGTTTTGGATATTCAGTGCTTGACTGTGCGATTTTGGCGGCTTATGGCGCCATGGGCTGCGCACACCCTGTGGAGATGATCTCCGCGATTGTGGCCGGCTGGCACAGCTCATCTCCCCTGCTGGAGCAAGAGGTGCGCATCGTACCATTCTTGGTGCTCTCGCGCTGTGTGCAGTCGGTGCTGGCCAGCACTCTCCGTTGGCTTGAGCAGGGCAGTGACGAGAAGGGCTACTTGCAGTTGCACATGCGCACTGCGCTGGCGCTGATGCTGGAGCTGCTCCCGCTACTGCAACACGACCCGTGCAGCCCGGAAACATGTGGATTGCAGCAGCACTTGCTCGTGTGCACGGGTTTTGGCGCTTCTATGCTGGGGCAGCCACTTCCTACGACTGGCACCCTTGATGGCTTGCAGCACGTGGACGCGGCGGGGGTCCTGCTGCAGTACACACTGCCGCCACTCAGCGAGCTTTGTTCAGCTTCGCCCAAATGTTCCCCTGACAATACGGAGTCTGGTGCACTGAGTGTCTGGTCCACGCCAGTGCCCTCCCCTAGGCGAGCTACAGCCCCCCCTGCAAGTCTTGGTGCTGCAAACAACACTGGAGCCGCCCCAGCAGCCTGCGCACAGCTGCCGTTGGAAATGTCGCCAGTGTGCTGCTATCGACTGAATGCGTCCTCTACACATGTGCTGGATTTCTCCGCAACAAGCTCACTGGAGTGGGGGGGTGTTGTGGGCTTCACCCCCGCCAAAATCGCAGCGTTTCACTACAAACTCGCCCACAGGGCATTCTCATCAGGCCATACAGTAGCATGGGGCAAGTACGGGGAAGATCGAATCATTTATGCCTCGGAACACTTTGTTGCTTGCGCCACAGGGGGCCTGGCTGCCGAGGAATCTAGAACACTGCACTTGGGGGTGGACTTGTTCCTGCCAGAACACAGTCCCATTTTCGCACCATGCGATGGAGCACTTCATTCGTTTGCGGTGAATGGAGCCCCCTTGGACTATGGTACTGCCATCATTCTGCGACACGACACGCCTGCAATGCTCGACCCAGATTCAGCAGAAACAACGCCAAATCCAGGTTGGTTCTCGCTGTATGGACACCTGAGTCCGCGAACGTTTCAAATGTGGAGCTGCAGAGCTGACTCAACTGCGACCCTATCAGAAGCGGATGCAGGCATCATGCCTGCGACCCCAGTTCCAGTTGCCCGCGGTGAGCTGCTGGGCTGGGTGGGGGGGCCCCCAACCAATGGAGGCTGGGCGCCCCATCTGCATTTTCAAATCATGTCGGAAGACCCAACAGCACATGGGGAAACTGGCGATTTTGCAGGGGTGTGTAAGCCCTCCGAGTGGCAGCCCCTGTACAGGCAGCTGGTCCCTGACCCTGCGGCGATTCTAGATCCGCAGGGGCTTGTGCCGACAGGAAGCAGGGCCAAGAAATGAAGCTCCATTGATATACATCTTGACATCTTGCATGGCTGCTGCAATGTTGTCACTTGAATGCAGATTCAATGGCCACCGCCAAGGACCGGTTCATATGGGGGGCTACCAGGCTTCCTGATTCGGGAAGTCCTGGCGACCTTCGAAGTGAGCACCCCTGGTGCAGCAAATCTAGCTGAGTTGCAATGTAAAACGTGCGTCTTGTACAGAGATAGGCAATCCGATCGCTGCGAAGCCCTGAAGCTGTGCTTGCAGATTTTTCTGCGATCGTCACAATGTCAGATTCCAGTGAAGTTGCTGTGCGCCTAGCCTGGACTGGCACAGGGACGCATGTTAAAGTGACAGGAAATTTTTCGGGTTGGGACCAGGGAGTCCCCCTTGATCGTCATGAAGATGGCTCGTGTGGTACGAGACCAAAGTGCAGCCAAGACTGTGAAATTGTTTGATGACGCTTGCTCAGTGACCGACTTGTTCGCACAGATGGTATTGTGATGGTTCCGCGAGGAAAGCGAGTGCTTTTCAAGTTTGTGGTTGATGGCCAGTGGAAGTATGATCCTCACCAGCGATGGTCAGTGCTGCCTGCAATCCTTCAATTACCGCTCTGCCAACACGCCAAGGTACACGCAGGGAGATGGACGGGTTTGGAAACATCAACAACCTAATCAATGCCGATGATATTCATGGACTTTCTCTTGCCTCTGAGCAGAGCTCTCCTCGGTCACCAGGAACCCCATTGGGTTTCATGGAGCCAACCGATGCTTGCGTTGCTGGAGCCCCAGCTTACACCTCTGAGGGCACAGGCACCACCGTGACTGTCACACGTCCACGTGGTGCCAGTCTGGGCGGCGGCTCTGTTCGTGAACAGGATGCACGTGTGCATGCCGCAGAGTATGACCTTGACCCATCAACGATGACCGACAGCAGGGGGGGGTCCCCTTTCCAGCCGCATGGGGGGCTTGCTGCAAGCCCCCCCTTGGCACCTTCGGAGCCCCCTTCCAGACTCACCAACAAGATGGACTTCAACACAATGCTCCGGGAGCAAATGGCCGGCATGGAGTCTGCTCTGCGTGCCGGGGGCAGCGGCATTAATTGGGGGGGCATGCGGCGCAGTGCCTCAGCGCCGTCCCTTACAGCGGAAGCCACAGCCGCCATGGCTGCAAACGCGGCGCAGGATGCACAGGCTGCTGCTACAGGCTCCGGGCTGTCGTCTTTCTGGGCGCCTCCCACAGCTGAGTACCCCTCAGACATGCTGCGATCTGCAGCAGCACAGTCGCCCGTGCTGGCCCCTCAAGCCCTCTCTGCACCAAGCACCACTACCAGCTTAGATATAGAGAATTCCACTTCCGCTGGAGCCCCGCAAGGGATCGCATCTGCCTCAGGAAGTGTGGGAATGCCGCACCTGGCACTGAGCCCCCCCCCAACAGCTGGGCCCATGGGGGGGGCTGCCCAGCTGGCAGGGGGGGAAGCTGTGCCCGCGCGCACGAACTCACAGGGCCAGAGTGGCCTGTCGGCCACCAGTCGTGGCGAGGGCAAGCTGGTCATCGGAATGGTGGGCCTGCCTGCTCGCGGGAAAACATACATTGCGCGCAAACTGAAGCGGCATTTGTCGTGGCTGGGACTGTCCACAGAGATCTACAACGTGGGGAATTTCCGCCGGACGCTCATGAAGGGCAGCAAGGCTGACCATGACTTTTTCAGCCCCACAAATGAGGAGGGCATGCGGGCTCGACGGCATTTCGCAAAGGTTGCTCTTGACAGCATGCTGACAGAACTCACAGAGAAGGGCGTGGACATTGGTGTGTTTGATGCAACCAACAGCACAAAGGATCGGCGGCAGTGGCTCTTGTCGGAAGTGCAGGCAGCTGGGCGCCGCAGTGGCTGCAACATGCGCCTTGTGTTTGTTGAGGCGATCTGCACTGACGAGCGCATCATCCGAAGCAACATCCGAGAAACAAAACTCAAGTCCCCGGACTACAGGAGCATGCGCGAGGAAGAGGCTGTTGCGGATTTTTTGCAGCGTATTGCGCATTATGTGCAGGCGTACCAGCCCTTGGATGACGACGAGGGTGTGGGATACATCCAGCTCATCGACGTGGGGCGGAAAATCATTGCGAACCAAATGACAGGCTTCCTGAACTCTCGTATTCTCTACTTTTTGTCGAATCTGTCCATCACTCCGCGCCCAATTTGGCTCACTCGTCACGGAGAAAGCCAGTACAATGTGAAGGGCTTGATTGGCGGCGACAGCGATTTGAGCGAGAAGGGTCAACTGTACGCACAAGAGCTCGCTGAGTTTATTGAGGAACACTACCCAGCTGGAACCCCTCTGACAGTTTGGACCTCCACTTTGCGCCGGACATGCAGCACTGCCGCTCCGCTTGTGACAAAGTGTGGGCGCACCAGCATTCAATGGAAGGCACTTGACGAGATCGACGCAGGAGTGTGTGATGGCATGACGTACGAAGGTATCGCAGCCAAGATGCCCGAGGAATACTCCGCCCGTGCTGCGGATAAGTTCAACTACCGGTACCCACAGGGCGAGTCATACCAAGACATTGTCCATCGGCTGGAGCCAGTCATCATTGAGCTGATGCGACAGAAGGGGCCAGTGTTGTACGTACCCTGCCCCCCTCTGCATGCGCCATCCGTTTACACAGCCTTGTATTTGCAGAATCATCTCCCACCAAGCCACACTGCGTGTGCTGTATGCGTACCTGACTGACCTGTCCCCCTCCCAGTGCCCCAGACTCAGCATGCCCCTGCACACCCTGCTGCAACTCACACCCAAGGCGTACGGCTGCGAAGAGGTGCGACATGAACTGATGTAAATGCACGCAGTTGGCAGCGGACAGCTTGCTTGCAAGGGCCCCTCCATTTCCTCGTCCGGGGCCCCTCCTTGCAGGGCCCCTAGGGACGTACCGCCAGTAGCCTGTCGGCGCCCGGCGCAAGAAGAACGTAGTGCTTTGACAATGAACACACTCGCGTGCTGCTTTGGCCACCACAAGGTCGTCCTGCGCAATGTATCGGCGCGAGGGCCCCACACCACCCCCCAGGCAAATATTCAGCACTTTGAAGGTGTGTGATGATCGTGTTGAGCTGCTTGATGACGCCGCTCAAAACATATTTATTTAACGAAAACGACAGCTAATTGTGAAGCCAATCATATTTCGCAGGTTTTCATCTCATTCGAATACTGTGTTGCGTGAATATACGAGCTTCGAGCAAACTCCTGCGCTCAAATTCTGAGCCCGGCCAGAAGCACCATGGACAGTTTGCCGCCCATTGCAAGTGGGAGGGGTGGAGCTGTTCGCACCACACAAACTGGTTTGCGACAGAGTAGCTTGCGCTCGGAGCAGCCCTCTGCTGGTGGCACTTCCCCTCGGGACACATCCCAACGGCACGGCAGCACATCGCAGCCGGCGTCATCTCATGATCCAGAGTCGGGCCTGAGCCCCGGCTTTATTCCTCGTGACGATTCAAGTGCAGACAGACGTGTGGAATGGGTTGTTCAGCAGCTTTACGGCTGTCTGTCATCTTCGCAGACAAGCAGCGTGAGTGACGCTGTGAGCTGATGGTCGCACAGCGACTGTGTTTACCTCTCCCTTCGCCGCCTTGGGCAAGCACCCCACATGCTTTTGGTGTTTTAACTTTGTATATTAGAACGCCATTTTTGCAGGCTTCATCTCAAGAGAGGTTTGAGCGCTTTGCCACAAGTGCGGAATTTCGCCGAGCGCTTGGCTCATTTCTCGGGGTAAAAGGAGCTGTACCTGAATATTTTCTCGCCGTCCAAGAACTGTCAAAATCAAAGTCGCCTGGATTTGATCCCTTTGGTGGAGCAGGCGATTCCTCTGCTGGCATCGGCTCTCGTGCGGGTGCAGCCGGCTCATCTTCAAAAAGTGTCGGTTATGAGTGCGTGCATAACCTGCAGAGTCTGTTTCGGGACACAAATGGCAACGGCACAAAGACTACCAGCGGGCGTACATGTTATTTCATTCGCCTGGTGCCTGGGGAGCTCAGTGCCGAAAACATTGAAGTGCAGGTGGTGTTTGGCACGCTGCCCAGTGCCAGTCCAGTGTCGTTTGTGCGCGACAGTTTGAAGCACGTTATGCTCCCACTGCTGCGCAACAAGCGCAACACCCTGGCATGGTCCCGCGTAGTTGCAAAAGATGTCCTCAATTCCACTGTGGCATTCTTGGGCTCCGTGGATGCTTCGATCGCCGGCACCAGCGGCAGCCTGGCGCTGGCGATGCCCCCAGAGGCCGACGACACCTTCTTCGTGAAATACCGCACCAGCGGCACAGTGAAAGCCCCGCTGGGTGCCTCTGGCAGGCACAATGTGGGGCTGCAGGGACCTGCCACCCCCGCGCCCAGCATCCAGGGGAAGGCAAGCACAGACGGGACCCCCCTCACAGCCCTTGACAGGGCCCTGAAAGTCACCTCTCAAGGGGATGCTCAAGCCCAGCATCCAGCATCAGCGGCGCCAATCCTGTCCTCGCCTCCCCGGGGACAGGGCAGCACAGATGACAGCCGCTACGCCTCGCAGCGCCCCCCCTCCGCAGGGGCCTTCGGTGGAGGGGGGGGGTCGCCTGGCTCTGCCATGGCCTCCAGCGCCTCTGCGCGCGACATGGTGCGTCTGGATGTGCCGCACCTGCATAAGGATCGAGTGCATGAGCTGGAGGCCCAAGTCGTGACGTGGGCTGCTCAGATTCATGCATTGCTGGCCTGCCACCCAGAGCAAGTGATTGCGCAGGCTGCTACGCGCTGTGGTGCAGATGCTGATTCGTTGATTGGCGTGGGCCTTGTCGGCCAGCATGGCTTTGGGGCAGCAGGGGGCTCCATGGCTCGCAAGTCAGGGGGGGCTTCAGGGCTAGGGGGGGGCACATCGACCACAGGGGGGGGTGGTGGTGGAAGCAGCACATCAGTTACAGCCGCCGCCGTGAGCGACTCGTTTGTGCACGCCGTACTGACCATGGCACCCACCTCTTTTGGCCGTGGCATCTCAGCAGAAGCGCTCGTGAGCCAGTACCCAGGCCCCTTGCTGGAAATGGCATTCTGGCAGAAACGAGCAGCACATTTGAATTCTGTGTGGGCACAGCTGTTGGGGCGACCGGCTAGGCGTGTGCTGGCCATGTTGGACGCTGCGCGCAGCTCCCACTGCTCGTCCTTTGCGCGGGTGGTGCGCGAGCTGGTCGCAGCGCGAGCCGTCACCCACGACACACTTCGTTTCACGCAGCAGCTGCTGCCGTGGTTTGTTGCTTTGGAGCAAGCAGCAGACATACAGGAAGCAAGAAAGACCTTCCAACCCATCATGCACTTGCTGCTGCTGACTTGGAAGTACAGCCAGTTTTACAACGTGCCTTCGCGGCTCGTGCTTCTGGTGCGCCTGGTTGTGAACGCCCTGATTCGGCACGCGATCCGGTACCTGTCTCCAGGGGCCATGATGAAGTCCCTTGCGCATGACGGAGCACAGGAGGCCCATGATGCACTGTCAGACACCCTGCGTGTGTGTGCGGCCTTGAAGTCTTCTTTTTTCGACTACAAGGCCCGCTCGGCGCAGGACTGCCCGGAGAACCCATGGCGCATGCAAAACAGTTCGCTGTGGGGACGCCTGGATGCATTCCTGGAGCGCGTACATGACCTGCGCGACTTTGCTACCACAGTACTGCAGTTTAACCAGCTGGACCGGCTGGTGATAGGGGGGGATAAGGGGGCTGCGCTCACAGCTAGCGTGCGCGAAATCAGGGCTGGATTCAAACAATCGCAAGCTACCCTGTGTGCAGTGACATACAATGTGCTAGACCTGACGCAGAGTGAATTTCAGGACGACTTTGCCGTGTTTCGTGCCGACGTTCGGCAGCGGGAGAAACACTTGGCTAGTGTCCTTACCCAGGCATTTGACGACAGCGGCACCACCCACGCGCAACTGAAGCTGCTGCAGGCATTCAGCCTGGTGTCGCGCCGTGGCGCTGTGAAAGACGCTCTTGAAAGCAAGTACGCCATTGTACTGGGAGAGTATTCAGCTGACCTGCTGGCTGTGCAGGCAGCGTTCATTCGGGGGAAAGATGCCCCCCCCGTCGCCGCCAACCTGCCCCCCACCGCCGGCGCGGTGTTTTGGTCCCGGGGGCTGCTGCTGCGTGTGCAAGCACCCATGGAGATGCTGCGCTCGCTTGCCCGTGATGTGTTGGAACGAGAGGAGGCCCGGCCAGTCGTGAGGGCCTTTGCGTCGCTGGTGACTGCACTGGGAGACTTTGAGACACAGGAGCTTGCAGAGTGGGGCAGCATGGTGGAAGAAATTTCCATCGAGGAGCTGAACAAGCCGCTGCTTCGCACAGTTGAAGTGGACCCCAAAACAGGAACAGAGCTTGTGAGCGAGGAGGCGGTGGATGATGATGCCGCAGCCGGAACAGGTAGGATGAGCGAGAACAGCAGTGTATTGGGAGGGGTGGGCGGTGCAAGTAGCGGCAATGTTCCCCTTGGCGTACTGGGGGACACAGCGACAGTGTTGAAGGTGAACTTCTCGCCTGACCTTGTGCGCTTGCTGCGGGAAGTCAAGTACCTGCTTGTTCTGGGTCTCAGTGTTCCAGATGCAGCAGGCGCAGTGTACCGCCGGGCAGAGCTGTTCCGGAAGCACACCAGCAGCCTGGAGATGATGGTGAGCCGCATCAACGACATGTTGCTGCAGATGCTGCCGGTGGAGCGGCCCATCATGGCGCCCCATCTGAAGCACCTTTCTTCGGCGCTCACACGGGGCATGCGGGCACTGACATGGAAGGCGCATGGTGTGGATCTGTTCATTGCCGATGCCACCAGTGTGGCTCGTGGCGCCACTGATATGATGGATTCACTCACTACGACTCTGTCTAAGATCCGAGGCATCGCTCGGGGATGGCTGGCCACGCCACTGATCGTCCTGCCCGAGAAAACAACAGCACTTGCGCGCTTCGAAAGTGAGTGGTTCAGCTCCTTGCCCGCCTTGTATGCGAACATCTCCGAGGGAGGCAGGAGCATCATCAAGCTGCTGCGAGAGGCTGTCCGCACTATGCACATCACTAGCGGTGCCCCAGAGTGGCAGGCATACATGGACTTTGTGTCCCAGCTGGTGTACTCTGGTCTGGCTGCCACAGTCCTCAGGGCCCTGCAGCAGCTGGCAGATGGCCTGGACTCCGCACAGCTGCAGCGCAGCGGGCGACTGCCCCCTCTGGAGATCACCATTGACGTGGTGAGCGCCCAGCCGCACCTGGTGGAGCAGCTTGCCCGCGGCGCTGGAGTCGATGGGGCGCCTGCAACCAGCCTGCGACGTGCTGGGTCCATGCGAGCAGCGACAGCCTCGTTGCCTGCCGATACTGACGCGCCAGCTGGCAGTCTGCGAGCAGCTCAGTCGGCCAATGAACCTACAGCACCTGTGTCCACTGCCCCCATTCGACGCTCCACTGTGGAGTTTGAGCCGCCGCTGGGCGTAAAACTAGCGCCAACGCTGTCTGGGCCTGAGGTGGCGGCGGAGGCACTGTCCCTTGGAGACATCTCTGAGGAGGAACAGGGTCAATTGAGGGGCCCCCTAGCCGCGGAGTATGCCCTAGTGCATGGCCTGCTGGGGTCCCTGCAGGACATGAATGAAGCTGAAGCGGAAGCAGATATGTGGAACGAAGATATTGTGCTGGCGGACCACGAAGGGCCGCAGAGGGGGGGGGGGGGAGCGGAGTCAGATGCCGACCAGCCAACTACACGCACCGTACGAGGGCGCATCATGCGTTGGGTGGACGCGATTTTGAAGATTGCTGGTCTGTTCCAGCGTGTGGACTCGGTGTTCCCAGCTACCAGCGAGCTGCGGGGAGGGGGAAATCGGGATGGTGTGGGCGCCCGCACGACTTACAGCCGCGACATCGTCATGTCCATGGAAGTGCAGGCGGCCGTGAGTGTCATTGAGGTGCATGTGCGTGCCGGTGAGGTGCGTGCACGGGCACTGCACCGAGCCATTACGGCCTTCGGGCCGCTGGTAAGCGACGATGCACCAGCGGTGTTCTTCACATTCCTGTGCCAGAGAGCGTTTCTGCTGGTGGAGGACGCTGTGCCCAGTCTGCCTCCCGCTGGTACCCCCTCGGCGTCGGCACAGGGGGGTGCAGGGGGGCATTTTTCCATCGCTGGTGTCGGGGGGGGCGGGACGGCGCACGCCGGGGCGGGGGAGGAGGAAGCTGCCTTTTCAGTGCCGCAAGGCGATGCAGGGGTGTCTGTGCCGCACCTGCGTGGTGCTCGTGTGCGCTTTCCTGCATCCTCTGACGAGACTGTGCTGGATGCGGTGGGAAACAGACTTCTGCCCGTGCTGCTGGCATCGCCCACCGGTGCAGCCGCGTCGCCTGCAGCCTTGCTTGATGCGCTGACTGCCATCAAAGAGCGCGGTCTGCGCGACTTTGCGTTTGTGTTGAACTTGCGCGCCTTTGGAGAAGAGTTGGTTCGTCTGCGGGATCTACAGTCTGACGTATCCAACATTTCAAACTCTTACGCTGCTGGATTTCTGCGGGTGAACACGGGCCCACTGAAGCAGGACTTGAGCGTGCGTATCGCGAAGTGGAGCAAGATGTACTCGTCATACATGGAAGACTTCCTGCTGCGGCGCCTGCAGTACACTCACGCTGTGTGCTTGGCATGTGAGTCGTCTCTTGACCCTGCATTTGTGGCAAGAGAAGCAGCCCTGCAGCCGAACATGGCCAGCGTGCACTACAACGCGAAGACGGGGCGTGCAATCATGGCGGAACACCAAGACAGAATGCACGATGAAGACCAAGTTGCACATGGCGAGCTGATGCGTTTCAACCGTCTGCCGGCGTTGGATGATGCGGCGGCTGCCCCCAGTGCGCTGCCTACCCTTGCCAGCGGCCTTGCCGCAGTGGCTGCCTTGAAGCACGTCAGCGACGCGCAGGGGAATGTGGCCACGGTGCAGTCGCGCGTATTGACCTTGTTCCATCCCGTTTTGTCTGGTGTGCAGGTTGGAGGGTTCTCTGCTTTTGAAGGGGGTGTGGCACCCGTGCGGGCAGCAGTGACAACAATTGAGGCCCGTTCAGCGGCGCTGATGTTTGTGGTGTCCCGCTTGAGGGATTTAATGAAGCTGGCGCCTGGTATGCAGGCTTCGCTGGCATTCACCGATGACCTGGTGTCAGTGCTGCAGTGGTGTGGCGTGCTGGCCGGCTCTGGTGGAGGGGGGTCCCAGGCTCCAAAGGGGGGCCCCTCAAGTGGCACGGGCCAGGCAGGGGGCAAGGCTCAAGCAGACACCTTCGATCCAATCATGGCATTTGTGCCAGAATCAAGGCACCCGGAACACCGGTCTGGTTCCGGCTCAAAGGGCATCGACGCTTCGAGTAGTGGCTCGGCTGCCGTGGAAGAAGTGATCATCGCAGGGCGGCGCCTTTTGCAGTACATCGGCACTGCGCGTCTGGCGTGGAAAAGCACCATCAACTCAGCGTACCACACACGGGAGGTGCTGCAGCGGGACGTGAATTCCCTGTCAGATCTCGTCCGCAGCAAAGCCACTGCGTTTGACCGCTCCGCCAGCTCTTTCGCTGGTTCAGTGGCCAG
>Ga0307982_1001874_pt1 | contig 17121 bp, 21 predicted proteins | sample OrgLakmetagen989_FD_201847 | JGI IMG/M metagenome (GOLD analysis project Ga0307982, IMG submission 201847) | Saline water microbial communities from Organic Lake, Antarctica - #989 | ecosystem: Environmental > Aquatic > Non-marine Saline and Alkaline > Saline | place: Antarctica: Organic Lake... | reverse complement strand
CTTCGCGGGCAAACAGCTCGAGGACGGGCGCACGCTGTCGGACTACAACATTCAGAAGGAGTCGACGCTGCACCTGGTGCTGCGGCTGCGCGGCGGCATCTGATTTTTGTTCTGCACAATTCAGCTGTATTTGCTCATTTGGCGTTTGAATTCTAGTTCATTATGTGTTTTTTTTTGCGTTCCTAGTCTTCCGGTTATTTCGGGTTGAAATTATCCACAAACACATACATTCGAATTATACCTCGTAACTCAGAACAAATTTTAATTCCCAAGAAATACATCAATCTTTAAACCAGTTCTCTATACCGCTTTACTATAGCATGGGCTATGCCCTTCCCATCTAGATTTTAGTTGCCTTGGATCTCTAGAAAACTAAAAATACCAAAAGTAAAAGCAAAAGGCCTTTTTTTTGTGGTTAGCTGGTTAGTGGGGGATTTAATCAGCAGTACGTAATAAGTAAAAAAAAAAAGGGCAAGCAAGCAACAGGGCAATGAGGAGGGTAGAGGTCCGGGGTTTTGGGTTTTGGGCCTCTGCCGGGCCTCGGGTCTGCGGGTCTCCAAAGAAGGGGAGAGTCGAATCTGGGTCTTCGTAAGTCTAAGTAGTAAAATATGGTGGTTGGTGACTACACCGGCGTAATTAAGCATAGCACACAGCGGCCGTGCCAGAGTTCTTGGTAGAAGTAGAAGGCGCTTGCTATCTTCCTCGTCAAACAGGTATTACTGTAAGTTACTGTAAGTTGGCTCACCGCGCAGATGCCTACAGGCGCCGCCTACTTAACAAACTGACCTATATATCGGGTTCTTTATTTACTCACATTTACCTGACTTTTCCTACGGTAGTAAAAGTAACGCCGGACCACTGCACTGGTGCTCCCTCGCTCATGGCATCTCCGCTGCCCACCTTCACTAACCCACCGCGCAAAGACGCTGGCGCGGCGTAGCCTTGCAGAGCCTACATGTTCAGTTCATACAAACAAAGCGTGGGGGCAAGAACATCGGTTGATTGCTGTCCCCGTATCCACGCATGCATGCTTACATCCCAGTAAGCATATATCCATGGACATAACCAGAACGAATATGATAGAACGGCAGGTCCATCTTCCTTCGCGAAAGACTCGTTAGAGCAGGGGCAATGCAGTCATTGAGTTCAAGTTTGAAAAAGACATCAGGCAACGAAAGAAGGGGCTCCTACGAAAGTGGTGCCCTAATTTCGTGCATCCAATAATAAATTTCTCTCTTCCCAGTAACTCTTTCTATTGCTATCTCAAACCTGCAGGGTGTGAGTGTCTGCGAGCAAGCAAGTAGAGCCTTCGGGCCATTTTTTCAGCGCTTTCAGCGTGAGGCCAGCGTCCTTTGGGGGTAGGAGCACGCAACTGCCCGCCTGGTGCATGCAGACGTGTATATGAGGGTACACGATGAATGCTGAATTACTTTTGGTGTAAGGAGGGGAGGGGAGATAGATGGGCAAGCGCGCAGGCGTACACATGCAAAACAATCTTTCCAGTACTGTCCTGGTCAACAGCTTTTGGCTTCTAGAGAAGTTCTTCCTTGCCGCGCACACACCTTTATTTGCCCTTTTTGCCTAATTACCTGCACTGCGGCTAGAAGTCCCGCCATGCCAAAGGCGTGGTTTAATGGAACAGGAATTGCCAATGCGTCTCCGGGAGCAAGCTCCAGCTGTGATGCCACCACTGCCCCCTGAGCCACGAGTGCCGTGTACGGCATGCTTTGCGCCGAGTTGTAAAACGCGCCGATTAGCCCAACACTTGAACTTCCTTCTCCGCCTCCCGGATGACCTCCATCCTGAGTGGGCCTCGTAGCAGGCACAGGGGGTCGCTTAGGAGCGGTTAAGTCCAACAAGTCAATGGCGTCGCCACGGCCTAAGTGGTAAAGCTTGGGGGCACCGTCCCAGGTAGCACCGCCGTTGGGGACTTCGGCTTGATGAGCAGAATGGCTGAACGCTTGCTTGTCGCTGGAGACCCTCGTCGAACAGGAAGCAACGCCTGCCCGCAGCAGTTCTTGCGTCTTGAACGTGTGCAAAGGCGCGCTTACGTAGCCACACGCCAACTGCAGGACCACGTTTTCTGCGGAGTTCTCGAGGTGCATCGCGACTTTGATCTACGGGTATACAAACCCCAACAGAGCAGTATAAGATATCACTTTGACGACAACATTTAAGATTAATGTACCATCAGAAGTTATAATATACTTTCAAACACTATTAATATCAAAGGTCAAAGACTGCACGCTCTCGGGCAATGTTGATTGCCTTGTGCGTCACCTCATCTGAAGCTACGTTCGTGAGTTCCTCGGCCGTGGCGCGCACACGATCGAACAGTTCCTTGTAGGTCCAATAGTTAGTAGCACCCACCGCGAGCGCCTTCCCTGAACCGTGTGCCGTAACAGCATGCTCCAACGCAGCCCGAATCATCATTTGACCTCTCCTTGTTTTTCTTCCAGGAATCGAAGATCAATAGCTCTGGCTGAGGTACTTATACAAGAAGTTGTGTACCGTTACTCAGCCTGAGTCGATACGCACAAAGAGGCTTGTGGTAGTAACAGAAGTAAGAAGCTATTTCTTCCTACAGACGGTGTAACGTGCAAGCTCTTGCCCTTTCAGGCTACGTTAGCTTCTTGACAAGCTATAAGCTACAATACACTGGAAACTGGAAACCGGAAGGAGGTACTCAAAATCGTTTACACCAATCAATTATCAATCGACAGAGCGGGAGGATGATGTCATGAGAGGGGATACACAGAAAAAAGAATTGCTGACGCAGAGTTGAACAACTACTACTGTTCGTTCGTAGTTCGTCTAATAGGGCCGCGACTTCCTAGGCTCTATCTCTACGGTGACCATGCGTGTGCTGGCTCTCCTGTTGATCCATTCTGGCCTCGCATGGGTACCGACTATCTTGCGCAATGCGCCGCCATCCTTGGGCCGCCGTGCCGCTGCATCCTTGTCTGAGGAAGCAGCGGCGCCGCCGACTTCTGTGGCAGCCTTGGCGTGGGACAATGAGGCTTGGAAAGCGGGCTACACGACGGCAAGAGCTGAACTTTCCGAGTGTATCGAAGCGCCAGGACTACCTGCGGACTTAAGGGGTACTTATTTCCGCAACGGCCCCGGCCAGTTTGAGGTGTGGCGATAATCGCACGTTTATCTCATCTCTCGGAATACCGCTCTCTCGCAGTACTAGCTTTAGCCTCAAGCCTCAACTTGCAAGCGTTTAATGACATGGGAGCATCCCGTTTTCAAATACTAGATAATTCCTATCGTCCCTTTTAAACTGCTGTCCTAGCACAGCAGCGAAAGCAACTTCTCATTTTAGACTAGGCGGGCTAACCTCACCTTCGTATCTTCCTTTCTGAATCGTCCATAGGTAGGAGATGACCGCGTTCTGCACCCTTTTGATGCGGACGGCATGATCACAGCGGCTACCTTCAACGGCAATGGCACTTGCTTCTTTCGCAATCGTTTCGTGCGCACTCAGGTATCCAGCCTTTCAATTTCTGTCCTTCTCTTCCCTCCCACCAACACCACTCTCTGTTACAATAACCGCTTCGTGTCTTTTTTATCTGATAACGCTAGATTTCTCCCCGTTGAACTCTTTGATGAAAATCAAACTAGCATTTATGCACAAGCTTGGGCGTATATGATTGCTGTCGCCCTTGTTTAATTTCCCTCTAGCTTCCATGCTTTCTGTTTCTCCGCGTTTCCCTCTCACCATGTCGCCTCTCGCCACACTGCCATCCCCATGCATGACTTCTCAGGGCTTTCAAAGAGAAAAGCGAGCCGGCAAGGCCCTGTACCCCGGTCAATTCAGCAACCCACGGCCTTTTTGGGACGGGGGTCTGAAGCCCAAAAACGTGGCCAATACCAACGTGGTCTTCTGGGCCGGGCGCTTGCTTGCCCTCTGGGAGGGGGGGCAACCCACCAAACTCGACCCTCTGAGCCTGGGCACCGCGGGCCCAACGGACCTATTGGGCACCGTGCCCCCCGACAAGTCCTTCACCGCCCACCCAAGGCTCGACGCGGCTACAGGGAAGATTGTAGCGTTCAGCTACAAGCCGAACCCAATTACTGGGACCGCACTGCGCATCATGGAATACGACCAGGAGATCAAGCTGACGAAACCGATTGCTGAGCACTCCGTAAGTGTCACCCTTCCCTCTTTTAATCAGTAATCCCTGAGAAAAGTAGATGTAGATTTTGATTATGACACTCCTCATGCGAACAGACTACTTCGAGAGATATAGAGCACTAACGAGGCTTCCCGTGATTGTTGCTGAGCAGGGCTTCTGCCCAACTTTTTATTCTGCACTGCTGTGGTGGCTTGAACTTTTTACAATTGTGCACCCGAATGGATCACTTACTCTTTTTGTCTCTTTGATGTAGTTGCCCGGCGTGTTTGGTCTGTTTCACGACTTCGTTGTGACCAAAAACTACATTGTCTTCACGGCATCCCCGCAAGGATTGGGTGACTTGAAGTCAACAGGCCTGGACTTGCTCCTCGGTCGTCAAGCCCCCGGGCAAGCCATCACCTTCGACAACAGCAAACCTACCTCGTTTCTGGTGTTCCGCCGCGACGGCGGCAATGATGGCCAACCACCCACCAAGATTGACGTGGATACCCACTTCAACTTCCATTACGCGAATGCTTTCGAAGACGCCAACGGCCACCTGGTCATTGACACGGTGAGATGATCAGTAGTGCAGTGTCTTCTCCTTCTTTTGATTACATAGCTGTATATACTCTACCAAAACTGGTGACGTGGCCGTGGGTTGATGTTGCGCTTCATTTGAGACACTGTTGCACCTACCTCTAATACTTACATTTCTTGAACCTTCCGGTCGTCTGCTTATTTGCACTTTTAATAGGTTCGTGCAGATCGCCTGGAATTGGGTAAAACCGTGGATAAAAACGGAAAACAGCAGCCGGTGTGGAACTTGATTGACTTCACCAAGGACGTGCCCGCTTCCCATTTGTGGCGCTACACTCTGGACGTTGCCAACCGCAAAGAAGCTTCACCCGCGGTGCAGCTCTCGTCCCGAAACCTCGATTTCCCCAACGTGAACGCGCCCAGAGTGAGTGGTCTGCCGCACCGCTACGTGTGGGCGTCGTGCGGCGGCGACCCTTCCCCCAACCACAGCAGCCCCCCTCAGGGGATTGTGAAAGTCGACACTACAGGGAAGGACGAGGACCAGGTGTGGCTCCCCGAACCGTGGCAGTTCTGCGGGGAACCTTGCTTTGCCCGCAGAACACCCGCCAGTGCGACGGCTTCGGAGGGAGGGGCCAAGGATGGGCAGCTGGCCGCCGCAACTACGGCAGCGGCAGAGGAAGCCGCCGCGGCAGCCGCTGAAGACGACGGGTACGTGTTGACCTTAATCACCGACGGGCGGACAGGCACCGCGGAGTTGGCGGTGTTGGACGCGGCACACATCTCTGCGGGGCCGGTGGCGCGCGTTCCCATTGAGGGCACCAACATCCCGCACGGTTTGCACGGGTGCTGGGCCGAAGACGCGCAGTTCACGAATGATGCTCTGTCGAAGGCACACACGCTGCTGAAGTTGTACTCCCGCAAGTCCATGGAGTGGAACCAGGTGGATGCCGGGTTCTCGGGCTTGGGGATCGTGCAGTTCTTTGGCCAAAAAGGCCTTGACGGGAGGTAAAAAAAGAGAGAAGCGCTTTGCTTTGCTGTTACCTGGGTTGTGAGTGCTTATGGCCATTTCTATCTCTACCACTCGCCGGAAGGCGATTGCGATAGTGCGGTTTGTTGAAAGAGCGGCTTATTAGATCTAAAGGCAATGTTCTTATATTTACATGCACACTATCACCCCGCCACCCCATTACCATATGGAAGATCATGGAAGGGGCGTTATCTTTATCGAAGTGCATCTAGCATTCAGGTATAAACCCGAGTCGAATATTGTACAGGAAGCTGCTACTAGATCTCTCGTAGTGGAGCAGGTCACCTTATGTCGTAATCGGTGTCGGTGTCGCCCATTAGTTACATATTACATAGTTAGTGTAACTGTAATGCTTGAGCGAATTCGCTAGCGCGTTTGCAGCTCAAGTGCATTCTTTATGTGCCTCTGTGACTGCTGTGTACTTGTCTTTCTTTGCTTTAGGGAGAGTATTAACTAGACTACTAGACTACAGACTAATGTAACAAGCCAACGCCAACAAGAACACGAAAACAACCCCGTGTAGTGCGTTTGCTCACAACTCCTCGTGATTCGTGCTTTGATTCGAGTACACGTTCCCGCAGATCCGCTGGTGTCTGCTGGGGTCGCGAGTCGCGAGTGCCTTCATCATCTGTTGGAATAGACGGGCCACCTCGTGCAAAGAAGACTGCCCATTCGATCTTAGAGACTCCCCAGGCTCTGCTTTGTTACCTGTTAAGCTATGTCTTATGGGGCCACGCCCAACCAAGACGAAGAGAGTGCGCCCCGGGAGTCGGAGTCGTTGCTCGACCACGGGCGTTCGATGCAGGCTGCAGTGAAAAAGCTCATGCATTCGCCGTCCGACTTGGTAGGGCAGTACAAGCCGCACCAGCGTGCGCGGCTGCTGTGGGCGGGCGTGACAGCGCTCTCGGTGCTGGTAGGCTTACCCTTTTTGGTCCTCAAGCTGTCGCTCATGCAGTCCGAGATCCGCGTGTACCTCGTGGTCATCAGCGCCATCTTTTGTGCCCTAGCGATTCCCATTTCGCTTTATAGTGTGCGGCGGCACTTGCTGCATTTTTGGGTGCCACCACTGCAGATTTACATCGTGCGAATCTTGTGGATGGTGCCGGTCTACTCGGTTACTACCCTCTTCAGCTTATGCTTCTGGGTGGCAGGGCAAGAGTCCTTCGTCTACGTGGCAAACGCTGTGAGGCAGTGCTACGAAGCCTACACCCTTTACAACCTTTTCTCGTTTATGATTGGTGAGAACCTAGGAAGGCTATTGTGGCTAGATGTTTATTATGAGTAGTATGTTGAAGGATAGGGGAGCAAGCATGGCATGAAGACTGCTATTCCGAGGCTCAATCTAATAATCTTTGCCTATTTAATTGATTGGATTTGAGCGCGTGGCTCAATGATCATTCACCTGTTTTTTTTTTTTTTTAATGCGTTGCTAGCTTTTCTGGAAATGGAACACGGCGTGCCTGCGGGGAAGATTTTGGCGCGCACCCACAAGGCGGTGAGATACAAAGTCGTTGTCGGCCATTTCTTTTTCTTATCATTTTTTTCTCGAGGAATCATTGAATATCAACTGCTTGTGGAACATGCGTCTACTCTTTAATGACTTCGGGGTGTCCCTTTTTGTGAACACTGACGTGTACTTTATCCTGTACGAGCACAAGTCCTTCTTCTAACCTTGCCCGTTTCTACGTGTATCAACAAAAAAAAAACAGGTGAGTTTCGTGACCCACGCGCCTCCATTCTCGCTTCGCATGGGGGGCCGCTACGGTTTCTGTGGCTTCTGTGGCGAGCATCAAGACCCACTCGACGCGATTACTCAGGCCGACCGAGACAACAACAACAACAATGGCAGCAACAGCAGCGGTTGTGGTGGATTTGTCAGCGGTGGCAGTGGTACGAGCAGAAAGGGCATGGGCGACCTCATGAGCGACGATTTGGGCAGCGGTGGCGAGGACGAGGGGCGCTGGGGCTGCCTGGGCGTAGCGCGGCGAATTGACTTATTGCAACCGTGAGTAGCTGAAGGTCTATTTCGTTGAATTCCTGACGACTTGTTTAGGGTGCTTTTTGTTATCCACATTTTAAAGAAACATTGCTCACTTTAAAAAAATGCTCTTTGTAAGTTCACCTGCCTGTTTCTTTCTACGCGTACCCATTATTACTATGTACTATTATATTAGGTGGCGCATGGGGGACGAATTTGTGGAAAATTGCCGCCGCGGCGTGCTGTTCTACGTGGCAGTGATGCCTCCGCTCGCGTGCTTGATTGTAGTGCTCAGCCTCCTTGACTTGTACCACGAGGGAAACTTCAGCATCAGGTTGGTGCAAAACAAAAAAATAGGCATGATCAATAGCGCAAGTGCGCCTTCGCTTCTCATTCCTTTGGCACCTCTCTTTCTGAGACACTTGCTTCCGGGTTTCGATTGTTTCGCGTTTTTTCTCTTCGTGGCCACACCAGCTATACTGTCTTGCTCTGCTCTCTAATTTATTTTGCTCAATTTACAGTCGCTTTTTGGTTTTTATCCCGTCTCTATCTCCCTTTGTTTTCGATGTCCGGCGCACCCAGCTCACCTTACGCGTGGATCGAAGTGTTTTACTTTTGCACCTCGTGCTGGGCCCTGTACTGCCTGGCCCTCTTTTTCGTAGTGGCGAGGCATGATCTAGCGCCCGTGAAGGTGCACCATGAACGTATACCTTTTTTCTGTCATATATTTCTCCTTTGGCCGACAAGCTTTCATTTGAAGTCTCAACCTTTCATTTCTCGTCAATTATTTACTCGGGTATCAGTGCGATTGTACTATTTTTCCTCTCATGTGTGACTATTCTGCGAACGTCTTTTGAAATGTGTACCACTCTACTAATCTCTCTGCCAATCTCTCTGCTTTTTGTGCGCCCATACACAGCCTTTAAACAAGTTTTTACTGGTGAAAGGGATCGTATTTTTTACCTGGGCACAGTCTCTCGCAATATCGCTGGCATTCTACTTTGTTTACGACTACAAGGTTGGTGTGTGTGTGTGTGTGTTTTTTTTAGGGTTAGCTTAAAGTGGGAGTAGCTGCTACAGTGCACAGCTTTCTGATTGACAGGCTGTCACAGAATCTTACAACTTTGAGACCCATACACAATTCCATTTTATTTTCCATTTCTTCCTGACACCTTCATTACTGTACTCATTTCTCTATTCTACTATACCCGGTATGTATTTCCGTGTATTTTCACGCCCACCACATTAGGCCAAGCAATGGCGGTTGGACAACGCCGGTGTCTTGGGCTTAGGCAGTGACGACGACGTGGCAGCTGCGCAGGCCGCCGCAGAACAAGAGCTCACCCAAGAGCGGCAGCAGGTGAAAGAGACCTGGTGTTTTCTCGCCAATACGTTCGCAACTCACCCTTGCATTCGCATGCGCTTGGATTTCTTCTTTTTTTGTTTGTTTTATTGGGTGCGCTTGGTCCTAATGCTCTTTACATTCGTCTTCTTATTCTATACTCTTGCCAATGCATGTTTTTAGGTTGGCGGCGCAGTGTGTGACGCTGTCATGTGCGTGGAAATGCTGTTCTTTGCTGTGGGCCACGCCGTGGCTTTTCCTGCCAATCAGGTAAACCTCTCTTTTATAGTACGAAACAAAAATACACATGTACTTACGGGCTCATACACCGTGGAACTATTTGTGTAATTGAAGAAGAGTTTGAGCGCTTAGATATCATTGTGGTGCTCGTCCTTAGTTCTATCCTTCAAACCTTTCTTGGCTCATATGTGCGCTTCTTTTCTCTCAACTTGGATGAAATAGTTCGAGCGGGTTCGAGCCGACTCCACCACCGTGCTCGCGTCCTCAACCCTGCCCTCCTCGTCCTCTTCGGATTCGGCCTCTTCTTCGCTGACTAGTGGCAACAACAACAAGCCGAAAAGTAGCAATAGCAATAGCAGTAAAACCTCAGGTGCAGCTGCCCCAATCAACAACAACAAACAATGGCTGGTCGAATGGGGTACCTATTGGGCGCGCGAGCGTCATTCGGCGGCCGGTGTGGCCTATCGGAACAGCAGGATGTTTGGGGTGGCTGATGTGCATGCGGACACAGTGAGCACCTACAAGCTGTTTGGGGCGGACTTGGCGCGCGCTGGCGCTACGGTGGCAACCGCGGCTTCTCATGCGGCCGAGGACGCGGCGACCCGGCTGCAGGTCAACAACAAACGAAGCGGCGGCGCTAGCGGCGGTGGTGCAGACACGACCAACTCAACAGGTGATGGAGGTGTCCATCCTCCGTCCGCAGCTTCGGGTCCTCGATCACCCACACCGTCCTCATCCACCACTAGCAACAGCCAATCGCCGGCTTCTCGGTATAAATCACCGACGACCATAGCATCACCTTCCGCCCTCGACCGTGCGACTTTAGCCTCCGCAGAGAAGGGCGCTGCTAGTCGTGGCCATTCCACATTTGCTCGGCTTTTCGCGGAGAGGCAGGCGGCGGCTGAAACTGCCGGTGATGGGGACCATGGAGGGGAGTTTGCTCCAGCGCCTACTAGTAGTTCAACCAGTGGAGGGGAGCAGCCAGATGGCGTAGAGTTCAGTGACGAAAACAGCGCACTCTTGAACGTATAGTTGAAGGTCAATAACTAACATATGGATGTAGTTCTACTTGCGTATGCAGTAATTGGTTTTTTAACGTGTCTCTGTTCTCCTCTGTTAATGGAATATAGACACTCCATTTCTAGATTAAATTGACGAGCTCCCGGAAGGTCCCAAGCCCAAGCAAATTTCTCTATATTCCAAATGTTACGCGCGTGCACCGGCATGCGTTCTCCTTGATGCCTGTGCCTGGGCCCTAGATAGCGCGCACGCCGGCACACGTGTTCTGATTAGTGCTTAAGTCCCTAAAAACCAAATTTTGTGTAAGTTAGAAGTCATTTCCAGTTAACGCCTTTCTCTGCATCTAAACCCAAATCGAAGTCTTTGTAATCATTCGATTAGAAGTCAGCCGCATGGCTGATGATCAACACTGAACCAAAAAGAAATAGGCGAGCTCGGGAGCTCATTGGCCCACCAGCATTGATTAGTGATTAAAGAAAGCAGTCAGGGCTGTGCTTCTTCGTATGTATTTCCTAAGTCCAAGTTTCTTAAAACTAGATGCGGTCCAGGGTGTCGATGCCGAGGAGACTGAAGCACTGCTTCATCATGGCACAGGTCGCAGCGCAGAGCAGGAGGCGAGACTCCAGGACCGCCTTGTTTTTGGTGTCCAGCACGAAGCACTGGGTCACAAAGGTGGTGCCTTTCACGCACAAGTCGTACAAGTAGCCTGCGTGGAAGGAAATGGAGAAATGGAGGAGGGGAGGAAAGGGGAATTTGAAGCAAGGATGAAGATGAGGGTGAGCGAAAGGTGATAGCAACACTTCCCTCGCAAGTGTTAAGTGACAATTTGTACGCTAAATTCGTACCGCAGAGGCGGTGAGGCATGAGATCCCCGAGCACCAAATCGAGGACGTCGGGGAGCTGTAAGAGCTCCAGCGCAAGGGCCACCTGTTGAGGAGGGTGAAGTAAAAAAGGTGAGCTCAGGAGAGTAAGAGTGATGGGCAATCTCAAAAAAATGTACCTCAAATATTGAAATAGAAAATCAAAAGAAAACACGCGCAAGCAATCAAAGGAAAAAGTTGATCAAGAAGACCTTTTCTATGTGTGCGAGACACTTTTCCATACACCCTTGAACCCTCACTCATCATTTTACCTCTTCCTTTTCCATGGGCACCCCACAGCCTGCACCCCGAAGGGGGGTTTTCCCTTTGGCCGCCAGCTGCTGCGCGTCCACTCCAAACTCTTCGGCCCCTTTCCGCACGATCGACTGAAAGCGGGCGTAGGCAAACAAGAGGTACACCGCGGTGTCGCCCTATGCGTGTGTGTGTGATGTGTAACGCGCAAAATGAGAATAAGACCGAAAAGATAAAGGAAGGCCCAGGAGAAAGAACTTCAGATGAGGAAGGAACAAGAAAGCAGTCAAATGGAATACATGGAAATTGAAATGGATGTTAGGTACCTGCTAACACCACAATCCATCACTTCATTACCTTGGTGTCAAGCATGGCATCGAACGAAAAGTTGTAGTCGGTTTCGGGGTGTTGCTTCAAATCAAAGTACTTGACGGCGCCGTACCCAATCACCCGCGCAGCCGACTCGAGCGCCTCCGGTGAGAGGTGCGACTTGCCGGCTGCAGCGCGCTCGTCGAGGGAGGCCCGCATGCGTACTGCGGATTCGTCAAGAAGGTCGACCAGGCGAACCTGACGAGTATGCAGGTGTATGTGCGGGCGTCATGAGATAATCACGGCACCCACAGATTATACTACGAAGATAATCAAAAGCGACGACCGTAAAGTAAAGACGATGGAAAAGAAAAAGAACCACAGCAGAAGACAAACGAAAGTTACTATACATCATCTTCCTTTACCGTGTCTCCTGAGCGGGTCTTGTACGGCTTCCCGTCTTCGCCGCACACCATCCCAAACCCCACGTGCTCGAAGCGGTGCTGTATTTGGGGGGGGGGTCAGACAACAAGCACGCACGAATATGATATGTGTTATATAGGAAGTAAAAAGGATGAAGACGCGAAGAAGTCATTCAAGTGTGGTACTGAGGTGCAAACAGCAAATCACTCCTTTCAACTCTCCAGTGGCACAGCTCTAAGGCAGTAGTGCCTATCTCATACAGCAAGCAAATGCACACCAACAGTGCTTGTCGTATAAACGGGATATACTATATTAGAACACATATGTCACCTTGGCGTCGTCCAGCCACTGCGCGCGGCGGGCGGCCTCGAAGCACATGTAGAAGTGCTCGGCCTGGCGCTTGTCGGTGACGTAGACCACCCAGTCCAAGCTCATTTCGTTGAGGCGGTGGTGAATCGCCGCCATGTCCGTCGAGTCGTAGCCGTAGCTGAGTAAGGATAGGGAGAAAAGAAGGATGGATAAGACAGGTAAGAAACAAAAAAGTAATCAAATGCGTAAAAATGAAGGAAAAGTGTCTTCATCTAAGCACAACTGTTTAATATACATCCTAAGTAGCATATTCAACATAGTATACATACCCTCTCCCCCCATTAAGTCTGTGAACTCACCCGCCGTCGCCCTTCCGCAGGAATAACGGATACGACACCGCTTGGCGCTTGACACTAGCAGCACCGCTGTTGCCGGCGCCGCAGCACCCGAAAGGAATCGTTTCGAGGAAAATGCACACCGCGCCGCCGTCAATGGTCGCCAGGCCATCCACCTATTGTTGTAACATTAGCATCAAAAATATTACTACCAGCCATTATGATCATCATCATCGTCTTCTTTTCATTTATAATTAGTCTTCTTTACAATCTTCAGCAGATAAAATCATCGAGATCACTAAGAATCACATTCACAAGCACAACAACGTCATCATCATTATGATCCCTGACCTTTTGCAGCGCTTCCACCGTTTTCGGAATGCGGCTGTTGTAGAACGACTCGCCTCGTTCTTCGGTCTTAACGTCAAGCCGAGCGTACACCTATGGATCCAAAAAAAGAGAGCGAAATAATTTAGCACAAGTATGCGCGTGCATGCTTGTATCAATGTAGTGTCTTTCATAGTTTACATTGGCCTGTATTCTTAGTTTCGATGTAAATTGTATTTACCTTGTCAAACTCTTTGCGGGACACGTCGCAAAGCATTTTCCACACTTCGGTGCATTCTTTGTCCCCCCCCTGTAGCTTCACCACCGTCAGCTGGGCCTGCTTCTTGAAGTTCTCGTCTGCGTCGAACCGGCCCTGTTAATTGGTGTTGGTGGTGTTGTTGTGGTTGTTATATTAGGGAAGAAAATGGCGATCGAGGAAGATAGATAGGTAAACACGAAAGAAAATTGCGAGGTCTTTCATACACTACCGGCACCTCAAAAAAAAGAAAGCGCTACAAATTTGCAGCTTGAAAAAGTATTTGGTTCTTTTTCTTTCTTTTTCAAACCTTGGCATCCCGATAGAAATCCGTCAGGTCAGTGATGTTCGGCGGCTGCTGCAAGAAGTTGGGGAAAGTTTCCTTCAAATGCAAAATCAGCATGCCAAATTGGGTGCCCCAGTCCCCGACATGGTTCAGCCGGTGCACCTGTGATTGGGGTGATTCGTGGTCGAAGGATAGTTTAGATGGCTGATAAAATGATATTTCTTTCGAAGTCAAGACGAGAAAACAAGGGTACGAAAGGAAAAGAATCGGAATATTTGTCCTCTGACCAATTCCGCATGTTCATCCAGCTCAGCAGTTACATAGATCACGTGTACCACCAAACACCGCCATGATCACGATCATCAACGAACATTCCCCTATATCCTCTTGTATCACCTCGTGGCCAGCGAACTCGAGGATGCGGCAAATCGTGTCGCCAATGATGGTGGAGCGCAAGTGCCCGACGTGCATCTCTTTCGCGATGTTCGGGCTCGAGAAGTCGACGGCCACCTTGTTTCACGCGAGAAGAATTAACGAGGATGGTGTGTTGATTGGTGTTGAATGCGAGTGCGTGTTTTAGTGGGCTGAAGAAAGGCTTTGCGAGAGAAAGAAAACGTTGATTAAGTTTAAAAAAAAAAGAAAAGCCACAGGAGTATTGAAGAAACGGAAAACCACTTCCGAGGGGAAATAGTAGAGGATGGACAAAACATAAGAGACATAAAACTAAAAGCAAAACTCAAAGATAAAGACTAGCCCAGATCACCCTAACCTTGAGTTTCTTGGTGACCGAGGCCGGCGGTGGCACGGACCCTTTCGCGACAACATTCGCCGCTTGCTGAAAGAGGGCCGCTTGCGACAGCGTTACGTTGATGAACCCCTGAGGAGCCACTGACAAGGAGGCGACTACTGGCCCGACGTGCCCGAGCGCAGTGACCTGAGACGGACGAAATAATCGCATTTATTGCAGCGCATAAGATTACAATGTACGCAAAAATCACTTGCGTTCCAATTAAGTTGTTAATGCCGCACCACAACCATCATGATATGATGAAATGTAGTAAATTGCAGTCCAGGAGACATAACGCCGTAAAACATTTCCTAGACCCGAAAACAGTATGCCAATTTTCCCTGCCTGAACTCACCGCAGCGGAGATTGCATCCCCGACATCACTTGGCTTTTTGAATGCACTGCTCATAGACGGCTGCCCTTTGAGTATCTTGTAGAGTTCCATAGAAGCATTGCACTGGTAATCTGCGAAGTGACGAGACCTGTTTGAAAAAGAATTGAGAATAAACCAAAAGTAAGATGAGCGAATGCACAACTCACATAAATATCGTAGACACCTAAAGAAAAACTCAAAAGCAGATAAATCTAGTAGGATGAGAGATTATATTGAGGACATTAGGCAACGAAGGGGGGAATGCCTCACCGGGTCACGATGCTGCTGGACTTGGTTTGGTAGTCGAGCGCTGGAAACGCGGCCCGAATGCCCGCTAAAAACACTTCCGAAAGATAAGGCACTACGCCACCGTGGAAAGGAATCGGCGGGGCTTTCCCAATGGAGGGAAGCGTAAAAGCACCAGCTGCTGCCGCAGGAGCAGAGCCAGCGACAGCAGAAGCAGCAGGTGGTGGCGGTGGCGCATTCGCCAGAGCCACCGCCCAGTTGCTGTACTGGTAAATCTGCCGGTACTCGTCGAAATCGACTAAGAATTCTTCCTTGGGAGCCGCAGGCGACACAGCAGCGGCAGCGGCAGCAGGAGCAGCACTGGCTGCAGCGCTAGATGGAGGCTTTGAGATGTCAGCGTCGCAGGGCGCTGCGCCCTTCTTTTTGTTGTCTGCCTTCAGGGCTGCTTTGGCTAATCGCTTTTGTTCGCTCTTGGAAATTTTGCCGTCCTCGCCGGCGCCACCGCCGCCGTCTTTACCTTCCGGCACGGGTTTTGCGCTACCACTAGCCTTTGCTTCTGGCGCTGCTGCTGCCGCTCCTCCCTTGCTCTTCTTGCTGCCCCGGTTGGACTGCGGGGGTGGGCCATAATCTTCGCCAGTGGCTTCCTTGTAGGCAGCTTTCGCAGCGAGTAAATCCGCCAACAGCGGAGACAAAGCTTCCTTGGTGGTGCCCGCAGCTTTGGCAGCACGAATCTGCTCGCCCACGTCAACGATTTTCTTGGTCAGAGCCTAGAGTAGGCGAAACACAATACCAAACACATGAATGGTAGGGTCAAGAGATAATGAAGGAGCAATCGCTATCGCTAGATAAGCTTGGCGAGCAAACATGAGGAAAGAAATCTACACGTAGGTTGAAAATGCTCTGCCTATGGATATTACTGTTGACAGAGTTACTTACTTCCTTGTCCATGTTGCACTCTTTCTTGAATCCTAGCTAGCAAGGAGTGAGGTTGTATCAAAGCCCTGTGGGTTTTGCCTGCATCTCCTAGAAGCAGTAGTGCAGAAGTGCAGAATGTCAAAAGTCAAAAACGTGATCGGATTTTTTTGGAGCTCTACACACTCCTCTGTATTTTTTCATCAGCTGGCCTGGTGTTAGCGTCATAGCGTGCAGCGTGCAGCCGTGCAGTGTGCAGCTCCGCTCTAGGCTAGCTGGCAGCTTTTTAACTCCTTCTGTACTCTATCTGCTATCTTTGAATTTTGCATTGCCACCAACCACTGGGCCCTTTACTTAAAGTTTTCACTACGCAGTTCAAGATGAAAGAAACTCTCCAGGCTTGGTTGGCACGCAACTAAATCAAACTCTGCAAGTGGCTGATTCTCCTAGTAGTCTTTTCGAAGCTAGCAGTCACTGCTGTAGCTAATAATTATCGAGGCACGAATATTTGAATGTGGTTTTAAAGATACTAGTGCACCCTCTACATCGCCTAGCTTAGATCTATTAGACTGCCTCGTAAACGCTGATGAGACGGCTCAAGATAGACGCTCTGCACTGGGGCGACGCTGGCATTGCGTCTGCAGTTCAGTCTGCGGTTGCATGTCCCAAAGCAGTGCTTCTTAAGCACGTCTTCGACAGCTCATCTTGCTCAAAAGTCGTGAATGCTATTAAGGAGGATGAGCCAACACCGATATTAAAACCACTTCGAGGTGAAAATACTGTGTCTTACGCGAGGAATAAGTGGACTCGACGGCTGCATGAGCCTAGGCGGCTTTTAATCGGCCAGGGTGCAGAAGGATCTGTGCGTGGCCAAGCCCGCTTGGATCTTGAGCCATGCTTTCAGCCAGACCAAATGCCACCGCAGTTGCTAGGAGGGCACGAACTCAATGTTTCTGATTCAGCTATATTTGTGACGTCAGAGGGTTTACGCACAGGCCTGCACTCGGATGAACGGCACGGCATGCTGCTCCAATTGAGTGGACGAAAGAACTTCGTGTTGATTCCGCCTGAGGACTCTGACGCTGACCCTAGAACCCTTCGGAAGCTTCTCCAGCTGCGTGGCACATCTGGCAAACATGACAAGCTTTATGGCGAGCAATCAAGGAACGTTGCCCTCC
>Ga0307982_1001872_pt1 | contig 17126 bp, 19 predicted proteins | sample OrgLakmetagen989_FD_201847 | JGI IMG/M metagenome (GOLD analysis project Ga0307982, IMG submission 201847) | Saline water microbial communities from Organic Lake, Antarctica - #989 | ecosystem: Environmental > Aquatic > Non-marine Saline and Alkaline > Saline | place: Antarctica: Organic Lake... | reverse complement strand
TTTATTTTTTTGTTGTCAATCGTCTGAATTACCAAATTTCAAGTACCTTTCGGAATCGCCTGCATTTTTGCTTTTCTCATTTGTGGTAAAATCGATATTTTGCGCCTACTTCAGGTACTGGTGTGGTACCATGCAGACAATGTTCCTCCGACTTACCATCCGCCAGTGGTAGATGCGCTCGTTGAGCACTATAAGCCGAGGGGCGAGTTTCGGGCTCGCGTCAACATGCACATTCAAGAATTCGCCGAAAACAGCGCCGATTTCTTGCATTTTGACCCTCTGCACGGCAAAATGTTGTTGCCTTTTTCACCATTCACACTGCCGCTCATTGACATTGTTCACGTGCCGGATTGGAAAGCGGGCAAAAATAAGGCAACTCCTGCCGGTGCAATTGTCGCAACAAAGGATAAGAAGGCACCATCGGATTTGCCTCTTGAATCTTCAACTCCATTGGCTGAATCTGAAGTCAAAGAAGAAGATTTGTCCCCACCACCTGCTGTGGAGAAGAAAGGTGTTGTCGGCCGGAAGCAAGACGATGAGACGGCTAGCGCTGCTGCTGCTGCTGCGGACAACCAGGGTCACTTGAGCTGGTTTAGCGATTCTGCGTCGTTGACCTTCTGCGGGAAGCCTCTGCCTCAGAGCGCAGCGCACGCTGAAATCACGTTCATTGGGCCGGGTTCTTTGGTGATGTTCACCTTTGACACGCCTGCGGGCGGCATCGTGATGTTCCAAACCCACCTGCCGGAGGTCAGAAGATCATAGAAAAGAACAGGCTCACGAAGGCTTATAGAAATAGTGGTTGGTGCTGTACTTATGCATACTGCCTACTTGTGCGTATGAGTACGTTTAAGAGATACTCCTTTCTCATGTTATTCATCCTCATCTTGCTTGCTCAGGCGCCCCTCCGGCAGCGCGTTCGTTTTACCTGGTTTGCAGACCCAAAAATGCCCAAACTACTCGTGTGGTGAGCTAAAATGTCTTTTTGCGAGTGAAACAAAATCTTCGAGCGTATTTGGATTGCATTTATTGCTCACTAAAGAAACTTGTGATGCTGCATCTCCTTGTTTCTCATGTATTCATGTTTTTTTCTATGACCTCTGCCAGTTACATCGTCGGCCAATGGTTGAGCCAATGGCGAAACGATTTGTTTGTGTGGGAAAACAAAAAGTTTTCGCGCCCACCTGTTCTGGTGAAAGGAGACGGACCCATTCAAGCGCAGCGGCGGTGGTTCAAGCAGTTTTACTCCGCGTCGTCGTTTCAAAAGAATGGCCCCGATGCCGCCTCGTTGGAGTGGTAAACTGGAGATGATTCACAGGCATCCGGATATCACGCCGCCTTCTTCTATTGTCCCCACATACCACCCCTCTTGAATACTTCTATGTTACCACCACAACCAGCACACAGCGATGAATCTCTAGCAGTGCCTTTCCGCATTTCAATTTTAACCGCTGTATGTCCATTTGAAAACTGGCCTTTGTCCTAATAGAAATTGATCCGGCTTTTGTAGTGCATAGCAATTCCCAAATGGAACTAGTGATGGTCACGTGCGAAGAATGCCCCATGCCTCAAGTGAAACGCATTGATATTAGCAGTTTCTGGACATTCGACATAAATTACCTGATGCCAACAACAGTTGCCAGTTGCCACAACCAGCAGTGCCTCCTACCTTATGATATCTCCCCTGTAAAAAGGAACGCCAACTACTCCGTGTTTCGTTTCTTAACGATTTTCCTGTTTCAACTCTGGCCCTAGTTCTGGTAGAGCTGAAAAGTTGTTGCTGAGTTTGAAGGAAGGCCGCGATTAAAGGCGCGGCAGTCCGTGCAAGCAAACCGGAACGATGAAAAATATTGTTCTATCCTTCGCCACCGTTGCTCTTCAAAGCCGTTCTCTAGCGCAGACTACATTTCCAACTTGCGGATCATGTTGGTGTGTTCCTGATGACGGTGGATTAGATCCATGCCCTTCAAATGAGCCACAAAGTACATTTGATAACGCTACAATCGATGGCTTCAGTGCGAAGCAGCCCCAGTCTATATATGCGCTAGACTGCAATCCCTATGAAAATTCAACTTGTGAGACAACTCCTCCTCAAGAATACTTAGATCTCGGTGACACTGCTGTATGCGCCTTTGTGTATGAGCCTGGCAACAATTGCTCAGAGTATTCAATGCGCTCGTTCCCCTCCGAAGAGGCATTCAAAGCAGACCCGACTAGTTCTAGTGGTGTAATCACCCATGTTGGTAGCTGTGGTTTATGTAGCACTGCACAAGATTTAAGTGTGTATCTACGGGAAGACTTCACAACAGCGGGCAAATATTGCGCTACAGTAGGGCTGCACAACTCAACCGCAGGCCAATTGTGCTACGAGGCATTGGGTTTGACCCCTAACTGCGCAAAAATTTGGAACTTCGACGGGATTTACGACGGGCAGCAGTGTTTGGAGGTGTGCTTGAGTAATCTAGTGGCATCGAACAACGGCCCTCCGCCCGCGTGTGCCTTGAACCCATGCTTAGAATGCGACGAAGTCGAAGCGGGCCCGAACTTCAGTGCCATTGGCGGGCGCACGCGACGCCGGTCGGGGCTCCTCAGCGAAATCATTCGGAACTGCTCGTCCATCGCGACTGGCATCGTGCATGATCCGAGCTTAAACTGCCCGGAAGCTTTATCTTCGATGTGAAATCGGTCTGTGTGCCTCAGATAGGTCACAGATAGGCCCAAGAACTCGAATGAAATGTCTTCCGAGATAGGTGAAAATCGGTTTCGTGTTTTTCCAAGGTCCTTGGGTTTATCTGTTTCATGGCTGCCGAGTTCATTGTATGCCCTATGAATAAAATCGTAGCCCACGCCCACAAAAGCCATTACTGGTACTGGGCACTGGGCTTTTTTGAACTAAATTCTAAATTGTAGGAACTCGAACTCGAACTAATACGAACCCAGATGACACAGAAGCCAATGCTGCGGGCAGAAGTGTAAGCGCGTGCGTTGCGCGCAAGTCAAAATCGTAAATAGGAAGTGTGTAAAGGCTAGGAATTTTGGACCCCCCCCCCCCTCTAGAGTGGAAACTGTTCATGAAATAAATGTGGGGCCAGCCTTAAGTCCCGAGCCAAAGACCTCCGCTTCTCCTCAGGCGTAACCCTAGTGTCGCACCGGGGTGGCCTTAGCTGCGGTTTGCCAATGCCAAAAGGCACTTACGTGACGAGCTTCAGCCAGCCAGCGCGGTCCTGCGCCAGGGTTTCCCATTCCGAAAAGGGAGTTCTCTCCTTAGGGGTGCTTAGGGCAAACACTTGTTGAATTCCTTTGTGCTAGCCTTCTGATTCCGGCCCTTCGGGGCCTGTATCAAAAGGTGATCGCATTTCCGCCGTCGTCCATGAGGCCGAAGTGCTTCCGATGCCGCTCGAAAGATCTGCCATACGTCATATCTTGACCACCTTCTATCCTCGGTTCGTGTACCCACGAAAGCATGAGCCTATCGGGTAGCCGGCTCTTGGGCATGCGTGTGAGTGTGACGTGACCAGCCCAGAGTGAAGTGCGGCTTGTAAGGTAGTACTCAATCGAGAATACACCCATGCGCTTTTGTAAGCTCACCGAAGATAAATTACAGGCCCGGCATTTAAAATTGATATCATTATTATTTAACGCCGGAGTTCAATTGGACCTCGAATCCAGTTCCATTTCCTTTTTTTTTTTAGCTTTTTCATCGAGGGGCATTGGGTCATTGGAGTTGCGCATCGCTGCCATCCAGAGATAACTTCCTGGTTCTAGGTCCCTGTGCCCTCTGTGACGTACATATGCCGTAAATTATAATTATGGATGTATATACCACAGTTGCACCCGCACTTAAGTCTCCTGGATTTAGGCAAATACAAAACCACGACGGAGTTAAGGCATTTACACAAAGAGATACAGCGGTGATGACTAGCATGCGTCTTGTTTCTGATGCTAGATGCGGGCGTTTGGCGTTCGATACCAAACAGGAAAAAAACTGCTGTGCCTGCAGCTGCTCAGTCCTCTTCACTGTCGCTACTTTTCCACATGTCATCGCCACCGTCGTCGCTGCTCTCCGACTCTTCCTTGGGTCCACTGCCCTTTCCCGTCATGTTCGACCGCATGCTGCTCAGCGCACTAAACAGGCCACCGCCGCCAGCAAAAGCATCTTTCCGGCCGCTGCGGGCTCCTCCGCGGGCTCCACTGGCACTCATCGAGGCGCGGGAGTTGCCACTCCTTTTCAGCTTTCCTCCTAGTGCACCAGCAGCTCCTGACGACTTCCAACGGTTCGTTGGAGCTCCAAATGCCGTGCTCGCTCTCAAATTGTCGCTCGCGCTGTGCTCGCCGCCTGCTCCGACACCGCTGCCGTCGCCGTCGGCATGACCGGCTGCATCTTCCTCGTCGTCCTCAACTGGAGGCTCTAGAGCAGCTCGAGCCGCAGCTTCAGCAGCGAGCACGCGCGCGCGTGCTTCTTCCTTGAGCCGCTTTGCCTCCGCCTCAGCGGCTAATTTCTTCAGCCGACGGCTCTCGGCTTCGGCGGCCACGGCGTTGTCGGCAACCGCGGCCGAAAAAGCCCGAGAAACCCCGAGGGCCGTGGCTAAGAAGTCTTGCACGCTGCTTGCGGTTTCAGCCGCCCCCGTGGTCGTGGTTGCGCTCTTTTCTCCCAGCCAAGTCATTGCATCGGTGGCCAGCTGGCTCACGCCCCGCCTGCTGTCGCCCACGCTTACTCGCGCTTGGTCCGCTCGCGCTAACGCCGCGCGCAGCTCGAGAACTCCTTCCGGCACGCCCATTTTCAGAGCATACTCAGGGGAGGCAGTAGAGCTACCGTCACCACCGCCATCGCCGCTTCCACCGCTGCTGCTCGCCGCCGCAGCTCTCGCGTCATCGGCGTCTTTGCACCACTGGTCCACCTCCTTCTTGGCCACCCGCAGCCGACTCGTGATGTCCCGGAGGCCGCCGTCCAACCCCCCGAGGTCGATGGCAGCGGCGCGCTCGAGCGACGACAGTTCGGAGCTCAGCGCTAAGCAATTTGGCGCCAAAGTCACACTCACGTGGGCTACGAAATGCATCAAGCTCTTGGAAGTGTACGCAGGGCACACGACTTCATCCTGGCTGCTGCTGCTGCTGTGGGTGCTGTTGTGAGGGTCGTCCTTTTTCATGCTCTTCGTAAGACTCGAGAAAGTGAATCGGTCCAAAATACTACCGCCACTGCCACCGCTTTTACTGCTGTTGTCGCAGCTGCTGCTGCTGTCGTCGCCAGCGTCATTGGTATTGTTGCTGTCGTCATCCTTGGCGTTGCCATTGCTGAGAGGCGCTGCCGCGGCTGCCGCGCCCGCTTTGGCTGTAGAAGCAGCGCCGAGGCCTTTCACCGTGGCAAATTTGCCCAAGGTTTTGAGCTGAATGGCCCTCGTTTGCCGCGCCGAGCCCGCGTTCATGAAGTTGGCCACATGTAAGGACAGCCTGAGCAGCTCAACCAACGCGTTGGACTGCCGCACCTGCACGCATTTGGAAACATAACAGACCTTGAGAAGGAGATATCGATTTACATGAATTTATGCCATGTAAGAATATACGAGCATACGAAGAAAAGCCAAAAGGCAAGCCCTGCATTCCATCTTACGCGCAAACACCACCTACCTCCACCAGCGCCGCGGCAATCGTGCGCACGTCCCCGGCAGCGGCACCGAGGGCTTGGTCCGCGCTTCGGCGCATGGCTAGAGCTTGGAGCTTCTGATTCAAGCGAGGCACGCTCTGCAGACCCAACAGATACGCTTCTAGGGCACGGAATTTCGGCACAGTGCTCGTGCGCAAGGCCGCTGGCGTAGGCATAGAAGATGCGTCACTGGAAGCAGTTGCACCTTCTGTGGACTCCGAGGCGCGCATGGCCTCTTCTTCTTCTTGTCGGTGTTTTTCCTGCTCCGCGACTCGAGCTCTCTGATTGGCGGACGCCGCTTGCCGCAGGCCCGCATCTTCGTCTGGTTCAAGTTCTAAAAGTTGGAGCAAATCGACTTTTTCTTCCGTGAGTACGTTCAGGTCTGCAACCAAGATCGCCGTGGCCACCTCGTTTACGGTCAAGACTCGCCCCATTTTCTTGATCGCAATGCTCAAATTTTGCGCGCGGCGGGGCTCAATCACGGTGAGCTCTTTGATCTTTTCCTTTTTTGCATCTTTGAAGTTTATTTGAAGAGGTTGAAAAATACAAATGGCATCATGAGAAAGAAGACGAGAACAATGAGGCACGCACGTACAAGCCGTATCATGATTCCAAGAAATCTCAAGTATATAATGATTGAGTACATAAGGAAATCAAATCGCTTTAATAACAAGAAATGCTCGCCTTAAAGTGCATGACTTATAATATTTTTGAACGAAGGTGGGCGTGAATAGACACCTCCTCTCATACAAGTACCTTCAGCTCCCATCTTAGCATTTGGCCGTTGCGTCGGGTACGCGTTGTTGCGTCGGTCAGTGCGCGCTGCAAAGCCAGCTTCTAAACTGCTCGTGAATTGCCCAATCTGAAAAGGAGAAGAAGTCAGAAAACAGTCGCGAACACAATAACGTCATAATAACGACTCAATCGAGACAATTTCATCTCTAAGAATTCTATTCTTAGCTTAAAGGCGGTACCCCGCAAGGTCTTGAAAAAATCGCACGCATCTTAAATAGCATTAAAAACATATGCCCAAAAAAATATTCTTAAGAACTTACTCGAGTGCTGTCATGCAAAACATCGTATATGCCACCGAACAAACAGTTGTCGACATGGGCGTCGGGAACCTAATATATTAATCGAGGAAAAAGAATTAAAATGGTGGGGAAAAGGGTACACGCTTCAATAACGCAAAGAAGTTATCAGCATGAGGCAAATTGAGTGAGGCAAGGAAGACACGAGGTTGACGTTAATTTCCAATCTTTCACAATCGCAAACGAAGGCATTTTCTAAGATGAAAAAGTGTCGCGCCAGTGTTCCTTTACAACCAATTTTTCTTCCGCTTCGTTCTTATACCCGATGTATCTTTAAGTAGACATAAACCTAAACCCACAATTATTACCCATCCATCCACCTACCTTGTCGACATAAACGGCTTTGATCGGGCGGGTCGGCCGAGGGCCCATGTAAACGGCGCGGGCCTTCGCGTTGGCCTTCTTGGACTGCTCTAATTTGGCAGCGGCTTCGGTCTCCACCACGCCCTTGGCCTTGGCCTCGGAAGCAGCCAAACGGCTGGACACGTTTTCCTCCTTTCCGGGGTCGGCCTTGTTGGCGCCGTCGTCGAGCGAGGGAGAAGGACCGTCCAGGGGCAGGTCTAACACCGATGGGTCCATGCCTAGAGACCAATGATGCAATTTTATAAACGATGGAGAAAGAAGGGGAATGAATGGCGGAGAGGATTACATACGAGTAGTTCGAAGCACTCGTGCCACAGTGTATTTGTGCATCTCTTGGCTTGAAAGAAGGCAGTAGCGTAACTTCTTTCACTTTAAGATTCAAGGAAAGCAAATTTCTTGACGATTCATAACTGAACTCAACAATTTCGTACCTTCCGCGCGCATTTTCTGCTCTACAGCGCCTCGCGGTAAGTGCATTTTGAGCATTTTGAAAAAGCGCGCATAGATCGGGTCGTCTTTCAGCATCAGGTCTATGACCAATGCAAAAATTGAACACAAGGTACATACCGCAAGAAAAATGAAAATGGAGAAATACGGTTCAAAGAAGGAAGATCCAAAGAATGGGAGAATGACTAGAAGACCAATAAATTAGTTGCTGCAGTAGTAATACATGTTTCAGATTTGATATATTGTAAGTCTTTGAAGTCACTACCTGGCACCGCAGGTTCGGGCACCACCACGTTTTGGTTCGGCGAGGGGGCGTCGGGGCCTCGCTCTAATATATCGGGGTTTAAACCATCGGCTTGCATTTTCATCGTGACCTTTAAGAGAGAGGGAGATTCAAGTGCGCAATGACGCAAAGAAAAAAACGAGATGGTGCAGGTATGATAAGAGGGAGTTGAGAGCGAAAGGGAGATGCGAGCGAGAAAGACCGAGAGACCGAAAACAGGGAGAGAGGCAGAGAGCGGGCGAGCGAACGATGGAGGTTTAAGAGACTTAAGACTAAAACTAAACAAACGTACCGCGCCCATTGGGATGTGCATCGAGAGCATTTTGAAGTACTTGGCGTACATCGGGTCGTCTTTCGCTTTCACTGCAGTTGGGGCACTGGAAGCCTCGGGCGGTGGCAGCGGTGGCAGTGACGCTAGTAATTCTTCGCTTTGGTTGGGGGACGGCGAAGATGGATCGCGCTCGAGGTAGCCCGGGTCCACGCCTTCGGCGGACATTTTCATCACCACCTGGCAACAAACGGAGGGGGCTAGTTAAGAGCATAGAATGTAGAAGGGGCAAACAGAGTCCTTGTACTAAAAGATATTTCACTCTATAGTACTTCATCGTATGCACACACGAAAAAAAAACGCACCGCTGCCTTTGGGATGTGCAGAGCAAGCATTTTGAAGAACTTCGCAAACGCGGGGTCTTCCGCAAGGGTCACAACCCTCTTCGGCGCAGCCGAGAGCAGCGTCGCTTGCTCCAACAGACTGTCAGCTACAGCCGCCATTTTCGCCGCTTGCGTGGCCTGCAGCGCGGACAATTCTTGCTTCAGCACCTTGAGTTCGGCTTCGAGGGCGGTGGTTTTGCCATCGTCTTCACCTTCTTTGCTTTTGTCAGGTTCAAGTGCCTTGCTGTTGCCCACTTCGCGGCGCAAAAAAGACGCGAGCGAAGGGACCACATGTGCTGGGGCTGGAGAATCAACAGGACTTTTGCCTGCTTTGCTTATCTTTTTTGCACCTTTCTTGCCCTTCTTGACAAGTCCTTCTGGTGCCACCGCAACGCTTTCGCTATCACTGGCGCTGCCATCATCAGCAGCAGCAGCTTCTGTACCCGCCTCGTTTGTGTCTCCACTGCTCGCTGCTTTCGCCGACTCTTCCTCGGCCTGCTCCTCGCTTCCATCATCCTCAGACGAGCTCTCATCATCAACCGATGCCTCCTTTCCTTCCGAACTTTCCGAATGTTTCACAGTCGCTGCAGCAATTGCCGCATCGTCAGCAGCTTGGAGTGCATTCGCGCAATTCTCCAACAACTCCAGCAGCTCCGACCGGAGGCCCGCCCCAGGCCCTTCGGCCACTCCGTAGCCTTGCGCGAACCAATCAGACACCGTAGCTTGCGCTGCTACAGGCGGCAGGAGCCCATGCGACGGAGCTTCGATGACTTTCCCGCCAAACGTTGGGGCTCTACTCCTGTTAGTAGCAGCACCACTGCCACCGTTGCTGGTCGTAGGCTCGAGATGGCCTGCTTGTCCACTCACGGTCATGAGTTTGGTCGTAGCAATGCTCAAGTCCGCCGGCCACACCGCCACAGCGTTGGCAAAGGTTGCAGGAGGCGGCAGGACGTGGCGAATGGTGCGACTCAATAGGGCGTGCGCGCTTCGTCGTTCGTTCAACTCTTCGGCCTATTATTTGATTCGCATGGGTTGGGAGCATTCAAAAAGAGAAGAAAAAACATGAAAAAAATAGCCTACAATCAACCAAAACAGAAGAGGTTAAAAGAAAATAAATACAAAGTCGCAACTCAGTCAAGACTTTGTTGATAGGTGGAAACATTAAAGTACATGTAGCGCTTTATTGTTCTCACTTCTTCGTCTTCATCTTCGAGGCACAGCTGAAAGAACAAATCGATGCGCTCCGTCAACAGCGACCAGGACGCCACGTCAGAGACCAAAAGTGCCCTTGAGCCTCCATTGCCACCATCACTCGTGCCGCCGTTGCCTGCACCGGAGGATGATGAAGTAGCGTTGCCGTCTCCTGCTCCAGTGCCGCTACGGCCTCTTGTGGTGTTGGTATGCTGCGTAGCACTGCTGCTATTGCTCGAGGAGGAAGAAGAGCCGAAAAAGAGGCTTTTCACGCTGGAGGCTTTCGTAGGTGCAGGCTCTGCTACGGCAGGCGCAATCTCATCCACTAAAGTGAGTTTGCGCTTGGACTCGATGCCTTGATTGGACTGATATGTAGATGGAATCAAGCGAGAGTAATAAAAAAGTAAGGATCAATTTAAACAGAAACAGAGGAAAGAGTGAAATGGCAGGACACGCATCCACAACTACAGTAGACAGATGCGCTTCATAAGACGAAACAGGGATACCAACTGAGTCATCAAGAGCACCCCATTCCCCTATTGAGCTATACCTTCACGAGGTCGCCGAGCGACGCATCTCGGTTGAGGGAATTCCGGTGAGGCACTTGAGAATGCCGCTTCCCTGCATTCGCGCCGTTTAGGTCTCCGTTGCCAGATTCCCCCGACGACCTTCGGGTATTGCGCGAGGCTTTCCAGGCTGCTTCCTGCCCGCCTGTGGTGTTGGCGTCACTATCGGCTGACGTAGACGAAGGTAAAGATGCTGCACTTGCGGGGTCACTTGGCAAAAGACTGCTGCTGCTGCTGCTGTCAGGCTCGGCGGAACTCGAGCGGTTGCTTGAATTCGTTGATGCGCGCTGCTGTGATTCTTGGTGCTGGTTGGCCTCATTGATTGGGGGCAGCGGCGCAGCAGCAGACGATGAAGCACGTTTCCCGAAGAAACTCCCTAATTTGAACCCTTTGTTTTTGTCGTCGTGTGGCGGTTGAGCCCCGGGAGGAAGAGGAAGAGTTGTTTTTGGTGCACTATCAGCTAAGGGGGCCTGCGCACCGTGCTCCTTCATCAACACCTTCAATAGTGCATTCAAATGAAATCGATGTCAAAAATGAGCAGGAGGCAAGAGAAAGGATTACTATGAAGAGTGCGGAGTTCGGTTGACATACAAAATTGTCAACGGTATATAAATGAGGATACCGAAAAGATGTGTACGAATACTACACCGAAAAAAAGCGAGAAATCTTTTAAAACTTGAATCGAAAGTAGGCATTTTCAATCTTCTTTGAAACAATGCATTAACGTGAACTAAAAACCGCGACCGGACCTGCACGCGCTCTGCTTCTTCCTTGCTCAAAGCACGGCCCCGGTTCAGCAAAGTCGCCAATTCCACCTGGGCTTCTTCTTGCTTTTTGGCTGCTGCAACCGCGGCAGCATTCAGAGCTTCTCTCTTGGCGTGTGCCCGCAGCTGAACTATGGCTGCGCTTTGCCATTGGTGCAACAATTGGTCGAAGCCCGCTAACCGCAGCGCGGTAGCTATGGCCATTCGCTGTAGAGCGAGGGGGGAGGGGGGGGGGGGGCTCAATTTAAGAGTGTGTGCGTTTTGAGGACACAACGTCATACAAGCAAACAGGAAAACCATCATCCGTGTTTGAAGACAAATGTGCACGAAAAAATATGCCCCAGATCGAAAAAATACTCACTTCAATTAACTAAACAATGATCTAGAATTTTTCATCGCATCAAATATAAAGCAGCTTGCACTATAATAGAATACATCATACTAGTGCATGTGCATGTACCGACTCCTCCTCCATATGAATGTATACCTGATTCAGCGGCGGCGGTGAGGCTAGCGCGTCTGGAAACACCATCGCGGTCACCAGGTCCACAACTTCCGCTAAAGTGGAGGCGGGCACACCCAACGGGTGCAATGCTGCCCTTTGAGCGCTTGAAGAAGTCGTTGGTTCCGCTGGATTGGACTCCTTCTGATCGGAGGTCGCAGCAGCGCCTCCAGCAGCGGTAGTGGAAGCATCGTCAGAACTACTAGCCGGCGAGGAGGCATCATCTTGAGCGGTCGCAGCGGCTAACGCGGCGACAAAACCGCCAAAAGGGCTTGCGAGCACTTTCAATTGGTGGCGTTGTTGCTGGTTTTGATGCAAGGGAGAATCTGCCAGCGGCGGCTGCTGCTGCTGTGTCAAGAGGAAAGCAGCGACGGATCCAGCGCCCACACCATTCTCTTCCATTACAGCCTTAGTCATTGCCGCTGCAGATTTCACAGACCCGGAATGCAGTTCCGTGTCATTTCCCTTCGAAACACTCTTGCGCTGGCTATCATCATCGCCATCCTTTAGGAGGCCATCGGCCTTTATGGAGCCGTCGGGATCTTCATTCGAGCCGTCGGGATCATCAAGGCCGTCGGGATAACGAAAGGCCACGGCACTTAGAACCTTGAACGAACATGAAGCAAATGAACTTGGGTCAACGTGCTTGCAATTTAGTTTCACAAAGGTGTCCGTAACTCTTTCTGTACACCATATGCAGTACACACAAACATCAAAAAGTGAGGCGTGCGATCACTGAATTCCGCGAAAAATTGAATTTCATGAAAATGTCAATCACACCTCTAGCACTGCGTTGCGGCCGTCGCCGCTGAACTGAGCCAGCGCAAGGAGTACTTCCACGAGGGCATCTAAGCAGTTGTTCCAAAGAAGCGGGTAACGCAGATACTGCGGCCCCCCACTGCCGCTGCTGCCATTGACTCTGCTAGGAGGATGCGCCTATTCAAGCACCCAAATAGAAAGTGAGATAGCCAAGAGAAAAGTACAGGAGCGAGGAAAAACATGAGGATTTCGATAAAGCTTGTAAAGAAATCAAAACTAGAACAGTTTAGATTGAAAAAAGCATCTCCTTTTCATATCGTTTTGCTTTCCCATCAGCTACGCATCAACCCAAGTAACCAAGTCTAACGAACAACGCACCTTGGCATCGAGAAAGACGCCCCGAGCGAACGCATGCAAGGACGCGCGCTGGTGGGATGCCAAGTAATGGTGGCCGAGGAACGAGGTGGCGGCCGCCAGGAAGCAATTGGTGAGCGCCAAACACGTCAGTGCGGCATCGGAAAGCGTGTCTTCGGCTTCGTTGCTGGCGTTGCCTGCAGAAGGACTAGCAGCAGCTCCAATGGATGCACTGTCGGCCAAGGCTCCTTGAAGATCAAAAGGCGGCGCGGTGTCGGACAATAGCTGCGCGCATTCATATGAATGAAAAAAAGAGAACATGTAAGAGGAAGAAAACAGTGAGCATAAATCGTTCATTTTACAATTCAAATAATTGTGGTCTCATTGGAATAGGGCGACTATTGCTGCTTGCGTATATGTCCTCACTTACCACGTGCAATTTTGCCCCCAGCATTTCGAGACTGCCCTTGTCCAAAAATCGTGCCACGAATGCTTGGTCGGCGCGGGACAGTTTCTTTGCCAGTTTTTGGTAGTGTTTGGCAGCAGATCGGGCCACATCTTCGTGGATCTGTTTGAAGAAAGATGAAATGAATGAAAATAACATGAACCCAGGACGAAAGATAAAAGGAATAAACGTGCGTGTGCATACAAAATTGTCTTGGGTATTCATAAAAGTTGAGAGTAAGCTGATAGCTCTCACGAAGACGATTTGAAATCTCAAGCAAATCAACCATTGAGAGAGACAAAGCATGATTGAGTAGATGTGACACATACCGTAATGTAGTCGCGCGTCTTTTGGCGCCTAGCCGTCAGCACAGCGAGCTCTTCTGCCAGCGCGTTAGCTCTGGCGTGCAACACAAACGTGTGCGTGCGCTGATGCTCCTTGTCACCGGCCTCCTTTTGGTCATTACTTCCATTATCTTCTCTGCCGGTGTCTTCAGCATCGTCACCTTTGTCGCCTTTCTCTGCAGCTTCCTTTGCACTTTGCGCAGCGGTGGACACGTCGGCTAGTCGAGCTGCTGCTACTGCGTGGCAATGAGTCAAGGCAGCTGAGACATCAGACACCCAACCATCCCTAGAGTACGGCCACAGAAGACGCACATTGAGAGAGGAAAGGGAAGGGGATTAAAAGCACAGTGAAGGTGGCGAAAGTATTAAAGTAGAAGATTCAAACAAGAAGAAAAATTTTCCATTCCATGCACGTGGACACATGTGCAATATAAATTTGACAACGGAACGAAAAAGCAAAGGAATAGAAAACGCACCGATCTGCCTCCGAGGCGGCGCTCATCAAGATCGAGTCCGAGTCGCTCTCTACGCTGAACTCCCAGCGTCCTCCGCCTGCTTCCTCGTTTTCTGCTGCCGGTGACCCACCTTTGGTGTCCTTGTTGTCACTACTGCTACTGCCGCCGCTGCTGCTGCTATTGTGGCTGCTAGGAAGGCCCAAATCCGAGCCTGATGGATCCCGAAAGTTTGCGTCACCACCGCTAGACGCCGATCCACCGTCATTGGCTCGCTGGTATCGGACTAGGCGGCACCCAACGTTGATAGGGAACCTCTGCACATTAGCCGAACCCGCGAAGGTGTCTTTGGCAGACTTTCGAGGCGCCGAACACAAACTCAGCAACAGGCCGTCTAGGTACGCGTACCTACATGTAGATGCAGTTGGTGTTAAGATGGAGAGCAGGCACAACAAATTATATAACTAAAAGCAAGTCGATTGATATTTAAATATTTGAATGAAACAAAAATAAGGTCTTGATTAAGTGCATTCACAAATTGTGGCGTGGGTAAAAAATCGAAAACAAAAGAAAACACATGTAGACGAAGATGAACGAGCAGGTGAAACCCCGTTCACCTTTTCTTCCATTCGCCAAAGCGCTGCGCTTTCTTGCGCACGAACAGCCAGCCTTCCCGGTGCACTTCGAGCTTGGGGATTTCAAACGCCGTGCCAATGGTACTGCTGCCTGCGTTCAGGGCCAACTTCTGGACGTCGAAATGTTGACTTTTGGCCACCGCGCACTGCCGGCACTGGCTGAACCCAAAAATCGGGTGCTCTTCGAAAATGTCACAGCTCACCACCATGGAACCTGCAGTGCCACTGCCACCTTCACCCTGTACACCGTCTCCGCTGGTAGATGGTGCTACGACGGCGCGTTGAAAAGCTTCCAGCCACTCTGTGCCCGCGCTTGTGCTCTCGGCGCCCCAGTCCGACTTTTCAGGGGTGGCGAGCCGGACTGCGCTCACGGGGCTGTTGGCGCTGCCTTGCGAAGAGTTCAACTCCAAGGGCTCCACGCTTCCACCCGCTAGGTTCAGCTCGCTTTTCACGATGGTCAAACTCGAGTCACGGTACACTACCATGCTCGAGCCTCTCAATACCACGAATCGGCGCTTCCAACCTCCGACGGCGCGCCGAGTCCACAGCCAGCCCTCCTGGTAAAAGCAAACGAACAAAGAAAAAGAGAAGAGAGGTGCTCATGCGCCAAATGTGATTCTGGATAATGAAATAAATTAGGGCAGATGCGTTGAACCTCCTAACTTTGAACTAACGCATTTAAGACATCTGCGGGACACAAAAAAAATCATCAGAAAACGGACCTTTTTCTCGAACTCAACAACGCTACCGAGCCCTGCGGAACCCTGAGCCTTGCTCGAACCACCAATGCCACTATCCTCGCTGATTTCAGGGGCGGCGGAAAAGATGGCTAACTCGCGGCGTTCTTTGCGCTTGGCCGGCACTGCATCGGCCAGGGCTTGTAGCCTATAAGTAAACCAGGCGCACCCGTATAACAGCAAGCGAGCACACATGCATGAAAGTAAAATCACACAGGAATGGGCTGCCAGCGCCTTTGAAAACATGCACATAAACTTTGCATTGTTTCGTAATTTGTAATATGTATGGCCTCACCAAATGTGTTTGTCGGACTCTGAGTCTCCACTGCTGAGAATCCAGGTGCGTTCCGGCGTGATCACTTCGAAACGCGTCACGTTTGGAGGCCATGTGTGCCGAGAAGAGTGCGCGCTCGTGTAGGGCTGAAAAGTTCATAAATTTATCATACACAACACATAAAAGAGTTGATAACGCAGATTATTCAAACCATGCGAAAGTGAGTGGAAGTTGAGCGCTTCGTCCACAATCGCATTCAGGAGGCTTATGCTATCTTTTGAATCCAAAGCCACCTGAGGGCAAATGGAAATCTTAACCTGGTGCTAGATACCTTGAGCTCAGTCACTGTAGAAATGTCAATGCTGCCTTTGCGTTTTGCCTGCTTGGCATCCTCGTAATAGATGAAGTCGGAGTCCACCAGCACGAAGAAACGCCGCTTCCAGGATGCATTCCATTTCCCAGCTGGACAAATGAAAGAGTAAACTCAGATAAGATAATGCCTAGTCCCCGATAGGGCAATAGCATTAAAACATATCAAGGGTAGAGCTAGGTAAAATGCACTCGTCTCAACTAAGGGTCGTGCCAACAGAAAAGGAAGATCGTAGTTGTGTCACGTACGATCGCCGAGCTTCACGAGCCAGCCGCAGGTAGCATTCTTCCCCGATTCGCGGTGTACTGCCGTGAACACGGTAGCGTCCTCCCTAGATTCGTAGGTTTCGTGCGAAGGTGAGTCCATGCTGTGCGTTCGGGGCGCCCGCCTCTTAACCCACGCGCAGGGAGCTATACAAGATGCATTGTCTACGACCAATTATCAAGCAGCGTAGTTAGTTGTCAACACTCAAATCACTCAAGTCAAGACAGGACTCTTTACCTCTTCTCCCCTGTAACAGCCTACAGATCTTGAGCAACACTTCCCATTCAGTGGCCCTGTCCTGTATGAAATCATTCGCTTCCGTTTGGGATTTTGGATTAAATTCCTTTGAACCGAGTGAAGCTTCCGCGTGTTTAGGCGTAGACCCGGGTGGATACATAACCGGTGGGGTGGTGGTGGTCACAGCAAATCAGAAAAGCAGTATTGTTCCCATCTAGTCTAGTCTAGTTAATACGACTAGCGACCGTTGCGTTTGATGGAAGATTTATGGGTTTACACAATCTGTCACCGTCCAGTTATGCTATATATACAAAGAAAATTATAATAACTGGACGGTGACAGGGGGTGTCAATTAATAAAAGTAAATCAAATCGAACTCGAACTAATACAAACCCAAATGACACAGAAGCCAATGCTGCGGGCAGAAGTGTACGCGCGTGCGTTGCGCGCAAGTCAAAATCGTAAATCAAATCATAAGCAATATCCTTTTTATAATATAGTATCATGGATATAATACACAATACATAACCAACTATAAGAACATAACCGAAACAATAAAGACAAACGAAACATAACCAAATCCAACGAAACATAACAGAAACAACTAAGAGGCATAACTAAATCCCGCATAATCTCGCATAGACTCATAGGATACATAACCGAAACAACGAGGCATAACCAAATCCCGCATAATCTCGCATAGGGTCAAAGGATACACACACAAGATACAATAAGACTTTACTTATACTTCATCCGTAT
>Ga0307982_1001867_pt1 | contig 17152 bp, 13 predicted proteins | sample OrgLakmetagen989_FD_201847 | JGI IMG/M metagenome (GOLD analysis project Ga0307982, IMG submission 201847) | Saline water microbial communities from Organic Lake, Antarctica - #989 | ecosystem: Environmental > Aquatic > Non-marine Saline and Alkaline > Saline | place: Antarctica: Organic Lake... | reverse complement strand
ACCGACACGTACTTATGGCAACAACCAAGATCCAGGCGATGGTTCGAGGCATGAGTGCTGCTACTCACTTCCGAGCATCGGTCAATGCGTGCGTCATAATTCAAGCTTTCGTTCGCAGCCGCCGCGCTGTCAGGATGTTCGCTGCTCACACCGCAGCGATCGTGTTGGTGCAATCATTGGTGCGCATGCAAATTGCACAGTTCTCATTTGCAGCCGCTCAACGTAGCGCCATTTTGTTATCAGCAGCATGGCGTCGTTATATTGCTCTGTCTTCGTATGCAAGTGCACAGAAGTCGGTGCTGATCATGCAGACGATGGTACGGATGTCGAAGGCTGTTTTGTCGTTCAAAGCAATAAAGAGCGCAGCAATTCAGATCCAGTCAGCTGCACGCATCTTAAAAGCTATGTCTCTTCTTCAGAGCTCAGTGAGCGCAGCAATCTTGGTTCAGAAAATGGTTCGCGTGCTCACTGCACTCAAGAAATATCGACGATCACTGGTGGCAGCAATCAAGATCCAGGCACTGGTTCGAAGTGTGATTGCAGTTGATGTCTTCAAAGCATTGGTGAATGCATGCGTCGTGTTACAATCCTACTATCGCAGCCGCAGTGCCGCCAGAACCTTTGCTACTCACACCGCAGCGATTGTGTTGGTACAATCGGTGGTGCGCATGCGAATTTCAAAGCAGTCATTGATGGCAGCACAGCAGAGTGCTACGGTACTATCCGCAGCCTGGCGCCGCAACAAAGAAATGGTAGCATACGCCACCGTGCAGCGATCTGTGATCAACATGCAGGTGTTGGCTCGGATGTTGAAGGCTGTTCAAGCATTCAAAGCAATGAAGAGCGCGGCAATCATTCTTCAGTCAACGGCACGCATGTTTCAGGCAAAGTCTCAATTCGAAAGATCCATTACCGCAGCAATGTTGATTCAACAGGTTGTTCGTAAGGAAGTAGCAGTCAAGAACTACCGACAAGTACTTATGGCAACAACCAAGATCCAGGCACTGATTCGAGGAATGTGTGCTGCTTCAGACTTCAAAGCATCCGTGAATGCATGCATCGAAATTCAAGCTTACTATCGCAGCAGCCGTGCCGCGAGGACCTTTGCTACTCACACCGCAGCCATCGTGATGGTGCAATCACTGGTGCGCATGCGAATCGCAATGCGGTCATTCATGGCATCTCAGCGCAGTGCAACTGTACTATCCGCAGCCTGGCGCCGCCACGATGCGATGGTAACATACGCCACTGTGCTGCAATCTGTGATCAAGATTCAAGCTTTCGTCCGAGGCATGCGTGCTGCTGCAACCTTCCAGACATCCGTTAAAGCATGTGTTTTGATCCAGGCAGCAGGCCGGCGTTTCAAAGCGCAGCAATATCGCCTTCGTGTCGTGCGCGGAGTGGTGCAGGCTCAAGCTCTGTGGCGCGGAACAGTGGCGGCGTCGTCTTTCACGAGCTTGCTCAACAGCGCCCTCCGACTGCAAAACTGGTGGTTGCAGGTAGCCCAAGAGCGCTGGGAAGCTTTAGTGCGCGCCAGTGCGTGCACCCTGCAGAATGCTTGGCGAAAACACCAACAACACCAGACGCGCGTACGAGCCGCTACGGTGCTAGCATCAGCCTGGCGCCGCTTCACTGCATCTACTTTAGCGTCTTGCCGGCGGAAAGCGGGGGTTATCGTGCGGCGGCTGGCATGGCGGTCGCTCCGCACATGTACTCCAGCTTTCAAGCACTTCGTGGCTCTGAAATCAGCTACCGTCGTCGTGCAGTCTATTGTGAAAGCGCGGCTTGTGGTGCGAGCCGAGGAGAAGCAAGCACAACTTCGAGCAAAGGCCAGCGCGTTGCTTCAGCGCTTCGTGCGCGGTGGCCTCGGCAGGAAGACAGCCCGGCGTGTGCAGCGCGGGGTGCTCCTTTTGCAGGCACGGAGGCGGGGTGCAGTGGTGCGTAAAGCGGCCAGCAAAAACCGACGGATTCTCGCTGTGCGGGCCAAGATGGCTCGGGCGGCAGCGCGGGCAGCGGCTCAGCCGGAGCTTCGGCTCGGGAACCGCACCCGAGATGCCCTGCTGGAAGTCACCACCGCCAAGAAATTGCCGAGCGTGATGAAAGCCGTTGGGATTTTGGAAACTTCCACTCGCCTGAGCCCACCCTGCTGCTTGGCCTTTGCCTCTGGCGGAGCAGCTGGAGTGCTTTTGAAGCTCGCGCAATCGGCCAACCGCTCAACCCCCCACCAAGAACTGCTGAGGTCCATTCTGGCCACTTTGATGCACGTGGCAAACTGTGGCACCAACATGGCGCGCGACATGGTACATGTGCAGGTGTCGGAAGCAGGGGCGGGTCTGAGCGGTGGGGCTCCCGCGGCTGCGGCGGTGTTGGCAGAGCTGGTGGCAAACTTCCGTGACAAGGAACCGCTCTTTGTGCTGGGCGTGAAGCTGATTGAGCTGCTGAGTGCTGCCGACAGCGCCTTTGCCGCGACCTTGTGTGGCAACAATGACGTCAGCAAGCGCCTGCTGACAGCCGTTACTTTACTGGAGCGCAGGTCTTCGCAAGGAAGCGGTAGTTCTTCCAGCAACAAGGAAAACAAATTTGGAGCAGCTGGAGGAAGCAGTGCAGCTGCAAGCAAAAAGGCAAGTGCAGCGAAGGGCCAAGACAGCACTACGGCTGGTGCCTGCACTCGCCTCAAACAGTTGATCCATGGAAGAGGCCATCCATGATTTTGATTCCGAAAGCATTTTGTGAATGTTCGAAGAAAATTGAGCTCCTCTTTTGGAGAGAGGAGCATATGCAGGACATCACGAATCACAAGTTTACAAGAAGCTCGGCGGAGTACAGTTGAGTACGAAAGAAAAAGAACAGCAAAAAAAAAACAGAGAAGAGAGTACAGAGAGTTATAGCCAGAGATATGCATTGAACATTACGACACCTTACTATCCATCATTACATCTAATTTATAATCCACGGAAATCATGGGGCTGTAACGAGCAAAAACGCTCATATATATTATTAGATTAGATTAGATTAGATTATACTCCCCAATTGCAAAGAAACAACAACAAATAGCATAAAGCTGCGTTTTGATGAATCCTCCAGAACAAGTCTGACTGGGCTGATATTATGCCCCATGGAACTGCTCACATAGCTATTTCGAAGCTACTCTGTCTCGCTGCTCGCTGTCGGCTGTACGCTGTACGGGCACGGAAAAAAATATTGCGCGTTGTTCTTTGAGTCACGAGCCACTTCTCAACCTCATAACCTTCACCTTCTGGCCTTTTAGCATTTAGCCAAACTTGTTGCTATATACCACAGTGGTGTTTCTTTGTATTTGGGGATTATTAAGTAGACTAGACTAGACTAGACTTTGGCCTCTAGAAGTACCAAAAAGCCATAAAAGCCGAAAGCGAAAGCAAATGAATATGGTAAATGGAACGAAAACGAAGTCCCTGAATCCACCGTTCAGCTCATGCTTATTTCTGATAGTAAAGAACTGGTATCTTACTTATAGAACTGCATGTAAGTTACATTACTGAAGGTTTAAGGCAAGAGGAGCTCGGCGGTGCTCGGTGCTTGGTGCTTATTCTTGGCATCTTCCTTACTTCCTTTCTCACAAGCAGCTACAGCGCCCGTCAGTCTAGATGGCTAACGGCCCCATATTCGAGGCGGAAGTAGGTGAAAGGAATGAAAAGAAAAGAATAGAACGAACGCAAAATTTTGATTTGAACAAGCAGCAGTGCGTCCTAATCATGGCAGAGTTATGCTGTCTTGAGCTTCTAGGAGAGCGCGATGGCTGGTGGGGAGCAGAGTGGCAAACAAATCGACGAGAGCAGCATCTCGGTCCTGTGATTTCATGTTTGGGTTTCAAATTAGCATACATGGGTTGAAGGAGAAGGAGAAGGAGATGAGGTTAAGATGGATACGCTTGTATCAACATAATTTATAATGCGGTGATATCATGTGCAGTCAGGGTCTCTGTGAGGGAGCGCAGCGGCAGCAATCCCTTTTGAAATTGAAGAAAAAATATGTGCAGGCATATGAAAAAAAATGTTATATTACTGCTTTTCCATGCGTCTCACCTGCGCCGCGAACGCAAAGCCCAGCTTCATGGCCCGCCGCACGGGGCGCGTCTGCCACACCACGAGCCCTACCGCGCAGGCCACGATCACCGACGCTTCCTGAGGGCCGTGGGCGCCGAATTTGGCTATCAAGAGGCAGGTCCCCACGTTCCGCAAGGTGCTCGCCCAATCAACGTCGCAATGGTGGCGAGCACTGCGCGCGAGCACCTATTCGATGCGGCGACAATTCAAGAATGATGGGATTTGAGGTGTGTCCAAAACGAGTGCAGGATGGGAGGGAACAGGAGAGACAAAGATTGTGTAAAGAACAACAACAAAACACACACACACAATGGAACTGATAGGCCAATCCATGAAACACTCATCGCACAAGCATGACTGCACACTCTTTCTCACCTTCCAAGGCCCGGCTTCAGCCGCTGACTGTCCATCCATCGTAGCGTCGACCCGCCCGTCTTCTGCTATGGCCGAGTGAATCACCAACTTGCGTTTGGCCAGGTTCGACCCCACTAGACCAAACACATAAGCCTCCATTGCTCGAATCTCGTCCCGCAAGCCACCCGTTACCAGGCTTACAGCTTCACCTGCTCCATCTCCCTCTTCAGCCGCATCTGCACCATCACCGCTTGATGCAGTACCTTCGCTGACTTCCTCACCGCTGCCGTCTTGGTGGGCCTGCACCGCACTTTCCCGCTGCACCGCGGCTGTGAGCTGATTGGACAGAAAGCGCACTGCTACCAGCTCGGCTGCGTAAGCCTAGAAAAACGAACCATTGAGTACAATTAGCTTTTCGATTTATTTGTCAACGAACTAAACTTGGACATATCTGGAAGTTGAAATCGGTTCTACAATTCATATGAAAGTGGTTTTTGGGTATTAGTCTGCAATAACGAGCAACCGACGGCATTACGATGCTACACCGCTCACAAAGCAGGATGCTTTCTCAAGTAACTTAAGCATGTACACATGCGTAGAGTACTTTTCTCACCTTGAGCTTCGCTTCTAACGCAGCGGGGGGTGACTTCTCTATCGGCAGCGGTGGGACCATGTCTAGCATGATGCTAAGGTCCCGCGGCATCGCTCCGACACCATCGCCAGTGGCGTCGTCCTCATCATCGAATTCATCCATAGTGTCTGCCGGAGCAGGTGCCAAAAGGCTGCCAAGGGTGGCGGCGTCATCAGCTAATAGTTTAGGGCCAAAAACTAGCCTCTGTCGAGCTACCGGTGGCCGTCCAGCCATCTTAGCCTCAACCGCTGCCTTGAGCTCACCTACAGTGGTACTCAGCGGTAATTCAAGCCGCGCTTTCAGGTCAAGCATGGGTGAACCCGCTGCAGTAAGTACCGTCACTTTCACGGTTGGTTCGATCTCAGTGTCAACTGCGCCGCCTCGTACAAGCATGACGTCGCCTACCAGTGACTTACTTCCTCGGTGCCACCGCGATATCGAAGCCGACGACAGAGCCACACCTCCCATAGCGCCAACAGCAAAACTTATGAAGAAGCAGTACCACATAGCTGCTCTTCGCGAAGAGAGTGCAAGCACTGGCCTCGAATTACTATCTACGCCATAACCCCTCGCTGGCCCCATTTTTCTGTTTGTGCTTCTTCAACCAAATATTTTGTAGACTATCTGTAGTCTGTAGTATAGTATTCCGGTACTCAGTTCTGTTTCTCCCTGTAAAGTTCGGCAAAGCTCAGAGAGCTCTGAAGCTCCAAGCTAAGCTTAATTGGAAGCAGGCCTAATAAGAAGCTCAATAAGAGTTCAGACATAGAATTAGCCAGATAGATTAGGGCAAGCTACTTCAGCCATTTCACTAGCTGCACTTTCATCAATAGGAAAAACATCTTAATCAACAACAGGCGTCTGTATTTTTATCGTATTTGTTTAACTTCTATACTGCCCGGGTGTACTTTCATCAAAATTGTCGATTTGAATGGCATCTTTGGAGGGCTCCGATGGCGGGGCATCTCAGTTTAAGGTATGCTTACAATAAATTTTCACACATCCTTTTACCTTAAATTATTACCTATGACTGTGCTCCTTAATACAGCTGGGCGTGATGTTTCGACGGGCTGGTCGACACGCAGCTGCGGTGAAACTGTTTCGGCAGGCGATCCTTGACGGCATGGATGGAGAGGCCAAGTGCCACTTCAACTTAGCCGCGAGCTTGCATGAGTGTCGCACTGCTGCCGATAGCAATGATGAGGAAGCCCTCACCCATTACTTGCGCGCTGCCTCCTTGGACTCTACAGGGGCTGCTGGTATTGCTCCAGACGCAAAAGCTAACGCTGCAGCTTTGCACTTGCTTCGTGGGGATCCAGCCTCAGCCCTCGTTTTGTGTGAAGAGGTGCTCTCAGAGAATGAGCATGCCGTGGAACCTAAACAGCGCTTTCAGCCAGTGGCATGGTGCAACTTGAACACGGCGTTGCGGCAGCTTGGGCGCCATGACGAAGCAGTAGATCGATCGTGGGATGCGCTGCAAGAGCTCACGAACAACCAAATGATGCAACCGAGCTACTTTCGCAACCCGAAAAATACTAACACGAACACAAAAGCCAGTTCCCAAGGCAACAGTACCAGCAGTGGTGGCGATCCTACAAATATTTCGAGTGGCAGCAACGATCAGAGCAGCGCTGTGAACCTAAATGTGGTAGCGTGTTGTGTGAAGTGGGGCAGGAAGTACTGTTCTGACGACGTGAATCGCCTCGCGGCTGGCTTACAACGGCACTTGCTGTCGAATAAAACATCCCCTGAAGCCTCTAGAGACCAAGTCGATTCAAGTTCATCGATCCACCGCCGAGTCGTGTGCTTCACTGACGATCCTAGTGGCCTGGACCTCACCCTGGTCGAACCAGCGTCCTTACCAAGCCCAAACTCCTCGGGTCAATCGCAGAGCGGTTCGAATGACTCGAGCACTTCATTGCCCGAGGGAGGCTTACCAAAAGGGCTGATGGGTTGGTGGTACAAGGCATACCTCTTTTCAGAAGACGCGGCAGCAATTTTAGGCAGCGGCACGCGCGTAGTCTACGTCGATCTTGATACGGTGAAGTGGCGAAAGAGAGAGTGAAAGACTGTTCTCGATGAAGGCAGCACACGCATGCCATTTATTCGCCTCTCATACACCATTTTCAATCATTGTTCTTATATTTTTATGGCTTAATCCTTGCAAATACTTGTGATGCATGAAGCATGCAATTTATGGAAGTGTAAGGGCCTATTTCATCCGACTCATTTCTCCAACTGCTCCATTTTTGGCCGTGGCGTCAGGTCATTGTGGGGTCACTTTCAGCCCTAATTACATACTCCGGAAGTTTTGGTACACTTGGGACGGATGGAATGGTGTCGGAGAGGCGACACCACGGTTTAAACTCGTCGGTAATGGTATGGTCCGCAGGTCAATGGAATGAGCTTTGGCGCTGGCTGTTGATTCACTTCAGCGCTGTCGCTACTCTCACCTATAAATTTGACGTGTGGGTTGAAATGGTGATAGGACCCCTCGCAGATCGCCTGCAGAGCCTCCTTCCTGGCCTGCTCTTGGAGTATGGCCAAGTCGCCGCACCAAGTCATTGTGCTTTCGTACAACCTGGTGCAGCGACCGAGGTGTCAACTGAAAGAGCACACGAAGAAACAGCCGAAGACGGCTTGGATGCCAAAAGGCCCGCTGGCAAGACAGGTGACATTGAAAAATCTACTGCGCTGTCTCTTGTGGAGCAGGGTTTGCCGAGTGGCGCTGGCTTAGTGACTTTCCCGCTCGAACCAAAGCCTAGAGAATGCCATGACGTCCTGGCTGTGCCCTGGGTGATAGAGCACTGGACTTTGCTTTAGTGTGCTTGAATTGGAATTGTCTTGTGTGTGCTTAGTGCTTAGGGCACAAAAGCGGCGTTTTCTTTGTCCTTGTCCATTACCAGCATTGCGTACTGCACTCGCATCATAAAACGCCCGGAATAAAAATGGGTGTAACGTGTAACTTATCAGCACAACCGCACAACCGACCACTCTTCGTGGTGGACTCTTTTGACTTTTGAACGGCACAATACCGGTAAAGCGTAGCACTTCCCTCTGGGCAGAGACCACGCCCATCACGAAGAAGGGCAAATCGCACACAGGCAGTGAGCTAGTGAATTAGGGAAGAGAGTTCGGAAGGGGAAGTCCGGGAAGGGCACAGAACCAGCAGAACCACCAAGGAATACCAAGAGCCCGTATTTCTGAGACAGCAGGCAGCAGGCCCCGAAGGGCCGGAATTAGAAGGCTAACAGGTAGAGAAGAAAAGCAAAGCAGCGCAAACGGAACTTTTGCCGCGCATATATGGCACATGTAAATTTCGAATTGTGCGTAAAATATGCGTGAAGTAAAAAAATAAGCTCGAGGCGCGTAAATTAAGCGTGTACGTAAATCGCACCCTCGAGGGGGTGCAATTCCGTAAATGGAGCAATGTATCCATGTATGTAGCCAGCGGCTTCGGTTTTGAAACAGGCCCCAAGGCCTAAATTAGAAGGCTAACAGGCAGACAGAAGGCTTTTGGTGGTAGCGGTCCAATCCCAAAAGGCGCATAACCGTACTTGACTGCTTTCTTTTGGTTCTCACTCGCCCGTCTCCGCTGCTCTCAAAAAGCTTCCGTACTTCTGAAGCAGGCAAAGCGCGACGCCATTCGACCAGCCAAACCCAACCTGTGGAGAATGCACGTTACAAAAAAGTGGTGAGTGCGCGTGTAGAAGGGCTGGGAAAGTATTAGCATCAACTTAATATCATCATTTTGCGGCTTCATCTAAAATACAGTAACAGGAAAAAAGCACTTGCGCAATACTGTACCTGAGGTGCATACTCTCCACCGCTGCCACCAACGCCAATTTCGTCGCTGTGGTACTTTTCGTACATGAAGCCCGTGTTAACAAAGGCAGCATGCGCTGAACGCACCCACGTTTGAGCTATTTCTCGTGCTAATGCGGGCCCATCTCCAGCCTTCATCGTCGATGAGGATCCCCCCTCTGCTTCTATAGGTGGTACAGTGGTAGCGGCGCATCGCTCGAGCCCTTCAACGAGCAAGAGGAGCAGCGGCGGCCAACAATTTGGAGCATCCCTGTAAGAAAGAAGACACACAGAAGAGAATAAGCATATGAGTTCCTATTGTGTGAGCTATTTAAAAATCGTTGAGGTCTTAAAACTCACCACTGCTGCCCTGAAAAATCGATTGAGAAATTGGACGCTGATGCAGCAGGCGAAGACGTGTGCACACCGGCAGCACCAAGAAGACTTGAGCGGCGTAAAGCCACGAGAACCCTGCATCAGAAACATACAGGTCTTGAATCAGATCGATAATCTAAGTGATATCCTTTAGGAAGCAAAGATGCAACGATTCGAGAATGATTTATTATTTTCAGGAAGCTGCTTACCTTTCTTGTCGGCTTCCGGAGTCATCAGCAAGGCCAGCCCAGAGGGGGACGAAGTCGGACAGAAATGGCAGTGTTGTTAGCGGCACAGCCACACCACGATTGACTGCTGCTTGAGTAGCTGCTGGCAGAGCATCTTCGGGCGAAACATCCGCCACTGTCGATACAGTGCAAAAAGACTGCAAAGTCGTTGCTATTGGTTCTTCAGCAGATAATGTTCCCTCTGCTGCTTTCGTGCAACCACGGTCACCGCGATAAGCTTCCAGCCAAGCGTCGCGCCATCGCCCTGCTGTATTGTCCCAAAGCACTGCTTCTATAGCCTGCCTCCGCGCTAACGCATGTGCTTCGAATCGTGACGCTGCAGTGCGACTTGATTCGACGTCGTATGCTTGTTTACTGCCTGCAGTAGCATCGGCATCGACAATCGACGCTACAGCGGCATCTGCGATAATAGTGTGAGCGCGTGCAAGGATTTCTTCTACTTTCAAAAGTATGCAATTCAAGTCTACAGGTACACACTGAGTAGGTCGGCTACTGCCCAATGGAAAACGCAACGCTGAACTTGGGTCTTCAGGTGCAGAGCCCTCAGAAAGGCCATTTGTACTCAATTTCGGCGTTCGTGTCATCCAGCGGCTTGAGAAATCCCAGCCACTTTCGGCCGCGGTTGCGAGTTCTCCATACACTGCTTGAGCTGCCGCAGCTTCATCTATCACCGTACCGCCGTTCACTTCTTTGGCACTCGCGCGAACCCAAGCGCACGCTTCTGGAGATTGCGCAGTGGCCAGATCCTCTCGGTAACTCTCCGGTCTGGGTCCATGAGCTTGAACAAAGTAACGGTTGAGGACGAAAGGTCCCAGCACTGTAGGATTGTCGCCGGTTGAAGAGACATACACAGCAATCGCTTTAGGTGAAGTCATCCAGTAGCTATACTCCCGCTCAAGCAAAGGCAGTGCTGACGCCAGCCATGCCACGTCACCCTGATCAAGATAATCGGAACCATTGAGATTTGCACGCGCTGTAAATCAAAAGTGCGCAGGTAAGCAAAACGAGTATTTGAACAGAGATTGTCAATACCGTTGAGTCGAAAACAGCTTGCACCATTGCGGATAGCAGCGGTGGTTGGCTGCGGTTTAAGTAATATATCCGCGACCCATTTGGAACAAACTCAAACCTGACAACAGGGACCATCCATAAGCACTGGAAATACAACTGTATGTATTCGATGCATCACTCACTTGTCAACGTCATGAAGCAAATTTTCAACCACGGCGCGTGCTGTGTCCTTCAAGCCCGAGGCCAGTAGCCCGCGAACCACAAAATATGTATCCCAATAGTAGACCTAAGCACATTACAGCAAGTTACAGCAAGTAGAGGTATGCTTGTAACGGTTTTCACTCAGTGATCGGCCGGTTTGTGGTGGTGGTAATGTAGAGCATTCAAACTAGGCCAAACCTCGCGAAATCGCCCCCCTGGCACCATCATAGGTCGCGTGCGTGGCAGCAAAGAGCGCCTTTCGGAGTGCTCGATCCCAGCAGCTGATACGCGGCGACACAGCAGTGGCCACAACTTGCACAGAGCCTGAGCCCATGTAGCTAGGGCAGGGTCAGAGACACCTGCCGTAAGCCCCAAGGCAGCTTCCGGAACTTCAGCACTCATTGGACTTCCGACTGCACTAAACCTAGAGAGCTCAGGCAGAACGTATTCTTCAAGATCGTCTCCAGGTGCACTGAAATTGGCTTCAACAAATTCCTTGAGTTTAGACGCCTTTAAGCCGCCAGGTGCCTCAGCTAGAACGCGAAATTCTGCTAATACAACCTCTGCGTCAAACTTAAGAGCCATATCAACGAATGTTTTGCAATCTTCAAAGAGTCCACGAGTATTTTTCGAATCGTCGCTGCTCGAAGATGCAATTGTTTGTACCGCGTGTAATAGGGGCCCGCGGCAGTAGATATTTTCGAGGCTAGATGACATGATAGTTCTGGAGTGTTTATTGAGTGAAATGATCCAAATACACAGCTATATCGTCAGAATGTTGCTGTTCTTGTTGTTTACAGCCCGTACACAGCCAGCTATAATGTAAGGAGGTCGACAGTGAAGAGAAAAATCCTTAAAACTTCCGTGACCTTAGGAGTCTTGCTCTAAATAAAGCAGTACTGTAGTTATATCCACTGATCGAGAAAGAATGTTTTTGCTACCGTGACCTGCTGGCTATTGCTCTGTATCATTCTTTAACAAGGGTGACGTCAAGACTTAAAGGATAAAAGCTTCATCGTTCCACGTTCCCCATTTTTTACATTGTTTGATACAGGTTGCTCTAATATAAATCAAGGGAACGGAAAAACTCCTTCTAATCTAGCTAGCTGGAATTGAAGAGGAGTAGTACTGTAGGAGTAAAACACACATGTCAGAGCTTCCGACACGTTCGATCCGGATGAGGTTATAAGCGTCTACTAGTGGCTGACGGCTTATTATTTCAAGCGAGCAAGTTATTTTCTGTTAGAATTGTGGCCAAGTTCTTACATTCGATGATATATTCGTGCAACAGTATGAGCTTCGAACAAAAGCTTCTTAATTGAAGTCATATGCACTCGAGTACTCTATAATTTCTTTGTTCACGTATCAAATTTGCTTGAGTGGTCTTGGCTTTAGGTACTAGGAGTATCTCCCGCCATCTAGTCTGAACTCACTTTATACATTGCGAGTGCACTGTTCGAGCAATCGTTGCCTTATTCAACTTTTTGAGATACTAGTAAATCGAATGTTTTATGAGATCTGTCGTGGAAATTGGTTAAACATTCAACTAAATCCAATATGCTTTGGGTGTCGACGATATCAATAAAACTAATGTTTATATATGTTCTGCATACTGACGACTGCATTACTCTTGGGAGAGAAATACTGGATTATGACGTCAAAGAAATAAGTTGGCTCGATTATCAATTTGCCTTGGATTGCTGGAGCAGTGTGAGTGCTGGGGGGTTCTGGAAGCACCGTGGAGGCCTTCGCCTTTTATGGCCTGAGGAACAGCAGCAACGATTGTGTAACGAAAGCAAAGCGATATACCACAGCCCAGCTCGTTGTAGTGACTTAGGCCCGAGACTTGAGCAGCTCTCATATTCGTGGGAGCCTTCGCTCTTTTGCCCTATACCTAAGCCAGCGATTAAAGATTATTCTCAGTCCTTATGCGGTAAGGACACGGGAGACATCCTCATAGTGGGTGATTCACTCTCCCAAGAATTTGATATGACCTTACTCAACGCGCTAAAAAATTGTAATCGCTACATTCAATGCGCTGGCGAAGAACCTGGCTTCAAAGTTCTGATGGCGCGTAATGATTACTTAGAAATTTCCGGAGCTCAACGAGGGCAGCACAGCAAATACCAGGTCCCTTTCTACAATGAAATAATCCTCCAAGACAAATCAATAAAGACCATCATATTTAATCGTGGAGCACATTTTGAGCCTTCCGTGAATTACACTTCAAATCTGGAGTTTTTATTTTCTTCACTTCAGAAAGATCGCCCAGATATTAACGTATACTTTCGGAACACTCCACCAGGGCACGCTTTTTGTGCTACTGAAAGCAAAATGCCACCTTTGGCAAAGCCACGCACTGAAAATCGGACGATGTACCAGAGGCGAGCAGGGGATACAAACCCTTATCATTGGTCAGAATTTGTTGTCCAAAACCTGCTTGCGCAAGAAATCGCTGCAAGATATCGTGTTACCTATCTTGATGTTGCTTCAGCAACCGAGTTGAGACCAGATTCCCACCTTAGCGCACAAGACTGTTTACACTACTGCATTCCAGGACCAATTGATATGTGGGTGGAGCTTTTTGTATGGGCTGTGCACTTGCGTGAGAGACTGGTATCGTACTGAACGTGCTCTACTTGTGACATTCAATGGCGACCCTATTCAAGAAATGGAATTTTGAGTCACTTATAATCGTGTACCTTCTAGAGGTTTCTTTCTGGGGTAATCGGCTCCATATAAATGCGAGATATTTAATGCATGTATGTGCTTTAAAATTGGCTCTATTTGTGGAGGCACATATATTCCAATTTACATTCCGCATTCGGAGAATGGATAATTCCATAAATGATACTCCGTGCTACAAAACCAGCCCATAGAATCAATAAAAAGCGAAGCATACTTCTAATCGCCGAAGGGTAGAATGTATTTGGTAACTAGCAAAGCAGGGCGCGCCATGCAGCCGGCTTCTGTTTTCGTCGTTATTTAATGAATCAATACTCCTATCGTATTCTTCTTCCAAAATGCTATTTGGTACCTTAAGCATCCCTAGGCGGTACGTAAGGAATCAATATTTTGCATTTGATTTGCTTCCAGTGCTGGCCATTAGCCGATTATTTGGGTCCTTCGATCGCCTGCACTCCGCCCGGATTTTGTAAAGTAATAATATAGCTATCGCGCGTGCGATGTTTCCCTTAGTATTACTCCTAAAGTAGTGGTGATGCAGTAATGACACTGCCAGTGGCTATGCCGTTGCTTCCGAAGTCTTTCCCAATGAGTATTGTAAACTGTACGTTCTGTTCAAGTTTCGTTGAAGTATTCTTAGAGTAGATGTATCATGATGAATCAAGTCCAATAACGACTTAAATGAGATGTAAGCATGAGCTCAACATTTTTACCTAAATCTTAAAGCAAGGACACAAGCGCGGCTTCTGCACTATACATCTAAATTGAAGCATGCTGACATCAATTGCAACACATGCACTGTCCAGTGGTGCACAACAATGCTTCACATCTTCTGCATCTTACCAAGTATGCTTGATTGATTCGCTATCAATTTCTATCTCTGAAAATGATGCAAGAAATGCTCACGCGTGACGATTTTTTTAGAAGAGCGTAATACGGAGTGTTCTACAAAAAAATTACGGAAACTAGTGTTAAATACGTCACCGTGGTACCCATATCATTACGCTCAAGCAATCAACGACCATAGTGATGACCTAAATCGAAAGCAGCGATCTTCTACGAATACGTACAGAATCGTGGGTCGTTTTCCATCATTTCATTCATTGGAGTCATCACCCCGAACAACTTGGATCAATGTCTCTCAATACTCTAGTCGCAGCGTTGGATAAACTCCCGCGCCATAAAGCCCTCATGTATAGCTTGGGTATATCTTGTGGCGCTGCATTTGTCATGTCAGCCGTTCAAAGAGCACAAGGTACGAAAAAATACTCAGAGTGAAATAAAAACAAGAGCTCGTACTGACGTTATATTCTTCTTATGCAGCCAATCCAATCGTCGATATGTCTCCCGATGTGAAAGAGGCCTACATAAAATTTCAACGTATGACACCAGGGGGTTTATTCAGTCCATATTTATAAACCATTTCCCTATGTCATCGAAATACGAACAAACTAACTGGGATATTCAGCATTTCAGTTCAAGCAAGAGTAATGAGCCGCGAAGTAAGCAAGCTTTTCGAAGATGCTTTTGAATCTCAATGTATCATGCCATAGGACGAATTTTGTTCGACTCAAAAAAAGTGATTATAAGTAAAATGAATAAATTATGAATACGAATATACATCAAACTTCTTTGGCCTTACATCAAAACGTCGGCTCTAGATGAAGTGCTATTTCCCTACACGCACAAGAAGAGATGATTGTCAGATTAAGTTCGCAATTTTAATCACACCATGCTGGTGTCTGAGTTGTGTAAATTTAGTAACTTGAAATTAGATGTGTGATGTCTCTCAGCAGTGGCGCACGCGCCCTGTACACTACACTGTACATACTTACATAGCGCACATATACAAAGCGAGTAACCAATGTACCATTGTGCTGATATAGGAGCTACTCTTGTGCTCGTTGGTTGTACATCTGCACTTCACACCGCAGGTTCCACAGATAACGCGCAATGACAATTGAAATGTTACTATTCCAGGGCGCTGGAACACTGTGTTGTGGCATTTTGGCGAACATTGGCAAAATCGTTTACAGAATAATCGCCTTCCCATGTCCCTTTATGTTCCTCCGTGTATGTATTGCTTTATCTGCTCGCTATTGCTATCTGACTACATGGCTGATCCCTTCTGTACAAACCGGCCTTTGGGGAGCTGTCCCAAGAAGGCAACAAGAACACCATGAGCACATAAGATAAGGCACGCACCACTACACTGCCCGTAAAAAATGGCCACTCGAGCATGTACGCCTAATTAGCTTCCTAGGTTTAGTTTGCGCTGCTTTGCTTTTCTTCTCTACATGTTAGCCTTCTAAGTAATTCCGGCCCTTCGGGGCCTGTCTCAAAATATCATTTAAAAATCTTTGTGCAGAGAGAAGTGCAGATGTGTACCCCGTAGGGGCGAAAGTTATCATTCAAACGTGAAGTCGCAAGGGCAAACCGTACTCGAGCGTGGACGGAGTAGTGAGAAGGTGGAAGGTGGTGCCAACTATGGGCCGGGGCGGCACTAGAGCCGTACTTGTGGTGCTACTTTTGGCCGTCCTCGGCAAATGCAGGGTAAACGGAAACAATCTGGTACAATCAATTTGCGCTGGCATGTAGCTAAAGGTCGTGCGTATGCCTTCCCGGCGGTACTCTAATAGCAATTATTAATTAAGTTTCATCTTTCATGAACAGATGAATGAACATTACCGTTGGAATTCAGCATATTACTGCGCTTACATCTGACACAGGGAGGTGAGCTACAGCATGAGATATCTGAAGGCGGTGCTTCGGCAGTCGAGCTCGCAAACGGTGCCTCTACTGAAAGCCTAGCTGCGTTAGACTCGCTTAAAGCGCAAGTCACCAAGCTTACAAATGAGTTAGGCGAGGCGTGGGCTGAGAGTCGAAAACAGCAAGTGGATGCTTCGGCACGGGTGCAAGCTTTGGAGAAGGCGTCGTCGGAGAAGATCCTCGAGCTGGAAAAGGCTCTAGCAGGAGCGCAAGGCACTGCGTCCACTGTGACCGAGGAGACAGCAAGTTTACGAGCTGACCTTGCCGCTAAAACGCAGGCGTTGTCTGATGCAAACACTAGCTGCCAAGCCAAGTTTACTTTCTTAGAAGCGGATGCTAACAAGGCCATTCAAGCGCACGCAGTGGAGGCGCAGGCTCTCGAAATTGCGGCGGCGAAAGCTGCCTCAACGCATGCAGCTGAAGTCTCGAAGCTTGAAGCGAGTGCTGCTGAGGCAGCCAGAGAGCATGCAGCCACTGTGGAAGCGCTCGAGAAATCCACCATTGAGGTGGCTGCTCGATCACGCGAGCTGAAGGATTCGCAGACTGAAGCAGCTAGCCTGCGGCAAGAGCTCAAGTCAAGCCAAGAGCGAGCAAAGGAAGCAGCTTCAGGAGCAGACGCCTTACACGCGAAGCTTCAGGAAACACTCGAGGCCACCAAGAAAGCAGCAGCGCAAACGGCTCGAGTGGCAGAAGAAGCTGCAGACACTTCGGCGACCACAGTGGCTTCCCTACGACGAGAGCTAGAGGCAAGCAAGGAGACAGCAACGGCTGCGGCATCAGAGGCGGCAGAAGCACTGGCAACCGAGAAGGCCAATGTGGAGGAACTGAAGAAATCGAAAGAAAACGCCAAGAAGGTAGCCACCACTGCTATGGAAAGTCTTCAAAAGGAGCTTGAGGGCGTAAACAAGGCCAAGTCAGCGAATGAAGAGGCAGCAGAAGCTGCAGCCACTGAGGCTGCAGAAGCACTGACAGCCGTGAAAGCAAGCCTAGCA
>Ga0307982_1001866_pt1 | contig 17154 bp, 11 predicted proteins | sample OrgLakmetagen989_FD_201847 | JGI IMG/M metagenome (GOLD analysis project Ga0307982, IMG submission 201847) | Saline water microbial communities from Organic Lake, Antarctica - #989 | ecosystem: Environmental > Aquatic > Non-marine Saline and Alkaline > Saline | place: Antarctica: Organic Lake... | reverse complement strand
CGTCGGCGGCCAAAGCAGCTTCGAGGGCTAGCTGAGCTTGAGATATGGAAGACGGAGAAGAAGAAGAAGAGGCAGCACCTTGAGACGGCGTCGTCGTTGTTGTTGCTGTTTTTGCTCCTGCATTGCTCGCTGAACTTGCCGCCGTTGACGACGACGACGACGACAACGATGATGATGAAACTGTAGCAGAAAACGCTGGCGGCGGCAATTGCGGTGGGTTGGCTAAAGGCATGCGCGTAAACACGACGTCTAAGGCATGCTCCAGTTGGTGCAGGTCCACGAAGAGCGCGGAATTGGTGGAGTTGTGCGCCAGAAACAGGTGGTAATAGCGCACCCACGGGACGCCGCCCAGCAGCGAAAAGTAGGACTTCCCCGAGCTGCCCGGCTGCCCAATTCGAGACAAACCGAAGCACGCACAGAGGTGAAGGCATGGTGAGAGACGGCAAAAAAATAATGGTTGACCGGGAGAAATCAATGAAGAAAAAAAAAAGCCTTTTCTGTTGGAGCAATTCTTAACAACTCTTCTTCATCTCTGTAAATACTAAACTTTCCCTTTCATTTGCCCCCCTTGTCACCCACACACACGGCTCACTTGCACGCCAGCTCTGGAGGTGTCGTCGTCAGCGATGAACTCGAGCACCGCGGGCGCGTTGGCGCAGGCCTTGCCGTCGGTGGGGCGCATCCACAGCACGTTGGCCAGGCCTGCGATCCCGTGCGCACATGTAGACGAAAGGGTACAGCAGGGGAGGGATGAAAAGAAGCAAATAGGAAAGGGGAAATTCGCACAGGTTTTAGAGCATTATATTCACTCAAATCGAAATTGAAACAGTTGCATCATGGTTCCTCCTTCTTTCACAAACGATTCGCCGTCAGAGAAAGGCGTAGAAATAGGGAATTGACATCATTACCCGAGCCATGAGGACCTAAAACCAGCTTCGCCGAGCGAAAGGTGCGAAACTGATTCTCGTAGCTCATCTTGCGGCCGTCAGCGTCTTGTCCGTTGAACACCACTAAAGCCTCGGGCCGCTGAAACTTCGACATTGCCGCGCCTGCAAGCCAGGAAGTATGTGAAAGCAATCAACCGATCAAGATTTAAGTTTTAAAAAAAGAAAAGGCAAAGTGCAAAAGAAACGTTGAAACCGAAGCACAGAGCCACAAGGGTTTCGAAATAGAGCGACAAATCGAATAAAACGCACGGATTATTTGGAGGCACGCGGCTTCGTGAGCTTCGGACATGATTCGCCCGTGCTGGGTCCTCGAGCTTCGGCGGCTGTAGAAAATAATTAACCCATTGCTACTGCTACTACCGCTAGTGCTGCTGCTCGTAGTCTCTGCAGCTTTCAGGGCCCGCATTTGCCGTTGAGAAGACGTATCATTTAATTCAGAATCCTCCTCGTGGTTGCTGCTGCTGTCACTGCTGTCGCTGCTCAACCTCCGAGGAGGCAGCGGTAGCGCTGTAGGTTGCGGCCTCAAGTGAGTCGGCGTAACGTAATTGGTGGAGGCTGGCCGCAGCACCTCCAGCGCCAGTGCTAAATTGCGAAACAGGGACGGGTTGCGGAGCTCCCACACCGAGGTGTGCTTCTCGCGGCGCTGCAGTTTTGGCACACTTGCTGTTGTTGTTGTTGCAGCAACGGCAGAAGAAGAAGACGCCAGAGGAGGTGGTGACGCAGGGCGAGTGGCGTACTGCACCGCCACCAGCCCCTGCACGCAGTTGACGGTGCCCAGGGGCAACCACACGATGCGGTCGGCGAAGCGGGGGTCGAGCCACCGGAGCACGGTGCGGTGAAGCCAATCGTCCACGAGCCCGAACCGGTCCTCAGGGTGCACCCCCGGGTGGTGGTGGTTTTGCAGCCACAGCAGGAGCGGCAAGGTGTCGTGCAGGAAATGCCCGAAATTTCCGGGGAACCAATTGGCCACCACCAGGAGCCGGCCTTTCCCGATGCGGCGCTCGCAGGGGAGCACGGCACTGCGGCCGTCGGAGTCCATCAAGGCGCGGCTAGGAGGCGGTGCCGCCCACACCAGGGCGCCGCCCATTTCTACGCCAGTAGCGTCACTGCCACTACTGCCACCGCTGCTGCTGCTGCTGCTGCTGCTGGGGTCCTCAGCAAGAGGGTCAGTAGAAGAAGGCGTTGCGGACTTAACCCCGGTGTGGCTCGGCATCGCGTGGGTGGCGTTCCAGCCGTCGGCATACACCATGTTGCCGTTCATTCCCGTCGCACTCAGCACCCGAAATTTTGCGTCCCCGTCCAGCGGTATGAATACCACGCCATCCTTCTCCGCTGCGCGCAATCGCCGCTAGATTAAGGTTGGTAGAGTATATAATGACCAAGAAAAGTGTTAGGATGCGGGAAGGGGGTCTAGGGTGCGGTCAAGAGATGACGAAAGAAAGTATACATCGGCCAAAAAGAGAAAACTTCCTAGCAAGTCTTGAATACCAAACAATATAGAGATCCATAAACTTGGTGTCTTCATGCACAACAGGCTTGAATTCACTCAACGACACCACAACTGCACCTGTCTCCGCCGGTAATAAGAGTAATACGCCTGCAGGTTTTCCTTCGTTTGTGCTTCGGACCCGAGTAGGCTCGGCATCTCTCCTCCACATGAGAGCTGCAGCTTTGCGGGGTTCGGCACAGTGGCTACGCCTTCAAAAAAACTTGGCAGCAATGTTGGTTGCGCTGAAGTCAGTCCTGGAGCCGTCATCAGGCCTACTAATACAGCCGTCGCGATGCTCCATTTCATGAATGGTGGGTGCATGCTTGTGCAGCGTGACGAGGTATTTGTTGTCATGCTGTTATGTTCGGCATAGACTACCACTATTTTCAAACTTTTCAGGCAAAGTATTTCTAATCTAATATCAACCCTTGCTAATATGTTCGAAGCTACAGCTCTAGGAGCCGATTCTATGTGTGGCAGGCTAGCTAGCTAGCCAGCCAGTTTTAGCCGAATAGCCGAAACACCGAAAGACGTCACCGTGAAAATCCCTTTTTGACATACTAGGCCCCGCCCCGAGGGGGCGGAATTAGAAGGCTACCAGGCAAACAGAAAGAAAACTTTCCAAATACTGCTGCACAGATCTGTACCACAATAGACGTCTGAACATGCCCTGCGCCAGGTGTAATTCCTTACAAGTGGCGTGTGAGCAAAGCGGAAATTCGAATCTCCGAATAAGAAGACGCACCCTATACACAAAGGTACATGGATCGTTCTCCATGGTTTCTGCGCCAAATGGCATACAAATTTTTGCACTTAATTTGCCCATATGCACCTCATAACAATCTCAGACTGCGACGCGAAGTCGCGTTCACTAGGGCGAACCCTGTCGATTGTCCGGTAAGAACGTCACCCCGGCTGCCCCGGCTCTCTGAATCCCGTATTAACGGTGAGACGAACCCTCCCCCGTAAAGGGGAAGATTCCTCAATAACTCCAAAACTCCCACATACATCAACATAAAGCTAATTGCCATTTGAAGGTGCCACTCTGCTACCTTTCTTTGTCGCAGCTGCAGCGTTCGCTACAGCCCGGCCCGACTTTTGAAGCCGCTCCTTGGCTTGACTCTTTGGAGCTGCAGCTGGTGCAGGGAACACCTTATTGCCCTTTGGTTTACTGGCGCTGCCCGCTGCTGATGTCATTGGTGTATCTGCCGCTTTGCCTCCACTTGAGGCGCCTTTCGCCACTGCTGCACCTGCGCTGCCAGTGGCAGCTGATGCGCCAACCTTGCCTTTCGTCGCTTCTTTGTTGCTCATGTCTTCTTCGGCAGCTTTGCTGGCATCGGAGCTGGCTTCTACTGTGCTACCTGCTGAAGCTGAGGCTCCGCCGGCCGCTGCCACTTCTCCTATATCGTCGCCATCAACGGCAGCGCTTGCTGCTTCATCGTTTTTAGCGGCTTCCGCAGCTGCCTCTGCAGCCTCTGCTTCTTTCGCGCGCCAATTAATAACCCACTCGTTGGCTTCGAGTAAATCCGGCGGCGGGGCGCGTTCCAATGTAGTCCAGGTGTCGTGCGAGAGGCAATTGACCACCGCTTGGCATTCTTCAAGCACCACCGCTCTTGGTGGTGGTGAGGATGTGGTAGGTGTTGCCTCTGATCCTGCTGCTTCGGCGCCTACGCCAGCCTCAGCAGCGGCTGCCGGAGCTACCAGCACAGCGGCGGCAGCGGCGCTACTATCGTTAGCGCTGTCAGTTGAGGTCGCGCCGTTGGGTAACGCTGCTGATGAAGTTGCATCCACTGAAGAACCTTCTTCTGCGCCTGAATCGCCCCTAGCTCCACGCTGAAACCACGGCGGCAATGGCTGATCTCCGTCGGATGGCTTGAGGCGAGCCAATAGATAGTCACAAGCTGCGCGCCCGAGCTGGGGGTCGTCTATTCCTGTGCCTTTTTTCACCGACCGGTCTTTTTCTAAGGTTCGTTTGTCATCCAGGATGGGAAACAATACCCGAAGGTCGATGACTAAAGGCCGGTACACCTAGAGCCGGAACATCCCATAAAGCATTAGAGTTGCATAGCGGGCAATAAAAGTGACCTGTGATGTAAACTAAAAGATCATAGAAGAGCATAGCAAAGTAGCTTGATGCAAGACAAACCGTATTTGTGTCGACTTCCCGCACATTGACCATAATACAACCTTTGCCTCGCGCCTCTTCGATTATAAACTCAAGCCGCTGTCGAGAGCGCCAAAATAGCTTCTCGTCTTTCTTCAATGTTTTCCGTTTTAACGATTCTGGTGACGCCATCCAAAGTTCTTCGAATGTTGGCGGGCTTTCGGGTATGGCCTTCACATAATTTGGGGGTAAATCAACCTGCTTGTGGACCAAGAAATGAAAGCTTTCGTACTCCATTCTTTCCCTTACCTATGTACGACCACCCGCCTTATGTTTGGGCAAGCCTAGATAGACTGTTCACTTCAAGACTAGCTTTATATAACAGCTCAAGCTTGAGAAAGTGCTACCTAAGCGCTGAGGAACGAGCTTCCAAGCGTTCTCATTTTTGTGAAGCTGTTGCGACGTTGTGACTGACTGATTGGCTGAAAATGTCCGCTCATCAAAAGTGTGTCAGCGTTTTAGCCGCTGATTAGCTACTAACTCACTGTCGAATAAGTTCAGTACGTAGTAGCTCCTAGCTTTAGACCAAGTAAAGACCCTTGTTAGGCTGTAGAGACATAGTAGCCTGAATAGAGTTACTGGTTAGCACGTGGCACTATCGAGTGTAGGTAGCTCACCAAGCGGTGACATTTCGAAAGAAGATTGCGAGGCTCGCGGCACTCAGCACCCTGCTGCTGTGCACTAGGACCGCTGGTGCCTTTTCGCTCAACAGGTCGGCCCTCTTTGTTATTGTCCTAGCTAGCTAGGCATGCACCATATTAAGATAGTTATCGCAAAGCTGTTCCCTATTTATACGTGGATAGCGTGTTTCCAATCTGGCTTTCCAATTATAATTGACTGAGCTTTCTCTGCGTTGTAGGTGTTTGCACGCTCGTAGCGCAATACACATGACGAGTATGGCAGCTCGAGGTGCTGACGCAGACAGCACAATAGCAGCTAGCACAAGCAGCAGCGGCAGTTCTAGCGATTCCAGTGACGACCCGTTGTTTCAGTACATTGTGCTCCGCCGCGACCTCCAAGAGAAGGAGGGGTGGCCGCTGGGGTCGCTGGTTGCGCAAGGTGCCCACGCGGCCGTGGCAGCTGTCGCAGAGCACTTGGCGGCGGGCGACGCCTTGACGCAGGCCTACGTGGCGCCCGAAAACATTGACTTCATGCACAAGGCCGTGCTTGAAGTCAAGAACTTGAACGCGCTGGAATCTTTGGCGAGCCGCTTGACTGAGAGCGGCGTGGCTCACAAGCTGTGGCTGGAGCAGCCTGAAAATGTGGCTACCTGTCTGGCCACCAAACCAGCGCGCAAGTCGACCTTGCAGCCGCACTTCAAGAAAGGCTGCTCTTTGAGTGCGTGGCATGCGCCCAAACCTGCCCCAGCTGCGCCTCCTGCGAAAGATAAATCGGCGCCGAAGGCAGACTGGGAAGCAACACCTTGAAAGGCCTTGCCGCAGTAGCAACATTTTTCGAATTGCTAACTATCTTGTTATGAGTGTTTGATTTTCTTTTCAGTATTCCCATGTGCCTGGTATTAGAGAGGGCTGGGTTCTACTGATGCGTCAGATTTCGCTAATTAGCCATTAGCCGCTATTTAGCCACCTGCTTGATTGCGATTTACTGATATACCTAAGATTTAGAAATATTAAACGCCCACCCCAGTTGGCCCCAATTCGAATTCTTCTTCTTCACTGCGTTAAGTGCCGTTGCCAATTTCTGTAGCTAGAAAAATAATTACTACGGTTTTGCTCATAAATTTTTATACATGCGCACTTTTAAAACAGAAAGAAAAATATATACAAGTTTAAGAAGGGAAAGCAAAATGAAAAAAGACATCCCATGTCTTCTTCTCACACCCAAGTCGGTTCTAAGTATTTTCCATGAAGTCCGCAAGAGAATCGGCGACGGCTTCCGGATTTTGCCACGGCAACAACCTCTTTCCTTCCGGCACGACCACTGCTCTTGCGTTTTGCATGCCTGCTTCAAAACAAGCCGCGGCTTCTTGGCTCGTTTTGCCACCTTCAGGCCCGCCTCCGTTCGCCTGGCCTCCGACGCATATCAAAGTAGGCTGAGGCACGCCCTTTATCAGCTCACGTTCTAAACTGGGCACGTCGCAGAAGCCAGCGTTGAACCTTGAGTTACGAAGAAGTACACAATTCAACAGAGAGAGATGAAGGAGCGCAAGGCATGAGATAGGGCACCATGAAATGAACAAATGAAGATATGTGAGAAAGCCAGTTCGGTTTGCTTCAATAGTCTGACCGCCAAATCGCGTGCCGAGTTTCGTAGTTTTGAGCTTCAAGGCACGCAGCATCTAGCCATTTTGTATCGGAAGAAGAAGGAGCGGAGGTAGTAGCAGCACCACTGCCATCGCTTTTGGTGCCGTGTTCATTTGGAGACGCAAAGAGAAAAAGTCGGCTAAACAATTTCACAATAGGCCGAGACGCGAGCGCTCGAAAAGCCCATTTGGGCAAAGCATCCAGTCGCTGAAAATTGGCTTGGGCCCCGTCAAACGGTTGCTCATTGCAGAGAGTCTATGCATCATTTACATTTTTGAATAGTAAGGGGTGTTAATTTCAATTGATTTCAATGAAAAGCACTTTAAAATCATCGTAAGATCATCAAAGACTTAAAATCAGACCCTCACTTAAATCATAGTTCTCCATCTCGCTTACTTCCTTTGCATTCAAACAAATCAAAGAAGTGCACAAGAGAGAAATATATCAGTCTAAAATCTAGACTCAACTCACTTCCCAGCTAGGTGGACTCAAGAGTCCTAAATGGCTGACGCGGTGCTGATTCGTTGCAGCCAGAAGGATGCCAACAGGTGAGAGCCCTCCCTAACATACAAACAAACCGCACAAAGTTGTAAGCGCCAAAAGATATACAGCTACAAAATGATGTGTGACTTCAATGATTTAATTTGTTCAAACGATGGCCTGCATTGTTCGTGATGATGAGATTATATACCTGAACTAACACTGCCCACTGTTTGTGATCGCTTCGATCAATCCCGTTTGCCGAATAATTGGCGATTGCATCAAGTAAGGCTTCGCACTGTGCCACATATGCGCCAGGCATCAATAAACTACGAGCTAGCTCCTCAGCAGATTCGTAGGCTAGGTTTTTGCTTTCTGTCATCGCTAGGCCTTCACTACTAGTAGGTGACCATGTGGATTCCCCACAGCCAAGCAAGTCTGGCACGATCACCGCTGACCCTCCGTGCGGGTGCGCCGCCCAGCTCGCGACAAAGCGCTGCCAAAACCACGAGCTAATACCAATACCCACAGGATGCAGGAGCAAGAGCGGCGGCCGTGCCATGCCCGCCTCTGAGGTAGCTTCCATGTGTAAGTAGGAACACTGGCGGCCTTGAAAAGTGTGCATGCGCCGTTGCATTGAAGGAGGCCATTCGTCAGTCGCGGTTGAATGCTTCACATGAAGCTGAATGCGTTTCCCACTAAGGTCTCGTTGAGTTTCAAGAATCTGCTGCCTTTGAAGGTTCGTAAATTTAGAGGAAGAATGTAATAGTAAGCTACTCAGAAACGCAGACGCGAGATGATGTTCGGAAATGATAGTGGATAGCTGCACAAGGAGCAATAGTGCACGCTTGACGTGCGTGCGCATTCTCACACTAAACTCCAAGCTTTTTAATATTCGTCAGCTACGGAGTATTCAGGTGCGAGCTCCAAGCATGTTCCTAGCTCTCGGAACCCGGAACGTCAACTTCCTCATCTTTTCGTCCACCAAGATGTATGTAATGATGTGTTCAAGTCGAAATGTTTTTTTGAGGATTGGGTGGGGTGGGAGCAGCTCTCTTTCTCTCTCTGTCAGTCTCATTCTCTCAATCTTATGCTTACGGTACACGTTACACGCCTCAGTCTCACTCTCACTTTCACTCTGCACTCTCCCCCATCACTATCACACAAGTACCACCCTGCTGCCTTTGCTCTGCTAGTCCTGCTTGTTTTTTTGTTCCGACTAAGAAGAACTCCGCAACTCCGCACTCCGCAATGCACCGCATACCTAACAATTCTAGTTTAGTCTAGTTAAATCGTTAATACTCTCCCAATAACAAAGAAAAGCAAGTGTACAGTAGTCACAGAGGAACAAAAAGAAGACACTTGTGCTGCTTATGCCCAGAAAATTTTGTAATTATTTGAAGTGATTGTACATAATTCATGTGTATTTTCCGCAACTCCGCAACCGTCGGCGCAACCCACTACAGTCACTACACGTGGTTACTGGTTAAGTGTGGACTCCGAACAAATTAACAAGGACTCATCGTAACCACCACCACCCTTATTTTTAGAATAAATGATATAACTTCATTACTGGATTTGCGCCTCTGAGGAGGAAACGCCCCGCTTTCGAGCCACAATAATACCGAAATTTACATCAGTCTACATCTAGTCTAGTTATTACTCCCCAAAAACGAAGAAACACCCCTGTACAATGCAGTAGCAGAAAAAGTGTAACCTTCAGAACAAGTCTGACTACATCATGAGCATTTTGTCGACCATAAATTGCGGGTCGTCTGGGTTGCAGCAGGGGCAATTGATACCGCCACCACGCCCACCCGTGTGACGGCCCATTTCAGCTGCTTCGTCGCCATCTTTTTCCAAGAGCTTGCTGCCTCCACTAAGGCCAAGTTCAGGCATCACCACGGGCTTTCCACCTCTTGAATTAGACGCCGTGGGAGCTGCAGATGCTGCCGCAGGTGGTACTGCAGCAGCAGCACCAGGAGTAGTAGTGGTAGAGGCAGCAGCTGGTGATGCTGCTGAGGTCGATGCAGCAGCTCCATCCTCGCCGCCAGTCGATCCTTCCGCTGATGAGTTCGATGGTTGAAAAAGCTTTTCCTGTTCCATCTTGATCGCCGCTTCGAGGACGCGCAAAGCACCCAAACGGTTTTCTGCCTCTGGAAACTCGTCGGTCAAACGGGTAAGCACGCGCACGGCAAACGCTTCGGTGCTCATTGGCAACGGAGTGCTCTTCGAGGTGCCCGGGGTGCCACCGCTGCCGCTACCGTTGCCTGCTTGCGCACTAATTGCCGCCGCCTTAGCCTCTACTTGCCGACGGGCCGCGGCAGCAGTAGCCCGGGGGCCGGCACCTGCGCAGAGCGACGCGACCACTGCCTCCACTTCGCTGCGCTCGCACTTCACCGCTGTTTGCAGGATTTTGTCGGTAGCGCTCCACCCCGCAGCTGCTAGCGTGATCAAAATTTCCATGCCCTCTGGAGTGGCACAGGCCGGGTCGGTGCATTTGACCTCTCTCACCGAGAGTCGAGCACTAGGGTCAGGCAAGTTTGCCGAAAGCGGCGCTAGAGCGGCAGCAGCCCACTGGTAAGGAAATTATACAAGAATGTGTCAATTAGCTTGAGTTCACCTGCGTTATTCGCATTCTCTCTGCAAAGCTCGCTAATATCTGCAGTGTGAGTACTTGGTAGGATGTTGGAAGCTCGTCTAGCTAGAATGTAGTAAAGGACAAAAAGAGGGTCGCGTACCTCCGCTACACGCCGCTGTGCTGACTGTGAAGCTCTTGCGGCTCCAAGGGCAGCAGGATCAAACATCGTTCGACGAGTAGCGTTTCTAGCTTGTACAGGACTATTACCGTAGTAGTGCTGTCTGTCTGTGTAGTAGTAGGAGCTCAGGGTCTATTCTGTATTACAGGGGCCTGATGACAATGTTGTCAGAAGAATGAATGCTCAACAACCGCCCTGCGAAAAATGGGTTGTGGAAGGTGGCTAGCGGCTGCTTTGGCTGCTAGTTCATGCGCGGTTGCCGTAGATCCGGCACCCGCGGATGTGCAATCTGCAGCTGTTCCTGCAGCTGCACCGGCTGGACCAAAATTAGGCACTAAAATCCTGCTCACCACGGAGGGGCGGTCGGGGTCGACTTTCGTGGGGCAAGTGCTGAACTTGCATCCCTCCGTGATGTATTTGTACGAGCCCTGTCGCGCTCTGAAGTTTCGTGGTGCACAGTATGATACCTTCAACACTTGGCTTGCCATCTCCGCTTGCACTAAGCTTACGCGTGCGTTATTTGATTGCGCGTTTACGCCGTCGGAGCTCTCCATGCTCCTCCAGGACAAAACGGCGGTCTCTAAGAGCCGCGTCCTTCGCCAGGTTGCGGCCAACTTCACGAAGATGAAAGAAGTTCACAAGGCTGAAAATAGCGGTGGTTCTAGGCGGGTTCTAGCTACTTGGAAGCGAGAAGAATGGAAAAAGAACAAAGAGGCGGGGAGTGCCAGCAGTACTGGCGGCGTGGGTGACAATCTTAACGTTGACTCGCCCGCGTTGCAAATGGCTCACGCCCACGCCATTGGAGTGTGCAAACAGTCCTTTCGCGTCATCAAAGAAATTCGGTTCGCGCGCGGGGTTCCTGACAACCTCTTGTACTCAGAAGTGAAAGTGCTGCACTTGGTGAGAGACCCCAGAGCAGTGCTCTATTCGCGGCTGGCGCTCGAAGCTTTCTGTGGCGAGACCGCAAAATCGTCTTCAGCAGCTGGTGGTCGGCGCCTTTTGAGCAGCCAGGCAAGCGGTGAGAGCACTAGTATTAGCAGCAGCGTGAGCGGAACGCGTTCCTGCGTGCAGCCCATGTGCCAGGGCTACCGCGCTACCCTGCGCGGCATTGCCACTTATTTAGCCACCTTAGAAGGTCGCCCGTACTGGCAGTTTTACAAGTTCAAACGCGTGAAGTTTGAAGAGGTAGCCCTTGACCCGCTGCCCTGGACACAGCGGATCTACACCTGGGCCAACCTGGGCACCGTGTCCCCGTCGATTGCCAGTTGGGTGAAAGAAAACACGGAAGCGAAACGCGCCGATGGCCCTTACTCCACGCGGCGCGATGCGTCTGAAGTAGTGGACAAATGGCGCGGTGGGAAAACCAAGGGAGAGCCAGGCTTGACCGCCAGCGTGGTGCGAGAAATCAACCAAGAGTGCGGCGACATTTTGCACCAGCTGAACTACAGCGAACCCCAGGAGCTGCTCCCGAAGTGGCAAACCACTCCTGGCTCGTCCGTTGGCGGGCGAGTAGTGGCCCGTCAAGACGCCAGTATCATGTCGGCCTATCCCCGAGACTTGATGCACGCGCGGTGGAACGCGTATTGCGGGCGATTGTCGGAACCATTACCGGGCTACGCGGGTCGGGGCGGGCACACCGACGAGTGTCAATTGCTTGGCACCATGGCCTTCGACGCATGCGTAGCCGCTTTAGAAAAGTCGCAAGCGTGTTCGAGCTTGAGCCACCATGGAGGCAAATGCTTCTTGCACGACCGCACGGCAGCCGACTACTTGAGTTTTCCTCAGGCTCAGAGCAAGCACGTCGTAAAGATGTTGAGCGGCGTCGACGAATGCTTGGTGTACGATGCCCCCCTGCACCATGCCCGGCGCTATTACTACACCGCAGAGCTCCAGGCCACCGTGCCGTGGGTGCGCAAGTTTTACATGTACGACGCGCCCGCGTTCAATTACTCGGCCCTGGTCACGTGCTACGTGGCAGAGTACGGCATTGAGCCGTGGTTGGACGAACGGCGCCACGAAATGGCCCAAAACACCGCCTCCATGTGGCTCCACGAAAGCTTCCGGCGCCACCCGCTGCGCACGTTAGATCCCAACGAAGCCGACCTCTTTGTCATGCCCATCGAGGCTTACGTGAGCGCCAGTTTGAACAAGCCTTGCAAAACCCCTACACCCGCAAAAGTGGGGGAAACGCCCGAGGGCACTCACCCCGACGGCTTGGGCGGCACTGTGAAAGTGGTCTACACCGAATCCACGGCGGAGAGCCGCAACGCGGACTTGCTTCAATTCTTGCAAGCGTCGCCTTTCTGGACGAAGCACGGCGGGCGCGACCATTTGGTCATTTGCGCGTGGTGGGGCGCTGCGAAGTCGTGGGGTAAATGGAAGACGGATAGACCTACCCTGTGGAAGCTCATGCGCCCCACGGCCATTCTGGCGACCATCGACGAGTACTTCGCGCGCGACTGGAACAAAGTTTTGGTGGTCCCTTACGTGGCCCACGCGCTGATGACGCGGTGGCGCAAGGAGCCGCTGCCGGCCAACCGAGAAATTGCGCACAGCCGCCGCAGCAAGCGAGGAGGGTCGGTGGCAGCGACGACAACAGCTGGAGCTAGTAGTGCAGGTGCTGCTGCTACTAGTACAGCTGCTGGTAGCGAAGGTGCCGAGAGCAGTGGTAGTAGCAGCAGCAGTAGTAGCGGTGGCGATTCGTCAACGACGCAACCTTGGCAGAAAAGGGCGAGCTGGAAGAAGAAAAGTGGAGCAGACCACGGCGTCAACGCTACCTTTTCGGGCCAGCTTGAGCTTCCGGCGAGCAGCGAAGCGCAGGACAGTATTTTTGCGGCCGCTGCGGCTGCTGCCGGCGAAGGCGAGGTGACGTACGGAGCGCACGACGCTCAGATCAAAAGTGAGAACGTGAACCAGAGCGCCGACTCAAGAATGCTGGCTGCAGAAAAGTCCGCGCCGAACGACAGAGAAGCAGAGGAGCCCAAGCCGAGTACTGGTGGTGGTGCTGCGAGGCGGCGGAAGCTGGCTGCATGGCAAGACCAAGACGACGACACAGAAGCAGGGCCGGACCTGAGCCGCAACGTGACTTTCTTCTTCCGCGGCGGGATGCTCCATGGCGTGGACTGCAAGCGCAAAGGCACGTGGGTGCGGCGCGCAGCGTTCGAAGCGTTCAGTGAAATTCCCCACGCGCGCATTACGGCCACGGAAGACCTTTCCAAGTTCAGCGACGAGCAAACGGGGTTGATCGACCCCAGCATCACGGAGCGGCAGCGCCGCCAAGCGCGCGTCCCCAACTACTCCTCGCACCAATACGTGCGGGAGCTCCGCGAAGCCCAGTACTGCTTGCACTTGCGCGGAGACACCTCCACCAGCCGCCGCATTTACGACGCCCTCGCGGCGGGCTGCGTGCCGGTGATCATTTCCGACGACAGCCACCTGCCGTTCAAGTCGCAGATCGACTGGGACAGTTTTACCGTCTCCATCAACGAAGACGAGCTCATCGAGCACAAGAGCCGCGTGCCGCAGGCCCTCATCGAAAACCCTGCGTTGCTGCGCCAAAAGCAAGCGGCCCTTCGTCAAGCGCAGGAAGATTTGCTGTACGGCTACGGGTCACCCTTTGACCCGCCAACGCCGCGGTTCAAAAGCAACGTCGCGTCGCATTTGCTGCAACAGGCGTTCGAGCTCGTGCCCGTCGTTGGGAAATACCGAAGGTTTCCAGACACCTTCAGTGCTTGCACCTTTGTACAAACATTATGGCCAGAGTAAGGCACAGATGGGAAGTCCATAATCCTGTCTTGTCTATTTATGTCTACTCAGATCTTTATCTCTATTAAACTTCTAATTAGGGAATTCGCCACTACTGTACTAGGGAACTCCATAAGCCCTAATCCGGTTTGATACCCAAAGATACGCTGAAGACATGCCTGTAGGGTAGTTGAATTGCGATTTGCCAGGGGATCTACGTTGGATCTACGTTACTCAAATGGCGCGTGTAACATCCGAGCGCCAAGCGCCAAGCGCGCATCAAATTACCATAAAGGCATACCCATGGTATTAGAGAACGCGACAGACAAGTATCTAGCTCAGCTTACATGTATCAGGCAGTTAAATTTACTCAATGAATTACTTGCTTAGCTTCGGCCTAGTTTCGATACTTTCGATATGATTCACATGATCTATGTGCTTTTACCGCTTATGAGCTCAACGCATTTGTTTACCGGCACTTGCCATAAAAATCGCTCACACTTCGACTTTGATCCAGTTACCTCCGCCCGGCTTAAAATTCGAGGTAGCTGAATCAATGATACCTGTGAAAGCGAATCAATTAAGTGAATAATGAAAAGCACATCAAAGTTATACTTGTGTTTCAAATCAAATCAAAACCTTGGTCTGGTGTTTCTTAGCTAGCGTTTGGAAGTCTTCCCAGAAGTATTTCTCCACTTCAAAATTTGGTTTTGGAGACTTCGAATCCATGAGGACGACGAGCGGAGTGACTGCTTGCTCTGATGTTCTAAGCTTGTGGTGCGTCTCTTCTGGTTGAAAACATTGCACGAAACCTCTCTTCTTGAAACTTTCGCGGATCATTGTCAATACGTCTCCAGCCAGTGCTCGCGATAAAATAAAGAACTGGTCACTGTAGCGAGATTTCTGAATGCGGGAGAATGAGACGAACACAAAACAGTGAGAAGGAAATAATGGATGAAATGATAGAATAATTAGAAATGGCCGAACCTGTCGACTTATATATGCTGTGTCTTGGCGGAAACTGCACCACGGTAAGATTGGGCCATACCAAATGTCGTCAGGACGAGCTTTGACGATAATGTCGTATCGGAATGTTTCGTGCATTGATTTATCTATTGGTGTTGTTTCTTGGTTTCTTACTCTATTCAGTCTATCTTTTCTTCGCGAGGTCGCGAGTAACTCATGCTTTTCGATTGAATCCATGCACTGTGCCCACTGTCGAAGCTGGTTTGAGTGATGTTCATTTGCGACTGCTTTCGTGCCCTGGGGCACTTTTGGATACTGGTGCAGCGAAGTTGCGTGACATAAGAGGCCTATGCCAGCTGACTTGTTGTGCCATTCAAAAGATACAGGCTCGAAGTAGTGCATCACTTGCTTTTGTAAGCGTAATTCGTCTGATTTGGATTCGGGCTTTACAAGTACAACAAATACGTCTGGACCACCAATAGCTGAAGAGCCCCCTCTACGGCTTCCAGCGCCACCAAAGCTCTTGATAAAATTATCTCTCACACTTTCAGCGTGCCCAGCTTTTGTCAGTAAAACCTGAGCAACTCCGACCAAACAAATCGCAACTCGGGCTGATCCATGGTGAGTTGACCCTTGCTCTCCCTGAGATGCAGGTTTTCGTGAAGGTGCGTGGCGCGCTCGTAATGTTCGCCGTTGGGTATTGATGGCCAATTTATTTGAATCTTCTAAAGACTGCTTTGGCGGCATCTGTTTCAAAACCAGGACTTCAGGTAGGTTGCCAAAGTAATCGTTGAAACTATTTAAGCTCGGGGAAGCGGCATCTGTCCAGTCTATTTGTTGGGGTGGAAGACTGATAGCGTCCTCACAAGAGCGAACATACGCTGCACATAGTTCTGAAGCAGCTGAAGAGTACGCCGTATCTGGAGAGGGAGTGTAGCTCTTCGTAGTGGTGCTTCTATTGAGGGCAGCTTGCGCCCATTTAATGTGCACCAAATCTTTCATGCGTTTCGTTTGTGCCAAACTTTGGTTTACAAAAGTTGCCAACGCTAAAGATGGGTAGCTGCCTGACTGCACAATTGCTTGGAACCGTCTTACAAGATAAATGCGAAGATGTAATCTCAACGTCCTTGATGAAGTATACGATTCGAGGAGCGCTGCACGCCAGGCCAATTCAAGCGGAAGCAGAGGTGTGAATGCGCTCGCCACTCTTCTGATGTCAGAAGCTGCGTCAGTTGAAGTGCCTTCGCCGCCACTCTCTATAACAGCAGGGTATGATATTATTGACGCGTGGTAGAGATGCGGAGACATTAAAGTAGACCGCTCCAAGTTGCATTCGCCAACTTTTCGAGCGTTGACCCATTCCGCCTTGGACGGCTTCAGTCCATTGGGAAGAGATAACAATTTTGAAGAAGACTTGCCGAGCGCAAAGCGTTCGAATTCCGATTTACTGACCACCTGAACACCCTTTTGAGCACCACATGCAGCAGAGTCGCTACTCGAATACCGAACGCCCAGCAGATTTGTGTAAAGAGTATTGAGAACTGGGAACGATGTGCCGGGAGGACTTGATAGCTTTTTCGCCACACTAGTCTCCATCGCGCACATCACACGGCAATAATCGATGCGCAGTAGCTTCGGAGGCAGTGACTTGAGAGCCAGTTTCGTTGCTTGCAATGATTTCTCGTTTAAATTTTCCTCTGAAACACGACCAGTATCAAAATTCGTAGGAGATCCCACCGAAGCTTGCTCCAAAAGACTTTCCAGGTCGCTGCTTTGTGAGGGTGTGATAGCCAATTTTAAGGTTGAAGACCCGTCGCCGATAGCATTGCGAATGGCTTGAAATAATGGGTGCCGAATGACCATCACAATGAAATCGATGGAAAACTCTTCTCGTGAATGTCTTAATTTCAATAATGTCTGAAAGGTAGTAACGGCGCCTACCAAGGACACATTACGTAATCCATTTTGATTGCTCAGCCACATTGGCAAAGCAGCAACAGAGAGCGTGCCTTTGCTCGGAAAACTTATGCATGAATGACGATCAAGGAGGCCAGCGAGGTCTGTTGCACCGTCGTTATCCGCGTCCGTAGCTAACAGCACTGTGCGTGGTCCTGATGGCTGAGTCGTGCATGGTGGAGATCCGACACCGGCAAAGACTACTAAGGAAAAAGTAAGGATACGAACTAAAAGTTGCATGCACCTTGCACAAAAAAATATTCTAGACTCACTCTCTTCTAGCCGTAGAGTGAACGCTACAAATTAAGTTGCCTCGTAATTTTTGTGCGATGACATGATGACGAGTCGTTTTATCAGCACATAGTATAGTATTTACTTATAAATT